>ERZ1643251.440-NODE-440-length-61435-cov-11.980108_pt1 | contig 61435 bp, 56 predicted proteins | sample MGYA00579261_ERZ1643251 | MGnify/ENA primary metagenome ERZ1643251 (study PRJEB29033, sample SAMEA4952267) | chicken gut metagenome | biome: Broiler Chicken; feature: Gastrointestinal Tract; material: Caecum | place: Ireland | collected 2018 | study: Broiler...
TTTTTTTATAACCGAATGTAAAACACGCAATTTAGAGATTTTTGTGGCGGGAAGAGAGGGATTCGAACCCTCGCGCCGGTTGCCCGACCTACAGCCTTAGCAGGGCCGCCTCTTCGACCTCTTGAGTATCTCCCCTCGCCGATGTTGTTTATTTTAGCATAAGAGACCGGCTTTGTCAATTAAATTTGTTTGCCAAAGTTTGTTTTTTTAAAAGCAGCATGATATAATTATGGCAGAAATAAATTTTGGGAGGACGCAAATGAAAACAATCTATTTTGCAAAAGTGAAGCCTGAGGCAAAAATTCCAAGCAAGCGCGATGAGGATGCTGGCTATGACATCTATGCTTGTTTTGAAGAAGACTTTGTTAAGTTTGAACCTTTTGAAACAAAACTTATCCCCTCTGGCATCGCATGCGCAGTTCCAAAAAACCATTATATGCAAATTGAGGAACGCTCATCCACTGGCTTTAAAGGATTAAAAAAGAGCGCCGGTGTTGTCGACAGCGGCTATCGTGGCGAAATTTTTGTTTGTCTGTATAACGCAAACCCCATTCCTCTTTATATTTCAAAACTGCCATATGAAGAAATTGAAAAGTTGGAAAAGCAATTTGTTTACATATCCTATCAAAAAGCCATTGCACAGGGAATTGTTCACAAAGTAAACAAATTTAAAGTTAAGCAAATTTCTCACGCACAACTTAAAGCCATTCCTTCTGCGCGAAAAGATGGCGCGTTGGGCTCTTCCAAAAAATAAGGCGGCAACTTGGCGTTTTGCCATGCGGCAAAACAGCGCCCCTCGCGCGCGAGGGGCGCAAAAAGCGCGAGCCGCGCTTTTGCCAAGTTGCCTTTTTAATTGCCTAAAAGAGGCAAGATGTGTTAAAATAAACTCATGGCATGGTGGAAAAAAGTTTTAATTGGCGTAGGCATTGCAATCGCTGTTTGCGTGATAGTGATGCTTCTTTTTTACAACTTTATTTCCAACTTAGAGTTCGAAACTCTGCCGCAGGGGCAATACAATTTAACACGCATCACTCAAACCGACGCCTCTGGCCAAGAGACGACCTTGGAAGAATTTACTGACGGCGAATACTACATAGTCATCGATGAAGAGGACACAATTTTTAGTTACTCTGGAAACTATGGAATCAGACCTCGCGAAGGTGGCTACTACTACTTTTTGCATGGCAATGAAATAATTGTTTTTCTGCCTAATGATGACGGCTCTGTGGCATATACTGGCACAACGCAAGAAAATATTATCAAAATTTCAACCACTTTAAACGACGTAACAACAAATTGTTATTACGAATTTGTAAGTCAAAGTGTAACACAATAATTGTTTTTAAAATAGTATGTAATAGGGTGCCTACATATACTAAGGAGGTGTATGTATGAACTTTTTTAATCGATGCAACAACTGTTGCAACTGCCAAAATAATTGGCAAAATCAAAACAGTTGGATTTTCCAAAACAACTGCTTCAACTACTATCCACAGCCATGCTGGTTTTTGGAATGCGAGCAAAACTGCTGCTGTCCATGCACAAACAACATTGTTAATCCAGTGATTATAACAAACGCGATAACCACTTCGCTTGCAACCGCTCAAACTGTAACCAGTCCTAACCTTTTTGATTTGGGCTCGGTAAGCAGCACAAGCGGCTCTGCAATTACTTTTGATGCGGGTACAAACCAATTCACGGTTCTCTCGTCTGGCACTTACAGGGTTACCTATTCGTTTGACTATCTATCTGGCACAACTGGCGTGTTTGGCGTGCAGTTTACCTCTCTTCCAGCAACGCGCAGCAACGTAAGCGCAACCGCATCTGTAAGCGGCTCGGTTACAAAATCAACCGATGTGGTGCTGACCGCTGGGCAGACTTTTGGCTTACAACTTTTGGCACCCGATGGCACTGTAACATTAAACAGCATCACGGCTTCAAATTTGGTTGTGAGCGTGATAAAAATTCTTTAATTCCTTGACTTTTTTCGCCATAAATCTTAAAATTTTAATATGAAAATTTATGGCTTTGAAAAATTGTCTATGGTTGATTTCGAAGGGCATCTTTGTGCCACAGTTTTTACTGGCGGCTGCAATTTTAGATGTCCTTTTTGTCAAAATGCCGACCTTGTGAATGTTACAAATTTAGAGCAATACAACGAAGACGAAATTTTTGCGCACCTTGAAAAACGCAAAAATGTTTTGGACAGCGTGTGCATTTCTGGCGGCGAGCCAACCTTAAACCCAGACCTTAAAAATTTTATTCAAAAGTTAAAACAAAGAGGATTGCTGGTTAAACTTGACACCAACGGCACAAAGCCAGACCTTTTGAAAGAACTGATTGATGAAGGCCTTGTTGACTATGTTGCAATGGATGTTAAAAATTCGCCCGCACTTTATCCAAAAACCGCTGGTGCAATTGTGAACATGGACGATGTTGGCAAAAGTGTTGAACTGCTAAAATCAAATGCCATTGCATATGAATTCCGCACAACTTTGGTCAGCGGGCACCACTCCAACGAAAGCATTGAAGAGATGGGCAAGTGGCTGGACGGCGCAGACAAAATTTATTTACAATGCTTTGTTGACAGTGGAAATTGTTTGCAGCAAGGCTTACAAAAAGTTCCAAAGGATAGGGCACTGATTTTCAAAACAATATTGCAAAAATATATCAATCAAGTTGAACTTAGAGGATACTAAAAAACGCAGAAATTTCTGCGTTTTTTATCTTAAAAAATATTGGTTTACTTTGGTAAAATCTGGCTCTGGCTTTTGCAGTTTAATTTCTTTGGCGTTTAATTCTTCATTCGCTTCTTGGTTGACAAGTGCAATTTCCTCCGCCGTTGTAATGCCAAAATTTTCTTTCAAATATTGCACCTCTTCTGCCCTGTTTGGGTTAAATTTTGCCGCCTTAACCACTTTGCCAGAAGCGGTAACCTCCCATGGCAACAATTTATGTTCTTCAAAAATGCAAATTTTGCCATTAAGCGTAGTAACTGCGGTTATCTTTCCTTGCGTGCGATAATCTCGCTGTTTTGCATATTTGGTTTCATATCCGTCGGCAGTTTTTATACTAAATCCATAGTGCTCTCCTTTGATTTTGCTGCCGGGATCTACTGGCAAAGATCTTGCAAATTCTTCGCAATCAAAAATTTGTCTTTCATATGTAAAACCAAGAATAACAGGATTTTCAAATTTTTTCTCAATCTTTGACATATCGCCCTCCGTTTAAATAATTTTAAAACAGTTTGCCACATTTGTCAATACAAAAAAACTGCCACTAAGGCAGTTAAATTGTTTGAAGAAATGAACTTGCGCTGGTGGCTGCAATCGCTCCGTCTGCACAAGCAGTGGTAAGTTGCCTTACCTTTTTAACTCTGCAATCGCCTGCAACAAACAAACCTGGCGTTTTGGTTGCCATGTTTTCATCACAGATGATGTAGCCATCTTTTGATAAATCAACAAGGTTCTCAAAAGTTTTGTTGTTTGGAATTTGCCCAATCGCAACAAAAAGCGCTTTGGTTTTTAAACTCATTTTCTCACCGTTGGTTTTTTCAAAAACAAGCCCTTCCAACTGCTCTTCGCCAACAAGTTCAATAAGTTTTGCATTGTGCGTAACTTTGATGTTATCCTTGTTTTTCAACGCTTTTACAAGCACCTCATCACCAAAGAACTTGTCAAACATGGTTACCACATGCACGCTTTTGCAATATGAAGAAAGCAGCAGCGCGTATTGCAACGCCGTGTTGGCGTCGCCAATAAGCACCACATCTTCGCCTGCATAAAACGCACCGTCACAAAGGGCGCAATAACTTATGCCGTGCCCAATCAAATTTTCTTCATTTTTGAGGCCCAGTTTTCTATGCTCCACTCCGCAGGCGATAATCACGCTTTTGGCTTGAAAGTTTTCAAATTCGCTCTCTGCCTCAAAGTAGCCGGCCTTTTTTGTGAAACGAGTGATTTTTGCAAAAGCAAACTCTGCCCCTCTTTGCGTAATCTGTTCAAAAAGTTGGTCGGCAAAGTCTGTGCCCGAAATTTGCATAATTGTGGGAAAGTTTTCCACACGCGGCGACTCTGCAATCTGCCCGCCAATGTTGTTCTGTTCCACAATTGTAACGCTTTTTCCGTTTCTAAGCGCGTAGAGAGCAGCAGTCATTCCTGCTGCTCCTGCGCCGATTATTAAAACATCTTTCATGCCCTAACCTTCAACCCCTCAACATATCTGTTTATTTCGCTTGCGTTATCAAATCTTAGATAGGTGTCGCCATTTGGCACTAAAAGCGTTGGGGCTTTTTTAACATTGTATTTAACCGTCAAGTCTTTTTGCTCTTCGGCATCGATTGCAATATATTTAACACCTGCGGCGTCTAAAATTCTTTTTGCCATTTTACAGTTTGGGCAGGTTTTGGTTGTGAACAGAAGTGGGGTGTTGCCCGAAACCTTAACCTCCGCCTGCTTGTCGTCATGTGCGCAGTCGCAGGTTTTCTTTTTAAGAACTGAGTGTGAAATATCGTAAGTCACCCTATCTTTAAATTCCTGAGCCTTGCCATCGTTCCAGTTTTGAACAGGACGATAGTAGCCGGTAATTCTGCTGTAAACCTCGGTTTTTTCTCCGCAGTCTGGGCAGGTGTAAACTTCGCCAGTGATATAGCCGTGGTTGCGGCACACTGAATAAGTTGGGCTGATTGTGTAGTATGGCAGTTTATAGTTTTCTGCAATCTTTCTAACAAGTTCAGCCGTGGCCTTCCAACTGTCAAGTTTTTGCCCCAAGAAGGCGTGGAAAACAGTGCCAGAGGTGTAAAGCGTTTGCAAGTCGTCTTGAATGTCAAGCGCTTCAAAAATGTCGGCAGTGTAACCAACTGGAAGATGTGAAGAGTTAGTGTAGTAAGGTGTTTTGCCTTCGTTTGCAGTAATGATGTCTGGATAGCGCTCTTTATCATGTTTAGCAAGTCTGTATGACGTGCTTTCTGCTGGGGTTGCCTCCAAGTTGTAAAGGTCGCCATATTTTTCTTGGTAATCCGAAAGGCGTTCTCTCATGTGGTTGAGCACTTTTTTGGTGAAATCCTGAGCCGATTTTTGTGTCATATCAGCCCTAACCCATTTTGCGTTTAAGCACGCCTCGTTCATTCCAACAAGGCCGATTGTTGAGAAGTGGTTGTTGAATGTGCCAAGGTAACGCTTGGTGTATGGATAAAGCCCAGCCTCCAAAAGTTTAGTGATGGTTTCCCTCTTCATTTTAAGCGACCTTGCCGAAAGGTCCATGATTTTATCAAGTCTGTCAAAGAACTCATCCTCTGTTGCAGAAAGATAGGCAATCTTAGGCATATTGATTGTTACAACACCCACAGAACCTGTGCTTTCACCGCTGCCAAAGTACCCACCGCTCTTTTTACGCAGTTCTCTCAAATCCAGCCTCAAACGGCAGCACATGCTTCTTACATCTGTTGGCTCCATATCGCTGTTGATGTAGTTTGAGAAGTATGGCGTGCCATATTTGGTTGTCATTTCAAAAAGCAGTTTGTTGTTTTCGGTTTCAGACCAATCAAAGTCTTTGGTTATTGAATATGTTGGGATAGGATATTGGAAGCCTCTGCCATTTGCATCGCCTTCAATCATAATTTCAATGAAGGCTTTGTTAACCATATCCATCTCTTTCTTGCAGTCTTTATATTTAAAGTTCTGCTCTTTTCCACCAACGATTGCAGGAAGTTCTGCAAGGTCGGCTGGCACAACCCAGTCAAGCGTGATGTTTGTAAATGGCGCTTGTGTGCCCCATCTAGATGGAGTGTTAACGCCGTAAACAAACGACTGAATGCACTGCTTAACCTCTTTATATGTCAAATTATCAATTTTAACGAAAGGCGCAAGATAAGTGTCGAAGGAACTGAAAGCCTGAGCCCCTGCCCACTCATTTTGCATAATGCCAAGGAAGTTTACCATTTGGTTGCACAGCGTAGAAAGGTGTGATGCTGGCGAAGAAGTAATTTTGCCAGGAACGCCGCCAAGCCCTTCCTTGATAAGTTGTTTAAGCGACCAGCCTGCACAATAGCCTGTAAGCATAGAAAGGTCGTGAATGTGAATGTCGCAGTTTTTGTGAGCATCCGCAATCTCTTTGTCATAAACCTCGCTAAGCCAGTAGTTGGCAGTCATTGCGCCTGAGTTGGAAAGAATAAGCCCTCCCACAGAATATGTTACAGTGGAGTTTTCTTTAACACGCCAATCTGAAAGTTTAAGATACTTATCGATTGTGTTTTTATAGTCCATAAGCGTTGCAGAAACATTTCTAATCTTCTCATGGTTTTTCCTATAAAGAATATAGCACTTTGCAACGTTCTCAAATCCATTGCGCATAAGCACTTTTTCCACAGTGTCTTGAATGTCTTCCACACTTGGAAGTTTACCCTCAAAATTTTCTGTGAGTTCAAGTTCGGTGATCTTTGCAAGTTTTCTTGCGTCCCTCACATCTCCCTCTCCAAGAGAAAGCATTGCTTTAACAATTGCATTCTCAATTTTGGAAATGTCATAGTCGACAATCCTTCCGTCTCGTTTGATAATCTTGTCCATTTTTTCTCTCCTTTTATCTGCCTTGGTAAGCATACACAAACTTTATCACAACACTATATATTGTGTCAAGCGATTTACAAAAATTACATATATTGTGTTTTTAGTAATTTTTTTGCTATTTTTGTTTTGCCGTATTTTTTGGACATAACAGTTCTAATTTGATAATAAACTACATGTTTTTTGGTTAAAAAATTTTTTGAATTTGCTTAAAAAAGTTTAAATTTCGTCAACATTTTGCTACACAAAACTTGACAATCGGTTTGTTATTATATAAAATAATTACTCTAAGGAGTTAATATGAAAATCGAAAATTACTATGTTGGAAATATATGCGTGTGCACATCGATAACATCTGGCATCACAAATAAAGCGCCAAACATCAAATGCAACAGAATTTCAAAACAAATTGTTTTAGCGTCAGTCAAAGACAGCGCTTTTTTGGTGCCGGTTCAAATGATTAAAGACAAGCAAGACATGTTTAATCTCAAAAAAGCCATAAAAGAGAACTCTCTTAACCCTAATGTGGTGTTATTAAAAAAACATCATGTTGAAGTTGCTGGTGACTATTTTGCAGAGATTGACGAGCAAATTTTGCCCAACACCATCACACCTTCTCAAAAAGAGCAAATTAAAAATTTTGAAAATTTGTTAAGGGTTCAAGAAAGGGCTAAGTTATTATAAAAAACGCATAATTTAGAAAAAAGAGGTGCTTTTTGGATAAAAAAAATACCAAAAAGCACTTTTTTTGTCTTAAAAAGTCAATAAAGAATATAAATTTGCTTTTGAAACATTTTAGCCCATAGGAGGTTACTATGAAAAAAATCGTTTCAAAACTTTTGTGTCTAGCACTTGTGTTTGCCACGTTGTTTGGAATTGCGTTTTCCTCACCAGCAGCACTGACTGTTAACGCGCTCAGCCCAGAGATAACCGACAACACCCAACAACTGCCGCAAGACACAACCACACAAGACGAAAACTCTACAACACAAGAAGATGACTCCTCGCAAGTTACGCAAGATGCTCCTCGCAAAATTATGGTGCTTGGCGGAGGAAAAGTTACCGCTCAGCCAGATGTTGCATATGTGGAGATCGGCGTGGAAAGTTTGAATGCTGATTTGCAAACGGCTTTGGACGAAAACAACCAAATAATTTCAAGCCTTATTGACTACTTGCAAGAAAAAAATGTTGCGGAAGACGACATTAAAACCAAATATTATTCCATCTATCAAAAACATGATTATTCCGCAAGCGACAGATTTTTGGGCTACCAAGTAAGCAGCACCTTGGAGTTTAAATGCACCGACCTCAACAACCTTGGAACCTATATTAAGGATTTAACTTCCCTTGGCGCAAACAGACTTGGCTGCATAACATTTGATTGCCAAGACATCACATCCTATTATCAGGAAGCATTAAAACTTGCAGTGGAAGACGCTAAAAGCAAAGCCGAAGCACTTTCTTCCCAACCACTTACAATTGTGAAAATTATCGAAGAGAATGTTTACACCAGCATGCCTTACAGAATGATGGAAACCTCTCTTTCTAACGCCTCAACAATTCTTAAAGGCACAATGAAAGTGGAAGCAAAAATTAAAGTTATATTTGAATAATCCTCTTTCTCCTTTCATATAATTATATGACTTATGCTTTTTGTAAAATAAAAAATAAATTTCTTCATTTTTCTTGCATGATTTTACAAAAGCGCCTATAATAATAAAAAAAGGAGTGAACGATGATAAAAGCATTTGATAATCTTCCAAAGTGGCTCAAAGTTGTGCTTGCCCTTCCATTCTTGGATATTCTTTGGAATATTTACAGATTGGTTAAAAGCATAAAGAAAGACAGCATTGTTGGTATCATCTTTGCCATTCTGCTTATTACAATCGGTCTTGTCTTCATGTGGCTTGTTGATATTATCACAATTCTGCTTTATGACAAAGTTCTTTGGATAGACTAAAAACCCATTAAAAAAAGCCTTATTTTAAGGCTTTTTTTATTTTTTATTATAATTTTGCAAATATTTTATGGTTTCTTTTTGAGTTGCCAAAACTTTTTGCTTAAATTGTTGCTGCCCCATATTGATGGTTGCTTCAAATATTTTGCCACCCTCGACTTTATCTAATTCGCTAACACTAACGTCATATTCAACAATTCGGCTAGCAAAAATGTTTGTCGGGTCAACTATAAGGGCTTGGCCTTCATGAAAGAAAACAAACTCATCTCCAACCTTATAAAAAAACTGAGAACCGAAATATCTTTGCTGTTCAAAATCTAATTTGCTTTTATTAAGCCCCAAAACATCAAAAATTTGCGCCCTATTATTTTTTTGTTGCAACTCGCCCGCAAATTCACAAATTTTACATGGCGCAACAAAATTTTTAAGTTTTTCTTCTACTTCTTGCTTTTTGGTTGCAACCAAAATTTCTTCCGTTAATTTCGCATTGTTTTCTATGTTCGCAATGGCCTGCAAATTTTGCTGAACTGCCTCCCAAGAGATATCCGCCTTTTCAACAGTTGACTTAAACCCAGCAACATCTTTTTGAATTTGGTTCTTCTTTAAGAACAACGATAACTTGTCCAGCCTCTTGTTGTATTTAGTTGTTAACAGTTCTGTAACAACCGTGGGAGTTTTCAGTTTTCTGCTCATTACAAAATACAAAACCAATGCCGCAACCAGCAACACTGCGATTATGATTGAAAAAACCATTTAAACACCTCAAATAAAAAATCCGCCTAGGCGGATTTTAAATTAAAACTCTTCGTTAAAGATTTCAAAGTATGCTTGTGGATGATTGCATACTGGGCAAACTTTTGGTGGCTCTTTGCCTACATATATATGTCCGCAGTTTCTGCAAATCCAAATCTTTTTCTCTGTTTTCTTGAAAACTTTGCCCTTTTTAACTAAATCTGCCAATTTTTTGTATCTTTCCTCGTGCCTCTTTTCAATTGCAGCAACACCTGCAAATTTGAAAGCAAGGTCTGTAAATCCTTCTTCTTTTGCTTCTCTTGCCATTCTTTCATACATATCAGTCCATTCGCCATGTTCACCCGCAGCGGCATCAAGCAAGTTTTCTAATGTTGAAGGAACATCTCCATCGTGCAATGCTTTAAACCAAAGTTTTGCATGTTCCTTTTCATTGTTTGCAGTTTCCTCAAAAACAGCAGCAATTTGTTCAAAACCCTCTTTCTTTGCTTTTGAAGCATAGAAGGTATATTTGTTTCTTGCCTGGCTTTCACCGGCAAAAGCCTCCATTAAGTTTTTTTCTGTTTTACTTCCTTTAAGTTGCATAATTTCCTCCTTTACTTTCACTAGTTTACAACATTTTACAACCTTTGTCAAACAAATTACACCACTAATTTTTGCTTTTATTTCAGCATGATAGTTATGTTTTTATAAAACAAAATGTTTCATGTGAAACAATTTTGATGAAAAAGAAAACTTTCCTTGTTCCACGTGAAACATTAAAAACTAAGCAAATAAAAAAATGTTTCATATGAAACATTTTTATTTCTTCTCAATTAACGTTATAATGTCTGCCAACCTATCTAAATCGTCTCTGGAATAATAATCGATGTATATTCTTCCTTTTTGGTCATTGCCTATTGCGGACACTTTTGTTCCCAAAACCCTTTGCATAGAGACTATTAAATCTTTTAGTTCCAACGATTGATCTGCCTTCGGTCTTGTTTTAGATTCTGGATGTTGAACTCTTTTAACAGCCCTTTCTAAATCCCTAACATTCCACTTATCTTTCACTGCTTGATTTGCAAGTTTGATTTGAGACATATGATCATCAACTACAACCAAAGCCCTTGCATGGCCTGCCGACAACGAACCTTTTTCAATCATATCCAAAACTTCTGGATAAAGCGAAAGCAACCTCAGTGTGTTGGCAATATTGGAACGACTTTTCCCAATCCTTTCAGCAACAGCCTCTTGGGTGAGTTTGTATTCTTCCATAAGTTGTTTAATCGCTCTTGCTGCCTCAATAGGATTTAAGTCTTCTCTTTGCAGGTTTTCGATGATTGATATTTCTTTAATCTGCTTGTCGGTATAATTCTTTATTATCGCAGGAACTTCTTTTAGTCCGGCAATTTTGGAAGCCCTGTATCTTCTTTCACCAGCAATAATTAAATATGTTCCGTCTCCATTGTCATTTAAAACAATTGGCTGAATTACACCGTGTATTTTTATTGATGCCGCAAGTTCATTCAAGGCTTCTTCATCAAAATGTTTTCTAGGCTGATTTGGATTTGTTTTAATTTTATCAATTGCAACCATATCCACAGCCTTTTCGCTTGTTTGTTTTTTAGGTTGTGGGGAAGTTTTTTCAACCTCCTCGTCATACATTGCAAACAAACTTTCTATTCCTCGTCCCAAGCCTCTTTTCATCATACTACTTTACCTCCCTTAACTTTATTTTCGTATGTTTAGTTATACTTTTATACTTAATTTTATTTCTATTCAAGAACTCTTCTGCAAGCGAGAGATATGCCTCTGCGCCCTTTGATGCTGGGTCGTAAAGAACTATCGGCAACCCGTGGCTTGGCGCTTCTGCAAGACGAATGTTTCTTGGAATATAAGTGTCAAACACTTTGCTTTTGAAAAATTTAATAATCTCTTGACTTACCTGATTGATAAGGTTAGAGCGGTTGTCTTTCATGGTTCTAACAACACCTTCCACATCGATGTCAGGGTTTAAGTGAAATTTAACCAGCCTGATTGTGTTCATAAGTTGGGTTAATCCGTCCAGCGCATAAAACTCGCACTGCATTGGGATTATCACGCTATTGGACGCAGTTAAAGCGTTTACAGTAAGCAGCCCAAGTGAAGGTTGGCAGTCTATCATTATAAAATCATAACTTTCTTTAATATTTTCTAATATATTCTTTAAAATCTTCTCTCTATCCGGCATTGAAACCAACGAAATTTCTGCCGCAGCCAAGTCCACTGTTGAAGGGATGATGTCAAGCCCGTCTATCATGGTTGGAACAATCACCTCATCAATAGGGCTTTCGCCGTCAATCAAATCGTAGATGGTTTTTAACCCCTTTCTTTTTTCCACGCCGACACCACTTGTGGCGTTTCCCTGTGGGTCAAGGTCTATCATTAATACTTTTTGACCCATTACTGCCAAATAAGCAGAAAGATTGACGCAAGTTGTGGTTTTGCCAACTCCGCCTTTTTGGTTTGTGAATGAAATTATTTTTCCCATAGCAACCTCTTTTGTCTAAATTTAATTTTTATCATTATAACACACATTTTTTAGATAAAAAAGCATATTAAAGCGGATTTTTTCGCGGAAGATTGCCTCCTCGCGGAAATTTTGAGGGCGCAGAACCAACTTTTCTTAAAACGATAATCGCCCGCATCATGTCGTTTAAGTTATATCTTTCAATTTCTTCAAGTTGTCCACCCAAGGTTTTTATAGCGTTTTGAGCATTTTCAAGTTCCTCAAAAAATTCTGCGCCCTTGTAAATTATCGCTTTGCCGCCAATTTTTACAAAAGGAAGCAGATATTCACTTAATGTCTGCATGTTTGCCACGGCTCGCGCTGTAACACAGTCAAAAGCCTGCTTTTCTTCAAAATCTTCAATTCTGGCATGAACTGCTTTAACATTTTTTAATTCAAGCAATTTTATTAAACTGTTTAAAAAGTTTACTCTTTTATTTAAACTGTCTAACAATGTAATTTGAAGGTCATCTCGCAAAATTGCTAAAACTATACCGGGAAAGCCTGCACCAGAGCCAACATCAAGAACCTTGCCTTTAAATTTGCCCACAGCAACAGCACTATCAATAAAATGTTTTAAAACCACATCTTCAAATTCTGTTATTGCTGTTAAATTGAATTTTTTGTTTTCTTCAATCAAAAACTGATAATATTTTTCAAACTTTTCGGCTTGTTTTTGAGAAATCTTCATCCTATGCTTTAAAAAGGTTTGTTTAATGGTCTCTGCGTTCTGCATTCTTTGCCTCCTTGTGTTTTTTAACCAAAATTCCCAGCACGGCGATGTCGGCAGGGGAGACACCAGAAACTCGCGAGGCTTGCCCTAGGTTTATTGGTTTAACCTCGGTAAGTTTTTGGATGGTTTCAATTTTCAAACCTTTTTGTTTTGTGTAGTCAAAATCCTCTGGGATTGTTTGACTTTCCATTTTTTTAAGTTTCTCTATATCTTCTTCCTGCTGTTTGAGATATCCTTCATATTTGGTTATAAGGTTAATTTCATTTATAACTTCATAATCAAAATCTTTAAAAACGCCAAATTCTTGATTGATTTTAAACGCATCAATATTAGGCCTTTTAATGCATTCTTTTAAAGAAATTGAATTTTTTGGTGGGTTTTCATTATTTTTTTTAAAAAATTTAATCAAATTTTCATCAATTTTTAACTTTTGATTTAAAAGCAAAGAAATGTTTTTTAATTTTTGTTTTTTATCCAAAAACATTTTATATCTTTTTTGGTCAACCAGCCCAACCTCTTTTCCAATTTCTGTAAGCCTTAAATCTGCGTTGTCTTGTCTTAGTGAAAGCCTGTATTCTGCACGACTTGTCATCATGCGATATGGCTCTTGCGTTCCCTTGGTAACAATGTCGTCAATGAGCACACCAATGTATGCTTCGCTGCGCGACAAAACAAGAGGCTGCTTATTTTCCAAAAACAGCGCTGCGTTAATTCCTGCCATCAAACCCTGTGCTGCCGCTTCTTCATAGCCACTTGTGCCATTTATTTGCCCAGCAAAAAACAATCCGTCATGAAGTTTGCTTTCAAGACTTGGTTTAAGTTGAAGAGGGTCTATGCAATCATACTCAATCGCGTAGGCATCACGCATTATTTCAGCGTTTTCCAATCCTTTCAAGGAGTGTATCATTTGTTTTTGTATGTCGGCCGGCATGGATGTTGAAAAACCTTGAATATATATCTCGTTTGTGGAAAGCGCTTCCGGCTCTAAAAACAGTTGGTGCCTATCCTTATCGGCGAAACGCACAATCTTTGTTTCAATGGAAGGGCAGTATCTCGGCCCAATTCCTTTAATTTCGCCTGAAATGGCTGGGGCTTTATCTAAATTATCCAAAATAATTTGGTGCGTGGCTAAGTTTGTGTAGGTTAAATAACACTTTGCCTTGTTTTTAATTGGTTTTTTGGTCATGAAAGAGAATGGCTGAATAAACTCTTCGCCATTTTGCTCTTCAAGGTCTGTGAAATCTACACTTCTTTTGTTTACCCTTGCCGGCGTTCCTGTTTTAAACCTTAAAAGTTTATATCCAAGTTTGGTTAGGGAAGAGGAAAGAAGTTTTGCGTTTTTAAAACCGTTTGGCCCAACATTTTCGGTGTAAGAGCCTATGATTATTCTGCTGTCGAGATAAACACCTGTTGCAAAAACGATTGCTTTGGCTTCAAACTCGTCACCAACAGCCGTTATAACACTTCTTTTATCGCCGTCAATCACAATTTTTCTGGCTTCGCCTTGTTTTAAAAACAGGTTTTTTGTGCTTTCCACAACTTTTTTCATTTGCGTGTGGTATTCCACTTTGTCCGCCTGAGCGCGCAAACTTTGTACAGCAGGGCCACGGCCTCTGTTTAACATGCGAATTTGAATTGCTGTTTTATCGGCAATTTTTCCCATTTCACCGCCAAGCGCGTCTATCTCGCTGACAAGTTGTCCTTTTGCCGTTCCGCCTATCGATGGATTGCACGCCAAAAAAGCCACTGCATCCAAACTTATGGTTAAAAGCAGTGTTTTGTGCCCCTTTCTTGCAAGCGCAAGTGCCGCCTCACAGCCAGCATGTCCTGCACCGATTACTATTGCCTCGTAAAATTCCTTCATTTTATTTGCCCACACAAAATTTAGAAAAGATGACCGAAATTATGTCTTCATTTTCTGTTTCGCCAGTAATTTTTCCAAGTTCATTCCACACTTTTTTAATCAGCATGGAAAGAATTTCCAAACTTTCATTTTTAACTTTAAAAATTTCATCAACCTGCTTTTTGGCAGTTTTGATGTGTTGAAGTTGCCTTTCGTTTGTAACAATAATCCCGTTAAAGTCAATTTTATCTTTAATTATAGTTTCAAATATTTTTTGTTTTAACTGCTGAATATTTTGTTTTTGAAGCGCTGAAACAGTTATCTCGTTTTCTTGCGATTTTAATTTGCGCAATTTATCTTGTTTGTTTATAACAGAAATAAATGGTTTTTTGATTATTTTTTTGATATTTTCATCGTTTTTATTTAAATCTTCACTTCCGTCATAAATAATTAAAACCAAATCACTTTCTTCAAGCGTTTTTTTGCTTTTTTCAATTCCTATTTTTTCAATGTCGTTGTCGCTTTCTCTAATGCCTGCCGTGTCGTAAAAATTTAGCCTAATTCCGTTGTAGTCGATGCTGCCTTCCACCACATCGCGCGTTGTACCTTCGGTTGAAGTTACAATGGCTTTGTTCTCTCCAATCAACGCGTTGAGCAGGCTGCTTTTTCCAACATTGGCTTTTCCAACCAACGCAATCTTTATTCCATTTTTAATAAACCTTGCCTGTTTTGCATTGTTTAAAATTTCTTCAAGTTCACGCTGGGTTTGTTGCAACTTTTCAAAAATGCTGTCACGCACAATTTCGTTTTCATCTTCCTCGGGATAATCCATGCTCACTTCAATCTCGGCTAGCAGGTTAGTTAATTGATTTTGCAGGTTTCGAATTTTTTCATGAAGTTTGCCGCTGGCGGAAGAAAGCGCGCTTCTAAGTTCGCCTTCGCTTTCGCTGTTTATTTCATCAATAATCGCCTCCGCCTCGTCTAAGGAAATCTTTCCATTTTCAAATGCGCGTTTTGAAAACTCGCCCGCCTCAGCCAACGTTGCTCCGCCTTCAATAAGCCTTTCTTGCAGCATCCTGGTTACGGTTATTCCGCCGTGAAGTTGGAACTCAACAACATCTTCGCCCGTGTATGATAATGGCGCTTTAAAATAAACCATTAGGCATTTTTCTTTTGCGTCTCCCAAATCGAATTCACCCAAAATCATTTTTCTTGGCTCAACTTGACCTTTGCAATTAAAAAATTTAAGTGCTACCTCCAGCGCTTTTTCTCCACTCATTCTAACGATGCTTATTGCCCCTTTTCCAAGAGGGGTGGACACTGCCACTATGGTTTTATTCATGTATATGATTATATCACATTGCCAAAATTTTTCAACAAAAAAAATAGAGCAAAGCGCTCTATTTTATTCTCTATATTCCCTAGGGAAGATTATCACATACCTTTTTGGTTCTGTGCCCTTAGACATTGTAGTAACCTTTTCGTTATCTTGAAGAGCAAGATGAATAATTCTTCTTTCGCTGGCATCCATTGGTTCAAGTTTTGCATATCTGCCTGTTTTAGCCACTTTGGCAGCCATTCTGCTTGCAAGGCTTTTAAGCGATTGTGCTCTTTTTTCGCGGTAGTCGCAAATATCTAACACCTGTTTTTTCTTGCCGCGTTTGCAGATTGTGTTCATAAGATAGGAGAGGGCAAACATTGTTTCACCTCTGTATCCAATAAGGTCGTTCAAGTTTTCGCCGCTAACTTCAATTTTAACAACCTCGTCTTCCTCAATTTCGCTGACCTGAGCATCCTTTCCAAACGCTTTCAACAAACCTTCAACAAACTGCGTTGCCTCAATCTTTTCTTCTTGTGGCTTTGCTTTTGGTTGAGGTTTTGGTTGCTCCTCCGCCTTTTCTTGTTTCTTTACTTCCACCTTTTCAGGTTTTGGTTTTGGCTCAGGTTTTGGCGGTTGTGGTTTAGGTTTTTCTTCTTCCTCTTTCAGTTTCTCGCGTTTTTGATATTTTTCAATTTCATCTTGGGAAATACTAACAACAACTTTTGCTTTTTTAAACAATCCACCTTCACTTAAAATTTTGATGTCAACATCTTCTCTTGGCGCTTTAAGTTCAAAAAGTGCGTTTTCAATTGCTTGTTCAATGTTCTTTCCTGTCGCTTCTACGCTGGTTTTCATATTCATCCTCCTAGGCTGATTATATCACTTTCTTCTGTAAGATACAACTGAATTTTGCTTTTCTTGCTGTTTCTTTTCGTCGTACTCATCCCACTTGTTGATTATTAAGTTTTCAAGTGGAGCAAGTGCAGCGTTGATTGCCTGACCTACAACAAGGTAAATTGCAAACACAGAGTTGTAGAATATTGCAAATATACCCATGATTATTGGCAAAACAATCATCATAACTTTGCCGCCTGTTGGCTGTTTTGTTTTCTCGCCTTTCTTTTTGCCTGTCAAATTGCCAAGGAAAATTGAAAGGAAACTTATTCCAACACTGAGAATTGCCAATATTAAATATCCGTTTACTCTGCCAACTTGTGCGTCAAGATTAGACATAAAAGAGTTGTAAATAACTTGTTCATATTCGCTTACATTGTTTGAGCCAATTTCACCAACAAACTCGTCATATGTGAAGATTGAATTTTTGAATGGGCTGTCTGCAATCCAGTAGTTTTCTATCCAAAGGAAAGATGATTTTTCTGGGCGGTTTTCATAGCAAGTTACAATATATCTTGTTACATAACTGTCAATTGCCTGTTTATATGTTACTTCTCCTGTTAAAATTTCATCGCCAACATATTTTTCTTCATAAATTGTTTCTCCGTTCTCGCCAGTAACAACTTCACCATTCTCGTTTGTTTGTGGCTGAGGTGAAACAAATTTTGTCACCAAATCGTAAATCGCCTCATCACTTGAAACAACAACTTTTAATGGCTGGCCGTTTTCATCTAGAATTACATTTCCTTCGCCGTCAACTTGATCTTCATCTGTTGTGTATGAAAAATCGGTTTTATATTCTGTTTGTGCAATAATTTCTCCTTCGGCATTTTTAGCAACAATTTGATTGTCTATAACTTCAAATGTTAAACTTTCATACTGCTCAAAGAAGGCTGTGTTTTGCTCGTTATATTGCTGGTCGGTTAGGTTTAAAACATTTGCATAATTATATTTTAAGTAATCATACTCTTGACTGATTTTGTAATCTGCCATTGAGTTTAATCCTGCAAACAACGAGAAGAATATAAGCAGGTTCAATGCTAAAAACAAAATCATAAATAGGCAACTGCCTGTCATGGAAAAGTTATAGCGCTTGTAAACCTCTTGTGTTTTTCTGTTTAACAGGTTTTTGTCTGCGCCATACTTGGCTTTAATTTTTTCAAGTTCTGGCTGCATTTTGGCTTGGATGCGCGCGTTCTTTTTGTTGAGTTTTTTGTTGATTGTGTCAAGCGGCGCCCAAATAAGCCTGATTATAAGCGTAATTAAAACAACTGCAAGAATATAACTTCCCACACCTGCTTCAAATGCTTTTATAATCGTCTGCCAAACACCTGTTGGCTCTGCGACTGATAATATGGCGCTTAAAGTAGCCATTTACTGTCTCCTTTTATGTTGATTGGAAGAGGGTCGTATCCTCCGCAAACTCCCGGCTTGCATCTTAGCAGCCTTTTAACTCCTAAAATCGGGCCTTTTATAATTCCAAAATATTGCACCGCCGCAATAAAGTAATTTGAACAACTTGGCGTAAATCTGCAAACTTTTGGAAGCAGGGGAGAGATTAGATATTTATAAAAATAAATTGGCAAACAACAAATAAACTTTAACGGAACTAAAATGTATTTCATTTTTCAAACAGGCTGACTACTTGATTTTTAATCTCTTCAAAACTAAGTTCTGCTGCACCATTTTTTGCAAGTAAAACATAATTGTGATTGTCTTTTGGAAGAGAGAGAGTTCTAACAACCTCACGCAGTCTGCGTTTTAACAAATTTCTTTTGTTTGCTTTGCCAATTTTTTTTGAAATTGAATATCCAATCTTATAGGTTTTAAATTTGCTTTCTACTGAAAAAAGCGTAAAGTGCTGGCTGTTTGCCCTTTTGCCTTTTTTATATATATAAGAAAATTGTTTTGCTTTTTTCAGTCTGTGGTCCATATTTTTGTTCCTTATGCAGCAAGATTTTTTCTTCCACGGGCGCGTCTTCTTTTCAAAACATTTCTTCCGCCCTTAGTTCTCATTCTTTCTCTAAAACCGTGAACTTTTTGTCTTTTTGCTTTTTTAGGCTGATATGTTCTTTTCATGGTCTTTCCTCCTTAAAAGTTAGTAACCGTTTTAGTATAAAGCAAATTGAATTCTTTGTCAACTCTTTTTGCTTTTATCGTAAGGCAAAAAATTTGCTTAAAAATATTTTATTTTATTTTTTTGTGCTATTTAATTTTTCTTTTGCCACATTAAATCGTTTTTTGACGGCGGGGTAAAAAAAAGAGCGAACGCTCTTTTATCCAAACATTCTAACTGGCAGAATGAGATATAGAAATTCGTCGCCCTCTGTTGGAACAATCACGCATGGGTTGGATGCTGTGTTTAAGCAAAGTTTAACAAACTCTTCACTGTTGGCTTTTAAACTTTCAAGAATAAACCTTGGGTTAAACGCTATTGTAACATCTTTGCCGTTAAGCACTGCTGAGATTTTTTCTTTGATGTTTCCAATTTCCGAGTTTGAGGTGAGATTTAGGCTGGATTCTTTGATGTCAAATTTAACAAAGTTGTTTTGACCAATTTTGCTTAAAAGAGAAACCCTTTCAAGTGCATCTTCAAGTTGATTTTTGTTTACAATCACAAAGGTTTCATAGTTCATTGGAATAATCTGTTTGTAGTTTACAAAATCTCCTTCCAAAAGTCTGGAAATAATTTTTGTGTCAGCAGTGTCAATCATGATTGCGTTCGCGTCGATGTAGATGTTTATGATTTCATCGCTATCTTCCAAAAGTTTGGAAATTTCGTTCAAAGACCTTGTTGGAATTACAATTTGTTTTTTGATGTTAGCGGAAACTTTTTTCTTAACTTTTGCAAGCCTGTATCCGTCAAGCGCAACTGCATTGATTTCCTTTTGGTCGATGTCAAACAGCACACCTTTGAGGATTGGGCGAGAGTCATCCATTGCAACTGAGAAAATGGTTTTGCTGATGAGGGTTTTTAAATCTTTTTGAGACACGCCAAACCACTCGTCGGTTTTAAGTTTTTTGAAGCCTGGGTATTCAACAGGGTTATAGCATTGAATAACGCTTTCGTTTCCGTCATAGCGAATAAGCAGTTGATTTTTTTCGTTTACTTCAAGTTCGATGTCAGAGTTCGAAAGTTTTTTAACAAACTCGGTGATAAACTTTCCAGGCACAACTGTTTCGCCTTCCACTTTGATGTCGGCTTTAATTTTCTTTTCAATGGAAAGGTCTGTGTCAGTGGCTGAAAGTGTGAGTTCGTTATCCTCTGCCGAAATTTTAATTCCTTCCAGGATTGGATTTGTAACTTTGTTTGAAATTGCTTTGCTAACTTTTAAGAAAGCATCCGATAGTTCAAGACCCATACAATTTAATAACATTTTTCGTTTCTCCTTTGGCGCGCGCCCTTGATATATTATTTTTAATTTTTTTAAATACTAGACTTAATAATAGGTGAATGTGCAAATGTGGACAAGTTTTTGTTTGCCGCTATTTATTGTGTTTAATTGCTGCTAAAATGACATTTTTGACACAATATATAGTTTCATCTTTTGTGGATAAGTTGTTTATAACTATGTGCGTAAACGGGAAAAGTTATCCACTTGTTAACATTTTTTTAATCTCACCAACAAAGGTTTGTGTTTTTCGGTTGTGTTTCATTTCGTCGGTGATTTTGTCTCTTGCGTGCATGATTGTGGTATGGTCTCTGCCTCCAAAAATTTTGCCGATGGAAACCAGTGGAAGTTCAAGCATGTCACTTATCATATAGATTGCAATCATGCGCGGCTCAACAATGTCCTTTGATTTTTTCTTGCCAACAATGTCTGCCCTTGAAATGTCAAAGTATTCACAAACTGCCGAAATAATTTGGTCTGCGTTTGCACCGCCCTCATTTTTTTCTTCATACTTGTCGTCAAAAGCCTCTTTAACATCGTTTAAATCGGCTGTGGTTTTGCCAATCAGGTTTGAAAGAAAACAAACTTTTGAAAGCATGCCTTCAAGTTCTCTCACGTTGGAGTCTATCTTGTCGGCGATGTAGGAAAGCGCTTCATCTGTGATTGAATATTTTTCAATTTGGCATTTCTTTCTTAGTATTGCCACCCTTGTTTCAAAGTCAGGCGACTGCAAATCTTGAATAAGCCCCATTGTGAAGCGAGAGCGAAGCCTTTCTTCAAGTGTTTCAATTTCCTTTGGTGGGCGGTCGGAAGAAATTATAATCTGTTTGCCATATTGATGCAAATCATTAAAAGTGTTGAAGAATTCTTCCTGAGTACTGGTTTTTTTGGAAATAAACTGAATGTCGTCAACCATAAGCACATCGCAGTTTCTATACTTATCTCTAAATTGTGAATAGGTTTTGGCTTTGCTTGCCGAGCCAAGAGATTCGATATAGTCGTTGGTGAACTGCTCGCAGGTTACATATTTAATTTTAAGCCTTGGGTTTGCCTCACGAATATAGTTGCCAATTGCGTGCAAAAGGTGGGTTTTTCCAAGCCCAACCCCGCCATAGATGAACAGAGGGTTAAAATTTTTGCCAGGATTTTCAGCAACAGCGCGGGCTGCGGCATATGCAGTTTGGTTGCATTTGCCAACTACATAGTTGTTGAAGGTGTATTTTGGGTTGAAAGGGTTTTTGTTTGCCTCAACATCCAAAGTTGATGCTTTTGGCTGATTTTTTTTAATGTATTCGGCCTCTTCTGCTGGGTCTAAAATTTCAATTTCCACATTCTCGCCAAAAACATCTGCGGTGGCAGATTTCAACTTGTCAAAGTAGTTTTTCAAGATTTGGTTTTTGGCAAAAGTGGATTTTGTGGAAAGATACAATGTGCTGCCGTCCGTCATATCCACAACTTTTAAAGGTTTAAACCACATAACAAAAGAAACATTGGAAACTGAAAGTTCCAACTTTTCCAAAACAATATTCCATAGGTTGTTTATCTCTTGCATAATTTTTCCTTACTTTAATTTTACTCAACAAAGCCCGTTAAGTCAAGCAAGGGTGAGATAAAATCGCAAAATAATTTTTTTGTTACAAAATTCAATAAAAAGTCAAAAACATTTTTAAATATGTTATAATAAAAACGTGAAAATAACCTCTTTGAAACTTGAAAATTTTAGAAACTATGCTCACGCGCAGGTGCAGTTTAGCCCCGGCGTAAATTCTTTGGTGGGAAAAAACGCACAGGGAAAAACAAATTTGATTGAAGCAATCTATTTTGCCTGCATTGGTAAAAGTTTTAGGGGTAAGGAAAAAGAACTTATTTCATGGGGCAAGGAAAGCGGAAGCATCACCCTTAGCGCCAGCAATCAAATACGGCAAAAGCAAATTAAGGTTATTTTGCAAAAGGGTGCAAAAAAATCGGTGAAGATGGACGGCATCAACATTCGCAGAATAGGTGATGTGCTGGGCGAAGTGCCAATCGTGTTTTTTTCGCCAGACGAACTTAAACTTATTAAGGACAGCCCAGAGGAAAGGCGCAGGTTTATGAACATCGACATTTCACAAACCAACAAAAAATATTTTTATCTGCTTTCAAGGTATGAAAAAATTTTGGACAACCGCAACAAACTTTTAAAATCCACGCCAAACAAAGAGGTGGTTTTGGAAACCATCGACATTTGGAACAGGGCAATAGCCTCCGCCGGCATAAAAATTGCAAAAGAAAGGGCGAGGTTTGTTGAAAAAATCGCGCCGTATGCCGACATGGCAAACAAATATATTTCAAACGGTGAAAGTTTGAGAGTGGAATATTGCGGCATTAAAATAGAGAGTGAAGAGCAGTATGTTGCAAAACTTGAAAAGAGTTTTGAAAAAGATTTTAAACTTGGCTACACCACTTTTGGCCCGCATAGAGACGACATCGACATATATTTAAATGATGTTGAAGTAAAAAACTTTGGCTCGCAAGGTCAGCAGCGAACGGCAGCACTTTCGCTTAAACTTGCCGAACTTGAAATCATCAAGGAAAGAACTGGAGAGTATCCTGTGCTGATTTTGGACGATGTTTTTTCGGAACTGGACGCAGAGCGTAGACAAAGACTGCTTAAATTTACCTCTCGCTGCCAAACTTTCATCACAACCACTGACGAGAGTTTTTGTGAAGGCAAAATAATAAAAATTCAAAACGGAAAACTTGAAAACAACTAGGCAAATGCGCTTGACAAAAAGCGGGCAAGTTAATATAATTCTTCTATCAAGCGTTTGAGGAAAAACAGAGTAAGTTTTCTAAGCGGCAAACAGTGAGGCGGGATAGTGAAAACCGCTTGCGTCAAGCATTAAACCCAAAGAACAGTTTTCCAAGTTTGGTCGGGATAGCCCGTTAAAGCATGCATTTAAGTGGCCGTTTGGCAAGTTAGGTGGCACCGCGGAAAAGTTATTTTTCGTCCTAACACTGATAAAAGTGTTAGGCGTTTTTTATAAGGAGAGAAATATGAAACAAAACAAATATAGAACTCACACTTGCGAAGAACTTAGAATTGCAGATGTTGGCAAAGAGGTTAGATTGTCTGGCTGGGTAAACTCAATTCGCAGACTTGGCGGAATAACTTTTTTAACGCTTAGAGATAATTACGGCATCACACAAATTTTGGTGAGAGATGAAAACCTTCTTAATGATGTGGTTAAAGAAAGCGTGATAAAAGTTGAAGGAAAGGTTATTGAAAGGGAAAGCAAAAACCCAAAGATGCCAACCGGAGACATTGAAATTGAGGCAAGCAGTATTGAAATTTTGGGCAAGTGCAAAAATGTGCTGCCTTTTGAAGTGGCTGATGCACCTCAAACCAAGGAAGAGTTAAGGTTAAAATACAGGTTTTTGGATTTAAGACATCCAGACCTTCACAGCCGCATATTAAAAAGGGCGCAGATTTTAAAATTTGTGCGCGACAGGCTCACCTCGCTTGGTTTTACAGAATTTCAAACGCCAATTCTTGCAAACACATCACCAGAGGGCGCGCGAGATTTCATTGTTCCAACCGTTCTTGCGCCTGGCGAGTTTTACGCACTTCCACAATCGCCTCAACAATTTAAACAACTTTTAATGGTGAGCGGCTTTGACAGATACTTCCAAATTGCGCCATGTTTTAGAAACGAGGCTGCAAGGGCGGACAGAACGCCTGGCGAGTTTTACCAAATAGACCTTGAAATGGCGTTTGCAACCCAGGACGATGTTTTTGAAGTTTGTGAAACCTTGGCAAGCGAGATTTTTGAAAACTTTACATCTTTGCAGGTTAGTAAGCCACCTTTTAAAAGAATTAAATGGCGCGACGCTATGGAAAAATATTGCAGCGACAAACCAGATTTAAGAAATCCTTTAACAGTTAGTGATGAAACTGAGTTTTTCAAAAACAGCGAAATCTCATTCTTAAAAAACAAAACTGTTAAAGCAATTAAAATTGACGCAAAGCAAAAATCTCGTAAATTCTTTGACGAAATTGGTCAATTTGTTGTGTCTATTGAAGGAAAAGGTGCCGCTTGGGTAAAAATAAACGAGGGGCAGATGACGGGCTCAATCTCAAAACTTTTGACCGAAGGGCAAAAGCAAACCCTTCAAAATAAATTCGCTTTGAAAGAGGGTGAGGCGGTGATTTTTGTTGGAGACGAAGAGGAAAAGGCCATCTACCTTGCGGGCGCACTTAGAAACGAACTTGGCGAAAGACTTAACATCATAGACAAAAACAAAGTTGAGTTTTGCTGGATTGTTGACTTTCCATTCTATGAAAAAAATCCAGACACCGGCAAGCCAGACTTTGCGCATAACCCATTCTCAATGCCGCAGGGCGAACTGGAAGCACTTAATAACAAAAATCCATTTGATATTGTGGCTTATCAATATGACCTTGTTTGCAATGGTTACGAAATGCTTTCGGGGGCAATAAGAAATCATTCGCCTGAAATTATGGTTAAAGCGTTTGAGATTGCAGGCTATCCAAAAGAAGTTGTGGAAAGTAAATTTCCAGCGCTTTACAATGCCTTCCAGTATGGCGCTCCTCCACACGCGGGTGCCGCTTTCGGCTTTGACAGAATGCTTATGCCAATCATGAACCAAGAGAGCATGCGTGAGGTTATTGCATTCCCACTCAACAAAAATGGAAGGGATTTGCTTATGGGTTCACCATCCAGGCCGTTTGACGAGCAACTTAGAGATGTTCATATTAAATTAGATTTAGAGGAAAAGAAATGAAAAGAGTTGAATTAAAAGATTTGCAAAAAGATTTTGAAAAATATGATGGCAAAACCATCAAAGTTTGTGGCTGGGCAAGAACAGTTCGCGACAGCAAAAACATTGGTTTTATTGAACTTAACGACGGCGCATTTAAAAGTGTGCAGATTGTTTTAGAAAGGGCAAAACTTGAAAACTATGACTATCTTGTAAAACAAAATGTCGGGGCGTCTTTTGAAATCGTGGGCAAGGTTATTGTAACGCCACAGGCAAAACAGCCTTTTGAAATCAATGCAGACAAGGCGGAGGTGCTTGGCGAAAGCGCCACTGACTATCCTCTTCAAAAGAAAGGGCACACCATAGAGTTTTTAAGAAGCATTCCTTTCATTCGCGCAAGAGGCAACCTTTTTAATGCCGTTTTTAAAGTTCGCTCTGTTGCCGCATTTGCCATTCACAAGTTTTTTAATGAAAGAAATTTTGTTTACATTCACACTCCAATCATCACTGGCAGCGATTGTGAAGGCGCGGGCGAAATGTTTCAGGTTACAACCTTGGATTTGCAAAAAGTGCCAATGAAAGACGGCAAAGTGGACTATTCAAAAGACTTTTTTGGCAAAAAAGCATCTTTAACAGTTTCGGGGCAACTTAACGAAGAGTGTTTAACCCACGCTTTTGGAAAAACATATACTTTCGGCCCAACTTTTAGGGCAGAGAAATCCAACACCACACGCCACGCAGCAGAGTTTTGGATGATGGAGCCAGAGATGTGCTTCTGTGAACTTGATGAACTTATGGATAACGAAGAAGAAATGGTGAAATATGTTATTTCATACGTTCTTGAAAACTGCAAAGACGAAATGGAGTTTTTAAACAGGTTTGTTGATAACGGCTTGATTGAAAGGCTTAAAAACATTGTTGAAAGTAAGTTTGTAAGGCTGGATTACACCACAGCGATAGACATTCTTTTAAAGGCCGACAAAAAATTTGTTTTCCCGGTTAAGTGGGGAGTGGACTTGCAGTCAGAGCATGAAAGATACCTCACCGAAGAGGTTTACAAAAAACCGGTGTTTTTAACCAACTATCCAAAAGAAATCAAGGCGTTTTATATGCGCTTAAACGATGACGGCAAAACTGTTGCCGCCGTGGATTTGCTTGTTCCAGCGATTGGAGAACTTATTGGCGGCAGCCAAAGAGAGGAAAGACTGGACGTGTTAAAAGCACGCATGGCTGAACTTGGATTAAAAGAGGAAGACTATAAGTGGTATTTAGATACTCGCCGCTACGGCACAAATAAACATTCAGGCTATGGGCTTGGTTTTGAAAGAATGGTTATGTATTTAACAGGCATTTCAAACATTCGTGATGTGGAAATCTTCCCAAGAACCGTTGGCTCTTTGGAAGGATAAACAAAAAAATAGGCGTCAGCCTATTTTTTATAATGTTCTAGAATCGGTTTTTTCTATTGTTTGTGGATTTTTTGCGAGTGAATTATAACCTGGTTCTTTTGTCGAAGGCGCATGTTTGTTATCAAAATGTTGTTGAATCATATTATTCATTTTAATTTCACTTAAATCAATTTCAAGTTGAGTTTGTTTCCAGTCGTAAAGGTTTTGCAGAGATTTTTTGTAATTTTCCAATTTTGAGTTTGCTGAGGCTGAGCCCTTGCTGTGCCTTAACAATTTTTCTGCTTTTCGAGAAACCAAAACATCCATTGTGTGAGAATAAACACTCTTGAATGTTTCGTCAGTAAAAAGCACATAAGGGGCTCTTTGCAAAGCATATTCAACGCGCTTTGGATTGTTGTAATATTTTGTAGTGCAATCTTTGATTAGCCCTGTCATTATCATGCTCAATCTGTTAATTTCAAAATCGTTATAAGCAGAGAGAGATGTTGTGTCATATGTTCCAAAAGTGTAAATAAACTTAGGTTTTTTTACAGCCTTTGTTTTTTCTTTGAGTTTAATTTTTAAATTTCTGCCTAAGCGTGCTTTAACAACCGCCTTCCAAGAGCACTCGGCAGGCGAAGAAATTGATTTATCGCGTGTGTGTTTGTAAATATAGCGCATAATTTCCTCCATTTGATATGAAAATTATAGCACCGTAAGGACGTTTTGTCAATATGCGAATTTTTAATAAAAAACACGACTTTAATATGTAGTCGTGTTAAGTTTGGCGCCCCCTGTAGGATTCGAACCTACGACCTATCGGTTAACAGCCGAGTGCTCCACCGCTGAGCTAAGGAGGCATATTAAGTTGTAGAATGAGCGCTCGGTTGGTTAACCGACCTATCGGTTTAACTACGCTTCGCTCCGTACGCAGGGCTATCGCCCTTGGCGTTCAGCCTCATGTTAAGGAGGCAAATATTAAGTTGTTGTGTTGGTTTGGCCTTCACCTCACTTGTAAGTTAGGGGCGAAAAGCCTAGAATTTTGCGAAAAGCCGAAATTGGCTAATCGCAACTCTTTTGTGCTTTGCAAATCAGTTAGGGAGGGAGAAAAACTGTTTGCGTTAGATATAATAACATTCAAAACAATAATTGTCAATTAAAATTTGCAAAAAAATTTTCAAGTAGTCAAAAAAATAAGGGTGAACACAATCTTAATTGCAATTTTGGCGGCAGCCTCGGTGGGAGGTGCGTTTAAAGGCTTTGTGAAAAGTGTGTTTTCATTGTTTTCGTTGGCGCTTGCGGCGACAATCGCTTTTTTTACGGCATCGTGGCTGGCACAAATTTTTGTGGAGGCGGGTTTTATTGAGCAGCCTATTTCAAACTGGGTTACATCAATTTTAAGTGGATTGGATGAAGGCTTGGTTTCTCAACAGTTTGAAAGCAGCGAGCAGATGCTTGCCTTTATTCAAGAAAGGGATATGCCATATTTTGTAAAAACTATTCTTGCAAGCGTTATAGAAAACATAACCTTTACTGGAAACTTTACCGTCAGTAGTTTGATGGTGCCACGGCTTTACAACTTATTTATGAAAGTGATTGCGTTTGCGATAATACTTATCGTGGTTTATTTTTTGCTAAAAATATTACAAATTTATTTAAGCAAGGTTAAAATCAAATTTCTTCGCGTAACAGACAGGGCGCTAGGCTTTATTTTTGGGGTGGTGATGGGGCTTGCAACTTATTTAATCTTCACCGCAGTGCTCATTTGCATCAGTCAATTTATGTTGTCGCAATGGCTGATTGAAAAAATAGAACAAGGCTATGTTTCTGCCCTGTTCTATCATAAATATGGAGACGCTATTTTAAATTTAATAGGATAGAGGTCTCTTCCTCTTCTCCTAAGATGTCTTCAATTTGCTGGTTGTCGTCTTGAATAGACTGAGTGTCCTGTTTGATAACGGCGGAGACAATGCACATAACAATTATGGCGATAATTGCCAAAACAAACAGTGCCCAAGCAACAATTTTAAGAATTTTTTTTGTTTTTTCCTCTTGCATGGAATTTATTATAGCACAATTTAAAAAGTTTGCCAAAAGTTTTGCTTAAAACGAATTGCATAATAGTTACAGCGATAACGAAGGTTGCAAGCGCGAAAAACCTAAGTTCTCCGTAGTTTACGGCAAGGTTTACAAAATAAAAGATTGCGGCGCAACTTAGCGCGCTGAAAAAATAACCAATCTGCAAAACCGCTTTATTGTTTTTGCAAGCAAAAGAGATTAGTCTGGTAAACACAAATGTAAGCCCGCCTGCCAGGCCACTGGCAAACATGCACAAAAAAACTAGGGGTTGAGACAGCGTGGAGTAAAGCATTATTTAAAAATCCTTTTCAGCAGCGGTTGCTTATCAGCCTTGCTTGAAAACTTTACATTGTTTATTTTTCCTGCAAAACAAACCTCTTTGCCGTCTAGGTCAAGTTTTTTAACCTCCATGTCGCTGCCCGAGATTGTGATGGTTGTGTCGCCGCTTTGCACTACGGCTTGATTTTGAGTGGAAGAGCACACCTTTGTTGCGCCCTTTATTACAATTAAATTTTGATTTTCGATTGAAACAAATTCAGCCATATTTCCTCCTACAAATATATATTTTTTTAACAAAAAAAATATGCAATTCTGCGCATTTTATGATATGATATATTCAAGGAGAAAAAAGATTTTAAAAAATCTTGAATAAATAATTATGCAAAAATTACAAATAAATGTTCAAAAAAATCAAAAAATTCGTGATTTTTTATTAAATTATGGGTTTTCAAGTGCGCAAACTAATAAAATTTTAAAAAATAAAGATGTGAAACTTGATGGCGTAAGATTAAATGAAAACGACTTTGTTTATGCAGGGCAAAGCGTGGTTGTGTTTTGCGAAGAGGCTCCTCAGCCTAAGTTTGAAACGATTTATGAAGATGAAAATGTGCTTGTCGTGAACAAAGGTGCGGGCATTGAGGTGCAGGGTGAAAACAGTTTGGAAGAGTGCACAAAAACCATTGCAGTGCATAGGCTGGACAGAAACACCACAGGAATTGTTATACTTGCCAAAACAAAAGAGGCGGAAAATGCTTTAAAACAGGCTTTTAAAAACCTCAACATTCAAAAAAAGTATGTTTGTGAGGTTTTTGGCAGGCCAAATTTCAATGGCGAAGAGATAAGTGCCTACTTGGTTAAGGATTCAAAGCGCAGCGAAGTGAAAATATATCCATCTTTTGTGCAGAAGGCGGTTAAAATTTCGGCAAGGTTTAAAACCGTTAAGGCTGGCGAGCAAACAAGTTTGGTTGAGGTGGATTTGCTTACAGGAAGAACGCATCAAATCAGGGCGCATCTTGCCTACATGGGTTTTCCAATAATTGGAGATGGAAAATATGGAAAAAACCAAATTAACAAAAAATTTAAGCAAAAATATCAAAAATTGCACTGTTTTTATTTAAAAATTAAAAAAATCAATGAAAATTTTGATTATTTAACGCAAAAAGTTTTTATTGCCAAACCAGACTGGGCAAAAAAATACATTTAAAAATTTTTAAAATAATATAAAATATATTTAATTTCGTTTGATAAAAAACTTTGAAAAGTGTTAAAATAATCTTGTGAAAATGCAAATGACAAAAACCAAAGCGGCACTATTGTCAATTATCACAGTGATTGTGATATTGGCTTTTTTTTGTTTGACCGCTTGTTCTAATAAATTTGATTACGAATGCCAGTTCAGCCAAGACAGCATAACCTTGTCGGTAGGCGAAGAGTTTGACCCAAACAATTATATCTCGGCTGATAACGAGTTGTCGTTTGTTAGCGATAACGAGCAGGTGCTGTCTTTAACCGAGCAGCAAACTTTTGTTGCGCAGCAAAGCGGCAGGGCGGTTGTTAGCGCGTATGACGGCGACATGTTCATCGACGCCATGGAGGTTTATGTCAAATACAAATTCTTAACGCCAACCAATTTGAAAGTGACAAATGACGGAGTGCTGACTTGGGATAAAAGTGACATAACCGTCAATGGCGAAAGCGTTGCGGCAAATTACGAATTGCAAATTTCTTTAAACGGAGAGCAGAGTTTGGTGCAGGCACAAACAAACTCTTACCGCGTTGAGCAAGCGGGAGAATACACCGTAAGCGTTAGAGCACTGAGCAGCGAGAATGTGGACGCATCCAACTTCTCTTCGGGCATCTCCTTTTACTTTGATTTGACGCAAGGCGCAACCAACCTCACGGTTGAAAGTAGCAGCGAGTTCGGTTCGCAACAAGCGACAATCTCTTGGGCGGGCGTCGGTGATGGGATTCTTGCTATTGACGGCGTGCAAAGAGAGGTGTCGGGCGGCCAGCATACATATGATTTTACATATTTTGACGAGGGAGAAAACATAGAGGTGAGGCTGGTTTTGACCAGCGCACAAGGGCAGTCGAAAACACTTACTCAAACTGTTCAAAAACTCACCACTCCGCAGATTTCTGTTTCAGGAGAAAGTTTATCTTGGCAAGGAGTTGAGGGCGCAGAGGAATATGTGCTGAATGTCACAACTCCAACAGGCGAAAACGCCACCGAGTTTAGAACCCAGGATACTTCCAGCATTTTGCCTGGCATGCAGGAAGGCGTTTACAGATTAACCTATCAGGCAATGGCGCAGCAAGGATATTTAAACGGCAACCAAAAACTTTACAGCGAACTTGTTGGTAAGGTAAAAAATGTTGAGGCGGATGTTGAAATTGTTGACGGCAGAGCGAGGATATCTTTTTCAACCAATTCGCCATATAATAAGCGCTTTATCGTAAGGCAAAACAACCTTTCTTTCACTTTTGAGTTTACTGGCGAGGCCGAGGACGGCGTTTACACTTTGACGCAGGAATTTGATTTGTTTGAGGGCGAAAATGTTTTCACAGTGCAGGCAGTTCCAACACTTGAAAACGGGCTGTTTGGATTTGAAGGATACAGCACCTCGCAAGCAGTTATGAGCGATGAAGAGAGAATTTGCGATGTTTACTATCTTGCCCAAATCACCAATTTGCAACACAGCCTTGATGAAGAGGGAAATTCAATCCTGCAATTTGACGATGTTGAAAATGCAAACGCATACATTGTTAAAGTTAACGACATTGAAGTTCAAGATGTTCAGGTTTCTAACGAGGCCGGCAAAACAGTTTTAAACATTGGCAAAATAACAAAAGAGGCTTATGGCGAAACCCAACAGTTTAACATTGAAATCACAGCAACAAGAACACCGGTTGAAGGTGAAGAGGTTTCACCATCAGTTGCACAAAAATTGCTGACCATGCTTGAATGCCCAACCATGCAAAATCTTGACGGGGGGCTGTTGGAGCAGACACAATATCAATGGAATGCGGTGAACGGCGCGGAATATGTTTACAACATTTATGAAACTGACGAAACCTTTAACACCGCTGAAATTCAGCCACAAACTTTCAGCACATCTCAAAACATTTCACAGCAACTTGATGCTGGTTACTATGTGATTGAGGTTAAGTCTTGGCCGGTTGATGAAAACAACTATTTGCCAAGTGAAGAATACGGCAGCGACACGTTTTATGTTTCACAGCAACTTGCAAGTGCGCCAATTAGGCTGGATTACAGCGCATCTGTTGCCGAACTTGCACAAAACTCGGGCTATGTTCTTTCAATTCAAACGGTTGAGTTTGCCTATGGCTACATCATAAAGGTAAACGGCAGTGAGGTTGGCAGGGTGTTCAACGACACAGCAGAGGCAGAAGTGCTTTCATTCAACTTCCCGGCCGCATATGACTTTGGCACCAACGGCGAACAATATTCGGTGGAAGTGGAGGCATACGCACAAACCGATGCACAACAAATTATCCACACAAATTCAACCTCGCTTCTCACAGTCAACAGATTGGCAATGCCAACAGAGATGGTTGTGGAAGAGGGCGACACAGTGGCAAGGGTTGTGAACAGCGATGACCTTGCAACCATGACTATTCAAAAAGACGGCGCAGACTTAATAACCAGCGAGGCAGGACAGGACGGCACAGTTAGTGTTTCAGGCTATGACGGCGATTTCCAAATCAGGGCAAGGTTGAACGGCTATGAAGAGTTTGAGGGCTTTACAACGGCGGGAACAATCAATCTTGAAAGCGCGTTTGCAACTTTTGCTTTTCACAGAAGCCAAACGCCAACCATGTTGAACTATTCTCAGCAGCAAGTTTCTTTCACGCATAATGACAAAGTGACCGCTTATCATGTTGACATCACTGTGTCCTCACAAAATGGCAGCATTTCTAGATATTTTGAAACCCAACTTACAACCTTTAACTTGGAAGACGAAATTGCTGAGCTCAGGGATAACGATGCGGTCTTTGACAGTTATTTCTCACAGCGAACTGAGGTTACAATCAAGGTTTATGCCGACATTAGTTTAAGTGAAGATGGCGTTTACTATTTGCCATCCAGATATGCAACTTTAAGATACGACTCTTCCAGCACCGACCTTGTTATTTCAAAGTTAGACAGCGTTAAACTTTCATATAACGAACAAACACAGATTATTTCATGGCAGGGCGTTTCACAGCAAAACCCAGAATATCTTGTGTATTTGGGTGATGAGTTGCAACAAACAATCACCGCGCCAGCACAATCTGGCTTATATGAATTCAGTGTTGCAGAGTATGATTTCTTGCAGCCAGGCGACTACAACTTCTATGTGATTGCAAAAAGCGACAACACCTTGCAGGCGGACGCATCTGCATCCATAATTTTCCACAAAATTTCATCGGTTTCATCTTTGAGAGTGTTTAGGCAGGGGCAAGACTACTATGCAAGTTTTGAAATTGGTTCAGCAGACGCCAACTATGTTACCGACATTTTGGTAAACAACAGCAGCATTGGCACATCGCCACAGTTTAAACTTGACGCAAACACGGTTTCCGTTGTTCTTAAAGGCACAACTTTTGAGCAGGACGGTGACCAAATTTACTTTGTTTCCAGCACGCCTTCTCAGTTTGATGTTGCTGAGGTTTCACTTTCTACCTATCAGGCAAATGCAACAATTCAAAACAACAATTTAATTTGGGATGATTTCTCACCATTCGTGGCAGATTGGCTGCTTGCTTCGCCATCCAATAATCTTAGGTATGAGGTTGTAATTTTGGATGCAGAGGGCGAGGTTCAAAGAACGATTTCTTCTTTAAGCACAAACTCGCTGCAACTTACCAACTCGCAACTCGTCAACCTCATTAACGGCGACTACACAGCAAGCATCTATGCCTACATTGACGAATATAACTTGTCTGTTCAAGGCAAAGGATATTGGGGGATAACCCTACTTGCAGACAGCGTAAACGTTAAAAAACTAGACAGCGCCACAAACCTTACGGCTTCAATAGACGCCAGCCAAACAACCATAGATGCAGAACTGCAAAAGTCGGTAAACCTTGCTTGGCAGTTTAATGGCTCTTCAACCAGCCAGGTTACATTTGAAATTTATTTAAACAATTCATTGATTGGCTCAACCGCAGCCACAACCTATCAAATTGCGCAAAACCTGTTTACAGAGCAGCAAAACACGCTTAAAGTTGTGGCAACATCCTCCACTGACATCATGTCTGGCGAGGTTAGCGTTTCGGTTGGCAAGTTCAGTCCTTTGCAAATTTCAGTGAGCGACAGAGGGTTGCTTACAATAACCGACAACTCTTCACAAGCGGCTCAACAAGGGTATATTGTGGAACTTACAATAAAAGCAGAGGGCGGCGACGTTGTTCAAACCTATTATGTTTCACAAACCAACGCGGATATTCAGCAGTTTATAGCAGGGCAAAGCGGAGCGTTCACTTTGCGCGTTAGCCACAAGGCAACCCAGGCAGTTACTTTGCCAAGCCAAGAGGTGGCATCGTTTAACGGCAGGATTTTGGCTCAGCCTCAAATCATACAAGATGAAACTGGCTTGTCGTTTACAAGCACCGACAGTGATGTAACCTTCCATTTGCGTTGCGAGGAAAAGGATTTTGAAACGCAGATTGACGGCAACCACTTCAACTTCCCAGAGGATTGGGAGAGCGGCGTTTACACCATCACCGTTTATGCAACAAGAGAGGGCGCGGTTGATTCTTGGCAGGGGCAAAGCGCGCAAAAGCAGATAACAATCACTAGAATTGACAATGTCAGCCAAATCACGGCAGACCGAACAGCAGACTATTTAGACCACGTGCTTTCATGGGATGCGATTGATGATGCGGCAGGCTATCAAATTGAGGTGATTGAAAACGGCGAAGTTATTGCGACTTTGGGCGAACTTACACAAAACTCTGTCAACCTTTCTCAGATGCTGACTTTGCAAAATGGCGGAGGCAATTACACCATTAAATTTAAAACGCTGGCAGATTATTCCAGCACGGGCCTGACAAATTCACATGAGTTTTCATTCAACATTTCAGTTGCCGCAAACACAATTTCAAACATTCAGGCAAACACTTCTGGACTGTTGCAGTTTGAGGCGCAATCAGTTGGCACAGGAATTTATCTTGACATCAAAGATGCCGAGGGCAATGCACATAAAGGCGCGCCAATCATTTTGACCGCGGACGAGCGAACCTTCTTGGTGGAAGAATTAACCGGTCAGTTGCAAATTACACTAAGGCAACTTTCGGTGTCCGCAAGTCAGCAGATTGTGTCGCAGCAGAACAGCACCTTAACAATCGATGCTGCCGTGCAAACAGCAGCCATTTACAAACTGCAAGACATTATTTCAATCTCTGCCGATGCACAAACAGGCAAACTGATGCTGAATGTTGCAGCAGAAACAGGGCAGAGGCGCTTCTATGTTAAGGTTGTGGACGAGAGCGGATTGCAAACAGTTGTTGAGGCGAACTTTACATCCACATCAAGCGTCAACTTTGAAATGCTTGCAATTGAACTTTGCGAAATGTTCCCACTCACTGACGGCGAAACTTTTGACTTTACAATCTATTCAGTGATTGACGGCATGCTTAGAAGTGATGAGGCTTCCTTCCAGTTTACATACAGGGATTCAAATGGCACTGTTGTTCAAGAAAAACTTAGCGAAACAGAAGATTACATTGTAATTAAAGATAACGGCACAAATCAGATTGAAAACAACATTACTGCAATCCATGTGCGAAATGGCGGCGGTCCGGCAGGAACGCATTACGAGATTGACATCGCCGATGTACAAGGCTACTGGATAACCCACACATATATGAAAGATGGGAAAGAGGTTACAGAGCAAAGTTTCTCTTACACCAACATAACCGGCGAAGGGTACACCTCCGTGCCATGCTATGCAATAAATATTACAAACCTGCTTGAAAACATGAACGCAAGCGCACCAGCATATCTGCAAGTGGGATACATAACCACCCAAGCAGACGACCAATTCATTGTTAATGGGTTTACTCAAAGCATGATTTATACAAAACTTTCTGGGCCAACCAACTTTACAATTGACGAGGGCAATTTAAGTTGGCAAAATTCTGCTGGTGCAAACACTGGCTTTGTGATTAGTCTGGAAAACCAAACCGGAACAAACCAAATCTTTATCAGCGCAAGCAATGCAACTTACTATCTTGGCGAAAACATAACCTATGTTGGCGAATTTGAAGTGGCTTTGCAGGCGGTTTCTTCACAACTTGGCGTTTTGCCATCAAACAAACTTTATTATGAAAAGGATGGCGAGCGCGGCACAGTTCGCAAACTTGACCAAATTGACACACCTCTCACAATTTCAAACGGCGTTATGAGTTTGAGTTTTGATGACCAAAGAGAAATTCCAGAGCAGGGCGATGAAACCGCAGAGGAATACATCGCAAAACTCGACAGTTTGGAAAGGCGCCTCGCAAAAAGCGGAGAGGCAACAATTTGGACGAGCGCCAATTTTGCATCAAGGCTTTTGGAAGATATTTTAAGATATCCTTTCGACTACAATTTGGAAGACCTGCAAAACTTGGAGTTTAACTTAAAATTCATCAACACCCAAACGCAGCAAGAGTATGTGACATCGGTTAGTGCAATTCAACTTTTGGCTAGGTTTGACGAGGCAACTCTTGAAACTTTCAACACTGTTATCACATCACTTAACAACACTCCATACGCGTCAAGGCTTTGGGCAGTTTACAACATTCTTACAAGCGCATACTATTTTAACGGCGTGGCAACTTCCAGCCTGCTGTTTGACGAGATTGGCAGCGGTGAAAACGGCGTCTATGGGAAGGTTAGCGCAAACACAATTCCAGCAGGCGTGTATGACATTTACATTCAGCAGCAAGGCTCGCAAGAAAACAGCACTTTAAGTTCAGCATATTCGTTAAAGCAAAGCGGCATAACCATTATTGCTTCGCCGCAAACCATTGCAGATGAAATAGAAGAGGCAGATGGCAGCTCGCAATACATCATTAAGTTTAGGCCAGTTACGAATGCTGACGGCGAAAACTACACCGACTACACCTTAGTGTTAAAAAATAAAAACACCACAATTGGCGAAAACAATATTGAATATAATTCCACAGTAACCTACAACATCACTTTTGATGGCGAGGTTTGGACGCGAACGGCTTACGCCGAGGGCGGGGCAACCACGCAGCAGTTGCAAACAGATGAAGAGGGCTTTGTGCTTATTTCAATAAACGGCAAAGAGGATGGGCTGATTTACGAAACTGGCATTGTAGACATTTATGGCAACACAGTTGAACTTGAAGGAAACGATTTTACTGCAAACGTCTATGTAAACGGCAGTGACACAGCGCTTAACAGCAAAACAGAAGAAATTTCTGTGGTGTTCTTGCAATTTAATATTAACTCGCTGCAACTACAAAATGGTGTGTTTGCTTGGGAGAATTTCAGCGTAAGCAACAGAATTTATTCAACGACAGTGCTCTATAAATTTGCTACTTCAAACGCACAAGAGTTAACTCTTTCTGGGCAAAACCCAACGCTGTCATTTAACAATGCAGGGCTATACGAATATGTAACATTCTACACGCAGGGTTCGGCATCCGATTTCTCAATCACAGTGGACAGCCCAACCTATACAATCAACAATGTTTACAAATTAAGCGCACCTAATGTTAGGGTTGTGGACGGCAAATTCTCCATCGCAGACAGCAATGCAGCCTTCACTGCGCAAGAGTTCTTGATTTCAAACAATGTTTATCAAACAGACCACGAAGATATGTTTACGCTTTCCACAAACAGGCAGGATAGCGTAACCTATCAAACCGGCGTAAACTCAATTTTATCTTCACAGACGGCAAGATATGAATTGGGCCTTACAGAGCGCACTGCAAACACATTCTATTTTGCAACCTCAGGCGATAATTTTGAGATGCTAGATGGCTTTGAAATAGAAACAGAAAGTAACAATTATTTGCAAGGCAGTGATAGGGACGGCTACATCATAACCGTAAACCAAACTGATGACGGCTACACGAACCTGTATCTGCAATCGGCCACAACATCGGTTACCGCAGGCAAACTTGAAATGGATGACGACATAAGCGTGACAGACGGTGACGTTCACTGGCAGAGCGCAAGCGGGTTTGAAAGATTGTCGCTTACAGACGATTTAGAAATTGTCTATGAAGTTACGGTGGAATATTATAGGCAAACGTCATCTGGCTGGGAAGCAAGCACGCAAGACACAACAACTTATTACACAACCAACACATACCTCAGTGCGGATAATATAATTGACCCAGTGGCAACGGAATACAGATACGCCGTGTATGTTAAGGCACACGCATATTCGCCGTCCTCAAATGGCACAATCACCACGTTGGAAGGCGAGAGATATGCTACTGTAAACCAAAGTCAATACACCGACAACCTTACCTTTGTGTTGGAGGGCGAACTTTACCACACGGCAGCAAGCGCAGACGAACTTTTGCAAAGGGCGCCTCAGGTGGAGAACTTCCAAATCTCAAACGGCAAAATCACCTGGACATATGACGGCACAGCAGAATTCGAGGTTTACATTGCCGAGCAGGCGCGCAGCACAATTCTTAACGGCACCTACTCACAAGAGGGAGGGGTTTACACCTTCACTTTAAGTCAAAACGCTGAGCAACTTAGCGACAATCAAACCTACAACTTCTCAATACTTGCAAAACAAAGCGGAAAAATCACATCCAACACCAACGTGATGTTTGAAAGCGCTCAGGCAAGAATTCTTTCAGTGCTTGAACAAACCGATTTTACAACCGACCAGGTTGAAAGCACCAGCGGTGGAACGCTGAACAGCGTTGATTTCAGTCAATATTTCACACGCAGTATTATTTCCAATAAAAATTATATAGCGCTTGAAGTTACAGCCGACTTAGGTGAAGAGCAGTTTGCTTACACAATCACCAATGCTAGCCGCGTTCTATACATTCAAATTGGCGGAACAGACGAAGGTCAAGCCAACACCATATATCTGCCAGAGGGCAGTGAAGGTGTGAACATTGTTGTTCAACCAATACCAGGCGCAACCTCAAACACCATACTTAGCGCATACAGGCCAACCACCATTTCATTCAGTTATGTGGATTGGTCGGAGCAAGACATCCTGTATTTTGACGAGCAGTCGCAAACTTTCTACTGGACCTATGGTGTAAAATTTAGCGACCGCACTCTTGGCCAGACCGCTATCTACACAGACGATATGGGCACGCCATACGGTTTTGTTCAGGGCGAGAGATTGCAGGCAGAGCAAGTTGTGCTGGACGGCGAAACATATGTGCCAGTTATGTATTATGTGGGACAATATAATACCTACTATGTTGACATTCACGACACATATGCGGTGGTTGAGCAAGACGGCACTGTGCGCATATATGCTAACCAGGCAACTGATATGTTTGAACTTGCCGAGGACGGAACCTATCAGCCTTCGGGCTTGACCATGACCGATGGCATTGGTTATGAGTTTGGCGCGTCAAGTTGGGCGGTTTTGGCAAAGATGCCGTTTGACGACGAACAAACAACCTATTACATTCCAGCAGAATTGATGCAATATCAAAGCGATGGCGAGAGCGTTACATTCACGGTTTTGGAAAACACTCCGCTGTATGTTGATGAAGAGGCGTCTGTGGTTGCAACGCTTGACGACGGCGTGGCGCTTGAAGTAAACAACTACAACGCTGAGGCACCGTATCAAGAGATTGTGCTTGGCGGCGAAACCGTTTATATTTCCACAGAAAATGTTTACCACTTCTTGCAGCAGGATGAAAGTTTTAGTCAAAACATTTCAAGCATGCACTTTAAAGTCACAATTGTCACCGAGTATTCTTACGATGAAAGTTACTACACCTATTCGGTAAGGGATACTCGTGAATACAACAATGTGCCGCTCGGCTCGCTGCAAACCCAGTTTGGCGACTACAATGTTGCAGAAGAGGGCATTTATGTAAGCAGTTTTGAGCCTAACCTTATTGGCACAATCGTTGAGTTTAGTGTGCAGGCGCGCAAGTCGCAAAACAACCTGCTTTCCAGCCCGCTTGAACTGTCAGGTGAAATGCAGTTTGATTTGTTTGAACTTGGCGACGGCAGTGAATCAAACCCATATCAAATTGCAAATATGCAGCAGTTTGAAAACATCAGTTACAGATATGAAAAGCAGTCTTACCACAACACCTACAACCGCAAACTGTATGTGGAAAGACGAAGCAGGTATTCTGGCAGCACCGAGATTGTTACAAACGAAACCTCCTTCACTCAAATAACCGATGATGAAGGTATATACAACTTCCTTCAAACGCAAAATCTTGAAATGGACGTGCAAGGGTTTGTGATTTCACAACCGTTTGTTGGAAATTATGACGGCGGAGGAAACACAATCGATGTCAACATTTCAGTGCTTAGCACGCTCGACACCCCAATAACCGCGCGCATCTCTTCTTCCACAGGCAGCCAAGATGTTTCCTTTGAGCAAGGCGCAGCAGTGTTCAAGGAAATTGGTGCGGGTAGTGTGGTGGAAAATTTGAGCATAAGTTTTGGCCTTACTTTTAACCAAACACTTGCAGCACAACTGGGTTCTGGCTCAGCGCTTGTGGGCGGACTTGTGTTAAGCAACAATGGTACGGTTTCCAGCGTTGAGGTAACCTCTTCGTCAGTGGTGTTTGCAAGCGCAATGACATCCGCCGGCACATTTGCTGTTGCGCCGATTGTGGCAGAAAACAGGCAGGTGGCAAGAGAAATATCTTCGCAAGCCGATGTCAGCATCACCAATTCGTTCTCACGCAGCGCTCAAAACTTTATGTATGGCGCTCTTGTGGGCTTTAACAACACCACCAACGGTCAAATTTTGCTTGCGCAAAATGACGGAAACATCAGCGCAAGGTTTACAAACAACCAAAACGGTGTGGTTATGGCCAGCGGAATTGCTATTTCAAACGTGAATGCAATCATTGAAATGAGCGTAAACAATGGCAATGTAACCAGCGCGTCAACACGCGGCTCGGCTTATGCAGCAGGCGTGGCAGTGCACAGTTATGGCGGCTCAATTTATCACTCTGCTAACACTGGCGACATTATGGCTGCCAATGCCGGTGGAATAATTTATAACGGTGCAGGAGTGCGCTCGACAGGCACGGTGGCAATGGGCAGGGTGAACCAAGCCTACAACAATCTGTTTGCATCAAGCGCAACCTACACAACCGACTCTGGCACAAACTACACCTATGCAGGCTACAACCCAACACTGGGCTTGACATATGTTAGAATTACAACCAACACAGACATAAACTGCCGCAGCAGCGGGTATGTTCTGCGAGTTCTATACACCAGTGTGGAAAATTACAGCGTGCAAATTGTTCAAAATTAAATAAAAGGCTTGTTAATTGAATAAAATTAGTTTTATGAAAAAACTTTTTGTGCTTTTGCTGTGTCTATTTATCGCCTTGCCACTGTTTGGATGTCAAGGTTCGTTTAGCGCGCAACTTTCAAACAACGCCTTTGAAATTCAGTTGCTGGTGGGGCAAAGTGGCGTCAGCCAAAACTTTGCCTTTCCTGCAAATGCAAAATATTTTTCGCAGCAGGGCGGAAGTGAAGAAGATGTGAATGCTTACCTTGACGAACTTGTTCGCCAAATAAGGCTGCAAGTTTGGAATGTGATGTTTTTAAATTATTTTGCAATTTACTCAGCCTCACCAAACAACAACTATGTTATTGGCGGCGACTATGTAACCATGACGGAGGCGGATTACAACTCTGCCACCGACTGTGTGGAGTTTAGCATAATTTTTAGAAGTTATGGCGCATGGAACTATTATCATCCTTCTTCTGGTGATGATGAAGAAGAGAGCGGCGACGACAACCTGTTTTTAGATGAGGATGTTTCGCAGGCGGATTTCATATTTTCGCAGGCCTCTGGTGGGCAGAGTTTGGGGCAGAGGTATTATTCAATAGTCAGCGCAGTGATGCAACAATCTTTCCCAGACGATGCCGCGAATGCACCGCAGCCAGAGTTTAGATATGACTATGCAACCTATCACAAGCGCATCCACTCAAACGCAGATGTGCAATATTATGACGGCCTATATCATCATGTGTGGCAGCAAGCCTACCAAAACCTTGGCGAGCAAAAAACAGTTGAAATAAAATCTGTCAATGCTCAGCGTGGTTGGTGGTATGTGGTTGCACTTTGCAGCGCACTTGCTGTGGCCGGCATTGGCGCAGGAGTTATCTATTTAGTTTCAAAACGCAAAAAAGCAGAAAAAAAGAAGGCATAAAAACCTTCTTTTTTATTGAAATTGGCAAATTTTGTGATATACTAAATCGTTAAAAGGGAAAAATTGAATTATGACAAATGACAAGATTAGAAATGTTGCGATTATTGCGCATGTAGACCACGGCAAAACTTCACTGGTCAACGAAATGCTCAAACAGGGGCATGTGTTTAGAGAAAACCAAGTGGTGGAAGACCGCGTGATGGACAGCAACGCTTTGGAAAAAGAAAGAGGCATCACAATTTTGGCAAAGAACACCTCTTGCCTTTATAATGGCGTAAAAATAAACATCATCGACACGCCAGGCCATGCAGACTTTGGTGGCGAGGTTGAAAGAGTGCTAAAAATGGTGGACGGAGTGCTGCTGCTTGTGGATGCTTTTGAAGGGCCTATGCCACAGACGCGCTTTGTGCTGCAAAAGGCGCTTGAACTCAACCTAAAAGTTGTGGTGGTTGTCAACAAAATCGACAAGCCGGATGCAAGACCAAAAGAGGTTGTGGACGAGGTTTTGGAACTGTTTTTGGAACTTGACGCAAACGAAGAGCAGTTAAATTCACCATTTGTTTTTTGCTCGGCAAAAAAGGGCACGGCGTCGCTGGACTTTACAAAACAGGGCGAAAGCCTGCAACCGCTGTTTGAAACAATACTAAGCAGCATTCCTGCACCAGAAGGTGACGAAAATAAGCCTTTGCAACTTTTAATCTCTTCCGCTGAACACAACGAGTATGTGGGCAGGCTGGCTGTTGGAAAAATCACCCAGGGCAGCATAAAAGAAGGGCAAAATGTTGTTGTGTGCAATTACTATGAGCCTGAAAAGAAGCAAAAAGCAAAAATCGTTTCGCTTTTTGTGTTTGAAGGCTTGAAAAGAACGCCTGTAAAGCAGGCCGACATTGGTGAAATAGTTTGCGTGGCAGGGCTGGAACAGGTAAACATCGGCGACACCATATGCGGCGAAGAAAACCCTCAGCCAATGGAGTTTGTCAAGATTGCCGAGCCAAGCATTGAAATGACCTTTATGGTTAACAATTCGCCTTTTGCTGGAACTGAGGGCAAGTTTGTCACAAGCAGGCACTTGCGCGACAGACTTTACAAAGAGGCGGTTAAAGACCTTTCGCTTAAAGTGCAAGACGGCGCCACTGCCGACCAGTTTATTGTTAGAGGCAGAGGCGAAATGCATCTTTCCATTCTTATTGAAAACATGCGCCGAGACGGCTACGAATTTCAAGTTTCAATGCCAAAAGTGCTGATTAAAGATATTGACGGCGTTAAATGTGAGCCTATCGACAGATTGTTTTTGGATGTGCCAGAGGATAGTGTTGGCACGGTTATGAACAAAATGGGCGTTCGCAAAGGCGATTTAATTCAAATGACGCCACATGGCAGCAGAATGAAAATGGAGTTTTTGGTTCCGTCACGCGGACTGTTTGGTTTTAAAAGCGAACTGTTAACAGATACTCGCGGCGAGGGCGTGATTAACACCATTTTTGAAGGATATGCGCCATATAAAGGCGAAATTCAAAGGCGAGATGTTGGCTCGCTTATCGCGCATGAGCCTGGCGAGGCGGTTGTGTATGGATTATATAACGCTCAGGAGCGCGGCGAACTGTTCATCACGCCTGGCACCAAGGTGTATGCAGGCATGGTGGTTGGCGAAAACCCAAAAGGCGGCGACATTGTTGTGAATGTTTGCAAGAAAAAACATCTTTCCAACATGCGTGCGTCCGGCTCGGATGAGGCACTTAGGCTGTCTCCACCAAAAATTTTGAGCCTTGAAGATGCAATAGAATTTTTGGCAGACGATGAATTGTTGGAAATTACGCCAAAAAATGTTAGAATAAGAAAAACAATTCTCGACCACACCATGAGAATGCGCGCTCAGGCAAAACAGATGCGTGGAGAAATTTAGGAGGGGATATGCAAAACGGCGGAAAGCGTGAAATGAAAAAGCAAGTTAAACGCACAATGTGGTTTATTGGAATTTATGCAGTGGTTGCACTCATCATCTCTGCCGTTTTGATTGTTTGCACCACAATTCCACAATGGCTTAACATGCTTATTATAGTGCTACTTGCAGGGGCGTTTTATTTGTTGTTTCTTTGGATTTGTGCTATGATTGATAAAAAGAAACAGGAAAAGGAAGAGCAATCTCCGCCAGACGACCCGTTTGCGGAAGAATAAGGAGTTATTATGCCAGATTACAAAATGATGCCGCATAATCTTGATGCAGAGCAAGCCACATTGGGCTGTTTGCTGATTGATTCCATGTGTCAAACAGAAATAATGTCAATGCTGAAAAGCGAAGATTTTTATACCGATGCGCATAAAAATATTTTTGCCGCAATGGTTAAAATCTTTCAAAAAAACACACCTATCGACTTTGTAACTTTAACAGAGGAACTTGAACGAGAGGGTAAGATTGACGCGATTGGCGGCATTGACTACATAAACTTTTTGTCTAACGTTGTTCCATCTGCGGCCAACTACAAATTTTATGTGGACATTGTAAAATCTAACTCCATAAGAAGAATGCTTATCAAAAGTGGGCAAAACATCATTGAAAAGGCCTATTCAAATGAGGATAAAGATGATGTGCTGTCTTATTCGGAAGCGGAAATTTATTCCATTGCAGAAAAGGAAGAGGTTTCGCAACTTGAACACATCGGCAAGCCTAATGGCGCAATCAAAGCCGTGATTGATAAATTTGACAAGGTGGCAAAAGACCCTGACTCACTCCGCGGGCTGCCAACTGGATATAGAGATATTGACGGCATAACCAACGGCTTGCAAAACAGCGACCTTATTTTGCTTGCCGCAAGGCCTAGTGTGGGTAAAACAAGTTTTGCCATGAACCTTGTAACCAACATTGCCGTTAAAGAGGGCAAAAGTTGTGCGGTGTTCTCACTTGAAATGTCAAAAGAACAACTCACTCAAAGGGCGCTTTGCTCGCTTGCAAAGGTTCCAATGCAAAATGCACTTACTGGAAAGATGACAAGTGACGAGTGGAAGCGAATTTGGACGGCGACCAAGCAACTTGAAAACAGCAAACTGTTCATAGATGATTCCAGCCTCACCACTCCTGCAACGCTACTTTCAAAATGCAGGAGGCTTAAAGCAAAAGAGGGCAAACTGGACCTGATTATGATTGACTATCTGCAACTTATGACCGCAGACAGCCGAAAAAAGGAAAACCGTCAAAGCGAGGTTTCGGAAATTTCCAGAAACCTTAAAGTTGCGGCAAAAGAACTCAATGTGCCAATCATTGTGCTGAGCCAACTTTCGCGTGATATTGAAAAGCGTGAGGGGCACAGGCCTCAACTTTCCGACCTGAGAGATTCAGGTGCGATTGAGCAGGATGCCGACATTGTTATGTTCTTGCACAATCCAGAAAAATATAACGACACGCCAACTGAGGAAGAGCCTGGCGTTGTGGAACTTATTTTCGCAAAACATAGAAATGGACAAGTGGGCTCTGTAAAACTTAGGTGGATTGGCGAATACACCACCTTTGTGGGAATGGAAGAAAAAGTTAAATATCAAAAGCCTAAAAAATTGGAAGAGGCGCCAGTTCAAGAGGCTGAACTTAAAGAACTTGAAGAGGATTATGACGAACTTATTTAAGGAGAAACAAATGGTTGTAACCAGATTTGCTCCAAGCCCAACTGGCTTTATGCATGTGGGAAACTTGCGCACCGCGTTGTATGCCTATCTTATTGCGCGCGCAAATGGCGGCAAGTTTATTCTGCGCATAGAGGATACAGACCAAGAAAGGTTTGTGGACGGGGCGATTGAACTTATTTATAAAACACTTAAAGATGCTGGCATCGAGTATGACGAAGGGCCTGACATAGGCGGGCCAAGCGCGCCATATGTGCAAAGCCAGCGCAAAGAAATATACAAAAAATATGCCGAAATGCTGGTTAAAAAGGGTGGGGCATATTATTGTTTTTGCACCAAAGAAAGATTGGAAAATTTGAAAAATGAAGAGGGAGCGTTTGAATACGACCGCCACTGCCGCAACCTTTCAAAAGAAGAGGTTGAAAAAAAACTTAAAAACGGCGTGCCGTATGTAATCAGGCAAAAGATGCCAACAGAGGGAGAAACCTGCTTTGACGATTTGGTTTTTGGGCATGTAAGCGTAAAAAATCAAGAGTTGCAAGACATTATTTTGCTTAAATCAGACGGTTTGCCAACCTACAACTTTGCGCATGTTGTGGACGACCACTTAATGGGTGTTACTCATGTGGTGAGGGGCAGCGAATACATCGCTTCTTCGCCAAAGCATGTGCTTTTATATGACGCTTTTGGTTGGGAGAGGCCTAAATATGTGCATCTTCCGCTATTGATGGGTAAAAATGAAGACGGCAGTTTTTCAAAACTTTCCAAACGCCACGGCGCGGTAAGTTTTCAAGATTTAACCGATGAAGGATATCTGCCACAGGCGATAATAAACTACATTGCCTTTTTGGGTTGGAAGTCAAAGCAGACCACAGAGGAGTTTTTTTCACTTGACGAACTTAAAAAACTTTTTAAGATTGAGGAAATAAATAAATCGCCATCTGTGTTCGACTATGAAAAACTAAACTGGTTTAACAAGGCATACATTTCAAACATGCCGTTTGAAGAGTTTAAAACTCTTGCGCAAAAATATTTGCCGAACCAGTTGAAAGGTGAAAAACAGGACAAAATTTTAAGTTTGATAAAGCCAAGAATTGAAAAACTTGCTGACATTGAAGAAGTAACCCAAATTTTTATTCACAGCAGAGGCTTTGACGCGGCGCTTTTCGAAAACAAAAAAAATAAAACCTCGGCTGAGCAAGCAAAACAAATTTTGCCGGTTGTGCAAGAATGTTTGCAAAGCCAAGAGAATTTTTCCAACGATGCGCTTTTTACCTCGCTCTCAAAACTAGCGGAGCAGTTAAACATAAAGGTGGGGGCGCTGATGTGGATTGTGAGAATTGCGTTAACATTCACGCAGGCAACGCCGGGCGGCGCCACAGAGATTTTGGAAGTTTTGGGCAAGGATGAAAGTTTGAAAAGAATTGAAGCGGCAATAAAAAACCTCTAACCATAAGTTAGAGGTTATTTTTTAAGCCCTTACAAAAGGTTCTGTAATCATTGGGCCGATTGCTGAGCAAACCGTCATGTTGGAGATGAGGTTTGCAATTTGTGCGGCAAGCGCTCTGCAAATAGGGGTGCGTTTGAAATAGTCGGCAGGGTCTTTGAGTTCGTCATAATATTTTTTCTCAATCATCACATCGGCGCTCATTTCAACATAAATTTTGAAGATGCGCTCTGGCTGAGCCACGATGCTTCTTGAAACTGTAACTTTTGCAACTTGGTCGCTAAGCAGTTTTACAGTAACCTCGTCGCCGATTTGGAAATTAACTGACTCGCCCTGTTTTGGCAGTTCAACCCTTTCAAACTCCGCTCTATCGAGCATTGGCCTAATGTTCATGTTTTTGATTACGTTTTCCATGTTAAAATCTCCTTAAAAGAAATATTAACATATTTAAACAAAAATTGCAATTTTATTTAGTTAAAGCATTCAAATTTATTTGATTTTGTTTTAATTTTTATTTTTCTTTTGCAATTTTTTGCTTATTGCTGTAATTGAAAAGTTGCTGATTTGTTATCAATCTGCTAAAATAAAATAAGGAGAAAAACATGAAGGTTGTTTTACAGCGTGTGGATAAAGCCAGCGTTGAAGTTGGCGGAAAAATAATTTCCAGCGTCAAAAAAGGTTTTTTAGTGCTGGTTGGAATTGAAGAGGGCGACAGCGAAAGTGAGGTGATTAAAAAAGCCAGAAAGGTTGCAGGGCTAAGAATTTTTAGTGACCAAAACGACAAAACCAATCTTTCGCTAGCCGACGTGGGCGGTGAGGTTTTGGCGGTTTCGCAGTTTACTTTGTGCGCAGATTGCTCGCATGGTTTTAGGCCAAGTTTTAGCGGGGCGATGAGGCCAGAAGCGGCCAACAAACTGTTCGAACTGTTTGTTGAAGAAATTAAAAATCAAGGTATAAATGTCAGCACTGGCGAGTTCGGTGCACACATGATTGTAAGCCTTGTCAACAACGGACCATTTACCATAATTTTATAAACAAATTACGCAAATTACTTTGTTATTCGACACAAAAAGACTAAAATATTCGTGTATGAAAACAAAGGCTTCAAAATTTAGTCCAGCCATAATTGCAGTGGTGCTGGTTATTGTTTCGGCGGTGATTGTTATTGCCTGTGTTTTTTCACGCCCGCAGCAAAGCGCGCTTTCACTTTCGGTGGAGGCAGTTACGCTGCCGGTTTCTTCCTCAAAAAGTTTGCAAATTTCTTGCAGTATGGAGGATGCGCAGTATTCCTATGAAGTTTATGACGAAGAGATTGCAAAAATTGAGGATGGCATTGTGTATGGGCTGAGTGTCGGCACGACCTCTGTGAGAATAACCGCAACTTGCAATGATGAGAGGGCGGTTTCCACTGCACAAATAACCGTAACCGAAAATCCTAACGACCCAGTGGTGGATTTGCCGCAGCAAATCACACTGTATTTGATAGATAAAAACCAAGATGATGCTGCTGCCAATGGCTGCAACAGCGAACTTGCTTTTTATTCTTATAAAAATTTTCAAGCCACCGTTTCTGGCGATGCTGTAAAAATTAAAAACAATGTGATTTCAGCGAATAAGGAAGGCGAGGCGCAAATCACATTCCGTGGTGTGAATGACGGCAGCCAGCAAATTGTGAATGTTACAGTAAAAAGCGTTCCTGTTGAAATTGAAAATTTGCCAAACAGTTTAACCCTATCGCTTTCGCAACAGACGCAAATTGATTTTGCGCTTGAACCAAGTTATTACACAGGGCAGGCGAACATTGAGTTTGTTTCAAGCAGCGGCATTCTGCAAATTGAGGGCAACACCGTAACCGCCACATCGGCGGGCAGTGCAGTTGTTGAAGTTATGCTTAATGACAGCAAGGTTGCGCAAATTGAGGTTTTGGTGGAGGCGCCTTTCACCTGCGCACTTAAAGCGGTTGCGAATTGTCAGGTGGATGATAGCACTGTTTTACTGTCGCCTAATGAAGTGGGAACTTTCACCATTCAACTGCTTTCGCCAAGCGGCGAGCCAATCAACTTTTCTGCCATTGAAATTGTAACAAACGGCGTTGAATTAAAAAGAGACATGAACTATTTTCATGTCTCGACAACCTCTGGTGGAACTATTACAATCTATGCGCCTGACCTAGGTGGCAAAATTATTATAAATGTGGCTATTTCTTAGCCCTTTTTTTTGCAAAAACCCTGGCTTTAAGTTTGATTAAGTTTTCAACTTGCTGGGTATCCTCTGGCTTTTCAAACCCGCTTTTTGCCATCAGCATTGAAATGTTTTTATCTGCTATGATGGTGAAATATTTTTTATCCGCTTGAAATTTTGTTATGTTTTCAATTTTAACCGAAATGGCTTCATTATTGTTTCCGTCATCGGCCGTGGCAGAGATTTCGTTTTCAGTAATCACATATGTGTAGGTTGTTTTTTGTGGCAGGCGTTTGTTTTGTTTTTCCATTAAAATAATCACGATAATGAAATAGATGGGTAAAGTTATCGCGCCAAGCACAACAAAAAACACGCTTTCAAAAACAAACTTTCCGTCAACGACCCTAAAAGCCAAAAGCACAAAAACAACGGCAAAAATTGCCACTATCCATGAACTTTTTAAAAGTGCAAGATATTGCATTTTTTTTATGTCTTTTTTGGTTAAAACGGTTGTGTTTTTCGCTATTTGCATTTTTACCTCGCAGATATAGTATACATGGCGCGCCGTGGGTTGTCAAAGAAAATCACCTTTTTTTAAGCAGTTTCATAAAAAGTGAAAGAAAAGGCGGGTTTTATGAAAAAAAACATAAAAATCTATGACAAAAAAAGCGTGTCAATTGACGAGCAAGTAGTCCTTGGCGACAACGTGGTTATTCATGAAAATGTTGTAATCAGGGGCAAGAGCGAAATCGGCGACAATGTTGAGGTAATGGGTTGCACTTACATCATAGACAGCAAAATAGGCAGCGGCAGCAAGGTTGTTGCAAGTTTTATCGAGCAAAGCAAAGTGGGCGAAGACAACAATGTGGGCCCGTTTGCAAGGCTTAGGCCAGACAGTAAAACCGGCAAAAATGTGAGGATTGGCAACTTTGTTGAAATCAAGAATTCTGTCTTAGGGGATGGCTGCAAAGTGGCGCATTTGGCGTATGTTGGCGATGCCGATGTTGGAAAGAATGTAAACATTGGCTGCGGTGTGATTTTTGTAAACTATGACGGCAAGCAAAAGCATAGAATTAGGGTTTGCGATGGCGCATTTATTGGCAGCAACTGCAACTTGATTGCTCCGCTCACCATTGCGGAAAAGAGTTATATTTGTGCGGGCACAACTGTAACGCAGTCCACCGAGAAAGAAGATTTTGTGATAGGCAGGGTTAGGCCTGTCGTCAAGCCTGGAAGGGGCGGAAAATATTTGAAATAGGAGAGGTTATGGGAGTTTTTTTTGGAACAGACGGAGTGCGCGGAGTTGTTAACAACGACCTTACAGAGGAACTTGCGCAAATGGTGGGCAACGCCCTTGCAAGGGCGAAAAAGAAGGCGAAAATAATTGTTGGGCGCGACACTCGCGTGAGCGGCAGTTATCTTACTGCGGCATTTTCCACGGGTGCATTAAAAGGTGGCGCGTCTGTTTTGGATGTGGGCATAGTTCCCACCGCCTGCATCTCATATTTAGTCAAACACAAAAAAGCCGATTATGGAGTGGTTATTAGTGCCTCTCACAACCCCAAAGAATACAACGGCATAAAAATATTTGACAGCGAGGGCAGAAAAATCAGCGAAAAGCAGGAGAGTGCGCTAGAAAGATATTTTGCCTGTCCTATGATTGTTGCGTCAACCAAAGTGGGCAAATATAAGTTTTCGCCAAGTGCAGCGAATGCATATGTAAAGTTTTTGCTTGCCTCGGTTAAAACAGATTTAACAGGGCTGAAAATTGTGCTGGATTGTGCCAACGGCGCCGCATATAAAATTGCTCCACAAATTTTCAGCAAACTTGGCGGCAAGGTTGTTAAAACCAACTGCCAAAGCAGTGGCAAAAAAATCAATGAAAAATGCGGTTCAACCTGCATCGGCGGGCTCAAAGAAAAAGTTGTTAAAGAAGGCGCGGATGTGGGGTTTGCGTATGACGGCGACAGCGACAGGGTTTTGGCAGTGGATGAGCAGGGCAATGTTTTGGATGGCGACCAACTTATCTACATTTTGGCAAAACATTTTTCTAAGCAAGGCACTTTAAATGCGGGCACCGTTGTGGGCACAAGCCACACAAACACAGGGCTACTGATTGCGTTAAATCGCAACAAAATCAATTTGGTTAGAACCGACATCGGCGATAAGTATGTGATTGAGGCTATGCAAAAAATGAACCTCACGCTGGGTGGTGAGCAATCAGGGCACATAATCATGCGCAACTTTTTGCCAACCGGCGACGGGATTTTGGCATCTTTGCAAGTTGCAAGCATTTTAAAATCTTCTGGCGTGAAAATGTCTGCGCTGTGCGATGCTAAACTGCTGTATCAAGCCAACAAAAGTGTTATAGTGGTTGATAAGTTGAAGGTGTTAAACAACGAAAAACTCTCTCAAAAAATTTCACAAATCCTTAACGAAATTGCGCCGGCGGGCAGACTGCTGGTGCGTGCGAGCGGAACTGAACCAAAAATAAGAATTATGGTTGAGCATCAAGATAAAAACAAAGCCGATGAATATTTAAATGAAATTGAAAAAATAATTACATCGATTTAATTATTAAAAGCAAAAATCCTAACAGAAAAATTGTTAGGATTTTTTAAAAATAACATATTTTTTTAATTTTTTTGCGCAATTTTTAATATTTTTTATTAAATTATTGATAACTTTCAAGCATGTTTTGCAAAATTAAAATATGTTGCTCTTCATCGCTTATAATCTTTTCAATCAAAGCAATCAGGCTTTGGTTGTCAATTTGGCTGATGGCTTGTCGGTAGCAGGCAATGGCGTTTTGTTCGCTTACGATGTTTTGCACTAACAGCGAGGGCAGCGAAGTGTTTTGATTTACCGCGCTTGCGCTCCAATACGCGCCGTCAACTGAATAGTCGGCATTGCCACCAAAGGCCTCGATTGCGTTAGAGAGTTCATCCAAATGATGCATCTCAACAATGGCAATTTTTTCAAGCGTGGAGGCAAAGTCTGGATAAGATTGCCCCAGCCCCCAATCCTGCCTAAGGTATGTCGTAAGCGCGGTGAGTTCGCTGTGTTTGCCGTATGCAAGATTTTTGAGAATTTGAACAGTCCTGGCCGAGCGCGTTACATTTGTAAGTTGTGGATACTGTGTGCTGGACGCGGCAGGAATGGTGGTGAAGTTTGTTTGAGCGGGCTGAGGCGTTGCGTTTTCAGTTGGCACAGTGGGAGAATTTGGGGTGATTGCTGTTTCATCCATTTACGCACCTCTTATTCTGCAATCGTTATAAAGGTTGGTGACAGTGCGTTCCTGCGAAGAGAGTGTGGCGTTTAAAATCAGCAGTTGCCTGTCGATTGACGAAACATTAATCAAAACCATCAAATCAATCATTTTGTCAATGATGTCACCAATAAAGTCTGCCACTATGCCAAGTGAGGCACAGTAGTTTTCGGCAAGTTCAATTCTTCTGCCAGAAAGAGGAGGCAGAGGGCTGCCAGACAGTGTGCGATAGATGTTGCCCATTGTTGCGCGCATGATAAGGGTTTGACTTTCCAAATTCTCAAAGGTTTGTGTGTCAGCCTCGGCAAAATCTTGCAACTGTCGGTATGCGTTCACCAATGCGTCAAGGTCGTTGTATATATCTCTGCTAAGCCTTATTGCCTGGCTGCCACTTGGCGGTGGAGGAGGCGGATTTGGCCTTGGAGGAGGGGTTGGCCTCGGCGGCTGGGAAGGTTGCGAAGGTGTGGGCTGCTGCGGAATTTGTGAAGGCGCAGAATTGGACGGTGGGTCGCTTTCGTTTGCTGGGACAGGTTGCTCCTGCATAGATTTTGGCGAGAGAAGTTTGCTAAAAAGATTGAATGGTTTTTTTGCAGGTGCGGCTTGATTAAAATTTTGTGATGACTGCCTGTCGCAAATTATGTATTTTTCACTTAACGGGTCAAAAACAACTCTTAGGTTGTTTGAGAGTTTTTCTTCATTCATATAAAAATCTCCTTTTATCACGAATTTTTATATGAAATAAAAATAGATTAGGTGCCTAATCTATTTTGCGGCTTTGCTTTTTTTTGCTGCCTTCCACCGATTTTTTTAGTGCATCCATCAGGTTGATTACATTGCTTGGCATCGCTCGCTTTCTGCCTGAGGATATTTTTTCGCCGTTGATTTTTGCCTTGATTGCATTTTCAACTTTTTCGCGATACTCATCCTTATATTTTGAGGCATCGAATTTTTGCGTCATGTTGTCGATAAGCGTTTGGGCAAGTTTAAGTTCGCTTACGCTTATTTTTTCAAGATTGCTTTGAAATGGCGCCTCCTGCACCTCATCATAAAAATGCAGGGTGTTTAAAATAAGTTTGCCGTTAGTTGCGCGAATGGCAATCACCTGTTCATTGGTTCCAAGCACGGTTTTTGCGATGGCCACTTTTTTCTCTTCTTGCAGTGCTTTTAAAAACAAGTTAAAGGCCTTGTCGCCGCCCTGTGGGGCAAGATAGAATGCTCGGTCGTAAAGCACAGGGTCTATTTCGCTTAACTTTACAAAGACGTCTATGTTGATGCTTTTATCTTTTGGTGATTTAATGCTTTCAAGTTCTTTATCGGTAAGCGTGACATATTTGCCTGGCTGATATTCATAGCCGCGAATTATATCGTCTTTTGATATGTTTGCAGGGCAGTTTTCACAGGTTTTTTTGTATTTTATGCGTTGTTTGGTTTTTTTGTAAAGCATGTTAAAGCCGATGTCTTTTTGTTTTATGCACGCATGCAAAGTTACAGGAATGTAAACCAAGCCAAATTCTATTGCGGTTTTATAACTATATGCCATGTTTTCTCCTTTTTAAATAGTGTGCCCCAAAGCATACTTTTTAACCGCAAGTTTCGACAAATCATTTTGAGTTTCATCACCGATGCGTTAAAATAAAGTTTGTGAATAAAAAAGTTAGGATTATTGTTTCTTTTTCTGCCGCGGCGGTGATGCTTTGCTGTGTGATTGTGTTTTTGTGCATCACATTTGCACCTGCAAAAGTAAGCGCGTTGTCGCTTTCTGTAAGCCCATCATCGCTGGTTTTGCCATCCTCCAAAGCGCTGAATTATTCCTGCTCGCGAGAAGACGCGGTGCTTAGTTTTGAGGTGTATGATGAAAGCGTTGCAACAGTTGAAAACGGCATAATTTACTCGCATTCCATTGGCACAACCTCTGTTAGGGTTACCGCCACCAGCGGCGAAGACAGGGCGATTGCCACAGCGCAAATCACGGTTACTGAAAATCCAGACGGGCCAATCGTTGACCTGCCAAATGAGGTTACCCTTTATTTAATTGATAAGGATGTGCAGCAGGCAAAAGAAAACGGGTTTGACAATGAAATTTCATTTAACTCGTTTAGAAGCTACACCACTACCATCACAAACAATATTGTAAAAGTTTCCAAAAACACCATCGTGGCAACCAAAGAGGGCGAAAGCACCATAACTTTTGCCAGTACGCTTAACTCTTCCTCCTACACGGTTAAAGTTATTGTCAAAAGCATCCCTGCCAGCATAGTTGGATTGCCTAGTCAACTTGAACTTTCGCCATCACAGCAGATGGGCGTTGACTTTACATTGTCGCCAAGTTATTGCTCGGGAGACGCTGAGGTTGAGTTTGCCACCGACAGTGAAATTCTTGCCATTGAAAACAATGTAATCACCGCCGCATCAAGCGGGCAGGCTACCATAAAGGTTTTATTAAATGGTGAAGAGGTTTCACAAATTGCAGTGAGTGTGCAGTCGCCGGTGCGCGCGCAGGTTACATCCGTTTACAACAGTCAGGTCAACGGCAGCAACATTTTGCTTACAAAAAATCAAGAGGGCTGTGTGATTTTAAGGTTGTATGACGAGCAAGGCAAACAGATAAACTTTTCAGGCATTCAAATCACAGCCGAGGGTGTGGAACTAAACAAACAACTTAATTATTTTCACATCAAAAGCGAATATGGCGGCAGCATAACAATTTACGCGCCAGATTTAGGCTGCAAAATTATACTCAATGTTTTGGTAAAATAAAAAAGAGCGCTTATTAAGCGCTTTTTTGGTAGCGGTAACTGGGTTTGAACCAGTGACCTTGCGGGTATGAACCGCACGCTCTAGCCAACTGAGCTATACCGCCATAGGTTAGGTTGCGTTTCAATTATATCTTTTTTTCGGGCAATTTGTCAATAGATTTTAAACAATTTACTTGGAAAAGCAGGTGTTTTTTTGATATAATTAGGCAAGAGATTTATTTGTTAAGGGGGCAAAAATGATTTTAGACGAAATTAAAAAAGCAAATGTGCAAGCGATTAAAGATAAAGACACAACTGCAAGGGCGCTTTACAGCGTGGTTTTAAATAAAATTAAACTTGAAGAAATCAACAAAAGACAGGCGGGCAGCGAACTGACCGATGGTGATGTTGCGGCAATTTTGCAAAAGGCCAGCAAGGAACTGTGTGAGGAGAGAGATAACTATCTTAAAGCCGCCAACAGTGAAATGGCTGAAAACATTTCCAAACAGATTGCGTTGGTTGAAAAATATATGCCAAAAATGCTTACAGACGAAGAGATTAAAAACATTATTGCTGGGCTGGAAGATAAGAGCATACCATTTGTTATGAAATATTTTAAGCAGAACTATCAAGGCGCATGCGACATGAAAAAAGTTAACGAAATTTTGAAAGGAATGCAATGAAAATTTTTGCTATAAGTGATTTGCATCTTTCTGTAAACAATCCTAAACCTATGGATATTTTTGGAGAAAGGTGGGAAGGATACGTTGAAAAAATTTTTGACGACTGGAAGCGCAAGGTGGGCGATGAAGATGTTGTTTTGCTTGCAGGCGACTTTTCGTGGGCAATGAAACTGCAAGAGGCGCTGCCAGACTTTGACTTGCTTAAAAACTTGCCAGGCAAAAAAGTGTTAATAAGGGGTAACCACGACTATTGGTGGCCGTCAATTTCAGTGCTCAGGGCGGCACTGCCAGAAAACATTTTTGCGCTGCAAAATGACGCAATAAAATTTGGCGAATATGTGATTTGCGGCACTCGCGGTTGGAGCGTTCCAGAGCCGGGCGAAGAGCAGTCGGCGGAGGACGAAAAAATTTTTAAACGCGAAGTGATCAGGCTTGAACTCACCTTGCAAAGCGCAAAAAAATTGCAAACCAACGGTGAAAAAATAATTTGCATGATGCATTATCCACCTTGCAATTTTAGGCGAGAGCAAAGCCAGTTTACAGAACTTATTGAAAAATATGGTGTAAGCAGCGTTGTGTTTGGGCATTTGCATGGATACAAAAAAATTCAAACTAAATTTGTCATGAACGGAATTGACTACTATTTAACCTCATGTGATATGGTGGAAAACAAACTTATAAGCATTGAGGTTTAACAATTCTAATGCGCGGAAATAATTGACAGAAAGGCAGGTTTAGTGTAAAATTAAACGGTAATTTGGAGAGACTATGAAAAAGTGGCTTAAAAGTTCTTTATGCGTGGCTGGTTTTGCAGGATGCATGTCGCTGTGTTTGGCAGGATGCGGCGTGCAAACCGACATTGTTAACAGCAGCAGCGACATTATTTATAACGGCAGCGTGGTGAGTGTTGTTGGCGACGACATAATTTTTTCTAACGGCTATTCGTCAAGCGAAATTTCCACCATGGATGATTACAACACATACGCAAACACATCATATCTTGCAACAGTAAACTCAAATGATTTGACGGGAGACATGTATCTTTCACCTGAAAGCACAAAATTGAAGGGCGAGGTTACTGGCTTTTCAAACATGTATAGTTTTGTTTATGGCGACAGCATCTACTATGCCGCTCCAAACAAACACAGAACAAGTTCCAACCAATATGTTTTCACCTATGTTTCATTCTTTAAGTGTGCCTTTGACGGCTCTGGCGAAACCGAACTCTTAACAACAAGTTCATACGACAGCGCAACCGCTCAAATCAGGGCGCTTAAATATGGCGACAATGCATACCTGTTTGTGTATGACGGAACGCAGTTAAACTGCATCAATCTTTCAAACGACAGTGTGACAACCATTTCAAGTGCTGCAACCAGTGTGGCACTGCCAAGTGAGGGTGAGCAGTGGAACGGCACGGTTTATTACAGTGAAGATAAAGAAAATGCATACGGCCAAGCGGGCAATGCGGCTTTCAAGTATTCGGTTGCTGACGGGCAGAGCGTTTCTTTAAGTGTTCCGCTTAACTATTCGGTGTCTTTCACAGGCAGAAGCCAAGACAATGTGTTCTACACTTTGACATATGCGCCAACCTCTGTAAGCCACACAAGGCTTGCAACTGCTGCACAAATTGAAAGCACAACATTAAACACAGCAGGCAGAGTGTTTTATAGTGCGGAGATTTCAAACATAAAGGCCGCTGGTGGCCAAAACATGCAGCAAGGCTATGTTTTTACTTCCTCACTTTCAGGAAACAGCCAAATTTTGTTCATGCCTTCAAACAGCACCGCGCCAACTGTTTTGCTTTCAAACAGCGACTACACTGATTTATTGTTGGTTTATGGCGACTATGTGTATTACGCAAATGATGATGGAATAAGTTATAAAACCATCTCAACAGGTGATGTGGTTTCGGTTGTAAGCGACATGATGATTGAATCCAGCAAAATAGGTTATGACTTCTATGATTCTGGCAATTTAAAAACAATTTATTTCTACGCGCAGCGCGAATATGCCGAAGATGACGAAACGCCAGAGGACGAGCGCGACACCAACTATTACCTTTACGCAACAAATGCCGATGGCAGTGGCGAGGTTTCACTTATTGGGCAAACAGACAACCCTGTGGAAGATGGCCCGAACGTTGCACTGATTGCATCACTTTCAGTTGTGGGCGGAGTGCTTGTGATTGGCGGAATTGTTGCAACAGTGATTATAGTTCGCAAAAAGAGGGGTTACTGAGAGGCAGTTGCTGTCAAAATTCAGCGAAATTTGGTTGATGCGCAGGTTTAGACTTTTTTAGACAAAACTCGGGATTTATTGCCCGGGTTTTTATTTTATTTTGTCGTGAGAGTGTGGTAAGTTAGAAATGTTTCACGGAATTCGTTGAAAAATCGGTTATTTCCAAGTAATTAAAAAGGAGGATTAAAAGATGGAGAAAACCACACCTGGCAAGGGAAAATTGCGCGTATACGTTGCAGACAAAGCGGAGGAAAATCCAATAGTAACATATCTTAGGGGAAGCGATAAATTTTCGCTTGTGGGCATCAGTCCAAACGGAGAGGACGTTTTAAATGATTTGCCATTACTTAAACCAGACTTTTTAATTATGGAAGTTTTGCTTAGCGGCATCGATGGTTTTGAAGTGTTGGAAAAACTTAAAGAGAAAATGAAAGATGAAATGCCAAAGGTTATTTTTGTAACTAACCTTTCTCACAGCGGGTTTGTAACCAAAGCCATGAATGAAGGGGCAAGTTATTTTATGGTTAAACCGGTCAAGCCAGAGGTTTTGGAGGAGAGGATGTTCGACCTGCTCAGTGAAGAAAAGCCAAATTCTGGCGCGCTTAAATTTAACAAACAGTTGGATGAAAAAATTTCCAACATATTCATTTCAATCGGCATTCCTGCGCACATCAAGGGCTATCAATTTTTGCGCGAGGCGGTTAAACTTGCAGTGGAAAAGCCTGAAATTATCGGCTCAATCACCAAGCAACTTTATCCAACAATTGCCGAGCGTTTTGAAACAAGTTCAAGCAAAGTTGAAAGAGGCATGCGTCATGCCATAGAGGTTGCATGGAACAGGGGCAAGATTGAAAACATCAATTCGCTGTTTGGCCTTAAAATCTACAACAGTAATGAAAAGCCGACCAATGGCGAACTTATTGCGCTGATAGCCGACAAAATGATTATGGAAGGCTAATTTGTTTGACTTTTGTAGCAAAAGAATTTTATAATAAAAATATGGAACTGAACATAACAAAAAAAGAAAAGAAAACTTTGTGGATTTCCAGAATTGCAGGCATAATTGTCTGCGGACTGCTTATTGCTTTCTTGCTGCTATATTATTTTGGAAATATAGATTTCAACATGTTTTTATTGGCTATGCTGGGGTTGTGCTCAATCATCTTCTTTGTGGCGTCTTCGTTTTTGGCAATAAAGTCAACGCCGTTTTGGATGTATTTTAGTTTTATCATGGCAATATTGTTTGTGCTGGCATTTATTGTTGTGTTGATTGTGTTTTGCACAAACGGCACATTCCAAATGTAAAAAAAAGGCTCGTCAAGAGCCTTTTATTTATATCCCTCAATTTTTTCAATCAATCCATATGTGCGAGATGTGGTGGAAGATATTGTAACTGTTGCGTCTTCTGTTACACTGCCAGAAAGTTCAAGCAGATATGTGGACGAGAAGGTGAGGTTAGTCATAGAACTATTGAAATAAAGTGTGGAAATTGCCAGACCTTGGTGTGAGTATGGCGAAACATATGCTATTCTGCAATCACCTTCCCAAAGTTCTTCGGTTTTAACATATCTAGAATTCCAATATGCTACGCGGAAATACAGTTTGATGTATTTGTATTGCTTGAAGTTGTGGTTGATGCCATATCCTGCATAAAAACCATTTGTAAGCCCTAAGTTGACATCCTCATCGGTGCTGTTTCTGTCATAGATAACAGTTACATCTACGGCGCTGGAATTTTCTTCCAGCGTTTCAATTCGGTTGGTGAGAGAGGTTATTGTGGTTTGCAGTGAGGAAATGGTCTCCTCCAAATCTTCAATATTCAGCATGTTAGAGGCGGCTTGCAAATCAATTCTGTTCACATCGCTTTCAACTTCTGTGAGCGAGGTTGAAAAGCCTGACGACTGTGTCTCCAAGGTTCCAACGCGCGAGGTTAGGGATGAGATGTTTGTTGCGTTGGTTTCAACCTGAGATGCAAGGGGGCTATCCGCATCTGGGTCCAGGGCAGCGAGTTGGTCTTTAATCTCTGGTATTTCGGTTTTGGCAAGCGTCCAAACTTCCTTTTGCAGACTGTCAGTCAGCGCTCTTAAATCTTCAAAATCATTCATAAAAAACTCCTTTTTTAAGGAGTTTATCAGTTAAATTGCGTTTTTTCAATTTGTAGTGCCGTTTTTTAACTTGATTTAAGTTTTTTCTTCTTTTGTTTTTTCTTAGAGATGCCAAGAAGAATGATAACAATCGTAACAAGCGCCACAATCGCGGTTATTGAAACGATGAGGGCAGCGTTCACTCCGTCCGGGTTTATATAGTCGGTGTTCACTCTGCCAACAATCACATTTCCGTCTTTGACGAAACTTACTGCCAAAAAGTCGGCATCACGGTTGTAGCCTTCATATAGATAAACGCGCTCGCCCTGAGCGATTTCGCAAAGCACATCATCACTCGTCAGTGCCAGCACTTGGGTGTTTTGCAAAATTGTGGCGTTATAGGAAAGCACAACATCTTGGTCTTGCACCCTCTGCCCAACAAGGTCGGCTGGGACGTAGCCTTGCAGGGCGGAGCTGTTTACGCTTACATAGTAAAAACCGTCAAAATTCTGTTCGTCAAGCATTGTAAGCGCCTGGCCATATTCAAATGTTGCCACGATTTCGCTGGAATAGGACGCCTCGGCATAGATGTTTGCGGAGTTTGCCACAACAAAAACCTCTTCACCAGCGGAGAGTGAAAGAGGTGACACCATCAAACAAAGTGCAAGCAATAAAGATTTCATGCTTTAATTATGAAAAAATCCTCAAAATTTGTCAAGAAAGTTGAAACGATTGTTCAAGTTGAAGTTATTGTAGCCAATACCTGTCGGTTGTGGCGTTCCAAACATCTTTCAATAGTTTTCCATCAACCTTGGCATTATTTTTAAAATCTTCATCATTGTTGAAAAATGTTGTTTCTTTTGTCTGTGAATTATAAAGTCTAATTTTTTGTTCGCTGTTGTCGTCAAAAACAAGTTCGACAGCATAGTAAACACCATTATATTCAAACTGCATTTCGCTATAACCATGCAGCGCTTCTATGAATTCATCTAAATCAGGTTCAAAAGACTTACCCTCGCTATAAAGTTTTTTCGCTTTATTCAGTGAGATTAGGTTTGGCATTGCAATAATGTCAGGATTTTCTTCATTTAAAAAACAATTCCACCAACCGCAATAAGGACATTTCCCTTGCTTATAAATGTCAACGTCAATTGTTTTTTGGCATACTTCACATTTTTTACTATACTTTTTTTCATTATTCATATGTTTGCTCCTTTTAGCAATAACTCGAATTAGTTTTTTCTGCATTAGGGCCAGTATAAGAAGGCCTTGGGTTTTTATTATTTCCCCAATTAACATAATGGTCATGAGGCCATTCAT
>ERZ1643251.441-NODE-441-length-61280-cov-13.051874_pt1 | contig 61280 bp, 57 predicted proteins | sample MGYA00579261_ERZ1643251 | MGnify/ENA primary metagenome ERZ1643251 (study PRJEB29033, sample SAMEA4952267) | chicken gut metagenome | biome: Broiler Chicken; feature: Gastrointestinal Tract; material: Caecum | place: Ireland | collected 2018 | study: Broiler...
TGTATGAACTCCTTTTTTTTCTCTCAACTGTTGCACTTAATAGTATAATTCACCGATACGACAAACGGCGCGCCGAATCGGCGCGCCGCATGCTCAGATGAATGCCCCTTCAAAATATTCGATCTCGCCGTCCAGCACGGACGCGACGTCGTAGCGGATGGGCACTTCCTGCCGCTTTGCCGCGCAGAAAAAGCGCGCGATTTTGCGGTAGCGCTCCTGCTTGGCGCGCGTGACCGCCTCACTCGGCAGCGCGAGGATGTCCCCTTCGCGCGTCTTGACCTCGACAAGGCAGTACGTCCCCTTCCTGTAGGCGATGATGTCCGCCTCGCCAAAGGGCGTCACATAGTTGCGCGCGACGATCTTATAGCCGTGCCTTCTCAGGTATTTACAGACGAGCTTCTCTCCCGCCCGTCCCAGAACTTTGCTATGAAACTCCTGCGATGGATCGGGCATGCTCCCACCTCCCTGATCGCCCGGATATGCGCCTGCGTCCCGTAGCCCGCATTTCTTTCAAAGGCGTACTCGGGATAGAGCTTTGCATACTCCGCCATGAGCGCGTCCCTGTAAACCTTGGCAAGGATGCTCGCCGCGCCGATGGAGCACACGAGCGCATCCCCCTTGACGATGCTGCGCTGCGGCAGCGTAATATCCAGCGTCATGTTGCCGTCCGTGAGCACCATGTCCGCAGCGGGGGTGAGCATGTCCACGGCGCGCTTCATACACAGCCGGGTCGCCTGCAGAATGTTGATCTCGTCGATGATCGCCGCGTCCACCTCGGCAATGGCATAGGCGCGCGCCGCCGCCCTGATCTGCTCCGCGAGCGCCTCCCGCTTTTTGGCAGAGAGCTTTTTGCTGTCGTCAATACCTAGGACGCGCTTCTCCTCCTCTAATGGCAGAATGACCGCCGCGCACACGACGGGACCCGCCAGGGGGCCCCTTCCCACCTCGTCCACGCCCGCAACGCGCACAAATCCCTGCGCCGCGAGCGAACGTTCAAGCGTCAGTTGGTCCATCAGTCAGCCCCACGGCGGCAAGATCGTCCGCGCTGTCCAGACAGACCCTGCCCAGTCTGCCCTTGCGGAAGTCATCGAGCAGCGCGAGAGCGCCGCGCGTATAGTCATAGTCGTTGCCCCGGAGGACAAACCCGCGGCGGCGGCAGAGCTGTTCGTACATGGCAAGCGGCGTCCCGCCCGTGATCTCATACCGCTCCGCAAGCGAGGCGGGATACTTCTCCCACAGTTCCTCCAAAAGGGCGAGCGCGACCTCCTCCTTGTCGAGGATATCGTCGTTGACGCTGCCCAGATACGCGAGCCTGCGCGCCAGACGCTGATCGGAGAGCGAGGGGGGCATGGTGCCGGGAGTATCCAGAAGTTCGAATGCGCCGCAGCGCACCCACTGCTTGGCGCGCGTGACGCCCGCCTTGTCCCCCACCTGCGCCTTTTTCCCGCCCGCAAGCAGGTTGATGACGGTGCTCTTGCCCGTGTTGGGGATGCCCGCAATGAGAAAGCGGACGGGTTTATTGACGCCCTTCTCTGATAGCCGCGCGCGCTTTTCCGCCGTGAGCGCCTCCATTGCCGCGACGAGCGGCCGGGCGGACGAGGGCGCGCTCGCCGCGACCTTGAGCGCCGCTTTGCCGCAATTTTTCAGGGACGTCACCGCAAGATCTGCGCCGCCGTCCGCAAGGTCGCCCTTGTTGAGAAGATACAGAACGGGCTTCTGCCCCGCCAACTGCGCGAGGCGGGGATTGTAGCTGGACGCGGGCGCGCGGGCGTCCAGCACAAAGACGACCGCGTCGCACAGCGTTAAATTTTCCTCCATCATGCGCACGGCCTTCGCCATGTGCCCGGGGAACCATTGAATGTTTTTCACGATTTGTCTTCCAGAAGGTCGGGTCTGTGTTTTTTGGTGACGGCGATCGCCTGCTCCCTGCGCCACTTATCGATCTCGGCATGGTTGCCGCTGCGCAGAACGTCCGGCACACGCAGCCCGCGGTACTCGACGGGGCGGGTGTACTGGGGATACTCCAGAAGGTTTTCCGAGAAGCTCTCCTGCACCAGCGATTCGGGCGAGAGCACGCCGTCCACATAGCGCGCGACGCAGTCCACGACGACCATCGCGGGGAGCTCCCCGCCCGTCAGGACATAGTCGCCGATGGAGAGTTCCTCGTCGATGAACAGATCGATGGCGCGCTGATCGACGCCCTCATAGTGCCCGCACAGCAGGACGAGGTGCTCTTCTTCCACCAGTTCGAACACCTTCTGCTGCGTGAACGTCGCGCCCTTGGGCGAGAGGTAGATCCTGCGCGCCGTGTGATCATGATCGACCGCCTCGATCGCGCTGCCGACGGGCTGCGCCATCATGACCATGCCCGCGCCGCCGCCGAAGGGATAGTCGTCGCACTTCAAGTGCTTATCCTCGGTGTAGTCACGGATATTGACGATATTCAGTTCCAGCTTACCCTCCTTCTGTGCCCTGCCTAAAATGCTCGCAGAGAGCGCCGTGAACATTTCGGGAAAGAGGGTGAGAATGGTGATCTTCACAGCACTGCCACCTCAAGATAGCGTTTTTTATTGACGACGATCTTGCCCGCGCCTATGTCCACCGCCGTGACGACGCCGTCCGCGACGGGGAACATGACCTCGCGCGTGCCGTCGTGAAGGGTATAGATGTCGGTCGCTGCCTGCCTGACGTCGGTGAGCGTGCCGAGCCGTTCGCCCTCTTCGGTGACGACGGCGCAGCCGAGAAGGTCGGCGACATAGTACCTGCCCTCCTCCAATGCGGGTGCCTCCGCGCGCGGGACGACGATCTGCTTGCCCCGCAAAAGCTCTGCGGCGTTGCGGTCCGCTACGCCCTTGAGTCCCAGAAAGACCAGCCCCGCGCCCGTGCGCACGGAGATAACTTTGTACTCCGCATTGTCCAGAAAGACGCGCGAAAAGTTGTGAAAGTCCTCCGCGTCGTCCGTGAAGGGCTTCACTTTGAGTTCGCCGCGGATGCCCTGCGGCTTTAAGACTTCTCCGACGATGAGTTTATCCGTCATTTCTGCCTCCGAACAGCGACCATACCGCCCTTCTCACGTTCGCCTGCGTGCGCTCCTTCTCCTCCTCGCTCTTGACGATGACAAGGTGTTCCTGCGCGCCGAACCGTTCAAACAGTTTGTAATAATTTTCACGAATTCTTGTCTGCTTGTCCGCCGTCTCGTAGCGCTCCGTCTCGCCGCGGCGGGCGACCCTGCGCATGCTCTCCTCGGGCGTGATATCGAGGAATATGGTGAGATCGGGGCGCAAGAGCTCCATGGCAGGGGTGTTGAGCTGAATGACCCACTCCAGGGGGACAAACCCGCCGTTGTAGGCAAACGAGGAGAGATAGAAGCGATCGCACAGCACCGTTGTGCCCTCACCCAGAAGTTTTACGATGCCGTTGACGGTGTTGGAGATATGATCGAGTCTGTCCGCGGCAAAGAGCGCCGCGATCGCGCGCTCGTCCGTATCGATGCGCCCCGTGAGACAGGAGCGAAGCAGCGCCCCGAAGGGGGAATCGGTTGGCTCGTGCGTGAGGATGCAGGCAACGCCCTTGCTCTTTAAGAACTTGCCCGCCATCTTCATCTGTGTGGACTTGCCGCTACCGTCCGTGCCCTCAAATACGATAAATTTTCCTCTGTTTGCCATAATATCTGCATTATACCATCCGCGCGCCCGTTTGTCAATCCGCAAACCGACGCAGCCTTGATTGCTCCGCATAAAAGTGCGCCCTTTTCATGCGGTTCTTTTTACAAAACGGCGCCCGCCGCGCGAAAACGCGCGGCGGGCGCCGCATCAGATGTCAGGTTCAAATTTCATTGCGCGCATCGCCGACGAAGATGACGCCCAGCGTGCCGGGGCCGCAGTGCGAGCCGATGACGGGGCCGACGATCTGGCGCACGATCTTCGCTTCGGGGCGCTTCTCTAAAATGAGGTCGCGCAGCTTGTCACCCTCTTCGGGGCAGTCGGCATCGACGATATAGACCGCACAGCCGGGATCGGTCAGCTCGGTGATGACTCTGTCCGCAAGCGTGCGGATCGCCTTCTTCCTGCCCGAGATCTTGCCGATGACGGAGAGTTTCCCTTCCGCGTCCACCGTGAGCATGGGCTTGAGTCCCAAGATGGTGCCCGCGACCGCCGCAAGCCCCGAGCACCTGCCGCCGCGCTTTAAATGCATGAGATCGTCCACCGTAAAGTAGACGTGGATCTTCTTCGAGAACTCCTCCAAAAAGGCGAGGATCTCTTCGTCCGTCGCGCCCGCCTGCTTGCGCTTTGCCGCTTCCTCCGCCTGAATACCCGCGCCGAGCGAGATATTCCTGGTGTCAAAGACCGTGCACGTCCGCTCCGGGAACTGCTCTTTAAGTTCCTGCAATGCAAGGTTTAAGGATTGGAACGTCCCGCTGAGCTGGTGGGAAAAGGAGACGTACAAAACGTCCTCCCCCTTTTCAAAGTAGGGCGTTAATATGCGCTTGTAATCCTCGGGATTGAGCGCCTGCGTCTTGGGGATTTCCCCGCCGCGCACCGCGTCATAAAACTTTCTGAAATCCGTTTCTTTGCCGAGGTCATAGAAGTACTCCTGTCCTCCGATATAGTAGGGCATGGAGATATAGTCGAGTCCCAGTTCCTCGGCACGGGTATGCCAGAGTTCTCCGTTGGAATCGAAGATCAACACACTCATAATTGCCTCCGTTTGTGATATATTTGTGATAATATTTTACTCCGACTTTCGGCATTTGTCAACAAAATTGTACAAACCTTTTACTTTGTTAACAATCAAACAGCTTTTCCCCGCGCATTAAGCGATTCAATGACGCATTTCTCTTGACAGCCGCCCTGCCTTCTGCTATGATGAGGGCATGATACGCACCATGACGCCCGCGGACAGGGCGCTGTTCTATGAAATGTCCGAAGAATTCTATTCCTCCCCCGCCGTCTCACATGACATTCCGCGCGAAAATCATGCGCGCGCCTTTGACGAAGTCCTGCGCGGCGAACTGCTTTTGGGTCTCATGCTGCTGGACGGAGACACGCCCGCAGGGTTTGCCCTTCTCGCGAAGTCTTATTCGCGCGAGGCGGGCGGCATCTGTTATTGGGTGGACGAGGTCTACCTGCGCCCCGCCTTCCGCGGCAAGGGACTTGGCAGGGAGCTGCTTGCCTATGCCGAGACGCTGGGCGCAAAGCGGCTGCGCCTTGAGGTCATGCCTGACAATGAGCGCGCGATCGGGTTGTATCGCTCGCTCGGCTATACCTCCATGCAATATTTGCAGATGATCAAGGAACTCTGACGCCTTTTATGATATCGAAACGCGCCGCTGGCAGCCCTTTCGGGCTGCCAGCGGCGCTCTGTTATGAACACAAATTCCTCTGTTTGGCACGCATTTTCGGGGCACGTCCCCCTGTTTTTGCAACCAAATTATTTGAGCCATGCCGCAAATGCGCGGAACGCCGATGGCAGGGCATAGCGCGCCCTGATCTCCTGCGCCGTCGCCCAGGTGTACGCGGGGAGCTCCTCAATTACCTCGATGAGTTTGCCCGTCATGTGCCATTCGACGTGCGTAAAGACGTGCTTGGCGCGCTTTTCGGCGAGCGGCGCGCCGTAATCGGGCGCATCGCCTTCAAAGAAGGGAAACTGCCAGAGCTTTGCCAGAAGCCCGCCCTCGGGGCGCTGCTCGATGGCGTACCTGTCCTTGCAGCGCAGCACGAGAACGGTCGCCTTCACGATCTTGCGCGCACGCTTCTCCGCGCGCACGGGATAATTTTCCTCTTCCCCGCTCAGGTGCGCAAGGCAGGTTCCCTGCCACGGGCATTTCCCGCAGGAAGGCGCGCCATTGGGCAGGCAGACGATCGCGCCCAGTTCCATGAGCGCCTCGCAGAAGTCCGCCGTCTCGGCGGGATACACCTCTTTCAGCAGCGCCGCATACTCCGATCTGATTGACGGCTCGTCCACGCAACGCCCGTCCGCATACAGGCGGCTGAGGATGCGCAGCACGTTCCCGTCCACCGCGGGCGCGGGAATGCCGAGCGCGATGGAGCAGACGGCGCCCGCCGTATAGTCGCCGACGCCGGGCAGCGCGCGCACGCCCTCAAAAGTGGTCGGAAAGCCGTGCTCGGCGATCGCCTTCGCCGCCTTATGCAGATTACGCGCGCGGGAGTAGTAGCCAAGTCCCTCCCAGAGCTTTAAGACCTCGTCCTCGCTCGCTGCGGCGAGAGATTGCGCCGTCGGGAAGCGGCCGAGAAACTGCACATATCGCTCGCGCACCGCTTCGACGCGCGTCTGCTGGAGCATGAGTTCGGCGACCAACGCCGTATAGGGCGTGCGGTCATGCCGCCACGGCAGGTCGCGTTTGGAAATGCGGTACCACGCCAACAGGGGTGGTACCGCATCCTGCAATCTTTGTTTTTCCATCAGAACAGTCCCGTAATATTGCCGTGTTCGTCGACGTCGATCTTTTCCGCGGCAGGAACGGGCGGAAGCCCGGGCATCGTGAGAATGTTGCCCGTCAGCACGACGACAAACCCCGCGCCCGCGGACACCTTGACGTTGCGAACAGTGACGGTAAACTCTTCGGGCGCGCCCAAGAGCTTTGCGTCGTCCGAGAAGGAATACTGCGTCTTCGCCATGCAGACAGGGGTCTTGTCAAACCCGAGCGCAGTGAGGCGTTCGATCTCCCCCTCCGCCTCCGGCGTGTATAGGGCGCCGCTGCCGCCGTAGATGCGCCGGACGATGGTCTCGATCTTCTCCTTAATGGGACGCGCAGCGTCGTAGCAATAATCAAAGCTGTTTGGCTGCTCGCACAGGCGCACGACCTCGCGCGCCAGGTCCTCGCCGCCCTTTCCGCCCTCCGCCCAGACGGTGGACAGCACGGTGTTGACGCCCAGCTTTTTGCACGCTTCCAGCACGCATGCAATCTCCGCGTCCGAGTCCGTCGGGAAGCGGTTGAGCGCGACCACCGTGGGCAGTCCGTAGACGTTCTTCATGTTGCCGACGTGGCGCAGCAGGTTGGGGAGCCCCTTTTCAAGCGCCTCTAAATTCTCCGCGGCAAGGTCGGACTTTTCAATGCCGCCGTGCATCTTGAGTGCGCGGACGGTCGCGACGACCACGCAGGCAGAGGGCTTCAGCCCCGCGACGCGGCACTTGATATCGAGGAATTTCTCCGCGCCCAGGTCGGCGCCGAACCCCGCCTCCGTAACGACGTAATCGCCCAGTTTGAGCGCGGTGCGCGTCGCGACGACGGAGTTGCAGCCGTGCGCAATGTTCGCAAACGGTCCGCCGTGCACGATGGCGGGCGTGCCCTCGAGCGTCTGGACGAGGTTGGGCTTCATGGCGTCCTTGAGGAGCGCGCACATCGCGCCCGCCGCCTTGAGATCGCCCGCCGTGACGGGCTTGCCATCGGCATTATACCCGACGACGATGCGGGAAAGGCGCGCCTTTAAGTCGGAGAGCGACGTCGCGAGACACAAGATCGCCATGACCTCGCTCGCGACGGTGATATCGAAACCGTCTCTGCGCGGGACGCCGTTCTTGCCGCCGCCCAGTCCGTCCTGAATGAAGCGAAGCTGACGATCGTTCATATCCACGCACCGTTTCCAGGTGATGCGGTCTTTGTCGATACCCAGCGCGTTGCCCTGGAAAATATGATTGTCCAGCATGGCGGCGAGCAGGTTGTTCGCCGCGCCGATGGCGTGCATATCGCCCGTGAAATGCAGGTTGATCTCCTCCATGGGGACGACCTGCGCATATCCGCCGCCCGCAGCGCCGCCCTTGACGCCGAACACCGGTCCCAGGGAGGGCTCACGCAGCGCGACGACGACCGACTTTCCGATGCGCTTCATGCCGTCGGCAAGCCCGATGGTCGTGGTGGTCTTGCCCTCGCCCGCGGGCGTGGGCGTAATGGCGGTGACGAGGATGAGCTTGCCGTCCGCACGGCTGCGCGCCATGACGGAGGGCGCGATCTTCGCCTTGTACTTGCCGTACTGCTCGATCTCATCCCCGGAAAGTCCCACGGACGCCGCAATTTCTGAAATTGGCTGTAACTTCGCGCGCTGCGCGATCTCGATATCGGATAACATAAATTACCTCTCAATGTTCACGAATTTTCTCACGCAAAGGCGTGACAAAATTCCGTGATCTGAGGAAGAGGCTGCCGGCACGGAGCACACTCCTGACGGCACCTCTTCCTCTGCGGGCGAACCTTAGGGGCTTACCATTATAGTTCGCCCGCATTCACCATCTCCACCCATGCTGCGTCAGCAGCAAATAGGGGCATACTGCGCAAAATTGCGATTTTGCTTGTATCTGAGATTGTAGCAAAAGGCGGTGCGCTTTTCTTGCCTCCCCTGACTTTGTTAGGGGAGGTGGCGGGCGATAGCCCGTCGGAAGGGTCTGCCTCCCCTGAAATTACAAAATGGAAAAACAATGATACCTCGCAAAAATATTTCCGCAGAAAAGATTTTTGCGAAGAGGGTGAGGCGTGCGTCATGCGCATCAGCGCGGTGCGCTGTGCGCGCACGCCGAACTTAGAAATTGCCTTTTCCAGCGGCAATTTCTTGCCCGCAGGCGGCGCTTCCCCTTGGCGCCGCCAAGACGGCAACGGCGCAATATTGGACTTTGCGCTTGCGAAAAGTCCTAAAAGCAAAGTTTGCGGCGACGAAGGGGAGGTGACAGGCGACAGCCCGTCGGAAGGGTTATTAAACTCACGAAGTTAACCCCTTCGTCTGCTCCGCAGACACCTCCCCTAAAAATACTTCGAATTTTCAGGGGAGGCTTTCGTCGCCCTTTGCTATCAATTACGGGAAAAGGCTTCACTTGTTATGCCTTTTCCGCCTTAATTTGCGCGTCCAGCGCTTTTGCGGAAAAGTGAGCGGCGCGCGCTATTTTGTTGCGACTGCGCGCCGCGAGGGTGAGGGCGTGCGTTATGCCGATAGCCGCGGTGCGGCTTCGGCGCATGCCCGAACTTAAGAAATTGCCATTTGTTCGGCAATTTCTTGACCGGCGCGAGGAGAAATCCTTGCTTGCAAAGGGGTTTCGACGAAGCGACGCACGAGCGCGTAGCGCAAAGTACCGAGCGCGGGGTTCTACCCGCGTGAGACAACCAAACACAAAGCCGTAGGCAACTGTTGGGTTTTCTTCAAACTCACGAGATTTCTTTTCGTCAGTTCGAAAAGAAATCTGTGACCCTTAATTACTTAAAATATCTCACCGCGCTTTCGAACAGGCGCATGTCATACGAGCCGGGGACGTTCTTATACAATCCTTCGCCCTTGCGCTCGCTGTGTCCCATCTTGCCGAACACTCTGCCGTCGGGCGAGAGGATGCCCTCGACCGCCGCCGCGCTGCCGTTGGGATTGAAGTGGACGTCCATCGTCGCGTTGTCCGAGAGATCGACATACTGCGTCATGATCTGCCCGTTCTCCGCGAGCTGCGCAATGAGCGCGGGGCCGGCGATGAACTTGCCCTCGCCATGCGAAATAGGCACGGAGAACACCTCACCCGCGTCCACCAGGGACAGCCAGGGAGACTGCACGGACGCCACGCGCACGCGCACGATGCGCGACTGGTGACGCGCAATGTTGTTGTAGGTCAGCGTCGGGCAGTCGGCATTCGTCTCAATGATCCTGCCGAAGGGCACAAGACCAAGTTTGATGAGCGCCTGGAAGCCGTTGCAGATGCCGCCCATGAGTCCGCCGCGGTCGTCGAGAAGGCGGGTGACCTCGTCCTTGACGCGCTCGCCGCGGAAGAAAGCCGTGATGAACTTGCCCGAGCCGTCCGGCTCGTCGCCGCCCGAGAAGCCGCCGGGGATAAAGACGATCTGGCTCTCACCGATCTTCTCGGCAAACTCGCGCGCCGAATGCGCGACTTCCTCTGCCGTACGGTTGCGGATGACGTAGATCTCAGGCTGTGCGCCCGCGTCGGCGAACGCCTTTGCCGTATCGTACTCGCAGTTGGTGCCGGGGAATACGGGAATGAGCACGCGGGGCTTTGCAAACTTGACCTCGGAAGCAAGCGCGCTGCGCGTGCGGAAGGTATAGTTCTCCACCGACCCGGCGGGCGTGGGGATATTGCAGGGGTACACGGGCTCGAGCTTGTTTTCGTAGATCGCGAGCAGCTCGGAAAGAAGCAGCTTCTCCTCGCCCATTGCGATGGCGTTGATCGCCGTGGTCTCGCCCAGCACCGTGCCGACGGCGGAGGCGTCCTCGGAGAGTTCCAGAATGAACGAACCGTAGCGATAGCCGAAGAGATCGTCCATGGAGACGCCGTCCGCATAGCGGAAGCCGACCATGTTGCCGAAGCACATCTTCATGATGCCCTCTGCAACGCCGCCGTAGGTGGGCGTATACGCAGAGAGCGCGCGGCCCGAGCGCAGCAGCGCCGTCACGCGGGCGTACATACTCTTGAGTGACGCTGTGACGGGCAGCCCGTTTTCATCATAGTCGGGCGCAAGCAGGACGACCTTGTGTCCCGCGCCCTTGAACTCGGGCGAGACGACCTCGTCAAATCTTCCCGTCGTCACCGCAAAGGAGACGAGCGTGGGCGGAACGTCGATGTGCTCGAAGGTGCCGCTCATGGAGTCCTTGCCGCCGATCGCCGCGATGCCCAGTTCCGTCTGTGCCTTGAATGCGCCCAGAAGCGCCGCCAGGGGCTGACCCCAGCGCTTGGGATCGTGCCCGGGCTTTAAGAAGTACTCCTGGAAGGTAAGGTATGCATCGTCCAGCGTGGCGCCCGTCGCGATGAGCTTGGATACGCTCTCCACGACGGCGAGATATGCCCCGTGATAGGGGCTCCTTTCGGTGATATAGGGATTGCCGCCCCACGCCATATAGGAGACGGTGTCCGTGTGACCGTGCTCGACGGAGACGAGGTGCACCATTGCCTGCGGCGGCGTGTGCTGATACCGCCCGCCGAAGGGCATTAAGACGGTGCCCGCGCCGATGGTCGAATCGAAGCGCTCGGAGAGCCCGCGCTTGGAGCAGACATTGAGATCACCCGCAAGCTTTTTGTAATTGTCCGCAAAGGTGCCCGTTACCGTGCGCGCATAGTCCTTGCTTGCTGCGGGCGTGACAGTGATATGCTTTTCCGCGCCGTTGGAGTTGAGGAATTCGCGCGAGACGTTGACGATGGTCTTGCCGTTCCAGCGCATGACGAGGCGGGGGCTTGCCGTGACCGTCGCGACGACGGTCGCCTCCAGGTTTTCCTGCTCGGCGAGCGCGATGAAGTCGGCGACTTTGTCTTCCTCGACGACGACCGCCATGCGCTCCTGCGATTCGGAGATCGCGAGCTCGGTGCCGTCCAGACCGTCATACTTCTTGGGCACGGCGTTGAGGTCGATATCCAGCCCGTCCGCAAGTTCGCCGATCGCGACGGACACGCCGCCCGCGCCGAAGTCGTTGCAGCGCTTGATGAGCAGCATCGCGTCCTTGTTTCGAAAGAGGCGCTGGAGCTTTCTCTCCTCGGGCGCGTTGCCCTTCTGGACCTCCGCGCCGCAGTGGGTGAGCGATTCCAAGGTATGCGACTTGGAGGAACCCGTTGCCCCGCCGCAGCCGTCGCGCCCCGTTCTGCCGCCCAGAAGGATGACCTTGTCCCCGGGCGCGGGGACTTCGCGGCGGACGTTCTCCGCGGGCGTCGCGGCGATGACCGCGCCGATCTCGAGGCGCTTTGCGACGTACCCGGGATGATACAGCTCGTCCACCTGACCGGTGGCAAGTCCGATCTGGTTGCCGTAGGAAGAATACCCCGCCGCAGCCGTCGTGCAGATCTTGCGCTGAGGCAGCTTGCCGCGCATGGTATCGCGGACGGGGACGAGCGGATCGCCCGCGCCCGTGACGCGCATCGCCGCATAGACGTAGCTTCTGCCCGAGAGCGGGTCGCGGATGGCGCCGCCGATACAGGTCGCTGCGCCGCCGAAGGGCTCGATCTCGGTGGGGTGATTGTGCGTTTCGTTCTTAAACAGGAGCAGCCAGTCCTGCGGCTCGCCGTCCACGTTGACGGTGATCTTGACCGTACAGGCGTTGATCTCCTCCGATTCGTCCAGTTTGGGCAGCATGCCGCGTGATTTTAACAGCTTGCACGCGATCGTGCCGATGTCCATGAGGTTGATGGGCTTGGTGCGCGAAAGTTCGCTGCGCGCCGCGAGGTAGTCCTTATAGGCGGACTCCAGCAGCTCGTCCTCAAAGGTCACGCCGTCAATGGTCGTGAGGAAGGTGGTATGGCGGCAGTGGTCCGACCAGTAGGTATCGATCATGCGGATCTCGGTGAGCGTCGGATCGCGCCCCTCGCGCTGGAAGTACGCCTGACAGAAGGCGATATCGTCCTCGTCCATCGCAAGCGCGTACTTCTTGACGAAGTCGGAAAGCCCCTCTTCGTCCAGCGACAAAAAGCCCGTGAGCGTAGGAACTTCGGAGGGAACGGGGTGATCGATCTTAAGCGTCGGGGGAATGGCGAGGGAAGCTTCCCTGCTCTCCACGGGGTTGATGACGTACTTCTTGATCGCCTCCAGATCGCTCTCCGAAACGGCGCCGTAGATGGCGTACACCTTCGCCGTGCGGATGACGGGACGGCGCTGAAGGGACACGAGCTGGATGCACTGTGCCGCGGAGTCCGCGCGCTGGTCAAACTGACCGGGCAGGTACTCGACGGCGAACACGCGCGCGCCCATCAGGTCGACGCCCTCGCTCGCCATGTCCATCTGCGGCTCGGAGAACACCGTCCTGACGCACTCCCGGAAGAGCTGCAGATCGATATCCTCAGCATCGTAGCGATTGAGGATGCGGATCTTTTCCACGCCGCCGATGTCCAGAAGCTCGCGCACGTCCGAAAGCAGCGCGCGCGCCTCGTTGTCAAAGCCCTCTTTCTTCTCAACGTAGATCCTGTAAACCACTTTATACCCCCTTTAATGCGGCAAGCGCGCGCTTGCCGATATCCCTGCGCATGTATGCGTTTTCAAAGGTGATCTTGTCCGCGAGCGCGTATGCCCGTCCGATCGCCTCCTCCAGCGTATCCGCCGTGGCGACCGCGCCCAGCACTCTGCCGCCCGACGTCACGAGTATTCCGTCCACAAGCTTTGCGCCGGCGATATAAATCTCCTCGCCGCGCGCCGTCTCGGGCAGGGTGATTGCAAAGCCCGTATCGTACTTCTTAGGGTACCCCTTGGACGCGAGCACGACGCAGCACGCCGCGCCGTCCGAAAAGCGGACGAGCTCTTCTCTGAGCGTCCCGCCGCGCACGGCGAGCATGATTTCAAGTAAATCGCTCTTGAGAAGAGGCAGAACGACCTGCGTTTCGGGATCGCCGAAGCGACAGTTGTACTCGATGACCTTGGGGCCGTCCTTGGTGAGCATCAGCCCGAAGTACAGACACCCCTTGAAGGTGCGCCCCTCCGCGTTCATCGCATGAATGGTGGGCAGGAAGATTTTCTCCATGCACTCCTTGGCGATCTCGGGCGTGTAGTAGGGATTGGGCGCGACGGTACCCATGCCGCCCGTGTTCAGCCCCTTGTCGCCGTCCTCGGCGCGCTTGTGGTCCATGGACGAGATCATGGGAATGACCGTCTTGCCGTCGGTGAAGGAGAGGACGGAGACCTCGGGCCCCTCCAGAAACTCCTCGATGAGCACCTGATCGCCGCTCGCACCGAAGACGTGCTTGACCATCATGTCGTCGATGGTCGCCGCCGCCTGTTCGTAGTTTTCCACGATGACCGCGCCCTTGCCAAGTGCCAGCCCGTCCGCCTTGATGACGGTGGGATAACTTGCCGTCCTCAAGTAGGCAAGCGCCTCTTGGGCAGAGGTGAACGTCTCGCTCGCGGCGGTGGGGATGCCGTACTTCTTCATCAGATTCTTGGAGAACACCTTGCTCCCCTCGATGATCGCTGCGTTCTTGTTGGGACCGAAGCAGGGCACGCCCACGGCCTCCAGGGCGTCCACGCACCCAAGAACAAGCGGATCGTCGGGCGTGACGACGGCGAAGTCCACATTCTTGGTGCGGGCGAATTCGACAATACCCGCGATGTCCGTCGCCTTGATGGGAACGCACTCCGCGTCCGCGGCGATGCCGCCGTTGCCGGGCAGCGCGTAGATCTTGCCCGCCCTTCTGCTTGCCTTTAACGCCTTGATGACGGCATGCTCTCTTCCGCCGCCGCCGACTACCAAAATATCCATATTCTATTGCCTCGCAATCGGAAAATTTGCAAAAAATATCAGATCAGAAAATGCTTGCGCGCAAATCCGCAATTTTTGGCGGATTTGCGCGTCATTTTGCTCAAAAATCAGTGATGGAAGAGGCGCATGCCCGTGAACGCCATCACCATGCCGTGATTATCCGCCGCCTCGATGACGAGATCGTCGCGAACGGAGCCGCCCGGCTCTGCGACATAGGTAACGCCGCTCGCCGCCGCGCGCTCGATATTATCCGAGAAGGGGAAAAACGCATCGCTGCCCAAAGAGACGCCCTTGATGGTCGCAAGATACGCCGCCTTCTCCTCGCGCGTGAAGGGTTCGGGACGGACGGCAAAGTTCTTGCGCCACACGTCCTCGCCCAGCACTTCTTCGGGATTGTCCGAAAGGTACAGATCGATGATATTGTTCTTCTCCGGTCTGCCCACGCCCTCCGCAAACTGCAGCGAAAGCACCTTTTCATGCTGGCGCAGGTGCCACAAATCTGCTTTCTGCGCCGCAAGGCGGGTGCAGTGGATGCGCGACTGCTGTCCCGCGCCCACGCCGATCGCCTGTCCGTCGGCGGCAAAGCAGACGGAGTTGGACTGCGTGTACTTCAGGGTGATGAGCGAGATGATGAGGTCGATCGCCTTGTCCCCCGGAAGCTCCTTGTTCTTGGTGACGATATTGGAAAGGAGCGCCCTGTCGATCTTGAAGTTGTTCCTGCCCTGCTCGAAGGTGATGCCGAACACCTGCTTTCTTTCGATTTCCGCAGGAACGTAGGAAGGGTCAATTTTGACGATATTGTAGCCGCCCTTGCGCTTTGCCTTGAGGATCTCCAGCGCTCTTTCAGAGTACGCGGGCGCGATGATGCCGTCCGAGACCTCGCGCGCGATGATCTTTGCCGTGACCTCGTCGCACTCGTCGGAGAGCGCGATCCAGTCGCCGAAGGAGGACATTCTGTCCGTCCCCCTTGCGCGCGCATAGGCGCAGGCGAGCGGGGAATCGTCCAGCCCCTCGATATCGTCCACGAAGCAGGACTTCTTGAGCGCCTCGGAGAGCGGCTTGCCGACCGCAGCCGACGTGGGCGAGACGTGCTTGAAGCTGGTGGCGGCGCACATGCCCGTCGCCTCCTTGATTTCCTTGACGAGCTGCCAGGAATTGAAAGCGTCAAGGAAGTTGATATAGCCCGGTCTGCCGTTTAAGATCTCCACGGGCAGATCGCTGCCGTCCGCCATGAAGATGCGGGCAGGCTTCTGATTGGGGTTGCAGCCGTATTTGAGCTGAAATTCGTTCATCGATCATGACCTCCTGTCACTTCTCATAAGGTTGCGCTTCGCCCGATTTTCTCCGTGCGCCGCGCGGGAAAGGCGTTACGCCTTTTTGTATTTGTTGATGACGATGCGCTCCATCGCGCCCGTTGCAAGTTCCACCGTGCAGACGACGAGGGAAATTTTGTTGTCCGCATCCAGGCTGTCCCAGATCTCCTCGGCAAATGCCTTGGCGTCGTTGGGAATGGCGACGCGCTCCGGCTCGCCCTCGAAGGTGGGCAGGGGATTGCCGTCCTTCATATAGGTGTGGATGAAGTGACCCAGCCCGTCCACCGGTTCGTAGTCGAAGGTGTAGCGGTTGCACTTCTCCCCCTTGCCGTCCGCGCTCTTGAGAATGGACATCTCGTAGCTGTAGCCCGCCAGGTGCAGAATGGCGCTGATGCGGGGGGTGTAGTTGGGCGCGTCAGGCTCGAAGCAGCGCGTCTTTAAGGCGCGGCGGAAGCACTTGCCCGCCTTCAGAAATTGCTCGATCGTGTCCGTCTGATCGCCGTTGGTGACGATGAGATCGTCCCCCACCCGCTTGACGGGGGAATAGATGATGAGGGAGGGATCGGAGACCTTGCTCTCGTCGTAGGGATAGATGGTAACGTTCTCCCCTTCCTCAACGAAAATACGGTTGCGGCTGTTCTCGCTCCTGCCCATGATGAAATAGGCATAGACCGCCTTGGTGCCGTCCGCGCTCTTGCCGACGACGATGCCGCGCCCGGGATAGGAATTGCCCGTGAGCACCTCGCGCATGCTTCTGACTTCGTAACCCATATGCTTCTCCTGAATGTATCGTTCGTGCCCGCGCATTGCGCGGGAGTTGTTCAGCCCTCGATGCCCTGCAGCTTTTTGCAGACCAGTTCCACTGCCTCGGGCAGGATGACCCACTCCGCCTCGCGCATGACGCGCTTTTGCAGTACCTCGGGCGTGTCTCCCTCTTTGACCTCCACCGCCTTCTGCAAGAGGATGGGACCGCCGTCGCAGACTTCGGTGACGTAGTGCACCGTCGCGCCCGTGACCTTGACGCCGCGCGCCAAAACCTCCTCATGCACCTTCAGCCCGTAATAGCCGGGTCCGCAGAAGCTGGGAATGAGCGCGGGGTGAACGTTGATGATGCGCCCCTCGTAGGCGCTGACAAAATCGGCGCTCAGAATGGTCATAAAGCCCGCAAAGACGATGAACTCGATGTCCTTTTCGCGCATGATCGAAAGGATGATTTCCTCCCGCACTCTGCGGTCTTTGAACTCCTTTTTATCGACGACGGCGCACTCGATGTTATAGCGCGCCGCGCGCGTTAAAACGTAGGCGTCTTTGTTGTCCGTGACGACGAGCACGACTTCGCCGTGCGGGATGAGCCCCGCTTCCTGCGCATTGACGATCGCCTGAAAGTTGGTCCCGCCGCCCGAACACAGGACGGCGATGCGCGTCTTTCTCATACGAGCACCACGCCGTCGTCGCTTTGTTCGATGACGCCGAGGACGTACGCATCCTCGCCCTGCGCCTTCAGGATTTCAAGCGACTTGTCCACATCCTCTTCTGCGACGACGATGCCCATGCCAACCCCCATGTTGAAGGTGTTGAACATGTCGTGCTCGGAGATGTTGCCCGTCTTTTGAATGAGGTCGAAGATGGGCAGCACTCTGACGTCCGACTTTCTGATCTTCACACCCAGTCCCTTGGGAATGGAGCGGGGCATGTTCTCATAGAAGCCGCCGCCCGTGATGTGCGAAATGCCCTTGACGCACACCTCTTTGAGCAGGGCAAGTACACTCTTGACATAGATCTTGGTGGGCGTCAACAGCGTCTCGCCGAGGGACGCGCCGCCCAGCTCCGCGACGGGCGCGGCCAAATCGCAGTGGTCGACGTCGAACACCTTCCTCACGAGCGAGAACCCGTTGGAGTGCACGCCCGAGGAGGCGAGCGCGATCATGACGTCCCCCTCCTTCATCGCGGAATTGTCGATGACCTTGCTCTTGTCGACGACGCCGACCGCAAAGCCCGCAAGGTCGTACTCCTCTTCGGGCATCAGCCCGGGATGCTCGGCAGTCTCGCCGCCGATGAGCGCGCAGCCCGCGCGCACGCAGCCCTCCGCGACGCCGCCGACGATGGAGGCGATCTTTTCGGGATAGTTGCGCCCGCAGGCGATATAATCAAGGAACAGGAGGGGCTTTGCGCCGCAGCAGATGATATCGTTGACGCACATGGCGACGCAGTCGATACCCACCGTATCGTGCTTGTCCATGAGGAAGGCAAGCTTGATCTTGGTGCCGACGCCGTCCGTGCCCGAGACGAGCACGGGCTCCTTGAGCCCCGTCATGTCCAGCGGGAACAGCCCGCCGAAGCCGCCGATGTCCGCCCTGCCCTCGGGCATGGTGCGCGCGACGTGCTTCTTCATCAGCTCGACTGCCTTGTATCCCGCGGTGATATCGACGCCCGCCGCCTTGTAACTATCGGAAAAGCTCTTTTCCATCTGTCAATTCTCCTGTTTTTTGCGGAATTTTGGGTTTTCGCTGATGGGCCTGCCTGCGATCGGGCGCTCAAAGCGATCCTTGCCCGGCTCTTTTGGAATCTCTGTGGGATATATGCCGTCAAAGCAGGCGCAGCAGAATCCGCTGCCGTCCCCGCCCGTGAGCAGGCGGGCATGATCGATATCCAGATAGCCGACCGAGTCCGCGCCGATGATCTTGGCGATCTCCTCCGTCGTGTGATGGCAGGCGATGAGGTTCTCGCGCGAGTCGATGTCCGTGCCATAGTAGCAGGGATTGAGGAACTTGGGCGCCGAGGAGAGGAAATGCACCTCCGTCGCGCCGGCGTCCCGCAATTGCTTGACGATGGGACGGCTGGTCGTGCCGCGGACGATGGAGTCGTCCACGAGGATGACGCGCTTGCCTCTGACCGCCGATGCGATAACGTTGAGCTTGATTTTGACCCTGTCCTCGCGCATCTTCTGATCGGGCGCGATGAACGTTCTGCCGATATATTTGTTCTTCAAAAAACCGATGCCGTAGGGAATGCCGGATGCCTGCGCATAGCCGAGCGCCGCGTCAAGTCCCGAATCGGGCACGCCGACGACGATGTCCGCATCGATCTTGTATTTTTCTGCCAGAAATCTGCCCGCCTGCAGGCGCGCATCGTGCACATAGCAGCCGTCGATCTCCGAATCGGGGCGGGCGGTGTAGAAGTACTCGAACACGCAGAACGCCTTCTTGCCGCCGCAGTGGCTCCTGTCCGACTTGACGCCGTCCTTGGTGATGACGAGCATCTCGCCCGGGTCGATCTCGCGCACCTTGTGTGCGCCGACTGCGTTCAGCGCGCAGGACTCGGAGGCAATGAGATAACTCCCGTCATCCCTTCTGCCAAAGCAGAGCGGGCGGAATCCCAGAGGATCGCGCGCGGCGATGAGTTTGGAGGGCGACATGACGACGAGCGAATAGGCGCCATTGAGCCTGTCCATCGCGCCGAGCACCGCTTCCTCGATGGAGCGGGCCTTGACGCGCTCCCGCGTGATGACATAGGCGATGACCTCGGTATCCGAAGTCGTGTGGAAGATGCAGCCGTCGTTTTCCAGCTCTGCACGCAGCTCGGTCGCGTTGATGAGGTTCCCGTTGTGTGCCAGCGCCATATTGCCCTTGAGGTGATTGACGACGATGGGCTGCGCGTTTTCCCTGCCGTTTGTGCCCGTCGTCGCATAGCGGACGTGACCGATCGCCATGTTCCCCAGCCCCAGTTTTGCAAGCACGTCGGAGGTAAAGATGTCGTTGACGAGTCCCACGTCCTTATACGCGGAAAACACACCGTCGTTGTTGACGACGATGCCCGCCGACTCCTGTCCCCTGTGCTGCAGCGCAAACAGCGCATAGTACGTCGTGGACGCTACATTCTGCGCCGCAGGCGCAAAGATGCCGAACACGCCGCACTCTTCGTGAACTTCATGCTCCATGAATCAGTCTCCCTGTGTGACGCGCTTGAAGATCTCCGCGTAAGCGTCCTCGACGCCGCCCATATCGCGGCGGAATCTGTCTTTGTCCAGCTTCTCGTTGGTCTTTGCGTCCCAGAAACGGCAGGTGTCGGGCGAAATTTCATCCGCGAGCACGATGGTGCCGTCCGTGAGGCGCCCAAACTCCAGTTTGAAGTCGATGAGCTTGACACCGAGGTGCAAAAAGTACGCCTTTAAGACTTCGTTGACCTTGAACGCATACTTCTTGATGGTCTCGATCTCCTCCTTGGTCGCAAGCTTTAAGGCAAGCGCGTGATAGCTGTTGATGAGGGGATCGCCCAGGTCGTCGTTCTTGTAGGAGAACTCGATGGTGGGTTCGTCGAACACGATGCCCTCCTCCACGCCGTAGCGCTTTGCAAAGGACCCCGCGGAGACGTTGCGGATGATGACTTCGAGGGGAACGATCTTGACCTTCTTGACGAGCGTGTCTCTTTCGGAGAGCTCCTTGACGAAGTGCGTGGGCACGCCCGCCTTCTCCAGAAGCTGCATCAAAAGGTTGGTCATGCGATTGTTGACGACGCCCTTGCCCGCAATGGTGCCCTTCTTGAGCCCGTTGAATGCGGTCGCGTCGTCCTTATACGAGACGATGCACAAATTCTCGTCCGTCGTTGCGTACACTTTCTTTGCCTTGCCCTCGTAGAGCTGCACGGTCTTTTCCATGATGTATCTCCTTTTCCTCTTGGGATAAAAAATTATTCTCTTGTGTATTTTGCGGAGATCTCCGCATCTTTCTTCAAAACCTTCTCCGCCGCCGCGAGGCGCGCACTCAATAGCTTGTCATGCAACGCTTCGTCCGAGACGGCAAGGATCTGCACGGCAAGCAGCGCCGCGTTCTGCGCGCCGTCGATCGCGACGGTCGCCACGGGGATGCCTGCGGGCATCTGCACCGTAGAAAGAAGTGCGTCCAGCCCGTCCAGCGTGGAGCTCTTGACGGGGATGCCGATGACGGGCAGCACCGTGTTCGCCGCGAGCGAGCCCGCAAGATGCGCCGCCTTGCCCGCCGCCGCGATGATCGCGCCGTAGCCCTCCTTAGACGCCTTCTGCGCAAATTCGCGCGCCTCGACGGGCGTGCGGTGCGCCGAATAGACGTGCACGGAGTAGGGCACGCCGTACTCCTCGAATACTGAAAACGCCTTCTCGACGACGGGAAGATCGCTGTCGCTTCCCATGATGACTGCCACTTTTTTCATTGAATTGCCTCCCTGACGGTTTGAAAATGAAAAGGAGCCGTTTTTTTCTATGCGAAAAAAACCGTCTCCGTCGAACACTGAAATTTGGTTGTCTCCTGCCGAGTACGGCAGATGCAAACTGCCTTCATCATAGTTTCATTATACCAAATCGGCAATTGCCCGTCAAGCGTTCGCGCGACAATTTACGCTGTTTTTTGCGCCCTTCACGCACACCCGGGTGCAATGCGCACTATCCGAGTGCGACGTCGAGCACCATCATCAGACAAAATCCGACGACGACACCCACCGAGGCGAGCGTCTTATTGCCCGAAAAGCTCTCGGGGATGAGTTCGGAGCACACGACCGCGACCATCGCCCCCGCCGAAAAGGCGAGCGCCCATGGAAGAAGTGAGCCGATCGCCGCGGCGGCAAGCGCGCCCAGGACGCAGGCGGGCATCTCAACCGCGCCCGAGCCCTGCGCAAACAAAAAACTCTTTGCGGCGCTCATCCCCTTGGCGCGCATGGGAAAGGCGACGCACATGCCCTCGGGAAAATTCTGCACCGCGATGCCGACGGCGAGCAGCAGCCCCGCCAACGCCCCCTCGCCGCTCACGCCCGCCGCGAACGCGACGCCCACCGCCATGCCCTCGGGGATGTTGTGCAGCGTCACGGCAAAATACAAAAGCGCCGTGCGCTTGTCGCCGATGGCGTGAAAACTTTTTTGCGTGCGCGAGAGCAGCAGGTCGGAGGCAATGATGAACGCCCCGCCCAGCAAAAACCCGACGGATGCGGGAATGTAGGCGGGCAGCGCGCCCTCCGCCTCGATGGCGGGCAGCAGCAGCGAAAAGAAGCTCGCCGCAATCATGATGCCCGCAGACGCCCCCAACAGCAGCGTGAGCGCGCCCTCCTTGGGGCGCCGCGAGAAAAAGACGCACGCCGCGCCCAGCGCCGTCATTGCATACATCCCGAGCGACGCAAGAAGCGCCTGCTGCCACGCCGCCAGCGAAAAAAACCACATCGGTGAGTCCCCCGTGCCGCCCGCAAAGGGCAGTCACCTCATCGTATGCGCGGCGGAGAAAAAGGGTCAACAAAAAAGCGCCCCGCCTGGAGCGCTTCTGTCACACAAATTGCAGGACGTCCACCAGAATGGCAAAGCCCAACAGCAGCAAAAAGCCGACGGCGTGAATGATCGCCTCCACCTTCCGGTTGACGGGCTTGCCGCGCACCCACTCGATGGCGGTGAAGATGACCTTGCTGCCGTCCAGCGCGGGGATGGGAAGGAGGTTGAACACGGCTAAATTGACGCCGATAAAACCCGAGATCTCCAGAAAGCCGCGCCCGCCCGACGAGGCGATCTGCGAGGTCATGGAGATGGTCGTCACCGGTCCGCCCAGCGCAGAGAGCCCCAGTCTCCCCGTAAACAGCTCACCGATGACGCGGAAGATGGACCCCGCGATCTTGAAGGAGTACATGAACGACCTGCCCAGCGTCTCCCAGAAGCCGAAGCGATAGAGAGACCCCGCGACAAGGTAGCCGTTCTCCGCGTCGTTCTGAAAGCCGAGCGCCGCCCAAACGCTGTCCAAATCGCTGCTGTTTTCGACGTTGACGTCACTGCGCAGGACGATGGTCACATCCATTTCCTCGCGGCGCAGCGGGGTATCGCCCTCCCATTCCACGACGCGGGAGATGCGCATCTGCACCCGATCGCCCGCCCCCCTTCCGTTGAGAATGGTCGCAAGGTCGGTGGTGAGGTACAGATCCTGCCCGTCAACGGCGAGCAGCACGTCATAGTCCTGCAGCTGATATTCCGCCGCGATCTCGGCAGTCGGCTCCGCCTTATAGACGGCGACCATCGTCTGCCCGTAGGCAAAGAAGCAGATGATGATGAGCAGCACCGCCAGAAGATAGTTCATCAGCGCGCCCGAAATGAGCACGATGATGCGCTGCCAGCACGGCTTGTTGGTAAAATAGCCGCTCTTGTCGACGGTTTTCTCCGCCGCCTGCGGTACGGTTTTCGGGGATACGTCCTGCGTATTTTGCGCCATTTCGGGGAAGGGCTCCTCGGCGGGCGGCTGCTTTGGCAAAGTCTCCTCGTCCTCCAGACCGTCCTCGCCCGCAAAGGCACAGTAGCCGCCCAGGGGAACGAGGCGCAGCGCAAACACCTGCCCCGTCTTTTTGGACTTGCGCTTGAAGAGCGCGGGGCCGAACCCGATGGAGAACTCGTCGATCTTGAATTTGAAGATCTTGCCCGCGATGTAGTGACCGAACTCATGGACGGTGATCATGACGAGCAGGATGAGGATGGCGAGCGCGACCGAGCCGACCGTGCTCCACACGTTAAGAAACAGATGATCCATAGATGAAAGCGTGCGCATGTGCGCGTGCGCGGGCGTCCGTTTGGGCGAGCTGTGCATAGCTGCATACGTCCTCGCGCGCAAAGGAGCAGAGCGCATCCTGAATAGTGTCCGCGATCGCGGGGAAAGTTATGCGTCCCTCGAGAAAGGCGCGCACGGCGACCTCTCCCGCGCCGTTGAGCACCGTGGGCATCGTCCCGCCCGCGCGCCCCGCCTCCAGGGCGAGCGAGAAGCAGGGAAATTTTTCCGCCGGGAAGGGCAGAAAGGTGAGCTTCCCCACCCCGGCAAGATCGAGTGCGGGCGCGCAGGGAAGGCGCTCCGGGTAGGTGAGCGCGAGCTGAATGGGCACGCGCATGTCGGGATAGCCCAGCTGCGCGAGCGCCGCGCCGTCCGCAAAATACACGAGCGAATGCACGATGCTCTCGGGGTGGACGACCGCCTCGATCTTCTCAAAGGGCGCGCCGTACAGCCACTTCGCCTCGATGATCTCGTACCCCTTGTTGAGCAGCGTTGCACTGTCCACAGTGATCTTGGCGCCCATGTTCCAGGTGGGATGCCGGAGCGCGTCTTTTGCGGTGACGTGGGCAAGTTCCTCTTTTGACTTGTGCAAAAAGGGTCCGCCGCTCGCCGTCAAAACGAGCTTTTCAAACGCGGCGTCCCGGCGATAGGCGAGGCACTGGAAGATCGCGGAATGCTCGCTGTCCACGGGGACGATCTCCACGCCGCGCTCTTTGGCAGCGCGCATGACCAGTTCGCCGCCGCAGACGAGGGACTCCTTGTTGGCGAGCGCGACTCTTTTGCCCGCCGCGATCGCCGCGAGCGTGTAGGAAAGCCCCGCAAAGCCTCCTGCCGCGATGAGCGCGATGTCACAGCCGTCAAACAGCTCCGCCCTGTCCCCGACCGTCTTCACGCCCGCGGGCGGGATGAACGGCGCCTCGCAATATGCAAGGCGGGGAGAAAATTCGCGGCAGAGCGCAGAGAGCTCCTCCGCCCGGCTCGCGCAGGCGAGGGCGGTAAAACGGAAGCGGTCGGGATAGCGGCGCACGACGTCCGCCGCCTGCCGCCCGATGCTGCCTGTGCAGCCGATGAGTGCAATGTTCGTCATATTTTTTCAAAAAGCGCCCGCCTTGCGGCGGGCGCAACCATCCTATTTTATGCGGGGCTCCCCATGATCATGATGCGAATGACAAAGATAAACGCCACGATGAGGCTCGCGTAGAGGGAGGAATCGATCCTGTCCAGAACGCCGCCGTGTCCCGGGAGGATATTCCCCATGTCCTTGATGCCCAGCTTGCGCTTGAAGGCGCTCTCCACCAGATCGCCGAACTGCGAGAACGCCGCAATCACAACGCCCACGCCGATAAAGAAGGGCAGCTCCTGCCAGACAAACACAGGCGCATGCAGTTCAAACTGCGCGATGCCCGTCAGCCGGACACAGTGGCTCAGACCGTAGTAGATAAAGAACACGGCAAGCCCGCCCACGGCCCCGCCGATCAGCCCGCCGAAGCCACCGACGAGCGTTTTATTGGGACTGACGTGCGGCGCAAGCTTTGCGGGAAACTTCTTGCCCAGCGATCGTCCGAAGGTGTAGGCAAACACGTCCGCCAGCGGCGCGACGACAAAGACGAGCGCGATCGCCGCATCCGAATAGAAGGCGAGGTGGTTGCAGACAGTCATGATGACGAGGAACACCGAAGGATAGAGGTACGCGATGAGCGTGTACCCCACCGACTCCAGACTCATGCGATCATGCCCGTAGACGAGAATGCCGAAGATGACCGCGATGCCGAGAATGAACACGACGAGCGCGGCATGCGGCGCGTAGTTGCGCCCCACCGCATCCAGCGGCGAATCTTCGGGAAAGCCGACGTTGAGGTAGTCGGTAAAGATGACGTCCGCGACGATATAGACCACCACGCACAGCTGCGAAAAGACCATCACGGCGATCTTCTGCGACTTGTGCAGCTTGTCGCCGAATGCGCGGATCATCTCATACGTCCCGCAAATGGAAAAGATGAGGATAAGCGCGTCAAAGAACAGCTTGTGCACGAGCACCTTGCCCACAAAGAATGCAAGCAGGACGAGCGCATACACCGCGCCCGTGATGATGCGAAGCTGCGAGTTTCCAAGCCGCGCCTTTTTCTCCGGAGCGGGTGTCACGGGGGGCGTTGGTTGCATTTCTTCCATATGGTTACCCGATACCTGACCTTCCCCGCCCTTACGCCTTTCCGAAGCGGCGTTCGCGGTGAGAATACTCCTCGATTGCCTTATCCAGCTCCTGATCGGAAAAGTCCGGGAAGAGAACGTCTGTAAAATACAGTTCGCTGTAAGCCGCCTGCCACAGCAAAAAATTGGAGATGCGCTTTTCCCGCCCCGTGCGGATGAGCAGATCGGGTGCGGGCAGGTCGCCCTCCGAGAGTATGGAAGAGAACTCCTCCATCGTCACTTCCTTCCCCGCGCGCACCGCCTGATTGACCGCGGCGAGGATATCCTGTCTGCCGCCGTAGCCGATCGCGAGCACCAAAGTTCCTCGCGTGCCGCCCGCCGTGCGCTTTTCACCCGCCTCGATGACCTGCACGACGTCCGCGGGCAGGAGCGTTCTGTCGCCGATGACCCGCAGCGTGATATTTTTACCCCGCAGAATCTCCGCATTTTCGGGAAAATATTCCCGCAACAGCGCGAAAAGCCCGTCCAGCTCCTCCTTGGAGCGGGACAGGTTCTCTGTGGACAGCGCAAACATGGTACAGCAGCGCACGCCGCAATCGAAGATATGCTCGGAGAGCCCGATCATGCGCTTCATGCCCGCGCGGTGCCCCGCGCTGCGCGGCAGCAGCCGCTTTTTTGCCCAGCGCCCGTTGCCGTCCATGATGATGGCAATGTGTCCGGGGATCTTGGTCTCGTCCATCAGATGGTAAGCAGCTCCTTCTCTTTGGCAGAGACCGCTTTTTCCACTTCCTCGATGCAGGCAGAGATCTTCTTTTCGACGTCCTGTTCGCACGCCTTGCTCTCGTCCTCGGAGAGCTCTTTGTTGTTCTTCATCTTCTTGAGCGATTCCATCGCCTCGCGGCGGATGTTGCGCACCGCGATCTTGGACTCCTCGCCCATGCGCTTGACCTGCTTGACGAGATCCTTTCTGCGCTCCTCGGTGAGTTCGGGGAAGACGAGGCGGATGACGTTGCCGTCATTGGTGGGATTGATCCCGATATTGGAGGCAAGGATCGCCTTTTCGATCGCCTTTAAGAGGGACTTATCCCACGGGCTGACGACGAGGCATCTTGCATCCACTGCGGCAATGTTGCCCAACTGGTTGAGGGGGCTGGTGCCGCCGTATGCCTCGACCTGGATCTTGTCGAGGATGTGCGGATTGGCGCGCCCCGCGCGCACTGCGGCGAACTCGTCCTGAAGGACGCTCACCGTCTTATCCAGTTTGTCTTCGAGAATGAGGAAGATCTCCTCTACCTGTTCGTTTTCGATCATATCAAGCTCCTTACTTTAATTTCTCAGCCGTTGGAGATGAGCGTGCCCAGCGTCTCGCCGCAGACCGCGCGGACGATGGAGTCCTTCTCAAACAGGGCGAACGCCAGGACGGGGATGTTGTTCTCCATGCACATGGTCGCCGCCGTCGTATCCATCGCCTTCAGCCCCTTGTTGATGATATCGCTGAAGGTGAGACGGTCGTACTTCTTCGCATCGGGGTTGACGGCAGGGTCGCTGTCATAGATGCCGTCCACGTTCTTTGCCATCAGGAGAACGTCCGCATCGATCTCGCACGCGCGCTGCGCGGCCGCCGTGTCCGTCGAGCAATAGGGGTTGCCCGTGCCGCACGCCATGATGACGATGCGCCCCTTTTCAAAATGGTGCAACGCCTTTCTGAGGATATACGGTTCGGCGACCGACGTCATGATGAGCGCCGTCTGCACGCGGGTCGGGATGCCGCGCTTTTCGATGGCGTCCATCATCGCGAGCGAATTCATGACCGTGGCGAGCATACCCATGTGGTCCGCGGTCGTGCGGTCCATATTGGTCCCCTGCCGTCCGCGCCAGAAGTTGCCCCCGCCGATGACGAGTCCGATCTGCACGCCCATCTCATGCACCTTGACGAGCTGATCGACGACCATGGCGACCACGTCCTCGTTGAGCCCGAACCGCTGATCGCCCGCGAGCGCCTCTCCGGAAAGTTTCAATAAGACCCTCTTATATTTCGGCGTCATCCATTTCTCCTTTTGTGTCGGCTCATGCCGTATTCTCAACTGTTTCTACAAGTATACCATACCGACGAAAAAAAAGCAAGACGAAATGAGAAATACTTTGCGGCAATCTGTTCATTCCTCGTCGGATGCGCCGCCCTGCGAAGAGCGGTTTCCCTCTTCGCCTTCCTGCTGCACGGGACACTCCGTCGCCGCAGCCCGGGCGGTTCCGTCCTTCTCCTTCTCCATGCGCTCGCGGACGAGCGGAACGGAATCGGGATTCCTGCGCGAGGAGAGGGACGGAAACGCTTTCAACAGGCGCTTGGGCATCTTTTTGACGATCTCGTCGATGCGCGCCTTCGCTTCCGCCTTGCGCGCAGCAGACTTCTCGTCCCATGCCTCTTTTTTCTCCTCCAGCGTTTCCCTGACCTGCGACGTCTTCTTTTTGGCACTGTCTTTGACCTGCTCCACGCCCTTCTGTGCGGCGATCGTCACCGCGGCGACTTCTTTGCCGATCAGTTCCGAGCCCGCGCGCATCGCCTTGGCGAGTTTGTCGATCTCGGCAAGTTTTTGATTGAGCTTTAAGACCTGCAGCACGGTGAGAATGACGTCGGCAAGCAAAGCCGCCAATCCGATACAGACAAGGATGGTCCCGGCAATTTCTGTAAAGAGCATCGCAAACTTCCGGATGAGCGGATGCAGGATACTGATGACGCACACCGCCGCGATCCCCCAGAGCAGGGAAAATTCCAGGCAGATGTATCCCTTAAAATTAAATCTGCGCTCTGAATAATCCCACCATTTATCGTGAAAAAAGGTCTCCAACAGCCAGCCCGTGACGAGTTCCAGGAGAGTGGGCACAGCGACGCCGACCAGGAACACCGCCCACATCTGCTGCGCATAGTCGCTGAGGATGAGCAGGATCACGACGACGCCCGCGCCATAGATGGGGCAGACGGGACCGTTCAGAAATCCGCGGTTGACAAACTTACCCGTCTTGATGGCGTGAAAGGCAACTTCGCACACCCAGCCGAGAAAGGAATAGATAAAAAAGTATGCAAATACCTCGTACAACGTCAGCGTATGCAGATAGATGTGATACATGGCATGCTCCCTGAATGAGAATACACAGAGTATATCATGGGCAAGGCGCATTGTCAACCTCTCAATTACTACCTGCAAAATTTCGCCAAAGCAACAAATCAAGCGCGCCGCCGTGGAAATCGCACGGCGGCGCGCTTGATTTTTGTCAGCGAATGCGGACGCTAAAAGGACCGCATCACATAGCACAGGGACTGCTCGTCGTCATAGACCAGCGTCAGGAAAAACCGTTCATCCTCACTCTGCGTCATCCGGAAATAGTACCCATCCTCCCAGCCGATCGCATATTCCTGCGGGATGCTTTCCTCCATGTTGCTTTCCATGACCTGCCTCTGCGCATCTGTAAACTGTTCCAGACGGTCATCGCTGCCATAGGAAAGATCGGACAGCCATGCCGTCGGCTGTGCATCGTATCGGATGACACTGTACTCATGCCCATGTCCGTGAGAATCGTAGACATGCCGGAAATAGAGAAGTTCCCCATCCTGCGGGAGATCGGTCTGCCACTCCTCGCGCAGCGACGCGGCGACATGCTCCACCGAAGACCGCGTTTCGACGGCGGGATACCAACTATCAAACCATAGCGCAAACCCGATAAAGGCTGCGCCCCCGACTGCGCCGACCAACACCAGGATCAATACGACGAGCGCAGCCACCCTGGCGACTTTTCTTCTGCGCTCAGCCCCTCTGCCTTCCATATGACATTCTCTCCCTATCACGGAAAAATCTCACGCCTTTGCGTGAGATTTTTCGTGAGTTTCTTTTTTACTTCTTCATTGCCTCGACCTGCTTTGCGACTTCCTCGGAGAGGTCCTCGTTCTTCTTTTCGAGGCCCTCGCCGCGGACGAAGAAGCAGAACTGCTTGATGGTGACGCCAGCGCCCGCCTGCGCAAGCAACTGGGCGATCGTGATCTTGTCGTCCTTGACAAACTTCTGATCCATGAGGCAGTTCTCCTCATAGAACTTCTTGATCTTGCCCATGACGATCTTCTCGGCGATGTTTGCAGGCTTGCCCTCGTTGATGACCTCCTGCATCAGGATGTTCTTCTCCTTTTCGAGCGTCTCAGCGGAGACCTCTGCCTCGGTCATGTACTGGGGCTTTGCGAATGCGACGTGCAGCGCAATGTCGTGTGCGACTGCCTTTGCCTTCTCGGTGGGCTCGCCCGTGAAGTTGAGCATGACGCCCATCGTGCCGCCCATGTGGATATAGGTCTCAATGAAGCCCTCTGCCTCATACACGGTGAAGCGGCGCACGGAGATCTTCTCGCCGATGACGGCGACCTGCTCCTGAATGTAGGTCTCCACCGTCTTGCCGCCCATGTCGCTTGCAAGAAGCGCTTCGACGTCTGCGGGCTTGACCGCTGCGATCTGCTTTGCGACCGCGTCCACGAGTTCCTTGAACTTGTCGCCCTTGGCGACGAAGTCGGACTCGCAGTTGACCTCGACCAGGACGCCCGTCTTGCCCTCAACGAGTGCATAGACGATGCCCTCTGCCGCGATCTTGGATGCGCGCTTTGCAGCCTTTGCGATGCCGCGCTCGCGCAGAAGATCAGCCGCCTTGTCCATATCGCCGTCCGCGTCCACCAGGGCGCGCTTGCAATCCATCATACCTGCGCCCGTCTGTTCGCGCAGCTTCATAACGTCCTTTGCGGTAAATTCTGCCATGATTGAACTCTCCTTGTCAAGTTACTCTGCAGCTTCCTCTGCTGCGGGAGCGGGCTCCTCTGCCTGCTCGGAAACGGGCGTCTCGCCCTGGTTTGCCTCGATGACCGCGTTTGCGATGACGGACGAGATGAGCTTGATCGCACGGATCGCGTCGTCATTGCCGGGGATGACGTAGTCGATGAGGTCGGGATCGCAGTTGGTATCGGTGATCGCGACGATCGGGATGTGCAGCTTGCGCGCCTCTGCAACGGCGATGTCCTCGTTGTGAGGATCGACGATGAACATGACGCCGGGCATGGAGCGCATCTTCTTGATGCCGCCCAGGTTCTCCTGAAGCTTGCTCATCTCCTTCTTGAGCCCGAGCACTTCCTTCTTGGGAAGCAGGTCAAACTCGCCGGACTCCTCCATCTTCTCCAGCTTTTCGAGGTAGTCGATGCGGGAGCGGATGGTCTTGAAGTTGGTGAGCGTGCCGCCCAGCCAACGGGAGTTGACGTAGAACTGACCGCAGCGCTCCGCCTCTTCCTTGATCGCATCCTGCGCCTGACGCTTGGTACCGACGAACAGGACGGACTTGCCCGCCTTGACCTGCTCGACGACAAACGCGTACGCTTCCTCGATGAGCTTCGCCGTCTTTTCCAGGTCGATGATGTGGATGTCGTGACGTGCGGCGAAGATGTACTTCTTCATCTTGGGGTTCCACTTCCTCGTCTGGTGTCCGAAATGAACGCCCGCTTCGAGAAGCTGTTTCATGGTGATAACTGCCATAATTCCTCCGTTTACCTCCCCGCGCGGCGTTGTTCCCGCCCCAGATCCGCATGCAAAAAATTTACGGACACGGAGAGCGGCGCACTTGCGGGTGCGGATTTTGTGCGCGCATACGCACAAGCGTTGGTATTATACCATACCCGAATTTTTTTGGCAATTACTTTTCATGCGCTTTTGTAAAATTTTGAGAAAAAAGCGGCGCCCGCAGACGCCGCTCTTCGCGTTTATTTTGCAAATCAAGCCTTTGCCTCGGCAACGAGCGCCGCAAGCTGTTCATACGTCATGCTGCCTGCACCCAGATAGGTGATCTCCCCTTCCGTATTGACAATGACGGTATAGGGATACTGCATTCCTCCGCCCATCATGGTGATCACGTCGTCCGTGCCCGCACCGGACAGTGCACTGTCCTGCGCGAAAATGATCGCACTGTCCGGATAGTTTTCCGCAATGTGCGAAGGCGCACCCGCCATATCCTGCACGCTGTGCACCGCCACCACGACGACGTCCTCGTCCTCGCGTGCGACGCGGTCAAAGAAGGGAAGCTCCGCCTTGCAGGGAGTACACCACGTTCCCCAGAAATTGATGACAGTCACTTTGCCGCGGCTGTCGGCAGGGGAATAGGTCTCATCCGTCAGCTCGCCCGTAACGTTATCGTAGACGGGAACTTCAAAATCGGGGCAATCGCTCCCCTCGGCGGCGCGCACAAGTACGGTGCAAGTATCCGAAAACGTGCCCGATATGGCGGTAATGACAGCTGTGCCGGCATTGAGTGCGGTAAGACTGCCGTCCGTTGTGACCTGAACGACGGAACTATCCGAGCTGATCCAGAGAACGGACGCAGTGACGGGCGTCACGGTAGCCCTGAGTACAGAACGCTGCCCGACATCCATAATAAGACTTTCCCGATCGATGGTCAGGCTTCCCGCCTCGACGAGCGCCCCGACGAGGACAAAACATTCATCCGAAGCGCCGTCCGCCGTTGCCGTGATCGTCGCGCTGCCCTGACTCAGCGCTTCCACGTTGCCGTTTTCGTCCACCCGCGCGACCGTCTCATCGGACGAACTCCACGAGACCTGCACCACGTCATCGGACGTGACCGTCGCCTGCAATTGGAAGGTCGCGCCGACAAAGACTTCCGCATAGTCCTGACTGAGCGTCACGCTCGTCGGCGTTGTACATGCCGTAAATGCGACGGCTGCGAGCGCCGAAGCGAGCAGAAACGCTAAAAATTTCATATGTTTTTTCATACGATTTCCTCTGCGGCGTTCGCGCCGCACTGCAAAAAGATGCCTGTATTATACTTCAGCCGCCATACAGCTGTCAAGCAAATTGGCGCGGCGGCGCGCGATGCGCGCCGCCGCGTCTTCCTGCGCTACGCTTCTTCGCCCTCATCGGCGCCGCCCGTCGCGGCTGCCCCGCGGACGGAGATGACCTGCGATATCTTTGCAAGCAGCGCGTCCTTCCCGTCGCCCGAGACGCCCGAGACGGCGATGACGTTGTCCGCGCCCAGCCCGAAGGCGTTCGCGACGGCGCGCGTGCGCTCCTTGACCTTCATGCGCGAGAGTTTGTCGCTCTTGGTCGCAAGCACCGTGAAGGGCAGGGCGTGATAGACGAGGAAGGAGACCATCTGCAGATCGTCCGCCGAGGGATCGCGGCGGATATCGGACAGGAGAAAGACGTGCGCGACGTCCTCCTTTCTTGCAAAGAAGGCGTCCAGCGTCTTTGCCCACTTCGCCTGTTCTGCCTTGGAGACGGCGGCATAGCCGTAGCCTGGAAGGTCGGCGAGCCAGAATTCGCCGAAATCAAAGTAGTTGACGAGGCGGGTGCGCCCGGGGGACGCGCTCGTCTTGGCGAGCTGTTTACGTCCCGCAAGCATGTTGATGAGCGTGCTCTTGCCCGCGTTGGACTTGCCGCACACCGCGATCATCGGCTTTTGCGGGCGCAGGAACTGTTCCGCCCGCGCGGCGCTCGTCAGAAAGGTCGCGTTTTTAACCTGCATAGTTCAGCCCCGTGACTGCGGTGCGGAACACCTGATCGATGTCGCTCACGCAGATAAAGTTGATATTCTTGCGGACGTTCTCGGGGATCTCCTCCACATCCTTCTTGTTGTCCTCGGGAATGATGACGTCGCGGATGCCGATACGGCTTGCCGCCATCGCCTTCTCCTTGAGCCCGCCGATGGGCAGCACCTTGCCGCGCAGGGTGATCTCGCCCGTCATGGCGACGTCGCGGCGGACGGGCTGACCGGTGAACGCGGACAGGATCGCCGTCGCCATCGTGATGCCCGCGGAGGGGCCGTCCTTGGGCGTTGCGCCCTCGGGGACGTGGATGTGGATATCGCTGTGCTCGAACGCCTCGTCCGAGATACCGTACTTGTCGGCATGGGCGCGGATATAGCTGATCGCGGCGCGGGCGGACTCCTTCATGACGTCGCCCAGCTTGCCCGTGAGCAGAATATCCCCCTTGCCCTGCATCGCGGAGACCTCGATCGTGAGCGGCATGCCGCCGACCGCCGTCCAGGCGAGCCCCGTCGCCGCGCCGACTTCGTCCTTTTCGCGCATTTCCTCGTCGTGATAGAAGCGCTTGCCGCCCAGAAAGCTCTCCAGATTGTGCTTGTTGACGGTGATCTTGCTCTCCTCGCCCTTGGCGATGCGCACTGCAGCCTTACGGCAGACCGTGCCGATGGTGCGCTCCAGCGTTCTCACGCCCGCCTCCATCGTGTAGCCGTCGATGATCGCCGCGAGCGCGCCGTCCGTGAAGCGGATGTTTTCCTCGGTCAGCCCGTTCTCCCTGCGCTTTTTGGGGACGAGATAGCGCTTGGCGATCTCCTCCTTTTCCTCGGGCGTGTAGCCCGAAAGCTCGATGATCTCCATTCGGTCGCGCAGGGGACCGGGGATGGTGTCCAGCGTGTTCGCCGTGGCGATGAACATGACCTTGGAGAGATCGTACTCCACTTCGAGGTATCTGTCGCGGAAGGTGGAATTCTGCTCGGGGTCGAGCACCTCCAGAAGTGCGCTGGAGGGGTCGCCCCTCAGATCGGAGGAGATCTTGTCCACCTCGTCGAGAAGGAACACGGGGTTGATGGAACCCGCGTTCTTCATTTCATAGATGATACGCCCGGGAATCGCGCCGATATAGGTGCGGCGGTGCCCCCTGATCTCCGCTTCATCCTTGAGCCCGCCCAGGCTCATGCGCACGAACTTTCTGCCCAGCGCCCGCGCGATGGACTGCGCGACGCTCGTCTTGCCCACGCCGGGAGGACCGACCAGGCACAAAATGGGCGCCTTCAGTTCCCCCGTCAGCTTGAGGACGGCGAGGTACTCCACGACGCGCTCCTTGATCTTTTCCAGTCCGAAATGATCGGCATTGAGCACCTTTTCGACGTCGGAGAGCTTTTCCGTGTCCTTGGTCTCCTCCGTCCAGGGAAGGTCGATGAGCCAGTCGGCATAGTTGCGCAGCACGGTGTACTCGGGCGAGGAGGGCGGCATCTTGTCCATGCGGGCAAGCTCGGTGAGCGCCTTTTCCTCCACCGCCTTGGGAAGGTGCTTTGCGAGGATCTTCTCGCGCAGGCGCGCGTTCTCCTCGACGTCGTCGCCAAGCTCTGCGTGGATCGCCTTGAGCTGTTCGCGCAGATAGTACTCCTTCTGCGATTTGTCGATATTGCGGCGGACGTCCTGCGCGATCTTGCGCTCCAGCCGCCCGATCTCCAGCTCATTGTTCAGGCACTGTTCGAACAATCTGAGCCTTCTTACGAGCGTCGTCTCCTCTAAGATCTCCTGCTTGACGGTATCCTTCAGGCGCAGATAATGGGTGCAGATATTGACGTAGACGTCGGGATCGGTGACGCCTGTCAGAGCGCTGTCCAACTCCTTGGCGTTGCGCGCCTCGCCCGAGACGATATCCTTGACCAGTTCCTTCGCCGTGCGGAAGTACGCCTCCTCGAGCGTCGGATCGCCGTGGATGGGGAAGAGCTCCTCGGTGACGGCATAGATATAGCCGTCCTCCATGCGGAAGGTGCGCGCCGCGGCGCGGTACTCGCCCGCGACGAACACGCGCATCCTGTCCCCGGGCAGCTTGGTCGCCTGGCGGATGACGCACACCGTGCCGATGAGCGCGAGGTCCTCCCCTTCGGGGAACTCCTTCTCGGGGTCTGCCTGACGGGTGACAAAGACGTATTTATCGTTGACGTTTGCATGCTCGACGGCAGCGAGGGAGACGCCGCGTCCTACGTCGAACGCGACCGTCGTATCGGGAAACACGACCTGTGTCCGCATGGGAATGACGGACAGGATCTTGACTCGTTTTTCCATATGTGTTACCTCCATAGGGGGTGTTTGGCGGTCCAAAGGGGCAGACCTGCCATTGTATCTATTTATCACACAAAGCGGGCACATTCAATCATCCGCGCCCGAATTTTTACACATTCATCGCAAAATGAACGCAAGACCTCCGCAAAATCAGCGGAGGTCTTGCGCAAGGCTCAGTCCTGCTTCTCGAAATCTTCCTTGCCTACGCCGCAGAGCGGGCAGGTGAAATCATCGGGGACGTCCTCCCACTTGGTGCCGGGCGCAATGCCGTTATCGGGATCGCCCGCCACTTCGTCGTACTCGTAACCGCAGACGGTACATACATACTTTGCCATATTATAACCTCCATTTTTCGCCTTGACGGCGTCAGTTTTGTTTTACGTCCCCGGCGACCAGTTTGCCGAGGGAGATGAGCGCCTCGCGGCTACCCTCATTGACGGCGGAGAGCACCGTCGTCTTTTCGCCGATGCGGCGCATGTTCTTCATTGCGGAGAGCTCCGCCTCCATCAGCGCGCCCGCCTGCGGCGCCCACGACCCGTTCTCGACGATCGCGTACGCGCGGTTCTGCCAGGCGTGTTCTTTGAGGTCGGCAAGCAGCTGTTCCATGCTGATGAAGATGCCGTTGTTGTACGTCGTCGAAGCGAACACCGCGTGCGAGAAGCGGAACGCCTCGCTCACAAGCTCGCTGATATGGGTGACGGAGACGTCGTACGTTCTGACCTTGACGCCCTCCTGCGCGATGGCGGAGGCGACGATCTCCGCGGCGTTCTGCGTGTGGCCGTACACCGACGCATAGAACACGGCGACGCCCTTTTCCTCGGGCACATAGCTGCTCCAGGTCAGGTACTTATTAAGGTACCACCCAAAGTCCTTGCGCCAGACGGGACCGTGCAACGGGCAGACGAGGGAAATATCCAGCCCCGCCGCCTTCTTTAAGACGCTTTGCACCTGCACGCCGTACTTGCCGACGATGTTGACATAGTATCTGCGCGCGTCGTCCAGATAGTCGTGCCCGAAATCGCATTCATCGGCGAAAATGCTCCCGTGCAGCGCCCCGAAGGTGCCGAACGCGTCGGCGGAGAACAGGATGCCGCCCTCTTTGACATAGGTCATCATGACCTCGGGCCAGTGCACCATGGGCGCGAGGACGAACTGCAGCGTGTGCGCGCCGACGGGGAGCGCGTCCCCCTCCTTGACGAGCATGACGTTGCCCGAAAAGCCGAAGTAGTTCTTCATCATGACCGCCGCCTTCTGCGTCGTGACGACGGTGACGGCGGGATAGCGCTCCAGCACGCGCTGCAGCGTCGCCGAATGATCGGGCTCCATGTGGTGGACGACGACGTAGTCGAGCGCCCTGCCATCCAGCGCGTAGGAGAGATTTTCAATGAAAAGATCACCGATCGCCTCGTCCACGGTGTCAAAGAGCACCGTCTTTTCGTCCCTTAAGAGATAGGAGTTATAGGAGACGCCGCGCGGCACGGGAAAGGCGCTTTCAAACAGGGCAATGCGCCGATCGTTCCCGCCGAGGTAGAAAAGATCGTTGGTAACAGAAATACAGTTTTGCATAATTGGCAACTCCGCTGCGTTTGTTCGCGCACAGTATATCATATCTTTCGAAAAAAAGCAAGCCAAACGCACTGCCTTTTCGCGCAAGGCGGCGCGAGGTACTCCCGGCAGGCACAGACGATCAGACGGGCGGGCGGGAAGGCAGCAGCGCGCGCACGCCTTTGTTGATGAACTCGCTCATCTCGTCGGCAAACTGTTCGACGGGCGGGCGCTCCTCCGTACGCAGCCGCTCCCGAAGGCAGGAGATACAGCCCGAGGAGACAAACAGGTAGAAATCGGCGAGCTGCTTCGTCGGGACGTCGCCGACCGCCGTCCGGTAATACTCCGCACAGAGCTGTCCGCCCAGTTCGACGAAACGCGCCGCGCCGCCCGCGTTATCCGCGGCAAGGAGGAGCTGGCAGAGCTGTTCATTTTCCTCCAGCAGGGCAAAAACGGTGCGGCAGATGCGCCGCGTGGACTGCTGTCCCGCCTTTTCCTGCAATGCTCCGCGCAATGCGGCGGAAAAGTCGGCGAGGAACTTGTCCTCCAGCTTTTCGTTGAGGTCATAAATATCGGTGAAGTGCGCATAGAAGGTGCCCCTGCCCACGCCCGCGGCAGAGCACAGTTCGCTCACCGTGATCTTTCGGAGCGGCTTTTGCCTGCGCAGCTCCAAAAATGCTTTGATGAGCATCTTCTTGGTCAGCCTGACGCGAAAATCCCCGTCTTCAATCTTCATGGATTTGTCTCCTTCGGAACGATTTCACACATTGTGTCCGATAACGGACAGGCGTTTCAAAATTGCATGGACACCTTTCAGCTCATCCGTGATATACTATAGATGAAAAGAATGGATCGGTGTACGCGGAAAGTTTGGATGAGCCTTGATCGCACACGATTATTATACCACCGATCTCTTCCGTTTGCAACAGGGAGGTGCAAAACAATGAAAAAAGTATACCTCATTACAGGTGCCGCGGGCCACTTGGGCAGCGCGCTGTGTATGCGGCTGAAGGAGCGCGGCGAGGCGATGCGCGCGCTGTGCATGCGGGGCGAGGACACCACCCTTGTGCGGCAGCTGGGCGCAGAAGTATTCTTCGGCGACGTGACGCAGCCTGAGACGATGCGTCCCTTCTTCACCCTGCCCGAAGGCGCACAGGCGGTGCTTTTGCACTGCGCGGGCGTCGTGGAGATCGCCGACAAGCACTCCCCGCTCGCCGAGGAAGTCAACGTGGGCGGCACGCGCAACGTGATGGCGCTCGCCGGAGAATACGGCGTGAGCAGGATCGTGTACGTCTGCTCCGTGCATGCCATGCCCGACCTTGCCAAGGGCATGGTCAAGACGGAGATCGAGGATTACAACCCCGCGCGCGTGGAGGGCGCGTACGCAAAGACCAAGGCGCAGGCGGCGCGGGAGGTGCTCGCGCTTGCAAAGGAAGGGCTGCCCGCCGTCGTCGTGCTGCCCTCGGGCATCATTGGACCGTACAGCGGAAAGGGCAACCACCTCGTGCAGTTCGTCAAGAACTATGCGAACGGCAAACTCCCCGCATGCGTCAAGGGCGGCTATGACTTTGTCGACGTGCGCGACGTCGCGGACGGCATCCTCGCAGCCGCCGAACGCGGCAGAGTGGGCGAGAGCTATATCCTCTCGGGCGAGTATCACACCTTGAAGGAGACGCTCACAACCCTGCGCACAATTACCCACGGCAAGAAAGTCGTCACCGTACCCCACTTCCTTGCCATGATGGCGTCCCCCTTCGCCGTCGCGCATGCGCGCAGAAAGGGACAAAAGCCGCTGTTCTCGCCCTATGCGCTGGGCGTCATTCTGGAAAACGGCAACTTTTCGCACGAGAAGGCAACGCGCGAGCTTGGCTACACGACGCGCGACTTTACCGAGACGCTCTCCGACACCGTGGACTGGCTCAAAGAGGCGGGCGAGATCAGAGAAAAACAGCCCCGCGTACGCAAATCCGGGAAAAAAGTCCGGGCATAGACAACAAAACCGCATCTTTGAACGACAAGGGGGCGCCGCCGCACGAGTGTGCGGCGGCGCCCCTGATTTTTGTCCGCGTCCTTAAAAATTCGCGCCGTTCCAGCCCCAGTCCGCAACGGGGTGATAGGTGACGTACACCTTGTCCGCGGGAATGCCCGCCTCGGAAGTGAGAATGTCGCAGATCGCGCGCGTCATGCGCTCGTAGTCCTTGGCGGACGCCGAGCCGAACAGGCTGACCGAGACATATGCGCCAGACTCGAGTTTCCTGCCCGCGAAGTATAAGGTCTCGTCGGCAAAGCCGACCATGAGATAGCGTTCGGTCTTATGCAGCAGGGCAATCGCCTCGCCCAACTTACTTTTAACGGACTCCTTCTGCGCGTCCGTCAGGCTGACTGCCGTCTTACAATCGATAAAAGGCATGCTTTTCTCCTCCTGCCTATCAGTATAACAGCTGTCGTCCCCTTTGTCAAGGTATAGAAAAGAGGACAGCTTTTCCGCCGCCCCCTTTTTCATCACCCGTTGTTCTTACGTTTCTCCGCGCGTGCCGAGCAGCGCGGTAAGCGTCTCCTGAAAGTTGGCATTGACGCCGTAAAACTGCGTCACATAGATGCGCGGCACGCCGCCGCGCTGCACGAGTCCGCGCGCCTGCGCCGTGAAGTCCGCTCCGTCCTGCGCGATATGCTCCTCGTAGACGAGCGTGAACGCACCCGCAGTCACCGTCTGCGGCGCATCGAGCGGGAAGCCGCCGTAGTCATACCCGCCGACGGGGATATCCATCTGCAAGGTGACGTCGCCCCTCTCTCTGTTTTGCGCGAGGGAGAAGGCATAGTACGCCACGGCGCCGCCCTCCCGGACTTCCTCAGCCGAATACTGCCAGCCGTCCAGATGAAGCACGAGATCGCCGAGCGCATCCTGCCAGGACTCGTCCTCGGCGGGCACATCGCCGGGATCATCCGCGCCGGGCGACGGCGACAGCGCATCGGGCGCATCGGCGCCGTTGTCCGATTTGCCGGAATGCATCATCGGCAAATAGGAGAGCCGCTGCGGCAGGACGACCGCGACCGTGATCAGGCAGATGGCAGCGAGCGCGCCGACCGTCGAAAATATGCGCCGATTGCGTCTTTTACGCGCCGCCGCGTGCTGCTCCGAAAGCTGCATGTCTCCTTCCAGCTGGCGCAAAAATGCGCGGTCACGCTCCGTCTGTGTCGCGCGAATGTCGGACTGTGCCGAATTTTTTAACTTCTTTCTGATTCCCATACCACTACTCTACCGATTCCAATACTATAGACGGAGCTACACGGCAAATTGTTACAAAATTTTTTTTAATTTCTGATAGGCACGGCTGACCTTTGCGCGCACATTCGTATAGCTCATGCCCGTCTCCTGCGCGATCTCCTTGAGGGAGTAGCCTTCCCAGTAGTGCAGATAGAGAATATAGCGCGCGTCCTCCTCCAGCACGCAAAGCGCACGGCGCATTTCTGCATTGACGATGGTCTTGTCCGGATCGAAGGACGCCGCCAGCACTTCGGGCAGCTGCGTCTCCCGATGCGTCGCCCGCAGGACATCCTTGGCGCGGTTGTCCGCCATTGTATAAAGCCACGAGGCGGGATATTCGATATAGGGCTGATCGCCGCAGGAGAGGAGCTTCAAAAAGACATCCTGCGCAATGTCCTCGGCATTGACGAGCGAGCCGAAGCGACGCTGCACATGCGCCTTCATCGGAAGATAATACTCCTCGTAGATGCTCTCGAGCGCGCGCCTGTCGGTCGTTATTTTTTTGAGTTGTCGGTTAAACTTATGCGCATCCATCTTTTGTCCCGCTTGCCAGCCCCGCGTACGACCGCGCCGCGCAAGGTATATTGTTATTATACCATGTATTTTCCCGTCATGCAAGCCCTGAACAGATTTTTCCCTTACAGGATAGCATTGCTCCCGTCCCGCACTTCATCCTGACAATCTTTTCCGTCCGTATTTCCCCCCAAATTTCTTGACAAAATAACCGATTCCTCTATAATATAGATACATAGACCTTGTGCGACAGGCTTTTGCCGCACATCGAAAATTGAAATTGAGAGGATCATATTATGAGTGAAACAAAGAGAACGGTCCCGACGCTCATTTTTAACGTACTGTTCGCGATCGTCTGCGCGGCGGCGATCGTCATGTACTTCATCTCCCCCGTCTGGAGAATCGACGTAAAGGCGAATATTTCCAACGAGATGATGCATGAGCTCACCGGCGGCGAAATCGACGACCTCAACGAGGCGCTCGGAGAGGACGGGACGGACGTCTCGCTCAGCATTGCGCTGGACAGTATGACCGTCGCGCAGTGCCTTATGCAGTGGGACGCCGCCGCGATGGTAGACGACATTCTCGACCGCAATCTTGATTCCCTTGCAACGCAGCTCGTTGCCGTCATCGAGCCCATCGCAAAAAATACCATCAAGACCCAGGCGAGCAGCGCCGTCAAGACGGAGATCAAGAACGCCGTCAAAGACTACCTTTCCTCGCCCGAAAACGAAAAGACAGAGGAAGAGGTGAACGCGCTGCTCACCGAGGCGGGCGTCACCGATACATACATCGAAGAAAAGACGGATGCAATCATCGATCGTCTCTATGAGAGCGCTTCCACGGTGGACGGAGTCGTCGACGAAGTGATGACCACGGTGGATGAAGTCTATACAGACCTCACCGCAAGCAACGTGGAAGAATTTCAGGATATTGCACTGACGGAGGAATCGAGGGAATCCATCCGCAACGCCGTCGCGGATATCGTCACCGACTATGCCGATGAAAACGGCTATATCAATCCGGAAGAGATCGTCAACCAGCTTGTGATCGAAGCCCTGCAATCCATGTCCGGCGAATCTTCCGAGGAAGAAGGCGCAGGGACTGCAGCCCTGACGGCCGCTTCGTATGCCGCAGCATCGGAAGCGCAGCAGCCCGCCGACCCTTCCGCGCAGCAGCCCGCCGGCTCGTCCGGCTCGAACGAACAGCTCAAGACGGAGCTGAAAAACTATCTGTCGGAACAGCTGCTCGAAGGTCCTGCCGCGCCCGCCGTATTCCTGCCCTTCGTCATGCTCGGGCTGGGCATCCTGCTCGCGATCTCCCTGCTGAGCTGGGTGTATCTGCTCGTGAAGATCCTCTTCAAGACCTTCATGAAAAACAAGTACGTCAAGGTCAAGATGCCCATCATTCTCGGGTGGTTCCTGTTCCTCTTCCTGATGCTGCTGCCCAACCTTGCGCTGACCTATATCCCCACCATGCTGGCAGGCGTGCTGCCCGCGGAGGTACTCAGCGTCTTTACGATGCTCACAGGGACGGCATTCTTCTCCTCGGCAGTGTACGCGGCGATCGCGGCGGCGGCCCTCATCGTGCTGTGGATCCCCTACCGCATCATCTGCAAGCCTAAAAACAACTGATTGGAAAAACGGAGCGCTGTTGCGCTCCGTTTTTCTATGATCACATGATTTGCCGCGCGGCGCGTCCTGAGGACGCGCCGCCATCATCGTTTCTCTCCGTCACCGACCATCGAGCGCCGCCGCGAGCGAGAGGGCAGACAGCAGCGCCCGCCGGTCAACTTCCACATAATAGGGCCGCTCCCAACAATTTTTGCGCATGACGGGCACAGCATAGCTGCTCTTTTTGCCGCCAAACGCAAAATCAACACGGACACCGCTTGCCTCCCCGAGCGGACAATAGGAAGTTTCCTCGCCCTTCCGATTGATAAAGAGAAGCTTCAACTGTACCGTCTGCCCCCGTTTGTGCAGGTGCTTTTCGATGCGTCGCAGCATGCGCATCAGTTTTTCAAGGCTCAGCTGCGTGACAAATTCCGTGCGCTCGGCACACCGCGGGCAAAAAAATACCTTGTGGATAAACTCACACGCGCCGACCATCTCCCCACCGTCGCTCCCGGCGGAGAAATCGAAGTATTTCGCCTCCTCGCTGTGCAGATCTACGATCCTTCTGTCGGTGAGGATCGTCAGCTTCTGTCCGCATCGGAGACAGCGATGCTCCCCGAAGCGCACCTTGAAAGGATTTCCGAACTGATAATATTTTCGATTCATTGCCGCCCAACCGATCGCTTTTTCACATTCATTATAGCATGGGAAAATCGTGCTGTCAATACCAAACCTATTCCGCCCGCCGCGCAAACAGCGCGGCGGGCGAGGTGCATTTCCACCAAGAAAAATTTCCGCAAGCCCTTTACGAGGGCGATCAATCGAAGTCCTTATATAAGTACAGCTCCGCAGGGATCATTTCGTCAAGCGGTTCGCCGTCCGTCCCGTCCCCCTTCACATTCGCTCGCCGCCAATCAATAAATTCCCGTAAATGGGAAGATGTATCGAACAGTCCGTTGAAATTGAGATGCACAGACAGTCCCGAACGAAGAACGTCATCGCGTTCTTCATGCAAGACAGAGTAATAGGGAACACTCGGATATAGAAGATCACAGCCTAAAAATTGCGCCTGCTGCGGCGGAGCATCCGAACAGTCGCAGTGCCTGATATAGATCACTCTGACATTCAAGCCTGCTTTTTTGCATTCATGCAAATATTCGATCAGGAGTGCTTCCTCGAAAATCAATTCATAATGGATCATCTGCGCGGGAGATTGCGCAAAAAAATTTTCAATCCAGCTCTCCTCGATCCGGTTTTGAATGTCGCTTCCCGCAAGCGGCCACGAGGTCTTAGCCCCCAATCCGCGCCCCTCGGAAGAACAAAATTTGCTCGCCGTATTTGATTGCACGACGTATCCGCTTTGATATCCCATGGAGTCCCCCTGTAAAAACGACCTGCCAACCAAAGTATAGCATAGCCGTAAAGCACTGTCAACATTCAAAAAATTGCGCGCCAGCCGAAAAGACGCAAAGAGCGCCCGGGCGATGCCCGGGCGCTCTTTTTAGGATAAATCCCGATCAGTTGTTGAAGTATCTCTTGAGAAGGCCCGCAAAGCCTGCGCCGTGACGCGCCTCGTCCTTTGCCATCTCGTGGACGGTATCGTGGATCGCGTCATAGCCGAGCTCCTTCGCGCGCTTTGCGATCGCGAGCTTGCCCTCGCATGCGCCCGCTTCAGCCGCCGCGCGCATCTCGAGGTTCTTCTTGGTGGAGTCGGTCACGACCTCGCCCAGAAGTTCTGCGAACTTGGATGCGTGCTCCGCTTCCTCATAAGCATAGCGCTTGTAAGCCTCTGCGACCTCGGGATAGCCCTCGCGCTCAGCGACACGCGCCATTGCAAGGTACATACCGACCTCGGTGCACTCGCCCGTGAAGTGTGCGCGAAGCCCCTCCATGACCTCCTTGTCCTCGACGACGCCGTCACCGACGTGGTGCTCGCAGGCATAGGTGGGCTTGTCCGCAACGGGCGCAAACGTCTTTGCGTGGCAGACGGGGCATTCGGTCACATCATCGGCGACGATCTCGCCGCAAACAGTACATCTCTTCATAAATCTAACATCTCCTTTCTTGATTTGTCTGTATTATATCATAAATGAGATTGAATATCAATAGTTTTCAGTAAATTTTTTCAAGAAATTTTTGGAGCTCTGCAAAATCCTTGACAAACACCTTCGCGCCCGCCGCCTCCAGCTGTTCGCGCGTGCGATACCCCCACAGAACGGAAACGCCCTGCATCCCCGCATTGCGTGCGACATGCGCATCCGTCTCGCCGTCGCCGACAAAGGCACAATCGGCGGGGCTTACGCGCATGGAGAGCGCCGCGTACCGTGCGAGCGAGGGATCGGGTTTGCAGGGAAACATTCCCGAATCCCCGCCCACGAAGTCAAAGAGGCCTTCGGGGAAGAACTGGGCGACGATGCGCTCGGTCGCGTCCTGCGGCTTGTTGGTGACGATGCCAAGCTTGAGCCCGCGCGCTTTGAGGGCAAGAAGCATTTCAAGCTCGTCCGGAAAGAGGCGGGTCAGGGCGTTGCTGCTTGTGGCAAACGCCGTGCGGAACTGCCGATAGCATTCCTCGACGTCTCCGGCGCCTGCGGGCAGCGCGCGTTCGATGAGTTTGATCGCGCCGTCGCCGACATAGGCGCAGGTCTGCGCGTAGTCGATGGTCGGATAGCCGCGCGAGACGAGCATGTCGTTGACGCATTTCTGAATATCGGGGACGGTGTCCAAAAGGGTGCCGTCCAGATCAAATAAAACGGCCTTGAGCATCACATTTTCTCCGGGACGCCGATGCCGAGCAGCGTGAGCGCATTGGTGAGCGTGGTGAGCGTCGCCCGCGTGAGTGCAAGGCGGAATTCGCGCACGGCAGGCTCCGCCTGCATGATCTTGCAGTCAAAGTAGAACTTGTTGAACAGCTTGGCGCAGTCCACCGCATAGCGCGCGATGAAGGAGGGCTCGTACTTCTCCGCCGCCTCGCGCACGGTATCGGGGAAGTCGGCGAGCGCCTTTAACAGCGCAAACTCCTCCTCGCACGGCTCGCCCGCGGGCGCGTCCGCAAACGTGACGCCCTCTGCCTGCGCCCTTGCAAGCACGGACGCGGCGCGCGCACAGGTGTACTGGACGTACACGCTCGTCTCGCCGTCAAAGTTGAGCGCCTTGTCGTAGGAGAAAGTGATGTCCTTGATCTTGTTGTTGTACAGCGCGCCGAACATGACCGCGCCCACGCCGACGATCTCGGCGACCTTGTCCTTGTTCTCCAGGGCGGGATTTTTCTCCTCCAGAATGGCGCGCGCCTTCTCGACGCAGCGGGTGAGCACGTCCTCCAGCCAGACGACCTTGCCCTTGCGCGTGGACATGGAGCCGTCCTCTAAGGAGACCATGCCGTAGGCAACGTGCACCAGATCCTTTGCCCACGCGTAGCCCATGAGCTCGAGCACCTTGAAGAACTGCTTGAAGTGCAGGTTCTGCTGATAGGCAACGACGTACAGGCACTTATCAAAGTCGTACGTCTTTTTGCGGTAGATCGCCGCGGCGAGGTCGCGGGTGGCGTACAGCGACGCGCCGTCCGAGCGCAGAATGAGGCAGGGCGGCATGCCGTACGGCTCCAGGTCGACGATCTGCGCGCCGTTGCTCTCCTTGAGCAGTCCCTTTTCCCTGAGCTCCTCGACGACGGGCGCCATCTTGTCCGTATAGAAGCGCTCGCCCGCGTAGCTGTCAAATTTGATATGCAGGCGCTCGTAGATGGTCTGCACATAGGCGAGCGTCAAAGACTTGAACCAGTCAAAGAGGTCGTTTGCCTCCTTGTCGCCGTTCTCGATGAGGCGGAAGTACTCGCGCGCCTCCGCCTCCATCGCCTCATCCGCCTCGTTATTGAAGCGCACATATAAATCGTTGATGGCGTGGATGCCGCCCTTTTCGACTTCCTCGCGGTTGCCCCACTTCTTGTACGCCGAAATGAGCTTGCCGAACTGCGTGCCGTAGTCGCCGAGGTGGTTGATACCGACCGCCTTGTAGCCGAGGAAATTGAAGATGCGGTAGAGTGCGCCGCCCAGTACCGTCGTGGAGAGATGCCCGATATGGAAGGGCTTTGCGATATTGATGGAGGAATAGTCGATACAGATGACCCTGCCCGCGCCCATGTCCGAGCTGCCGTATTTCTCCCCCTCCGCGCCGATGCGTGCGAGGACGTCTTTCGCAAGCCCCGCCTTGTTGATCCTGAAGTTGAGATAGCCATTGACGGCGCTCACCTCGCTGATGACGTCGTCGCAGACAAAGTCAAATTTGAGCGCGTCTGCGATCATGACGGGGCTCTTGCGCATGAGCTTTGCGAATTTGAAGCAGGGCAGCGCGTAGTCACCCATCGTGGAATCGGGCGGGACAGCGATGGCGGAGGCGATCTCCTCCGTGCTCATGCCGTCGATCTTGAGTTTTTGTGCGATATATGCTTTGTAGTCCATAATTTTGTCCGTTTTTCTTTTTTGCATATTTTACCATAAAAAATTGCAAATGGCAAATAAAAGGGTTTGCGAAAAAGCAAGAAAACGATTATAATAAAGGAAGGTGTGACTTGCCGCTTGGTTTTTACGACCGATTGTGACGCGGCAGACCCCTTCGTCGGACTATCGCCCAAAACGCTTTCGGCGTCGGGAGGCTATAATAGCCTTTGGCAGATTGCATTGCCTTCCCCCTCGGGGGAAGGTGGACGCGCAGCGGACGGATGAGGGGTGCTCTCATACTTAGCCAGTCATGGTTTCGTTCCACAAGCCCCTCATCACCGCCTGCGGCGGAGCTGTCTCGCACAAGTAGACCTTGTGCTTCGGTCAGCGATTTTGCGTTGCAAATACAAAATCGCTAAGCTCATGTGTGCGCAGAAGCCGCACCGCGGCTGTCTGCATAACGCACACATTCGCCCCGAGGGAGAAGCCTTTTGTTATAAATTACGCCGCAAGCAGGGGTCTTGGCGACGCAAGGAAAACGTCGCCTGCGGTCACGGTTTTTGACGGCTATGTCAAAAACCGCAGTTCACGGCGCGCGCACGCCATACTATGGCGATGCGCATATCGCGCCGTTCACCCCTGCGCCAGCGGTACTCAATTTGCCAACCCTTTGGCTTACGCGGAAAAGTGAGCCGATGGGGCTAAACTGTTGCGAATGCCCGCGGCGAGGTGAGGGCGTGCGTCATGCCGATAGCCGCGGTGCGGCTTCGGCACATGCCCGAACTTAAGAAATTGCCATGTGCTAGGCAATTTATGTCCGGCGCGAGGAGAAATCCTTGCTTGCAAAGGGGTTTCGACGAAGCGACGCACGAGCGCGTAGCGCAAAGTACCGAACGCGGGGGTCTACCCGCGTGAGACAACCGAACACCAAGCCGCAGGCGACTGTTGGGTTTTTCTGAAAATCGTCCGTTTGTTTTTGTCAGTTCAAAAAGAAACGGATGAGACAGGAGGAATTATATTCATGAAACTCGGAGTTGTAGGACTGCCCAACGTGGGCAAATCCACCTTATTTAATGCGATCACGCACGCGGGTGCGGACGCGGCAAACTATCCCTTCTGCACGATTGAGCCCAACGTCGGCGTCGTCGCCGTGCCCGATGAGCGCCTCGATAAACTCGCCGCGCTCTACAACAGCAAGAAAGTCACGCCCGCCGTCATCGAATTTGTCGACATTGCGGGGCTCGTCAAGGGCGCAAGCCGCGGCGAGGGACTGGGCAATAAATTCCTCTCGCATATCCGCGAAGTGGACGCCGTTGTGCACGTCGTACGCTGCTTTGAAGACGAAAATATCACTCACGTCGAGAACACTGTCGACCCCATCCGCGACATTGAGACCATCAACTTAGAGCTCATCCTTGCCGATATCGAGGCGGTCGCTAGGCGCACGGACCGCATTAAAAACGCGGCGCGCGGCGGCTCGGACAAGAACGCCGCAGCGGAGTACGCCTTTTTGCAGAAGCTCTCCGCGCACCTCGAGCAGGAAAAGCCCGCAAGCTCCCTGTCCGTCACGGACGAGGAGAAGGAGATGCTTGACAACCTCTTTCTGCTCTCCGCAAAGCCCGTCATCTACTGCGCAAACATTTCCGAAATGGACATGGGCGCAGGCGAAGAGGATCTCCCCCTCGTCAAAAAGGTCAGGGAGTATGCCGCGGGGCACGGCGCGGAGACCATCGTCGTGTGCGCCAAGACGGAGGAGGAGCTCTCGCAGATGTCCCCCGAGGAGCAGGCAATGTTCCTGGAGGAGTTTGGGCTCAAGGAAAGCGGGCTCTCCAAGCTCATCAAGGCGTCCTATTCGCTGTTGGGGCTCATCTCCTACCTGACGGCGGGCGAGAAGGAGACGCGCGCGTGGACCATCCAGCGCGGCACCAAGGCGCCGCAGGCGGCGGGCAAAATCCACTCCGACTTTGAAAAGGGCTTTATCCGCGCCGAGGTCGTCGACTGGGAGACGCTTTTGGAGTGCGGCGGGCTCGCGGGCGCGCGGGAAAAGGGCAAGGTGCGCCTGGAGGGCAAGGACTATGTGATGAAGGACGGCGACGTCGTTCTCTTCCGCTTCAACGTATGATATTTTGCGCGCCCCGCGGCAAACCTGCCGCGGGGCGCGCTTTTTTTATAAAAAGTTTTATTGCCTTCAAAAAAGTACAGCGTTATCTCATTGCGTCGCGTCTTACAGCAGCGACTTGTAGAGAGCGATGATGTCTTCCTTGGTGGGATCCTTGGGGTTGCCGGGGCGGCAGGCGTCGTCCATGGCGGACTGCGCAAGGAAGTCAAGGTCCTCCTCTTGGACGATGCCCTTGAGATCCTTCGGGATACCGACGTCCGCGGAGAGCTGCTTGACGGCATCGATCGCTGCCTTGCGTGCCTCATCCAGCGTCATCTTGTCCACGCCCTCGACGCCCATTGCCTTGGCGATATCGCGGTACTTCTCGCCCGTCGCCTCGGCGTTATACTCCATGACGGTGGGCAGAATGATCGCATTCGCGACCCCGTGCGGCGTATCATACAGCGCGCCGAGAGGGTGCGCCATGGAGTGGACGATGCCCAGCCCCACATTGGAGAAACCCATGCCGGCGATGTACTGACCCAGAGCCATGCCTTCCCTACCTTCGGGGGTATTGGCAACAGCGCCGCGCAGGTTCTTCGAGATGATCTCAATCGCCTTTAAGTGGAACATGTCGCTCATTGCCCATGCGCCCTTGGTGATATAGCCTTCGATCGCGTGGGTGAGTGCGTCCATGCCCGTGGCGGCGGTCAGCCCCTTGGGCATCGTGCTCATCATGTCGGGATCGACGACGGCGACGACGGGGATATCGTGCACGTCCACACACACCATCTTGCGGTTCTTCTCTGCGTCCGTGATGACGTAGTTGATCGTGACTTCCGCCGCGGTGCCCGCCGTGGTGGGAACGGCGATGATGGGCACGCACTTATTCTTGGTGGGTGCGACGCCCTCCAGCGAGCGCACGTCCGCGAACTCGGGGTTGGCGATGATGATGCCGATCGCCTTTGCCGTATCCATGGAAGACCCGCCGCCGATGGCGATGATGCAGTCCGCGCCGCTTGCCTTAAATGCCGCAACGCCCGTCTGCACGTTTTCGATCGTGGGATTGGGCTTGATCTCCGAGTAAATTTCGTAGAGAATGCCCGCATTTTCGAGAACGTCCGTGACTTTTTTGGTCACGCCGAACTTGAGAAGGTCGGGATCGGAGCAGACGAACGCCTTTTCAAAGCCCCTGCCCTTGACTTCGGTCGCGATCTCCTGAATCGCGCCCTTGCCGTGATAGCTCGTCTCATTGAGCACAAAACGATTTGCCATAAATTTCCATCTCCTTATCTTAATTTATTTGAGTATTATTCTATCATATTTGGAAAACAGATGCAAGCACGGCGAGGAGCGTGCGCAAACGCCGACGGGAGTTTACAAAATCGTAAATGACCGAGGCGTGCGCAAACGCGACAAAGCATTGCGCCGCAAATGTTTTTCAAAGATCGAGGAAGTCCTTGCGGTAGTCAATTTGGAACAGCTCCGCGAGCTTGACCATATCCTCGTCTTTGATTGTGTTCTTGCGCGGCAGGTGTGCGGTGAGCATGTAGATCTGCGCGGCTTTTTCCACCGTCTCGATGAGCCCGAACGTCTCGTCCATCGTCTTGCCTGCGCCGTAAATGCCGTGCATCGCCCAAATGACGAGGCGGAACTTTTCCATCTTTTTCGCGGTCGCTCTGCCGATCTCCGACGTGCCGCAAAGCATCCAGGGAAGCACACCCACGCCGTCGGGGAAGACGACGATGCACTCCGTGCACATCTCCCACAGCGTGTGCGTGAACTTCTTTTCGTCCAGCTCATGCACATAGTTCATCGCGAGCGTATTCGTGGGGTGCGAGTGCATGACGACGCGGTTTTCGGGGTCGACCGAAAGGCGCGCCATGTGGCTCATCATATGCGCGGGGAACTCGCTCGTCGGCCTGCCGCCGTCCTCATACCCCCACAGAAGCTCGATGTTCTTGCCGCCCTTGCCGATGCGCACGATGCCCAGATTGTTCGCGGGGTCCTTCTCCACGTTCTTGAAGTACTTGCCCGTGCCCGTGACGATGAAGATCTTGCCCTCCAACGGGCTTGCGTCGAAGTCCTCCTCGTTCACGCCCATGAAGGGAATGGTGCGCACGACCTTGGTAAGGTCGAGATACTCCCCCACTTCCTTCTCATTGAGCAGGTAGCTGATATTGCCGCCGTTGCGCTCGTCCCAGCCGAGGCGGTACATGTTTGCCGTTGTTTCGCACATTTCGCGCACAAAGGGCGCCGTCAGAATGTCCTTCACTTTCTTGCCTCCAAAACCTTGCTTTCGTAGTCCATGATGGGTTCGTAGTAATTTTCATCCAGCTTCTGCTGCGCGAGGTATTCCTCCCACACGTCGCCAAAGGGCAGCATCTTGACGCGCTCCTGCAAATACATGAGCTTCGTGAACTCTGCGCTCTCCTGCGCCGTCTTCATCTCACCGTTGGGCAAAAGCATCGCATACAGCAGCGCCTTTTCGACGGAGCGCTGCCCCGTCACCCACGCGAACACACGGTTGATGGAGGCATCGAAGTAGTCGAGCGCGATCTTCACTTTATCGAGCGCATCGTTCCGCACGACTTCCTTCATGATCTCCTTGAGCTCGTCCTCGAAGATGACGACGTGATCGCTGTCCCAGCGCACAGGGCGGGAAACGTGCAGCGCGACCTTGTCGTAGAACGCGAGCATCGCGGGAATTTTATCGGAGACGACCTCGGTCGGGTGGTAATGTCCGTTGTCGAGGAGCGAGCAGATGCCGCGCGTCGCCGCGTAGTTCTGGCAGAACTCCGAAGAGCCGACCGTGTAACTCTCCACGCCGATGCCAAACACCTTGCTCTCGACGGCGGGGATGACCCACTCCTTGTCGTAGTCCGCGAGGATTTCGTCGAGCGACTGGGCATACCGTTTGCGAGGCGAGAGGCGGTCGGCGGGAATATCCTTGTAGCCGTCGGGGATCCAGATATTCACGAGGCAGGGGCTGTTCATCTCTTTGCCCAAATACGCCGCGATCTCCATGCAGCGTCTGCCGTGCTCCACCCAGAACCTGCGCGTCCCCTCGTCAGGCGAGGAGAGCGTCAGTCCATCCTTCATCCTGGGGTGCGCGAAGAAGGTCGGGTTGAAATCGATGCCCTCGATGCCGTTCTCTTTTGCAAACTTCACCCAGGGCGCGAAGTGTTCGGGGCGATAGGCGTCGCGGTCGATCCTGCCCTTGTCCGCGCCGAGGAAGGCATAGCTTGCGTGAATGTTGATGCGCTTGGTGCCGGGCATCAGGCTGAGCGCGAAGGCGTAGTCCGCCATAAGTTCTTCGGGCGTGCGCGCACGTCCGGGATAGTTGCCCGTCGTCTGAATGCCGCCCGAGAGGCTCTCCGCCCCCTCAAAGCCCAAAACGTCGTCCCCCTGCCAGCAGTGCACGGAGACTGGCACCTTTCTGAGCGTCGCGATCGCCGCATCCGTATCCACGCCGAACGCCGCATAGGTCTGTTTTGCTTCCTGATAACTCATATAAAACTCCCTTATATTCACGAATTTCTTATCAAACTGACGAAAATAATTTCCGTGATCTTCGTGATTTTTCGAATATGAAAAGAGAGGGCGCCCTATCCGAATGGGGGGAGAGGATAATTTATAAAAGGAGCGCCCTCTTCTTTCGCGAAACTAATTCCGCATCTGCACTTTCAGATTGCCGAGCGCAGTTGCCTCGATGGGCAGCGCCACCACGCGGACGTCGCAGAACTCCTGCGTCAGCTCGTTGAGCCATACGCTTTTTGCGCCGCCGCCCACGATATAGAGTGTCTCGTACTTCCTGCCCGTGCAGTCTGTAAGCTCCTTGAGTGCCGTGCGGTACCCCATGGCAAGACTGCGATGCGCGCAGCGGAAGTAATCGCCGAGGCTTTGGGGCTTCTTTGTAAGCACGCTTTCAAACGCCGCCTTCATGGACGCGGGCGCGAGAAAACAGGGATCGTTGACGTCGACGAGTTCGTCGAACGTGCTCTCCTTGCCCATGTACATGACGTCGTCAAAGGACTTCTCAGGTGCAAGCTCCGCTTTCAGGCGGTTGATCGCCCACATGCCCATGATGTTCTTCTGGAAGCGGACATACCCCACGCCTCCCTCGTTGGAAAAGTTGTACGTGCGTGCCATGTCCGAACAGATCGCGTGCGGCTCCTTTGCGCCGAGGAGCGACCATGTCCCGCTCGAGAGGTATGCCCCCTCGGACATGGGTATCCCCTCCACTGCCGACGCTGTATCGTGCGAGGCGCACAGCACCACCTGCATGTTGCCGCCGACCTCCGCCGCGACTTCGGGCAGCAGCGTACCTATCCTGCTCCCCGGCTGTAAGAGTGCCCCGAACAGATGCGCGGGCAGGCCCAGCGCCGCGATCAGCTCGCGGTCGTATTCGCCCGTTTGCGCATTCACGAGCCCCGTGGTCGTGGCGTTGGTATATTCGTGCGCCTTGACGCCCGTGAGCTTATAGGTGAGGTACTCGGGGATCATCAAAAAATCGGTCACCCCGTTCAGTCTGCCGCGCATGTTGTCGTCAAAAAGCTGATAGATCGTGTTGAAGGGCTGGAACTGGATGCCCGTGCGCGCATATAATTCCGCAAAGGGTACTTTTGCGTGGACGGCGTCGATCGCGTCCTTGGTGCGCCCGTCGCGGTAGGCATAGCAGGGCAGCACTTCCTTGTCCCCCTGCATGAGCACATAGTCCACCGCCCAGGTATCGATGGCAAGGCTTTCGATCTGCGGATGCTTTGCAAACGCCGCCCGAATGCCCGCCTTGACGTGGGAGAAAAGCGCCCCGATATCCCATGTGAGACGCCCCGCCACCTCCTTTACGCCGTTGGGGAAGCGGTACACTTCCTCGGTGCAGAGTTTGCCGTTCTCTGTCCAGCCGACGATATGCCGTCCGCTGGATGCGCCGATATCGATCGCAAGGTATTTCTTCATCACGTTTCCCTCTTTTTTGATCTATTATAGCACCTAAAAATTATAAAACAAGGACGTAATTTTTTCTAAATCCTGTCTTTATTTGACATATTCAGAAATGTATGCTATTATCCTTATATGGACAGCAAGATCATTGAACGGCTGACGAAGCTCACCGACGAGGAGCGGGACATTCTGCGCGGACAGGAAGTCAAACGGGGCGACTATTCCGTCTCCGATGCCTTCATCGTCAACAGCGCAAAACTATTGGAGGGCAAGGAGCTCGACCTTCGCCCGCACACCCGCTTTGTTGACTTCCCCGAGCACGGGCATGACTACATGGAATTCATGTACGTCTACGCAGGGCGCATCTCGCACGTCATCGGCAAGGACACGGTGACGCTGGAACAAGGGGACATCCTCTTTCTCAACCGCCACGCGCGGCACTCCATCAAGCGGGCGGGGCAGGAGGATATCGGCATCAACTTTATCCTCTCCAATGCGTTTTTGCAGACGATTTTCCCCCGTGTGCAGAACAATCCCGTCATGAGCGGATTTCTCACCAACAATTTTGACGACGCGGGCGAAGCGGAATATCTGTTCTTCCGCACCAAGGACAACTTCCCCATCCGCAACCTGATGGACAACCTCATCTATGCCGTCGTCAACCGTTCGCAGGAGGTGTACGCAGGGCTTGTGCTGCTGCTCTTTACCTATCTCGCCTACTACCGCGATACGCTCGTCAATGCGCTGCGCCTGACCTCTCCCGACGCGCAGCTGAGAAACGCGGTGCTTGCCTACTTAGAACAGCGGTACCCCACCGCAACGCTTTCGGACCTCGCCCGCTCCCTCGGCTATGCGCCGGCATATCTCTCGCGGCGCATCAGGAGCATCTTCGGCAAGACTTTTCAGCAGCTCTTGCAGGAACAGCGCCTGAGCATGGCGGCAGGGTTGCTCCGCACGAGCGCACTGGGCGTCGAGGAGATCATCCGCACTGTGGGGTATGAAAACCAAAGTTATTTTTACCGACTTTTTGGCAAGACATATGGCATGACGCCCCACAAGTTCCGAAAAACAAGCGGCGACAAGAGTGAGAACTGATCGATTAAAAAAGTCACCGCGCTCCCGACGGAGCGCGGTGATGTTGTATGCAATTTTTTCCTTACACGATAGCGTGAATTGCCGTCCTATCACCCAAAAAGGGGATTGGGCGCAGGGTCATCTGTCCTCGCGGAAGTAGGAGAGGCCGAGGCTCGTGGGCGGCTGCGTCTCGCGATGACCGATGATGCTCGTGACGATGAGCACGAGGATAGTCACGATGAACGGGATCATGTTGAGCAGCTGGATCTGCTCGAAGGAGATGCCCGTGATGCGGGACGATATGATATACAGTGCGCCGAACAGGATCGAGCCGAGGATGGCGAGCGCGGGACGCCACATTGTAAAGATGACGAGCGCGATGGAGAGCCAGCCGATGCCCTGGATGGTCTGATCGACCGTAGTGCCGACAATGCCGCCCATGTAGTCCATGACGTAGCACAGTCCCCCGAGGCCCGCGATCGCCGCGCCGACGATGATTGCAAAGTACTTGTAGCGCGTCACGCGGATGCCGACCGCGTCTGCCGTGGCGGGATTTTCGCCAATCGCGCGCAGGTTCAGCCCCGCCTTGGTGCGGCGCAGCATGAGCGCGACCACGACCGCGATGACGATCGCCAGATACACGAGCACGCCGTGCGCCAGGAAGATCGACCCGAACCAGCCGAGCGACTCCGCGCCGGGAATCTGCGCATTGAAGAAGTTGAGCCCCGCGTAGGAGAGCTGCGTACTGACCCCTTCCGTCAGAACGACGTTGTTGAGGAAGAAGGAGGTGAACCCGACGCCGAAGATCGTGCAGGCAAGCCCCGTGACGTTCTGATTGGAGCGCAGGGACACGGTGAGGAAGCCGTAAACAGCCCCCAACGCGCCCGCAAAGATCAAAGCGAACAAAATGGCGATGAGCACCGTAAGCACGCCGCTCGGATTCTCCGTCGGCATCAGATAGAGCTTCGCACCAAAACAGCCGCCCGCAGCCCCCATGCACATGATGCCGGGGATGCCGAGGTTGAGGTGCCCCGACTTCTCCGTCAGGATCTCCCCCACGCAGCCGAACAGGAAGATGACGCCGAACTCGATCGCGGTGGAAAGAAAGATATCCATTTACCGTTCCTCCTTTTCGTTTTCTTCAGGGACGGCCGCATCTCCCGGCGCACCTTTGGGCAGCACTCCGGGAGCCTCGGGCGGCCGCTTCCCACCCGCAGGCACTGTTCCGTCGGGGAATGCCTGCCCTTCCGGCAAAGCTGCATCGGATGGATGCTCCCCATCCGCAGGCGCATGCCCCGCCGCTTCGGACAGCGCACCGTCCTTCTCCGACGCGGCGTTCATGGAAAACGCGGGCGCGGCACGCCCCTTTTGCCTGGAGGAGTTGAAATGCACTTTATAGGAGATGAAGAACTCGCAGCCGATGAAGAAGAAATAGATCAGCCCGACGACAATATCCGAGAGCGCCTCACTCGTGAACCCGAAGTCGGTGCACACTTGCGCCATACCGCGCGAAAGGAAGTTGATGAACAGCGAAACGCCCGCCATGATGAGCGGATTGAGTTTGCCCATCCATGCGACCATGATGCCCGTAAAGCCCATGTTGCCGTCCATGTTCGTGCTGACCATGTGATTGATCGAGCCGACGAGCAGGAAACCGACCAGTCCGCAGAGCGCACCCGACAGCACAAGCGTGCGGATGATGACCTTTTTGACATTGATGCCCGCGTAGCGCGCGGTGTTCTGGCTCTCGCCAACGACCGCGATCTCATAGCCGTGTTTGGAGAAGCGCAGATAGCAGAAGATGAGCGCGGTGACGAGGACGGCGATGAGAATGGTCAGAAGGCTCCTGCCCATCTGCCCGTCCCCCAAGGTGGGAAGGTTTGCGTCCGTCAGGGGCGGCATGGCGCCCGTGCCGTTGGGATACCAGAGCGCGATGAAGAACGCGACGAGATACATCGCGATATAGTTCATCATCAGCGTGAAGAGCGACTCGTTGGTATTGAAGAACGCCTTGAACACGGCGGGAATGACCGCCCAGACCGCGCCTGCCGCGACGCTTGCGACAAACATGATGAGGCACACGAGCGCATCGGGCAGCGTGCCGCCCAGATAGTACATGCACATAGCGCACGCAAGGCAGCCCATGAGCACCTGACCGTTGCCGCCGAGGTTCCAGAAGCGCATCCTGAACGCGACGACGAGCGCCAGCGCGACGCACAGCAGGAGCGCGGTGTTCTGAAGCAGAATCCAGATGCGCCGCTCCGTGCCGAACGCGCCCGAGAAGAGGGAGGCGAAATAGTCGAAAAAGCCGCGCGACGAAGTCGAGGAGGCCGAAATAAAGATCGCGCTGATGACAAGTGCGACGAGGATCGCCCCGAAGCGGATGAGAAGGCTCTTCCAAAGGGGCATGGAATCCCGCCGCGTGATATGAATGAGCGGTTCTTTTACGCGTTCCATATTTCATCCTCCCCGATCTGCGTGTCCTTGGCAACGCCCATCTGCTTGCCCGTCTCCTCCATCAGGTTGAGTGCGCCCGCCATCATCAGGCCGAGCTGCTCCTTGGTCGTCTTTGCCGCATGCACGACGCCCATCATCCTGCCATGGCAGAGCACCATGATCTTATCGCACAGCGCGAGCATGACGTCCAGATCCTCGCCGATGAACAGCACGCCCGTCCCCGCCTTCTTCTGACGGTTGAGGATGTCGTAAATGAGGTAGGACGAATTGATGTCCAGCCCGCGCACGGGATACGCCGTGATGAGCACGTTGGGCTGCGTGAGGATCTCGCGCCCCAGAAGCACTTTCTGCACGTTGCCGCCCGAAAGCCTTCTTACCGGCGTCTCGGTGGACGGCGTGGAGACATCCAGCGCCTCAATGACGCGCTCCGCCTCGGCGCGCGCCGTCTTGCGGTTGACGAACATCCAATGGCGGTTGAAAAAGCTGACGACTTTGTTGAGAGAGCGGCGGCAACCCGCCTTGAAGGACTTGTCCCTCTCCTCCACAGCGCGCGGCACAAACCCCGCGCCGTGGCTTGCGTAGTTCTTGAGCATCATATTGTCCGTGATGGACATGGAGGGCGCAAGCCCCATGCCGAGGCGGTCCTCCGGGATAAAGCTCATGGCGATGCCCTTGGCGCTGATCGCCCTGGGAGACAGGCCCACGATGCTCTCGCCCTCGTGGAAGATCCCGCCCGACTCCACCTTTCTCAGCCCCGCGATCGCCTCGCACAGTTCGCGCTGTCCGCAGCCCGCTATGCCCGCGACGCCTAAGATCTCGCCGCCGCGGATGAAGAAGCTCAGATCTTCGATGGCGCGGCTGCCCATATCGTTCTTGATGCACAGGTCGCGGATCTCGAGGAGCGGACGGTCAAAGTGCGTCTCGGGGCGCTCGATGGCAAGCTCCACCTTCTGCCCGACCATCATCTCGGTGAGCGCCGCCTCCGTCGTCTCCGCCGTATTGACGCAGCCCACGGACTCGCCCTTTCTGAGGACGGCGACGCGGTCGGAGATCGCCATGACCTCGTTCAGCTTATGGGTGATGATGATGATTGACTTGCCGTCCTCTTTCATGGCGCGCATGACGGAAAAGAGCTTCTCCGTCTCCTGCGGCGTCAAAACCGCCGTCGGCTCGTCCAGAATGAGAATATCTGCGCCGCGGTAGAGCACTTTGACGATCTCCACCGTCTGCTTTTCCGAGACGGACATGTCGTAGATCTTCTTTTTAGGATCGATGTCAAAGCCGTACTTTTGGGCGATCGAGCGGACTTCTTCATTGATGCGCCGCGCGCTGTAGCGCTTTTTCTCCTTGACGCCGAGCACGATGTTCTGCGCCGCCGTGAAGATATCGATGAGCTTGAAGTGCTGATGCACCATGCCGATCTTATAGCGGAAGGCATCCTGCGGCGAGGAGATGACGACCTCCTGCCCGTTGACGAAGATCTGTCCTTCGTCGGGATAGTAGATGCCGGAGATCATGTTCATGAGCGTCGTCTTGCCGCTGCCGTTCTCGCCGAGCAGAGCGAGGATCTCCCCTTTCCGCAAGGAGAGATCGACGCCCTTGTTCGCCGCGACCGATCCGAAATATTTGCTGATGTTTTTGAGTTCCAGGGTGACGTCCACTTCGGCACCTCGCAAAAAAATGTCTGAAAACAACAAGAGGCGGAGAATTGTTCTTCGCCCGCTTGCTGCCTTGGTTTTTGAAAAGAGTTACGAATTGAGCTCGGTGATGCCGTCGATGTGCACGTCGAAGTAAGGCGCACTGCGGTGCGTGGACTCCTCGAAGATGCCGTCCGCGATCGCCTCGGTATCGGGCGTGAACGCATCATCGGTGTTGACATCCGCCGTATAGGTGGTGAGATGCTCGCCGTTCACGGTAAACTTGGAGCAATCAAACACGTGGAGCGTACCCGCCTCAAGCTGCGCCTGCACCTCGGCGACCTTTTCCGCGGTCCCTTCCGCCGCGGCGCTGCCGAACTCCGTCAGAACGACCGAGCCGGTCGCGATCGTGCCCGTCCAATCGGTATCGATCGCCTCGCCGTTCACGACGCAGTCGATCATGTACTCAAAGTAGGGCACCCAGTTGATGCGCGAGGAGACGATGAAGGTGTTGGGGCAGTCCTCTGCCGTGCTGCCGTTGTAGGAGACGTTGGGAACGCTTTCCGCCTCGCAGACAGAGGGCGCACCCATGGAGTCTGCGTGCTGGGAAATGAGTGCTGCGCCGCGCCCGATGAGCATATTGGCGCCCTCGCTCTCTGCAACTTCGTTGTACCAGGAGCCGGTGTAAGTGACTTCCATGGAGATGCTGATCTTTATCTCCTCTTCGACGACGGACCGTGCACCGAGGAAGAAGGAGGTGTAGCCGGAGATGACTTCCGCATAGGGATAGGCGCCGACATAGCCGATCTTGATGTTGCCGTCCTCATCATAGTTGTCCGTCTCGAGCTCGCCCGCCTCGTACATCTCGACCAGCTTCATGCCCGCCGCGACGCCTGCGAGGTATCTGCCCTCGTAAATGGACGCGAATGCGTTGTGGAAGTTTGCGACCCCTTCGGTATGCGCCTTCGTGCCGGTCGCGTGGCAGAACTGCACGTCGGGATTCTCGCGCGCCGCCTGCAGGACGAAGTCCTCATGGCCGAAGGAATCTGCAAAGATGACGTCGCAGCCCTGGTCGACGAGGTCGCTCGCAGTATCGTAGCACGTCTGATTCTCGGGAATGCCCGTTCTGATGAGAAGCTTCACGCCCTTGTTTTCGCATGCTTCCTGCATCGCGTCGATAAAGTTCTTATCGTAGGTCGAGTTGCTGTCATGCAGTGCAATGAGACCGACGGTGATGCTGCCCTCCCCGCTGTCGTCGCCGCTCTCCGTGCATCCTGCAAGTACGCCCATTCCCGCGACGGAAAGCGTCGCTGCAAGGCCAAAAGCCAACAGTTTTTTCATATATTTTCTCCTTTGAAAAAATTTATCCAAACAAAAAAACGCGCACTACTCCTGCGCGCGGAATTCGACCGAGTTGTCGGTCATTCTTTCAATGATTGCGAGCGACTCGACGCGCACGCCTTCCGAGCGCAGTTTGTCCCCTGCACTCTGAAAAGCCTTTTCTATGGCGATCGCGCAGCCTGCAAGCCGTGCCCCCGCCACCTCGATGATGTGCATAAGTCCCCTCACGGCGTTACCGTTCGCGAGGAAGTCGTCGACGATCAGAACGTTGTCGCCGCTCTCGATATATTCGTTGCCTACGGCAATTTCGTAGGTCTCCTTGTGGGTGAAGGAATACACGCTCGCCGTATACACGCTCGAGGGCATGTTGGCGCTCCTGTGCTTCTTGGCAAATACCACGGGCACATGGAGGGCGATCCCCGCCGCGACCGCTATGGCGATGCCTGAGGCCTCGACGGTGAGGATCTTGGTCACGCCGCAGCCTTCATAGAGGCGCGCGATCTCCCTGCCAACCTCGGCGATAAAGTCGGAATCGATCTTCTGATTCAAGAAACTTCCGACCTTTAAAACATTGCCGGGGAGCACCGCCCCTTCTGTTAAAATCTTTTGCTCAAGAGCCTTCATCCTAAAGTACCCAAAGAAGAATATAGAGATATTGTACCACTGTGGAGCCTTGAAGTCAAATGAATCGCCCGCAATTGTAAAATTTTTAATACATCTATTCTTGATAACTTCTGATTTTTTATCAAAGACGTAAGCGGGCGGCGGACTTTTTGTAAAAAGTCCGCCGCCCGCTTCAAACATAGGCAATATGATTGAGTTAATATACGTGTTCCCACAATCGAGTTCGATAACTATCCTAACCGTGCGGAACTGCTTTGTCACTTTTTCGCGGCAGCCGTGCATCTACACCGAAGATAAATGGGGATAAAACAGCTCAAAAGCGGCTATTTCGGCATATTTTTGCCCTAAATCCGGCGTAGCACCACCAACGTTTCTACATGTGTCGCCGCCGCCATTTTGATACACATCTTCGCCCTCGTATTCTGACGAGTGATACGATTCTTTTCGGGCGGCGTAGCTCTTGCGCGGACTTCTGAAATCGTGCGCAGTAAGGCTGTCCTTAAAACCCGATTTATAGATAAAAGTTATGAGTTCGGGGTCTTTGTTGCCCTCTTCGTCATAACCGCCGACAATTACCTTTTCGACAATGCTTTCAAAGACATATCTGTCGAATTCTTCAAGCACGGCGTGTTCTTCCAACGTCTTGCGGAATACCGCTATTCTCTCCCTGACGTTGCCGTAAACCTTTGCCGCTTCCTCGCATTGGGCGAGCTCGC
>ERZ1643251.442-NODE-442-length-61201-cov-16.461600_pt1 | contig 61201 bp, 54 predicted proteins | sample MGYA00579261_ERZ1643251 | MGnify/ENA primary metagenome ERZ1643251 (study PRJEB29033, sample SAMEA4952267) | chicken gut metagenome | biome: Broiler Chicken; feature: Gastrointestinal Tract; material: Caecum | place: Ireland | collected 2018 | study: Broiler...
GCGATACCATCGACGTCTATGTCAAGAGCTACGACCCCGAGAACCAGAAGGTTTCCCTCGGCTACAAGAAGGAAGAGGACAACCCCTGGGAGCAGCTTAAGAACGAGTACCCGATCGGCAGCGAGTTCACCGCCCCGGTCGTCTCGATCACCAAGTTCGGCGCTTTCGTCCGTATCCTGCCGGGCGTGGACGGCCTTGTCCACATCAGCGAGATCAGCAGCGACCGCGTCAACAAGGTCAGCGACGTGCTGAAGGTCGGCGATGAAGTGCGCGTCAAGCTCATCAATGTCGACTTTGACCGCAAGCGCATCAGCCTGTCCATGAAAGCCTGCGAGGGCGAACTGCCCGAGGGCGGCGACGAAGCCGAAGAGGACAGCGCGGAATAAGTTCCGAACGGACCCCAAAACACACTGGGAGCCTGCCTGGGAACAGGCGGGCTCCTTTTTTACAGGGAATCGTATGCAGAAACTCAAACAGCTGTTTTTAAAGTACTATGAGCAGATCAGCTACCTGTTTTTCGGCGGGCTGGCCACGCTGCTCAACTTTGTGCTGCTCAACATTTTCCAGGCGCTGGGCGGGCTGGCGTTCGCGGCCGGGGTGGGCAATGTGCTCAACAACGCCCTGTGCATCCTGTTCGCCTACTGGACCAACCGCACCTTTGTGTTCAAGAGCCGCGCCCACGGGCGCGCCGCCTGGGGCGAATTCGGCAAGTTCGTCAGCTGCCGCATCCTCACGGCCGTGGTGGACCAGCTCATCATGTTCGGCGGCGTCACGCTGCTGGGCCCCTCCATCGGCTTTATGTCCGCCGCGCTGTGGGCCAACCTGGTCAAACTGTTCAGCCAGATCGTGGTCATCGTCTCGAACTACGTCTTTTCCAAAGTGCTGATCTTCGCCAAAAAATAAGCGAAAACTTTTTGCAGAGTGAAGAGTTCAGAGTTTAGAGTTAAGATGTGGAACGCGGCCTTTGGCCGCGATCAAAATACGGCCATAAAGTTTCTCTTATATTTTTTGAGCCGCCCGCAGGGCGGCGGTCCACCTTATCTAAACTCTAAACTCTTAACTCTAAACTCTTAAACAAAAAAAGGAGGCATCCTCTATGAAAAACAGGGTCCGCGGCGGCGGGCTGGGCGTTACCGGTCTGGTCCTCGGCATCATCGCCGTCACCTGCGGCGTGCTGGCCGTCATCTTCTCGGGCGTCGGCATGCACCAGGCCCGGCTGTGCAAACGCTGTGCAAAGGGGGAACAGTTCCAATGAGCCGTTACAGCAAGGAAGAAATCCTCGCCAAAGTCGACCACACGCTGCTCAAGCCGGAAGCCACCTGGCCGCAGGTGCAGGCGCTGTGCGACGAAGCGCTGCGCTGGCACACGGCGTCGGTGTGCATCAACACCTGCTATGTGCGCCAGGCGGCCGAATACCTGGCCGGGCGCGTGCCGGTGTGCTGCGTCGTCGGCTTCCCGCTCGGCGCGATGGACACGGCCAGCAAGTGCTTTGAAGCGCGCACCGCCGTTGAAAACGGCGCGGAGGAGGTCGATATGGTCATCAACATCGGCCGCCTGAAAAATAAGGAGTACGACGCCGTGCGCGAAGACATCGCCGCCGTCAAGCAGGCCATCGGGGACAAGGTCCTCAAGGTCATCATCGAGACCTGCCTGCTGACCGACGAGGAAAAGATCAAAATGTGCAGCATCGTGCCCGAAGCGGGCGCCGATTTCATCAAGACCAGCACCGGCTTTTCGACCGCCGGCGCGACCTTCCATGATATCGAGCTGTTCGCCAAACATGTCGCGGGCCGCTGCAAGATCAAGGCCGCGGGCGGCATTTCGACGGTGGAGGATATGGAAAAATTCCTCGACCTCGGCGCCGACCGCCTCGGTACCTCCCGCGCGGTGGGTCTGTTGACCGGTAAATAAACACAAACACGCCCGGCGGCTTTTGCCCGCCGGGCGTGTCCCGTTGTAGGCCCCTTGTCAGGGGGCGAGAGCGGAAATCGGGAGGATTGCCCTCCGGCAGCCTGCTGTCCCCGGAAGCGACATTTAAATGTGGGACAATCCCTCCGTCGTGTCGCTTCTTTGAAACGACAGTCAGCCGTGAGACAATCCCTCCGTCACGGCCCTGCGGCCGTGCCACCTCCCTTTGACAAGGGAGGCTGAGGGGGGGCGGCCGCTTTGAAATTACAGCTTCCGGCTGTAATACAGCTGAAACACGCCGAACAGCAGCGTGAAAGCCAGCACGCCGGCCAGCGAGAAGCTGAACAGCGCCGGGGCGAACAGGCTGCCCACCAGCATGGCAATGTACAGCAAAAAGAACAGCGTGACCCCGGCGGCCAGCAGGGCACGGTGGCGGATGGCGCGGTTGCGCTCGTCGGTATATTTGGTGAAATCGCGGCGCAGGGCGGCTTCATTGCGCAGCAGGCGGCGCGTGCGCAGGATCAGCACCAGGAACCCGAGCGCCAGGCCGGTCCCCATGCCGCAGTAAAAGCCGCTGAAATACTCCACATTGCCGCCCTCCGGCAGCAGGGCGGGCACGCCCAGCGCGCCGAACAGCAGCGTGAACGCGCCCAGCGTGGCCAGCGCTGCGTACAGCCGCATGGCGGCCTGCAGGCGGGCGCGGTAGGCGTTGAGGTCGGCGGGGACGCCGGTGAACAGGGAACGGAACAACATGGGTCACACCTCCACTTGGCTGAAGTCGAACACTTCCTCGATCGTAAGCCCGAAATAGTGGGCGATCTTGTAGGCCAGCTCAAGGCTGGCGGTGTACTTGCCCACCTCGATGCTGGTGATGGTCTGGCGCGTGACGCCGACCGCGTCGGCCAGCTCCTGCTGGCTGAGCTTGCGCGCCTTGCGCAGCGCGGGGATACTGGTTTTCAACAGCAGATCACATCCTTTTGCCCGGCCGGGCGTGTGCAAAGCTTGCTTTGCAGCTTTAGCATAGCAAACTTTGCATAATTTGTCAAGCATGCTTTGCAAAAAAAGATTGCGCGCGCCGCCGGGCCGCATTTTGCCCCCGCGCGCCGTGCCGCGGCAGGATTGCGGTAAAACGCGCTTTGTGGTATACTAAAGTGTATCATTGCCGCAGGACCGCGGCTGGAGGGGGGCGCGCCATGCGCACAAAAATTTGCCGCGCGGCCGCGCCCTGCCTGGCGGCGCTGGCGCTGGCGGGCTGCAGCGGCCTGCCCGGGGCCGATATCGAAAGCCTGCTGCGCGCCCCGCGCCTTTCGGGCGAGGCCAGCGCCGTGCAGAAAGCGCTCAACAGCTATTTGGGCGGCGTGGCCACGCTGCGCTACCCGGCCACCGGCGATTTCCTTTCGCCGTTTCTGTTTGGCGACTGGGACGGCGACGGCACCGAGGAAGCCGCCGTGCTCTACACGGCTGAATCCAGCGGCGCCAATGTCTGGCTGGCCATCTTGGAACCGGACGCGGGCGGCTGGCGTGTCTCCCAGCAGGTCGAAGGTCTTTCGGGCGAGGTGGAGAGCGTCAACTACGCCCACCTGCGCGACGCCGATTCGCAGCAGCTGCTTGTCGGCTACGACAGCGCCCAGGGCGACCGCTATATGGCGGTCTATCTCTATACGGCGGACGAGACGCTGCAGGTCGTCAACCAGCAGGCGTACACCAACATGATCCTGGCCGATATGACCGGCAGCGGCGACGGCACCGAGGACCTGGTCCTCGCCCTGCCCACCGAGGCCGAGAACGAGGGCATCAGCCTGCAGCTGTTGACCTATACCGGCGGCGATACCTTCCTGGCCGCGCAGACCCTCGCCGTCGGCGAAGGCACCTACAGCGGCTGCGCGGGCCTGCAGGCCGGGCAGGGCCCGGGCGGCGTGACCTGGCTCGTGCTGGACGGCTGGACAGGAACCGGCGCGAACAGCCTGGTTTCGTCCATCATCCTGTACGACCATGAGAGCGGCTTTTTAAAGACCTACACCCCGCCCGGCGTCGCGGACCTGTACCGCGCCACGCTGCGCTATGACCTGCACCTGCTCAGCACCGACCTGGACGGCGACGGCGACATCGACATCCCGACCGAGATCACCGACGGCGGCGAGCTCGGCGCTTCGATGGAGAACCGCCTGCGTTTTCTGCTCTGGCGGGACTATGCCACCGCGGCGGGCGGCAACAACATTTTTGGCGTTTATGACAGCGAGTACCGCTTTTTCCTGCGCCTGCCCGACGCGCTGCACGGCAATGTGCAGCTGCGCGGCAACTTTGAGGGCGACGGCTGGTTCGTGTGCGACCTGGCCGGGACCGAAACCTACTGCGAGCTGCGCCTTGTCGACCTGGCCGAGGAAGAGGAGGAAGCCGAAGCGGCAGACGGCGAGCCCGCCTACCGCCGTGTGGCCAACATCGGCGGCCGCCAGCTGCAGGCGCGCGTCATCCATGAGACGCACGGCCTGCGCATCGAAGACATCGTGAGCGGCGTGACGGTACTGCGCTGACGGCGAAAGGAGCGTTCGACAATGAAAAGAGTTCTTGTCGTGGAAGACGAAAACAGCATCCGCGAGATGGAGGTGCTCAACCTGCGCATGGCCGGGTGGGAGGTCCTGGAAGCCCCCAGCGCCGAGCGCGCGCTGGAACTTTTGCACCAGAACCCGCCCTGCGACGCGGCGCTGCTCGACATCATGCTGCCCGGTATGGACGGGCTTTCGCTGTGCGAGACCATCCGCCGCGACGACGCCGACATCGGCATCATCATCGTTTCGGCCAAAGGCCAGGAAAGCGATAAGATCCGCGGGCTGTCCATCGGCGCGGACGATTACATCACCAAGCCGTTCTCGGTCTCGGAGCTCATCGCCCGCATCGAGGCGCTGGCCCGCCGCGTGCACCGCAACGCCGGGGCGACCCGCGGCGAAGGCCCGGACCAGCTGGTCAGCGGCAGCTTTGTGCTGGACGAAAAGAGCCGCGTGCTGTACAAGGCGGGCAAGCCCATCGACCTCACCCAGGTCGAATTCCAGATCATGGAGCTGTTCTTCCGCAACCCGGGCACCGCGCTCGTGCGGGAAAAGATTTTGGAAGGCGTGTGGGGCGGCGGCTATTACGGCGATGTCAAGATCGTCGACGTCAACATCCGCCGCCTGCGCATGAAGATCGAGGACGAACCCAGCAGCCCCGCCCACATCCTGACCGTGTGGGGGTATGGGTACAGGTGGAACCCGTGAGGGAATTAGAAATTAGGCATTAGGAATTAGGAATTTTGGGGCTGCGCGGAAAATGAGCGGCCCGGCAAAATCTCGCCCGGAAAGGTTGTGCCGCGTATGCAGAGCATCACCCGCCGCTGGCTGCGCGGCAGCCTGCTTATCAGCGTGCTGGTCCTTGTGCTGGCCGAAGCGCTGTTCCTCTCGTTTTGTTACCAGAACCTTTACGGCAGCACCGAAAGCGCGCTCATCAGCCGCTTTACCACCATCATCGGCCGCCTGCAGGCCACCGGCACGGCGGGCGATACCGACGCCACCGCCAACAGCCGTGCGGCGGCGCTGCGCCGCGCGGTCGAGCAGTTTGACGAAAAAGACAAGTTCGAGTTCATGCTGCTCGGTTCCGGCGGCACGGTGCTGGCCACGGCCAGCGGCATGAGCAACGAAAACCTGCTGGCCTCCGGGGCCGATTATTCCCGCGCGCTGACCAGCGCCGAGGGCGTCGGCAGCGTGATCTTCCGCACGCCGGACGGTGAGCGCGTCATGGCCGTGACCGCGCTGGTGCCCTATGCGGCAGGGACCATCACCGCCATGCGCCTTGTTACCAGCCTGACGCTGGTCGACCGCCAGTGGTGGAGCCTGCTCGGCGTTTCGGCCGGCGTCGTGCTGGCGGCGCTCGGCTTGATGGTGTGGAGCGGGCTGTTTTTCATCCGCTCCATCGTGCGGCCGCTGGGCCAGGTCGAAGCCATCGCCCACCGCATTGCGGGCGGCGACTTGCAGACCCGCCTGCCCGACGCGCGCTACAACGACGAGATCGGCCGCCTGTGCCACACCATCAACGAGATGGCCGAGCACCTGACCGAGACCGAGCGCATGAAAAACGAGTTCATCTCCTCGGTCAGCCACGAGCTGCGCACGCCGCTGACCAGCATCAAGGGCTGGGTCGAAACGATCGGCACGCTGCACGACCCCGGCGACCCCAACTACCGCAAGGGGCTCGAGGTCATCGGCGCCGAGACCGACCGTTTGTATGAGATGGTGGAGGAGCTGCTCGATTTTTCCCGCCTGCAAAACGGCATCCGGCTGGACTGCCAGGTGCTGGACCTTGTGGCCGAAGCCACCGACGCGGCGCTGTTTGTGGAGGGGCGCATCCGCCAGGAGGGCCTGCGCCTTGTCTACGAAGAACCGCCCGAACCCTACCCGGTCTGGGCCGACCCGGCCCGCCTGCGGCAGGTGTTCATCAATGTGCTGGACAACGCCATCAAATACTCCCCGCCCGGCGGGGCCATCTTTTTGACGCTGTCGCGCACCCCGGCGGCCGTCGTGGTCGCCGTGCGCGACCAGGGCCGCGGCATCCCGCCCGAAGACCTTGACAAAGTCCGCCAGAAATTCTTCAAGGCGCACAACGCCGTGCGCGGGTCGGGCATCGGCCTGGCGGTTGTCGAAGCCATCGTCACGTCGCTGGGCGGCACGGTGGACATCGCCAGCGCGCTGGGCCAGGGCACCACCGTGTCCATCACGCTGCCTGTCTACCACCCCGGGCAGGAGCACCTGCACGAACCGATCTGACAGAGCGTATATATTTCACCACGCCGCCGCAGGCGGCGCGCACCACAATTCCTCATTTTGACCAGCCATAATATGTTTTGATGGAAAGGCAACTATATGTCAAACCAAACCAACCGACCGACCGAGAAATTCCGCACCAGCGTCGGCGGGCAGGCGCTGATGGAGGGCATCATGATGCGCGGCCCCGAAAAGATCGCCTGTGCCGTGCGCCGCCCGGACGGCACCATCGACCTGACCAGCGAACCGGTGCATACCCGCTGGTACAACAAAGTCCCGCTGCTGCGCGGGGTCTGCAATATGGTGCAGAACCTTGTCACCGGGTACAAATATCTTTCGCACAGCGCCGATATCGCCCTGACCGAGGAGGAACAGGAGGCCGAACAGACAAAGTTCGACCGCTGGGTCGAAGAACACACCGGCCCGCGCTTCCAGAGCTTCCTCATGGCGGCCGCGGCGCTGCTGGGCGTGGCGCTGGCCGTGTTTCTGTTTTTGTTCCTGCCCACGTTTTTCACCGGCCTGCTGGGCCGGTTCATTGCGCTGGGGCGCTGGCCGCGCGTGATTTTGGAAGCGCTCATCAAACTGGCGCTGTTTTTGTGCTATATGGCGCTGGTCTCCCGCACGCGGGAGATCCACCGCATGTTTCAGTACCACGGCGCGGAGCACAAGACCATCGCCTGTTACGAGGCCGGGCTGCCGCTGACCGTGGAAAACATTCGCACCTGCACGCGGTTCCACCCGCGCTGCGGCACCAGTTTTCTGATCCTTGTGCTGCTCATCAGCATCGTGCTCTACGCCGTGCTGCCCTGGACCAGCACCGGCCTGCGCGTTTTGTACAAGCTCGCGATGCTGCCGCTGCTGGTCGGCATCTCGTACGAGGCGCTCAAGTGGGCCGGGCGCAGCCACAGCCCGCTGGCGCGCGCCGTGGCCCAGCCGGGGCTGTGGCTGCAGCGCCTGACCGTGTTTGAACCGGAGGACGATATGATCGAGATCGCCATCGCGGCGGTCACGCCCGTTTTGCCCGCAACGCCGGAGCAGGCGGCCTGGGGCCATGACTGAGCCGCAGCTGGCCGGGCTGGCCCCGCGCGCCGCGCTGCGCGCGGTCCGCGCGCAGCTGGAAGCGGCCGGTGTGCCCGACGCCGATTTTGACGCGCGCGAACTCTACCGCCTGGCCGCCGGGCGTGACCCGCGGCTGGACGCCGCCCCGCTGCCCGCCGGTACGGCTGCCCGCCTGGCGGCGCTGACGGCGCGGCGCTGTGCGCGCGAACCGCTGCAGTATATTGCCGGGCAGTGGGATTTCCTCGACTTTACCCTCGCCGTCGGCCCCGGCGTGCTCTGCCCGCGTGCCGACAGCGAGATCGTCTGCGAGACTGCGCTCGAGCTTCTGCGCGCCGCCGCCCGGCCGGACCCGGCCGTGCTCGACCTCTGCGCGGGCACCGGCTGCCTGGGGCTCGGCGTCAAGCGCTTTTACCCCGGCGCGCGCGTGACCTGCGTGGAAAACAGCCCGGCGGCGCTCGGGTATCTGTACCGCAACGCGGCCGGGGCGCTGCCCGGCGCGGCCGTGGACGTCTGCGAAGCGGATGTGCTGGCCGCCTGGCGCGCATGGCCCGCGGGCAGCGCCGACCTCATCCTGTCCAACCCGCCCTACCTGACGGCGGCCGAGATGGCCGCCCTGCAGCCCGAGACCGCCCGCGAACCGGCCTGCGCGCTGGACGGCGGGCCGGACGGCCTTGCGTTTTACCGCTGCCTGACCGGCCCGTGGCAGCGCGTGCTGCGCCCGGGCGGCTGGCTTGTTTTGGAGATCGGCTGCGCCCAGCGGCAGGCCGTGCTCGCGCTTGGGCGGCAAAACGGCTGGGTCAACGCCGCCTGCCGCCGCGACTACGGCGGCAATGACCGCGTGATCGCGCTGCAAAAGCCCGAATAAGCGGACTTTCTGGCGCAAATCTACAACAAATGGTTGTAATTGCCGCCCGCAAAGGGTATAATACATAACGAAAGACAACACAGGGAAACCCCCCTGATTTTGAAAACGACCGCCCTGCGCAGGGCTGAAAAGGAGAACCCAAATGGCAGCGAAAAAAGAGAGCAAAAACACCGTCGCCACCGCCCCGGCCGGGGACAAAAAAGCCGCGCTGGAGACCGCGCTGGCCCAGATCGAAAAGCAGTTCGGCAAGGGCGCCGTCATGAAGCTGGGCGCCAACATCGCCATGCAGGTGGACTCCATCTCCACCGGCAGCCTGGGGCTGGATATGGCGCTGGGCGTCGGCGGTTTGCCGCGCGGCCGTATCATCGAAATTTACGGGCCTGAATCTTCCGGCAAGACCACGCTGGCGCTGCATGTGCTGGCCGAAGCGCAGAAGAAGGGCGGCGAAGTCGCCTTCATCGACGTCGAGCACGCGCTGGACCCCACCTATGCGCGCGCGCTGGGCGTCGACATTGACAGCCTGCTGGTCAGCCAGCCCGACACCGGCGAGCAGGCCATGGAGATCTGCGAAGCGCTTGTGCGCTCGGGCGCGATCGACGCCATTGTTGTGGACTCGGTCGCCGCCATGGTGCCGCGCGCCGAGATCGAGGGCGAGATGGGCGATTCCCATGTCGGCCTGCAGGCGCGCCTGATGAGCCAGGCCCTGCGCAAGCTGACCGGCATCATCGGCAAGACCAACACGGTCTGCATCTTTATCAACCAGCTGCGTGAAAAGGTCGGCGTCGTTTACGGCAGCCCGGAAGTGACCACCGGCGGCCGCGCGCTGAAATACTATTCCTCGGTGCGCATCGACGTGCGCCGCATCGAGGGCCTCAAGGACTCCACCGGCTCCTTCACCGGCAACCGCACCCGCGCCAAGATCGTCAAGAACAAGGTGGCCCCGCCGTTCCGCGAAGCCGAATTCGACATCATGTTCGGCGAAGGCATCTCCAAGGTCGGCGAGATCATCGACCTCGGCGTCAAGCTCGGCATCGTGCAGAAGAGCGGCGCCTGGTTCAACTACGGCGAGACCCGCCTGGGCCAGGGCCGCGACAACGCCAAGCAGTTTTTGCGCGACAACCCGGACATTGCCGCCGAGATCGAGACCCAGGTGCGCGACAACGCCGACCGCCTGATCGCCGCGGGCAAGAAAGGCACGGTCAAGCCGGTCGAGAAGGTCGCCGCGCCCGCCCCGGCCGCCCCGGCTGCGGACGCCGCCGCGCCCGCGACCACCGGCAGCGAGGTGGACCTGGACATCATGGTGGATGATTGATGCCCACCCTGACCGCCATCACCGAGACAAAACGCGGGCGCTACGCGCTGTTTTTTGACGGCGAGTTTGCCTTTTCGCTCGACGAAGACACCTTTGCGGCGTGCGCCCTGCATGCGGGCGACGAGCTGACCGAAACGGAAATTTACGACCTGCGGCAGAAAAGCGACGCCCGCCGCGCGCTGGACAAAGCCATGGACTTGCTGGCGCTGCGCGACCACGCCGCGGGCGAACTGTACCAGAAGCTCTGCCGCAAGTTCGACCCCCACACCGCCGCGGCCGCCGTGGCCAAAACCGGCGAGCTGGGCCTGCTGGACGACGCGGGCTTTGCCCGCCGCCGCGCCGCCGAGCTGCTGCGCAAGCGCAAAAGCCGCCGCGAAATTTTGCAGGACCTGGCCGCCAAGGGCGTCGACCGCGAAACCGCCGCGGCGGCCGTTGAAGCGCTGCGCCCCGAGGACGCCGCCGAAGCGGGGGAGGACCCCGACCTTGCCAGCGCCCGCGCGCTTGTTGCGCGGCAGTATGCGCGCAAGCTGGCCGAAGGCAAAACGCAGCAGGTCATGGCCGCTTTGGCCCGCCGCGGCTTCTCCCACAGCGTCATCAAGGCCGCGGTGGGGGAAGCGGTGGAAGAATTGGAAACGGGGAATGGGGAATGAGGAATGGCCGCGCCCGGGCGCTGTTTCCATACTGGGAAACCCCGCCGCGCCGCAGCGCTTCCGGCCCGGGAACGCACCTTTCCGCCGCATTCTCGCGCCGCCGCAGGCGGCGCTCCACCGTATCTAAACTCTCAACTCTAAACTCTGAACTCTTTATTGGTAAAGGTGACTCCATGAACATCGCCATCATCTCGCTCGGCTGCCCCAAAAACCAGGTCGACGCCGATGTGTTCACCCACGCGCTGCTCAAAGCCGGGCACACGACGGTCGCAGACCCGGCGCAGGCCGACGCCATCATCGTCAACACCTGCGGTTTCATCCAGTCCGCCAAGGAGGAAGCCATCGAAAACATCCTCCTGGCCGCGGGCTACAAGCAGCAGAACCCGGACCTCAAGGTCATTGTGACCGGCTGCCTGGCCGAGCGCTACAAACAGCAGATCGCCGCCGAAATGCCGGAGGTCGACGCCGTCGTGGGCATTGGCTCCAACGCGGCGCTGCCGGAAATTTTGCAGCGCGTCTGCGCCGCGGGCGCGGGCCGTGTCGAAAGCTACGGCCCCAAGGCCGCGATGCCGCTGGGCGGGCCGCGCGTCATCTCCACCCCGCAGCACTACGCGTACTTAAAGGTGGCCGAAGGCTGTTCCAACCGCTGCCGGTACTGCGCCATCCCGCTCATCCGCGGGCCGCTGCGCTCCCGCCCGCTGGAGGAGTGCGTGGCCGAAGCGCGCTGGCTGGCCGGGGAGGGCGTGCGCGAGCTGATCGTCGTCGCGCAGGACCCCACCGCCTACGGCGAGGACTGGGGGCAGCCCGGCGCCATCTGTGCGCTGCTCGACGCGCTCAACGCCGTCGAGGGCATCCGCTGGATTCGCATCCTCTACGCCTACCCGGAGCGCATCACCGATGATTTCATCGCCGCCATGCAGCGCAACGAAAAGGTCGTGCCCTATCTCGACCTGCCCATCCAGCACTGCGACGACCGCGTGCTGGCCGCCATGGGCCGCCGCGGCTCCCGCGCCGATATCGAGGACGCCATCCGCCGCCTGCGCGCCGCCATCCCTGATTTGACGCTGCGCACCACGCTGATCGCGGGCTTCCCCGGCGAGACCGAGGCCGAATACGCCGAGCTGTGCGATTTTGTGCGCACCGTGCGCTTTGACCGCCTGGGGTGCTTTGCCTATTCGCCGGAGGAAAACACCCCCGCCGCCGTGATGGAAGGCCAGCTGGACGAGGAGACCAAACAGAAACGCGCCGACCATAGCATGGAGCTGCAGGCCGATATCAGCGCCGCCGCCATGGCCGCCAAGGTCGGCCGCACGCTCGAATGTATCTGCGACGGCGTTGACGACGAGACCGGCATGTACCTGCTGCGCACAGCCGCCGACTGCCCCGAGATCGACGGCAATGTGCTGACCCCGGCCGATACGCCGCTTGTCCCCGGCGAATTCTACCGCGTCACCATCACCGATTCCGACACCTACGACCTGTACGGCTATGTGGAAGGGGAGGAGTAAAATGAATCTGCCCAACAAGCTCACGCTGCTGCGCGTGGCGCTCGTGCCGTTTTTCATGTTCTTTGCGGCCGGGTCCCGCATCGGCACAAGCGAGTATAACGCCGCCTTCCACCTGGTGGCGGGGCTGATCTTCGCCGCCGCCAGCTTTACGGATTTTCTGGACGGCTATCTTGCCCGCAAATACAACCTTGTCACCGATTTCGGCAAGTTTATGGACCCCCTGGCCGACAAATGCCTGACGACGGCGGCGCTGATCTACATGATGGCCGACGGGCTGTGCCACCCGGTCGTGCTGGCGCTCGTACTGTTCCGGGAGTTCGCCGTCGCCGGTGTGCGCATGATCGCGGCCGAGCGCGGCACCGTCATCGCCGCCAACATCTGGGGCAAGGTCAAGACCGTGCTGCAGATGCTCACGGTGCTGTTTTACTACCTTGTGCCGTTCTTTATGGGCCCCACAGACATCCTTGCCTGGGGCATGATCGCCCAGGGGCTGTGCTGGCTGGTGGCCGGTGTCACCGTGCTGTCCGGCGGTATCTACCTGTGGCAGAACCGCGAATGCTTTATGAACGCGAAATAAGTGGCGAAAGGAAGCCGATTACCATGCAGATCTTTAACACCCTCACCCGCCAGAAAGAGGAATTTGTCCCCCAGGTCCCCGGCGAATACCGCATCTATGTCTGCGGGCCGACCGTCTACAACTACATCCACATCGGCAACGCGCGCCCGATGGTCGTGTTCGACACGCTGCGCCGTTACCTTGAATACCGCGGCAACAAGGTCTATTACGTCTCCAACATCACCGACATCGACGACAAGCTCATTGCCAAAGGGCAGGAGGAGGGCGTCACGATGCAGGAGGTCGCCCGCCGCTTTGAGGCCGAGTATATCAAGGACTCCGACGGCCTCAACGTCAAAGCCCCGACCGTGCGCCCGCGCGCGACCGAGCACATCGGCGAGATCATCAAGATCGTCAAGGACCTCATCGCCACCGGCCACGCCTACGCCGCGCGCAACGGCGACGTGTATTTCCGCGTCAAGTCCGACCCCGAGTACGGCAAGCTCAGCCACCTGAACCTCGACGACCTCGAGAGCGGCAACCGCGCGCTGCGCAGCCAGATGGACGACGACCTCAAAGAAGACCCCGCCGATTTCGCAGTCTGGAAGGCCGCCAAGCCCGGCGAGCCGTTCTGGAACAGCCCCTGGGGCCACGGCCGCCCGGGCTGGCACATCGAATGCAGCGCCATGGCCCGCAAGCACCTGGGCAAGACCATCGACCTGCACTGCGGCGGGCAGGACCTTGTGTTCCCCCACCACGAAAACGAGATCGCCCAGAGCGAGTGCGCCAACGGCTGCACCTTCAGCCGCTACTGGATGCACAACGGCTTCCTCAACATCAACAACGAAAAAATGTCCAAGAGCGCGGGCAATTTCTTTACCGTGCGCGAGATCGCCGACCGCTACGGCTACGAGCCGATCCGCTACTTTATGCTCACGGCCGGGTACCGCATGCCGCTGAACTATACGGTCGAACTCATCGAGAGCTGCCGCTCGAGCCTGGAGCGCCTGTACACCTGCCGCGAAAACCTCGATTTTGCGATCGACCACGCCCACGGCACAGACACGGCGTTGACCGAAAAAGCCGCAGCCGCGAAGGAAAAGTTCATCGCCGCGATGGAGGACGACCTCAACACGCCCGACGCGCTCGCCGCCGTGTTCGAGTTCGTCAAGGACATCAACACCCTGTCCGCCGCGGCGGACAAGGCCAGCCTGCAGGCGGCCGCCGCCATGTTCGACGAGCTGACCGGCGTGCTGGGGCTTTTGTACAACCGCAAGACCGCCGAAGCGCCGGACGAGGTCAAGGCGCTGGTTGAACAGCGCGCCGCGGCCAAAAAGGCCAAAGACTTTGCCAAAGCCGACGCGCTGCGCGCGCAGATCGCCGCGCTGGGCTGGACCGTGACCGACACGGCCCAGGGCCCGCAGCTCAGCAAGCAATAACCCCCTACAGGCAGGGGCGGCGCCCCCTGCCTGTTTTGATTTTCTGCAGGAGGACTGCGCATGAACGCCGAACAAACCCCGCGCCGGGTCCCCGGCCGCCTGTGGGCCGCCCTGGCCGCGGCGCTGGCGCTGCGGCTGGCGCTGGCCGCCGCGACCGATGGCTACCCCTATGATATGAGCTGCTTTGTCGCCTGGGGTGAAAAGCTGCTGGCCGAAGGCCCCGCCGCCTTTTACAGCGAGGGCTATTTTGCCGACTACCCGCCCGGCTACCTGCCGGTGCTGGCGCTGGCCGCCTTTGTGCGCGGTTTGTTCGGCTGGGACGGCGCGGGCCCCATGGGCCGCGTGCTGCTGGCGGCGCTGCCCGCTGTCTGCGATGTCTGCGCCGCCGCGCTGGTCTTTGCGGCGGCGCGCCTCCGCCTGGGCGAAGGCCGCGCGGCCTGGTGCCTGACCCTGTTCACAGCGTTCAACCCGCTGTTTCTGTTCGATACCGGCATCTGGAAGCAGATCGACGGTGCGTTCATGCTGCCGCTGCTTTTGTGCTTCTGGCTACTGGAAAAACGCCGCTGGCTGCCCGCCGCGGCGCTGTACGGCCTGGCGCTGGCCATCAAGCCGCAGGCGCTGCTGGCCGGGCCGGTGCTGGCCGTCTGCTTCCTGGCCGGCGTGGCCGATGCCTGGGGCGGCGGCGCGCGCGCGCGGCTGCGCGCCGTGGGCCGCTGCGCGGGCGGGGCGGCGCTGGCGCTGGCCGTGCCGCTCGGTTTTGGGCTGCCGTTTTTCGGCGCCGCCCGCCTGCTGCCCTCGCTGGCCGCCAAGTATTTCTCCACGGCGTCGGGCTATCCGTATGCCACGATCAACGCCTTCAACTGGTTCGCGGCGCTCGGCGGCAACTGGGCGCCGCTGCAGGGGGGCGCGCTGCCGTGGGGGGCGCTGGGCACGGTGCACATCCTTCTGCTCACGCTGGGGCTGGCTGCGCTGGCCGTCCTTTCGTGGCGGGCCGACGCCCGGCGCGAACCCGGCGCGCCGCGGCGGTTTTCGCCGCTGCTGCTCGCCGCGTTCTATCTTGTCGGTGTGTTCACGCTCGGCCACTGCATGCACGAACGCTACCTTGTGCCCGGCGTTGCGTTTGCGCTGCTGGCCGCCGCCCGCTGGGGCGATGTGCGCCTGTACGGCGCGGCGTTCGGCCTTTCGCTGACCGGCTTTTTGAACCTGGCCGCCGTCTACACCCAGGTCGGCACCGACGACGAATGGCTGTCCAGCGCGACCAGCATGGCCTTCACGCGGGTGGTCGGCTTTGCCGAGACCGCCGCCTTTGTGCTGCTGGCCTTCACCGTGTATACGATCTGCCGCCACGGCGCGGTCTCGCCGCTGCCGGGGCGGGGGGCGGCGCGCGGCCGTTCGCTGCGGCTGCCGGGGGCGGAGCTGTCCGCCCCGGCCCCGCAGCCGCGCTGGACCGCGCGGGAGGTCCTGGCGCTGCTCGCCCTGACCGCCGCCACGGCGGCGCTCAGCTTTGCCTACCTGGGCGACCTCACCGCGCCGCAGCACCCGATGGAATCGGCCGGGACCACCCGCACCGAGACCATTACCCCCGCCGTGGACGCCGCCGAACTGTGGCTCTACCCGGGCATCAGCACGGGCGGCCGGGTCACGGTGGCCGACGCCGCGGGCAACGTGCTGTATGAAAAAGAGCTCGACCAGGGCACCTGCTTCAGCTGGAGCCGGGCGGCGTGCCCCGCGCCCGCGGGCCAAGCGCTGACCGTCACGGTCGAAAACGCGCAGGTGTTCGAGCTCGCCCTGCGCGACGCGGCCGGGGCGCTTGTGCCGGTCACGGGCGGCGGCGCGCTGTGCGACGAACAGGACGCCGTGCCCGATGCGATTAGCCAGCTCAACAGCATGTATTTTGACGAGATCTACCACGGCCGCACCGGCTACGAGCTGCTGCACGGCCGCACCGTCTATGAGACCACCCACCCGCCGCTGGGCAAGGACCTTATCATGGCCGGCATTGCGTTGTTTGGCATGACCGGCTTCGGCTGGCGGTTCTCGGGCACGCTGTTCGGCGTGCTGCTGGTGCCGCTGGCGTGGTGCTTTGCCCGCCGCCTGACCCGCAAGCCGTGGGTCGGCGCGCTGGCGGGGGCGCTGCTCGCGCTCGATTTCATGCGCTTTGCGCAGAGCCGCATCGCCACCATCGACGTCTATGCGACATTTTTCATCCTGCTGGGCGCGCACTGCATGCTGTGGTACTGCCAGAAAGTGCTCACCGGCGGCGTGGGCTCCGCGCTGCTGCCGATGGCCCTGGGCGGGCTGGCGTTCGGGCTGGGCTGCGCGGCCAAGTGGACCGGCATCTATGCCGGGGCCGGGCTGGCCGTGCTCTATCTCGGCGTTCTGTACGCGCGCTGGCGGCAGCGCCCGCCGCATTTCTGGGCGGAGTTCCGCCTGGCCGGGGTGGGCGGCGTGCTGTTCTATGTGCTGCTGCCGTTCATTCTCTATCTGGCTGCCTACCTGCCCTACCTCTGGCGGGACCCGGACTTCGGCCTGCGCGACTGGTGGGACTGCCAGCAGTATATGTACTGGTACCACTCCACGCTGGAGGCCACCCACCCGTTTGAAAGCCGCTGGTTCACCTGGCTTTTGGACCTGCGCCCGGTGTGGTACTACCAGAACGTGAACCTGCCCGCCGGGCTCAAGGGCAGCATTGCGGGCCTGGGCGGGCCGGTGCTGTGGCTGGCCGGGCTGGCGGCCGTGCTGCTCATCCTGTGGCGGCAGGTGTCCGCCCGCGGCAGCCGCGCCGGGGCGGGCGTGCTGATCCTTTACGGTACGCAGCTCATCCCCTGGATGCTGGTCGCGCGGTGCACGTTTTTGTACCACTACTTCCCCAGTTCGATGTTCTGCCTGGCCGCTGTCGCCCTCGTGCTGGCCCGCTGGCGGGACGAGCGCCGCGCCAAACGCATCGCCGCGGGGCTGCTGGCCGCCTCGCTCGTGCTGTTTGTCTGGTTCTACCCGGTCCTGTCCGGCCTGCCCGTGCCCGACCTCTGGGCCCAAAGCCTGAAAATTCTGCCCAGCTACGGGTTTTATTGAGCCGCCGCTCTCGGGCCGGAATACCGGCCCGCCCCGCCGCGAACGCCCGCGGGCGGATATGGAATCCGCCCCTACGAATAAATTTTATGTTTCGGACCAACCGGGAAACCGCACCCCCGCGGGCGTCCGTAGGGCGGGATGCCCTCATCCCGCCGGACCCTGCGGCGGCGCGAACATTCCGGTTTTGAATCGCTGCGGTGCGGCGGGCGTGAACGCCCGCCCTACGGATGGGGCCGACCGCCCGGAAAACCGCGGACCCCGCGTCATATCGACCCATGTAGGGGCCGATTCCATATCGGCCCGGGAACCCCGCGCCACCGCAAGGCCCCTCCCCTGCAAACCTTCCGGGGATGACCGGCCAACCGGGAAACCACGAACCCACGCAATTTGCAACCTCTGTAGGGGACGATGCTCGGCATCGTCCCGCAACCCCGCCCCGCCGCAAACGCCCGCGGACCAAACTGCATACCACATAAACCACGGCCCGGACCATTTGTTTGGTCCGGGCCGTGCCTGGTGCGGGGGAAAACAGGTTGGCAGGCAGGGGACCTGTCACAAATCCGCCCGCCGCCGTGTTCCATAGACAGAAGGCCTTCCGCGGGCAGCCGCCCGCCAAGCAAGACAAAGGAGGGGACCCCCGTGATCCTGCCGTTTCCAAAGGGGCAAAGCCCCCTGGCCAGCCTGCAGCGGTTGTACGAGCGCTGCCGCCCCGAGCTGTGCGCGGTCGCGCAGGCGATGGGGGCCGACCCGTATACGGCGGAGGATGCCGTGCAGGAGGCGTGGCTGCGCCTGACCCGCCCCGAAACGCTGGAAACGCTGGACACCCGCGACCCCGAGCGGCTGCGCCACCTGATGCTGCTGGCTGTGCGCAACGCCGTGCGCAACCTGCACCGGCGCGCCCGCCCCGACCAACCCGGCGACGAAACGCTGCAGGCGGTGCAGGACCCGGCCCCCGGCCCGGCGCAGGCCGCCGAGCACAAAGACGCCGCCGCCCGGCTGTGGGCGGCGGTGGATGCGCTGGGCGAACCGGACCGCAGCATCCTGCTGCTGCAATACGCCGACGGGTGCAGCGGGCGGCAGATCGCCGCGCTGCTGGACCTGAGCGAGACCACGGTGCGCCAGCGGGCCAGCCGCGCGCGCAAGAAGCTGAAATCTATGCTGGAAAAGGAGGAACTTTCGGATGAATGACGCACGTTTTGATGCTTTGCTGCAGGATGTCTGCCGGGACATCGCGGCCCATGATTTGGCCGCCGCGCGCCGCTGCGCCCCGCGCCGCCCGCGCAAGACCCTGCGCGTTGTTATCGCGGCCGCGGCCATCGCCGCGCTGTGCACGCTGGGCGCGGTGGCTGTGTGGCCGCAGGTGACCCTGCGGCGCACCGCCTCCAACAGTTACCGGATGCAGACAAACATTGACGGCGCGGCCGCCGCCCTTACGCCGGCGGAATTCGGTTATGTGCCGGAAGGCTTTGTGGTGGAGGAAACCCCGGGAGACAACGGCAGCTTTCTCCTTTACGGCTTTAAAGCGGCCGGCAGCGGGGTGGAAGGGTATCCCATTTCGGTGCGCAAGTATCCGCTGGATTATACGGCCTGGCGCACGGTGGTCAAGGTGGACTACTACAATGCGGATGGCACCCTCAAGGACAGCACCGACGACATGGACCCGGAATCGGCCGGGGCGGTGTTCGAGGACGTGACAGACGACCGCCTGGCGCTCACCGTGATCGTGGAAAGCCGGGAGGATATCACCCTTGAGCTGATGCAGAGATACAGCATCGTGGTGTTCCCGACCGGGGAGGCGTACTATGAGGTGATGTATACTCCCTCCGAACGGGAGAACGCCTTGCGGATCATACAGAACATGAGCTGACCGCTTCCGGCTGCCGGATACCAGAAATGCCGGAAAGAACAAGCCGCCCGGGACCAATGTCCCGGGCGGCTGTTCGTTGTATACAGAACGCTTCAATACCCCCGCACCCGGAAGCCGCGTTCGTTTTCGGCGGCGGGCACGGTGCGGCAGGTCATGGATTCAATGGCAATCCACTGGCTTGTGGCGGTCAGGGTGGGCACCAGGCGGTCCAGCTGTTCGGGCGGGCCCTGGGCTTCCATCTCCACGCTGCCGTCCCAGTTGTTTTCCACCCAGCCGGTCAGGCCCAGGCGCTGCGCCGCATACTGCGCGCGGTAGCGGAACCCCACCCCCTGCACCTGGCCGGTAAAGCGCCAGTGGCGGCGCTCGGGTGCGGCGCTCATGCGTCGATGCCGGTCACGGTGTAGTCCTTGGCCTGCACGGCTTCGGTCAGCGCGGCGTCGTCCACGGGGGCGCTCAGCGTGACGACGGCGGTGCCCGCCTCGTGGCTGACGGCGGCGCTCGCAACGCCGTCCAGCGCTTCCAGCGCCTTCTTAACGGTGGCTTCGCAGTGGGCACACATCATGCCTTCAATGTGGATGGTCCGGGTCATGGTTTCGTTTCCTCCTTTGGTATCGGTGTTTTCGGCCGGGGCCGGGCGTGGCTGCCCGGCGGCGGGGCAGGGCCCTTCCACCGGGCAGGCGGCGGGTTCGGGCTTCGGCGCGGGGGCCGGGGCTTTGCGGCGGCTGGGCGCGTCGTGGCTGGCGTTGTGCGGGTCAAAGGTGTTCAGGCGCAAAGCGTTGCCCACAACGCAGACGCTGGACAAACTCATCGCCGCCGAGGCGATCATCGGGTTGAGCAGGATGCCCAGCGGGTACAGCACGCCCGCGGCCAGCGGGATGCAGATGGCGTTGTAGAAAAACGCCCAGAACAGGTTTTCGTGGATGTTGGTCACGACCCGGCGGGACAGGCGCACCGCGGCGGGTACATCGGCCAGGTCGCTGCGCACCAGCACGACGTCGGCGGCGTCCAGCGCCACGTCCGCCCCGGCGCCGATGGCAATGCCGGTGTCGGCGCGGGTCAGCGCGGGCGCGTCGTTGATGCCGTCGCCCACCATCGCCACGCGGCCTTCGCCCTGCAGGCGGCGGACCTCGGCCTCCTTGCCCGCGGGCAGCACACCGGCCACGACGTTCTCGGGCGGCAGGCCGACCGTCGAGGCGATGTGCACGGCGGTCTTTTCATTGTCGCCGGTCAGCAGCACGACCTTCATGCCCAGGTTCTGCATCTGCGCAATGGCCTGCTTGCTGGTCGGCTTGACAGCGTCCGAAACGCCGATCACCCCGGCCGCGTGGCCGTCCAGCGAGAAATACAGCGGCGTCACGCCCCGGGCGGACAGCTCCGCGCCCGCCTGCTGCAGGTCGGGCGGCAGCGCGCACTGCGTCTGGATAAAGTCGGCGTTGCCGCCCGCCAGCGTCTTGCCCGCAATGGTGCCCGCCAGCCCCCGGCCCGGCAGGGCCCGGATGTTTTTGGCGGGGGTCAGGCGGATGCCGTCGGCCTCGGCGCGCGCCAGGATCGCCTTGGCCAGCGGGTGCTCGCTCTGGCTTTCCAGCCCGGCGGCCATGCTCAGCAGGAACTTGTCCGGCACCTTGCGCGTGCCGACGATCTCCACAACGGTCGGTTCGCCGGTCGTCACGGTGCCGGTCTTGTCCAGCACGACGGTGCCGGTGTAGCCGGTCGTCTCCAGGCTGGCGGCGGTCTTGAACAGGATGCCCTGCTTGGCGCCCACGCCGGAGCCGACCATGATCGCCACCGGCGTCGCCAGGCCAAGCGCGCACGGGCAGCTGATGACCAGCACGCTGATGCCGCGCGCGAGCGCAAACGTGAACGGGAAGCCCAGCAGCAGCCAGATCACCAGCGTGACGGCCGCAATGCCGATGACGGTCGGCACAAAGATGCCTGCGACCCTGTCGGCCGTGCGGGCCAGCGGGGCTTTGGTGGCGGCGGCGTCCTGCACCAGGCGGATAACCTGGGACAGCGTCGTGTCCTGGCCCACGCGGGTGGCGCGGCAGGTCAGCGCGCCGTTCTGGTTGATGGTGGCGGCGCTGACCGTGTCGCCCGCGGCCTTGTCCACCGGCATGCTCTCGCCGGTCAGGGCGGCTTCGTTCACGCTGGATTCGCCTTCCAGCACAACGCCGTCGACCGGGATGCTCTCGCCCGGGCGCACCAGGAAGATGTCGCCGGTCTGTACTTCGGCAATGGGCACCGTCACCTGCTGGCCGCCGCGCACAAGGCAGGCGGTCTGCGGGGTCAGGTCCATCAGGCTCTTGAGCGCGTTGGTCGTCTTGCCCTTGGAGTATGCCTCCAGCGTTTTGCCCACCGTGATCAGCGTCAGGATCATGGCGGCCGATTCAAAATAAAGGTCGTGGCGGAACTGCATGACCTGCGCTTCGTCGCCGCCCGCGATGCCCAGCACGATCATCAAAATCGCATACAGGCCGTACAGCAGCGAAGCGCCCGCGCCCATGGCCACCAGCGTATCCATGCCGGGGGCCAGCGTGCGCACGCCTTTCCAGCCCGAAATAAAGAACGCGCGGTTGATCCAGCACACCGGCAGCGTCAGCGCCAGCTGTACGAGCGCGAAGCCGAACGCTTCCCACCCGCCGCCGTCGAGAAACGGCGGCAGCGGCAGCCCGATCATGTGGCCCATCGTCACATACATCAGCGGGACCAGAAAACACAAACTTGTCAGCAGGCGGCGCTTGAGCCGGGGCGTTTCGGTATCTTCCAGTGAAAGCTCCTCATTGGCCGCGGCCACGGCCGCGCCGTACCCGGCGGCCTCCACGGCGGCAATGACGGCGGCGGGCTGCTCTGCGCCGTCATACTCGACCTGCATGCTGTTGGTCAGCAGGCTGACCGAGACGCTGCGCACGCCCGGCACCGCCGCGACAGCCTTCTCGACATGGGCGCTGCAAGCCGCGCAGCTCATGCCGGTCACATCAAAACGCTGCATGTATGGATAACCTCGCTTTCCTGTTGGATCAGAGTTTTGGGGAGGGGGGAGAGTTTGGAGTTCAAAGCCTAAAAATTAGAGTTTCTATCTAAGAGTTTAGAGTGAAGAGTTTGGAGTTTGAGAGTTCAGAGTGAAGAGTTTAGAGTTTAGATTTGGTGGAGCGCCGCCCTGCGGGCGGCTCAAAAAAGCCGAGAGAAACACTGTGGCCGTATTTTGATCGCGGCCGCCAGGCCGCGTTCCATATCTTAACTCTCAACTCTCAACTCTGAACTCTTAATCAAAAAAGCCCTTCCGGCAGGCAGATGTCCGTTTGGGGGACCTTGTCCCAGCAAAAACCGTCGATCAGGTCCTCCGGCGCGCGGGGGGCGGGGGTGTTCTGCAAACCGCAGGCAAAGGCCAGGCGGCCGACGACCTCCTGCGGCGTGTAGCGCGCCTGCAGGCGCTCAAGGCTCACATCGCCGTCCCGCTTGGACAGCCGCCGCCCGTCCGGGGCCAGCAGCAGCGGCAGGTGGTAAAACTGCGGCGCGGGCAGCCCCAGCGTGCGGTACAGCCACAGCTGGCGCGGCGTGCTGGAAAGCAGGTCCGCCCCGCGCACGACCTCGGTCACGCCCATCAGCGCGTCGTCCACCACAACGGCCAGCTGGTAGGCAAACACCCCGTCCGCCCGCCGCACATAGAAATCGCCGCAGTCGCGGGCCAGGTTTTCCCGGGCAAAGCCCAGGTGGCCGTCGGTAAAGGCGATGTCCTCATCCGGCACGCGCACGCGCCAGGCAGGCGCGCGCTGTCGGCTCTTTTCGGCGATTTGTGCCGCCGTCAGCCCCCGGCAGGTGCCCGGGTAGACAACCTGCCCGTCGCTGCGGTGCGGCGCGCTGGCCGCGTGCAGCTGGCTGCGGCTGCAAAAGCAGGGGTACAGCAGCCCTTTGGCGGCCAGGATATCGTAAAAATGCCGGTATATCTCGCTGCGCTCGCTCTGGTAATAGGGCGCGTGCGCACCGCCCCGGCTGCCGCCTTCGTCGGCGGAAAGCCCCAGCCAGGCCAGGTCCTGTTCCAGCAGGTCGGCAAACCGGCGCGGGCAGCGCGCGGCGTCCAGGTCCTCTATGCGAAGCAGCACCCGCCCGCCCTTGCTTTTGGCCGAAAGCCAGGCCAGCAGACAGCAGCACAGGTTGCCCAGGTGCATGCGCCCGCTGGGGCTGGGGGCATAGCGGCCGACCGTCATGGCGCGGGCTCCAGCGTATACTGCCCGTCGCCCAGGCAGCGCAGGTGCACGCGGTAGAACATCTCCACGGCCTTGACCATCGCGTCGGCGTCGGCCGTGCTGGCCGTTTCCACGGCGCTGTGCATCGCCAGCTGCGCCAGGCCGATGTCCGCCATCGGCACCGGCAGGCTCTGGCTCTGCAGGTTGCCCAGCGTGCTGCCGCCGGGCAGGTCGGCGCGGTTGGCAAACAGCTGCACCGGCACGCCGGCCAGGCGGCAGACCTCGCGCAGCACCGCGCCGGAAAGCCCGCTCGTCGTGTACTTCTGGCTTGCGTTGACCTTCAGCACAATGCCGCCGCCCATGCGCACGGGGTTGGCGGCGTCGGCCTTGTCGGCAAAATTGGGGTGCATGGCGTGGGCGTTGTCGGCGCTCAGCACAAAGCTGTTGGCCAGCGCGCGCTGCATGCCCTGGGCGCTGTGGGGCACCGCGTCATAGATGCGCCCGAGCACATCGCGCAAAAACAGGCTGTGCGCGCCCTGGCGCGTGCCGCTGCCGACCTCCTCGTTGTCCAGCATCGCCCAGACCGGCGCGCAGGCGGTGTCAGCCTGGGGCGCGGCCGCCAGGAAGGCATACAGCGTTGTGGCCGCGCACTCCAGGTCGTCGATGCGCGGGGCCATGAAATATTCGCCCGCGGGGCCGATCACGGCCGGGGTCTGCCGCACATACAGCGTCAGGTCCCAGTCGACCATGTCGGCCTCGGCCACGCCCAGCGCTTCAGCCAGCAGGGCGGGCAGCGGGCGGCAGCCCTCGGGGCCGTACAGCGGCTGCATGTCCACCTGGGGGTTATAGCGGTGGCCGTCGTTGACGCCGCGGTCCATGTGCGGCGCCAGCGAGGGAATCACGGCCAGGTCGCGGTCCAGGTCGACCAGCCGCGCCGCCAGCGTGCCGTCCGCCCCGCGCACCAGCACCCGCCCGGCCACCGAAAGCGGCCGGTCCAGCCAGGTGGCCATGTTCATGCCGCCGTAGCCTTCCACATTGAGCTTGGTGCACCCGGCGGCGGCCACGGATGTGTTCTTGATGCGCCAGGCGGGCGAATCGCTGTGGCTGGCCGTGATGCGCCAGCCGCCGATGGCGTGCGCCGGGATGCGCCAGGCGATGACGGCGCTGTTGTTGCGCGTGACATAGTAGCCGCGCCCGGCCTCCAGGTTCCAGTACGCGGATTCCTCCAGGCGGGTGTAGCCCGCGGCGTCCAGCAGGCGGGCGGCTTCGGCCGCCGCGTGGAACGGCGTGACGCCCGCCTGCAGAAAATGAAACAGATCTTCCAGCTGCATGGTGTTGTCCTCTTGTATCGGTAAAAAGGCGTTTGTTTCGGGTACCCCTATTGTATCGCATCCGCGCCCTTGCATCAACCGAAATTTGGTGATATTCTTAGGGCGTATCTGAAAAATCCCCAGCGCTGTCTCATTCTACTAAAAAGCAGCGTCTGCTGCGTTACGAACCCTTGGAATACATCCGGTATTCCTGCGGTTTCGTGCCTTGCATCCGCTGCTTTTTAGCGAATTTTCCAGCACTTTTGATTTATCAGGTACACCCTAATTGTACCCGAATGGGTAAAAAAGACAAGTACTTACCTTTTTGATACCGCAATGTTGGACACAGGCCGCGGTGTTCCGCCCGGGCGTATGCCGTGGTCTGTAGGGGAGGGTCATGGCCCTCCCGCGGGTGTTTGCGGCGGTGCGGGGGTGCCCGGGCCGATGCGAGCATCGGCCCCTACAAGGTGTGCGGCGTGGCGGGGGAATGTGGTTTCCCGGTTGCCCACCGGCCCGGCCCTCGGCCGTAGGGGCGGATTCCATATCCGCCCGCGTGACCCTGCGCCGCCGCGGGGTTGCCCGGGACGATGCAAGCATCGTCCCCTACAGAGGTTGCGGCGGCGCAGGGGTTCCCGGTTAGCCGCAGGGTTCGCCCGGCAACGTAGGGCGGGCGTTCACGCCCGCCGCACCACGGCAATTTCAAAACGGAAACGTTCGCGCCGCCGCAGGGCCTGGCGGGATGAGGGCATCCCGCCCTACGGCTGCCTGGGGGGGTGACGGCAACCCTTTTGGCCGCAACGTTTACCATGGTTCGCAGGGGAGGGCCACGGCCCTCCCGCAAAACTTTTCCAACATTTTGAGCCGCCCGCAGGGCGGCGATCCACCCTATCTAAACTCTGAACTCTTCACTCTAAACTCTGAACTGCCAACGCTCAATTTCCGTCCGGCAACCGCCTGACCGTATGCGCCGCGGCGCCTGCAAAACCGGAAGATTAGCGTTGACTAACCGGTGAAAAATATGCTACACTTCCCACATATAAGGGAGTAGCTGGCGCAGGCGGCCCACGCCTGCGTGATAAGGCCAACATACTGGGGAAAAACCCCTGGCTTTAGATGAAACAGCGAGACTTATCCGGTCCTGCGCAGCGCAGGGTGTGGGTGGGTCTCGCTTTTTGCATACCGCCTTCCCCCCCGTGCGCGGCGTGCCGGAGCTACTTGAAAACGGGGGAGACAACAGTGAGTATTTTTGACCTTTTCCTGATCGCGCTCGGCCTTTCGATGGACGCCTTCGCGGTGTCTGTGTGCAAGGGCCTGTCGGTCCAGTCGATGCGCCCGCGCCATGCGCTGGTCTGCGGCGTGTGGTTCGGCGTGTTCCAGGCGCTGATGCCGCTGTGCGGCTACCTGCTGGGCGCGGGGTTTGCCGGGCTTATCGGCAGCTTCAGCCATTGGGTGGCGTTTATCCTGCTCGCGTTCATCGGCGTCAACATGCTGCGTGAGAGCTTCGGCGGCGAGGAGGAAACCCCCGACCCGGATTTCTCCCCGCGCGCGATGCTGCCGCTGGCCGTCGCCACTTCCATCGACGCGCTGGCCGCGGGCGTCAGCTTTGCCGCCATGCAGGTGCAGATCCTGCCCGCGGTGGCCCTGATCGGCGTCATCACCTGCTGCCTGTCGGCGGCGGGCGTCAAGACCGGCAATGTGTTCGGCATGCGCTACAAAGCCATGGCGGAGCGCGCCGGCGGCGCGGTGCTGGTCCTGATGGGCCTCAAGATCCTGCTCGAAGGTCTCGGCTGGCTGTAAAGCTGGCTTTATATCCGCTCATTTTACAAAGCATGAGGGAGTAGTTCCGCCCCGGCCCGGCCGGGGTCGGGCGGCGTCGTCATCCCGGCCGCAAGGCCCGGCGCCGCCCTGGCAGTTCTGCCGTAAGGAATGAGACTCACACGTTCCGGTAACAATTTGCCTGACGTGTGGGTCTTTTTTAATAAATAAAGCAACCAAATACCGTCGGCCCGGCCCCACCCTGCCCAGCGGCAGGACCGGGAAGAAGGAAAGGAGAACCGCATTGAAAAGCTATGAACTGTCCGCGGAGGAGGTACTGCAGCAGCAAAACTCGACCCCCGAAGGTCTGAGCGCGCAGGAGGCGGCCAAGCGCCTTTCGCAGTACGGCCCCAACAAACTCAAGGAGGCTGAAAAAGCCACCCTGCTCGAGCGTTTCCTGGACCAGCTCAAGGACCCGATGCTGATCCTGCTGCTGTGCGCGGCCGCCGTTTCGGCCGTGACCAGCGTCATCAGCGGCGAGAGCATGACCGAGGTCGTCATCATCCTCATCGTCGTACTGCTCAACGCCATCCTCGGCGTCTTCCAGGAGAGCAAGGCCGAAGCCGCCATCGAAGCGCTGCAGACCATGACCGCCGCCACCAGCAAGGTTTTGCGCGACGGCAAGACCGAGACGCTGCACTCCACCGAGATCGTGCCCGGCGATATCGTCCTGCTGGAAGCGGGCGACGCTGTGCCCGCCGACGGCCGCATCATCGAGAACGCCAGCCTCAAGATCGAGGAAGCGGCGCTGACCGGCGAGAGCGTGCCTGTCAACAAGGCGATCGAAGCGCTGCAGCTGGGCCCCGACGGCAAGGATGTGCCGCTGGGCGACCGCAAGAACATGTGCTATATGGGCTCCACCGTCGTGTACGGCCGCGGCCGCATGGTCGTGACCGGCACCGGCATGGACACCGAGATGGGCAAGATCGCGGGCGTTCTGGCCGCCACCGAGCAGGAGCAGACCCCGCTGCAGCGCAAGCTGACCGACCTGGGCAAAACGCTGACCAAGCTGGTCATCGGCATCTGCATTTTCATCTTCATCTTCAACCTGATCACCGCCGGTGAGTTCAGCGCCTCCACCATCCTCGACACCTTCATGGTCGCCGTTTCGCTGGCCGTGGCCGCCATCCCGGAGGGCCTTGCCACCGTCGTCACCGTCGTTCTGTCCATCGGCGTTACCAACATGTCCAAGCGCAACGCCGTCATCCGCCGCCTGACCGCGGTCGAAACGCTGGGCTGCGCGCAGGTTATCTGCTCGGACAAGACCGGTACGCTGACCCAGAACAAGATGACCGTCGTCGAGCATGTGGGCGAAGAAAAGCTGCTGGCCACCGCCATGGCGCTGTGCTCCGACGCCGAATACGCCGAGGGCGGCGCGACCGGCGAGCCGACCGAGGCCGCGCTGGTCAACTACGCCGCCAGCGTCGAGCTGAAGAAGCCCGACCTCGAGGCCGCCGCCCCGCGCGTGGACGAAGCGCCGTTTGACTCCAGCCGCAAGATGATGTCCACCATCCACGCCGCCGGCGGCGCCTTCGTGCAGTACACCAAGGGCGCGCCGGACGAGGTCCTCAAGCGCTGCACCCAGTATTGGGACGGCGAAAAGGCCGTGCCGATGACCGACGCCAAGCGCGCCGAGATCCTGGCCGCCAACAAGGCCATGGCCGACAAGGCCCTGCGCGTGCTGGCCGCCTCGATGCGCACCTGGGACCATAAACCGGAGGACAACACCCCCGAATTCCTGGAAAAAGACCTCTGCTTCATCGGCCTGACCGGCATGATCGACCCGGTCCGCCCGGAGGTCAAGCCCGCCATCCTCGAATGCCGCGACGCCGGCATCCGCCCGGTCATGATCACCGGCGACCACAAGGACACCGCCGTGGCCATCGCCAGCGAGCTGGGCATCATCCACGACCCGAGCGAGGCCATCACCGGCTCCGAGCTGGATGACCTCAGCGACGACGAACTGGCCGAGGCCATCACCAAATACGGCGTCTACGCCCGCGTCCAGCCCGAGCACAAGGTGCGCATCGTCACCGCCTGGAAGAAGAAGGGCTGCATCACCGCCATGACCGGCGACGGCGTCAACGACGCGCCGTCCATCAAGAGCGCCGACATCGGCGTCGGCATGGGCATCACCGGCACCGACGTCACCAAGAACGTGGCCGACATGGTCCTGGCGGACGACAACTTCGCCACCATCGTCAACGCCGTGTCCGAAGGCCGCCGCATCTACGACAACATCCGCAAGGCCATCCAGTTCCTGCTGGCCTCCAACATGAGCGAGGTGCTCGGCGTCTTCTTTGCGACGCTGCTGGGCTTCACGCTGCTCAACCCCGTGCACCTGCTGTTCATCAACCTCATCACCGACTGCTTCCCGGCGCTGGCGCTGGGCGTTGAAAAGGCGGAGAAGGACATCATGCACCGTCCGCCGCGCAAATCCAGCGACGGCATCTTTGCGGGCGGCCTGGGCGTCGACGTTGTCTACCAGGGCGTTCTGGTCACGGTGCTGACCATCGCCAGCTATATCATCGGCCACTGCTTCGAGGTCGGCTATTTTGAAATGCCCAAGGGCGTCTCGCCGGACGGCATGACCATGGCCTTCCTGACCATGAGCATGTGCGAAATTTTCCACAGCTTCAACATGCGCAGCCAGCGCGGCAGCATCTTCACGCTGCACACCCACAACAAGGTGCTGTGGGGCGCCATGCTGGGCAGCCTGGTGCTGACCACCGTCGTGCTGGAAGTCAAGCCCATCGCCGATGCGTTCGGCTTCACCCCGGTCGACCTCAACGAGTACCTGGTCGCCCTGGCGCTGGCCATCGTCGTGATCCCGGTCGTCGAGATCGTCAAGTTCATCCAGCGCAAGCTGGCCAAGAACAAGGCCCCCGCGGCCGCGTAACCCCCGCTTTCCCCCGCACCCTTGCATAAAAATTCCCCGCGTCCTGACAGGACGCGGGGAATTTTATTTGGGGGGATTTTCCGCACAGGCAAAAGGCCCGCCGCTTTCGATTGAATTGCAGGGGTAGATTCCATATCCGCCCGCGTGACCCTGCGCCGCCGCAGGCCGGGCCGATATAGAATCGGCCCCTACAAGGTTTGCGGCGTGGCAGGGGAATGCGGTTTCCCGGTTGCCCACCGGCCCAGCCCTCGGCCGTAGGGGCGGATTCCATATCCGCCCGCGGGCCTTACGGTAGCGTGGATTCTCCGGGGTGGTCGCCGCGTTTTCCCAAATCTGTAGGGCGGGCGTTCACGCCCGCCGCACCACGGCAATTTCAAAATGGAAACGTTCGCGCCGCCGCGGGGCCCGGCGGGATGAGGGCATCCCGCCCTACGGCCGCCCGGGCGGTTGCGGCTGTCCCGTTTGGCCGGTCACTTGCCGCGGTTTGTAGGGGAGGGGCATGCCCCTCCCGCAACCCCTGCGCCGCCGCGGGGTTCCCGGGCGCACCCGGGCGCACCCGGGTGCACAATGTGCGCCCCTACTCAGTCCCCGATCCAGTCGCTCAGCTCGTTGACGCTGGCTTCGCTGCCGGAGACGAACATGCAGTCGCCCGCGCGGAACACATAGTCGGGATGTACGCTTTCCAGTACGTCGGGGCCGTTGACAATGGCGATGATGTTCAGCCCGAACTGCGCGCGCAGGTTGGTCTCGGCCACCGATTTGCCCACCATCTTGTCCGGCACCGCAAACTTGGTGATGTTGATCTTGGAGCTCAGCTGGATGAAGTCCAGCACGCGGGAACTCTCCAGCCGCTTGGCCAGGCGGATGGCCATGTCGCGCTCGGGGTAGACGACCTCCGCGCCCAGGCGGCGCAGGATCTCGCCGTGCTCGGCGCTGGTCGCCTTGGCAATGACCTTCTTGACACCCAGGTCCACAAGGTTCAGCGTCGTCAAAATAGAAGGCTCGATGTGTTCGCCGATGCACACGACCGCCACATCGCAGTTCTGGATGCCGGTTTCGGACAGCGTCTTTTTGTCCAGGCTGTGCACGACCAGCGCGTTGTCGGTCAGCTCGCGCAGCTCGCGGACCTTCTCCTCGTCGTGGTCAATGACCAGAAGGTCGGCGCCGGAAGCGGCCAGCTCGGTCGCCAGCGCCGAGCCGAAACGGCCCAGACCCACGATGCCATAGGAAAGCTTTTCGGTTTTCGGTTTGCCAAACATACTGTTCTCCTCCAAATTTTGCGGGATGGTTTCGGGCGGGTGCCCTGCGGGTTAGCCGATGGCGATGTTGCCCTCGGCAAACTGGGTGCGTTCGCCGTAGGTGAAATACCACAGCGAGGCGATGGTCAGCGGCCCCAGGCGGCCGATGTACATGATCAGGATGCTCAAAAGCTTGCTGGCCACGGTCAGGTCGGGCGTGATGCCGGTGGAAAGGCCGACCGTGCCGAACGCGGAAACGATCTCAAACACAATGTCGCGCAGGTCCAGGTGCGGTTCAAACACCGTCATTAAGTAGGTGCCGGTCACAACCACGCCCAGCGCCAGCAGCGTGATGACCGCCGCCTTGCGGAACGCATCGCGCGGCAGCGCGTAGCGGAACGCCTTCTCGCTGCGGTTGGTCGCCGCCGATTTGATGCCCTGTATCAGCGAGAAGAAGGTTGTGGTCTTGATACCGCCGCCCGTGGACCCCGGCGAAGCGCCGATGAACATCAGCATGATGAGCACCAGCAGGCCGGAGGTGGAAAAGTCCTTCAGCGCGTAGGTCGAAAAACCGGCGGTACGGGCGGATACGCTGTGGAAGAACGCGCCCAGCCAGGTGATGTCCTCGGTTGCCTTGAGCAGCAGCGTGCCCACGATCAGCAAAACCGCCGTGGTGGAAAGCACGACCTTGGTGTGCATCGAAAACTTTTTCCAGTGCAGGCGGGTGTTCCACATCTCGCGGATGACCAGAAAACCGATGCCGCCGCAGATGATGAGGCCGCAGGTGACAAGGTTCAGCAGCACGTCGTCCTGATAGGGGATCAGGTTGGTGCCGCCGCCCAGGATGTCAAAGCCGGAGTTGTTGAACGCCGCGACCGAGTGGAAGATGCTCAGGCCGATGGCCTTGACGGGCCCGCGCGTTGTGGCGAAGGACGGGTAGCTCAGCAGCGCGCCCAGGCCCTCGAACAGCAGCGTTGTGGCAAAGATGCTGCGCACGAACTGCACGATGCCGCGGCCGGAATCCAGGTTCATCGCTTCCTTGACCAGGTTGCGCCCGCGCAGGTTGACCCGGCGGCCCATCAGCAGGATGATGCCCGCGCCCACGGCCGTTACGCCCAGGCCGCCGACCTGGATCAGCCCGCCCAGGATGAACTGCCCGATGGGGGTGAAGGTGTCCCCGGCGTCCACCGCGATCAGGCCGGTCACGCAGACGGCGCTCGTGGAGGTATACAGCGAGTCGATGTACGCCAGCTCCACGCCGGGGCGCACGCTGAACGGCATGATCAGCAGCGCCGAACCCAGCAGGATCACCGCCGCAAAGCCCAGCGCAATGATGCGCGCGGGGGTCAGGTGTTTTTTGATCTTGTTGCTCTCCATTGGTTTTGCTCCTTGTCCTTGAACGTCTTATTCGCTGTACATGCGGTAGCCGACGCCCAGCTCGTTGAGGATGTAGGGGTTTTCGCCGGGGCGGGCCCCCAGCTTTTTGCGGATGTTGGCCATGTTTACCTGCAGCTTTTTGATGCTGCCGGTGTCGGATGTGCCCCACACGCCCTGGATCAGGGCGCTGTAGGTCATCACCTTGCCGGCGTGCTGGGCCATCAGGGCCACGATGTTGAACTCGGTCTGGGTCAGGCGCACTTCCTCGCCGTCCAGCGTCACGGTGCGCGCGTCATAGTTGATGGTCAGCCCGCGCACATGGAACACCTCGCCGGGCGCTGCCGCGCCGGTGCGCACCGTGCGCAGCGCCGCGCGCACGCGGGCCAGCAGCTCGCCGGTGCCAAAGGGTTTGGTGATGTAGTCGTTCGCGCCCAGGTCCAGCGCGGCGATCTTCTCGCTCTCGTCGCTGCGGGCCGAAAGCACCAGGATCGGCGCGGCGCAGCCCGCCTCGCGCACGGTGCGGATCAGCGCGCTGCCGTCCTCGTCGGGCAGGCCCAGGTCCAGCACGATCAGGTCGGGGTTGTGCGTGGCGAACACCAGCCGCCCCTGCAGGCAGGTCCCGGCGGTCAGCACCTGGTAGCCGTTGCTTTCCAGGATCGCGGCGATAAAGCTGCAGATGTTCGCCTCGTCGTCCACAATCAGCACCTTGTATTTGTTGTTGCTCATCGCTCAGCCTCCTTTGCGGCGCGCGGGCGGGGGTGCGTCCTCCAGCGCCAGCCAGAACCGGAACACGGCCCCGCCTTCGGGGCGGTTGGCGGCGGTGATGCCGCCGCCGTGCGCTTTGATGATGGTCGCACAGACCGAAAGCCCGATGCCCATATTCTTGTGCCCGTCGGCGCCGTCCATGCGGCCGCTGAACAGGGTGGGCAGGCGGTCGCGGGCGATGCCGCAGCCGTCGTCGGCCACCTCGAACACGGCGCGGCCGTCCTCGCACCACACGCGCAGCCACAGCCGCCGCATGCCGGTGGCGTGCTGGACGGCGTTTTCCAGGATGTTGACCAGCACCTGTTCGACCAGCACCGCGTCCATCGGCACCATCACGAACTCTTCGGGGATATCCACGCTCACGCTCTGGCCGGGGTAGCGCTTGCGGAACTTGATCAGCACGCTGTCGATCAGCTCCTCCAGCACGGTGGGCGTCTTGACGATGTGCACGCGGCCGCCGTCGATGCGCGTGACCGAAAGCAGGTTCTCCACCATGCGGATCAGCCACTCGGCTTCCTCGCGCACTTCGCCCAGCAGCTTGATCTGCTGGGCCTTGGGCAGCTTGTCGTAGTTTTCTATAATGGCCGAGCAGGACCCGTAGATCGTGGTCAGCGGCGTGCGCAGATCGTGCGAGATGGCCCGCAGCAGGTTGGCGCGCATCGTCTCCTGCGCGATCTCGCTGCGTACCTGCTGCTGGCGGCGGCGCTGCACGGTCAGGGTGCTGGTGCTGATCGTCACCGCCAGCATGACAAAGGCGGAGAACAGGTTTTCCGGGATGGTCAGCGACAGCATGAAGTAGGGCGCCGTGAACGCATAGTTGACCGCCCAGACGCTGACCAGCGAGGCGATGATGCCGTAGATGTAGCCGTCCGTGAACAGCGCCACCAGGAACACGGCCAGGATAAACAGCGAGGGCACGGCCGCGTCGGCGGCCAGGATCTCCTGGATCAGCATGCTGGACAGCAGCGCGCCTGCCAGCAGCAGCACCGTTATGGCGCTGCTGCGCAGAACTTTTTTGGGTCGTTCCATCAGCATGGCGGTTGTATCCCTCCCCACAGGGCCTGTTGCTCCATACTATAGCATTATAGCATGTCCGCGGCAAAGATACGGTAAAAACTGCGCCGAAACCGGCAGAAAAAACGCGCGGCACAGAAAAACACCCCGCAGCGGCAGCTGCGGGATGCCAATGGGTTCATTCCTGGTCCTATCCGGCCTGCCCGGCCTGCCCGGCTTCGGCGGCGCGGCAGGCGGGGCACAGCCCGGTCACGATAAAATTGTACGTCTCGGCGCGGATGCCCTCGCAGCGGGCGATCATCTCCTCGATCGGCGCGCCGGGCACGTTCAGGTTGAACACCTGCTTGCAGCGGCGGCAGTACAGGTGCTGGTGCACGGGCAGCTCGGCGTCAAAGCGGTCGGCTTCGCCGGGCACGCCGACACGCCGCAGCATGCCCAGCTCGGACAGCTGGTTCAGGTTGCGGTAGACGGTGCCCAGGCTCAGGCGCGGGCACTGCTTGACAGCCCGCTCATACACCTGCGCCGCGGTCAGATGCGCGCAGCTCTCCTTTACTGTCTCCAGGATCAGCTGCCTTTGCCAGGAATAATTCATCGCGACGCCTCCCGCCTGTCGTTGCGCGGCCCGCCCCGCCGCCGCGCGGATACGGCGGACGGCATAAAGAAAAGAACCGCTGTTTTTTGTAAAATACTTTACCCTTTATTGTAAAGGTTCGCGGCCGCCGCGTCAAGTTTTTTGCCGAAAAAGGGCGAAAAAGAAAGGATAAAAAAGGTGCCCCCACCTGCTTGCGGGGACAGGTGAGGGCGGTTGGGGTATCGTTTTGGTGTGAGGAGGAATCATGTTCCAGGGCAGCGGTTGCGGCTCCGTGCCCTGTGATTACAGGATACCCAATACTTGCGAAAAATCTATTATATGCGTGTGAATTTTCTGTTAAATCCACCGAAGGCCCAAAGGCAGTCTTTCGCGCCGCCAGCGGCGGCGCTCCACCACATCTAAACTCTAAACTCTTCACTCTTAACTCTAAAAAATCAAACCGCCCCGTAAATGCCCCGCACGCTCACCTCGCCGGTGAACACGCGGCGCGCGCCGCCGCCGTCCTCCTGCACAACAAGGCGGCCCGCCTCGTCCACATCCACGGCCGTGCCCGCGCCGCCGTCGTACAGGACATGGCGGCCCAGGTTGACACAGGCGGCTTTGTACGCGTCGCGGCAGGCGGCAAAGCCCTCGCGCTCAAACGCATAGATGTCGCGGTCGAACGCAAAATCGGTCAGCGCCGCGGCCAGCGCATCGGCGTCGGCTTCCGGGTGCACGGCGGCCCCCTCCAGCGCCAGGCTGGTCGCGTGGGGCAGGCCGTTTTGCGCAAAGTATTCCGCCGGTTGGGCCAGGTTGACGCCAATGCCGCACAAAATCGCCCGCGGGCCGCCCGGCTCGGGGCTCTGGCAGCTCTCGCACAAAATGCCCACGATCTTTTTGCCGTGCAGCAGCAGGTCGTTGGGCCATTTGATCCGGCAGTCCGCGCCGTACTGCCGCCGCAGCGCCGCCGCCACGGCCAGGCTGGCATACAGCGGCAGCGCACCGGGGTCGGCCAGCGGCAGCCGCAGCACGGCCGTATAGTACAGCGCCAGCCCGGCGGCGTTGGCCCAGGCGCGGCCCAGCCGCCCGCGCCCGGCTGTCTGGTTTGTCGTGTACACCGCGCCCACCGGGCCGAACCGGTCAAGGTTCGCTTTGGCCCAGGCGTTGGTGCTGTCCGCCGCGGGCAGGCGGATCAGTGTGTTCAGCCCGCTCATTCCTGCGGCACGCGCTTCCAGCCAAAGCTGCAGCGGCCGTCCTCCACCTCGATCACGCCGTAGCTGCCGGTGTCCCGCAGGCTGCCCGGGTTGAACAGCGCGGGCAGGCCCGCCAGCCCCGGCTGCATGCGCTGGCGGTGGGTGTGGCCGTACAGCACCACATCCGCGCCGCGGTTGGTCCCGGCTTCGGCCAGGCGGTCCAGCCCGGTCTTGGCGCTGTACAGGTGGCCGTGGGTATAAAAAAACAGCACCCCGGCGAACGGGGCCAGCCCTTCGGGCGGGTCCTGGTAGCCCACGTCGCAGTTGCCGCGCACGCGGTAGATGGGGTAGGGGGGCTGCAGGCGCTCCAGCGTGATGGCCTGTTCCAGATCATACAGCCCGTCGCCCAGAAAAAACAGCGCGTCGGCCTGTTCGTGGCGCAGCAGCCAGCGCAGCCGCGTCACCCGCCCGTGGGTATCGCTGACGACCAGGATACGGCAGGTTTCCTGCGTCATCGTTTTGCCTCCTTTGGCGCGGCCGCACGCCGCGCCTTACTTTTTGGGGTCTTCCGCCTGTGCGCGGATCAGCTCCCGGTACACATCCCCCTTGCTGTAAGGGGTGCCTGCGGCGGCCTGGCGCGCGGCGGCGGCGGGCGGCAGCCCGCCTTCCATCAGGCGGCGCGCCGCGGCGGCGGCCTCGGCCAGCGTCGGCGGCGCTTCGGCTTCGCCGGCGCCTTCCGGCGCGCCGGCCAGCACCAGCACAAACTCGCCGCGCGGCTCCTCGCCCGCATAGCGGGCGGCGGCTTCACCCAGCGTTGTCTTAAAGATCTCCTCGTGCAGCTTGGTCAGCTCGCGGCACAGCGTCACCGGGCGGTCGGGCCCGCACACGGCGGCAAGGTCGTCCAGCGTTGCGCGCAGCTTGTGCGGCGCTTCATACAAAAGGATGGTCCGCGGCTCGGCGCGCAGCGCGTCCAGCCGGGCGCGGCGCTCCTTTTTCGGGATGGGCAGGAAGCCCTCGAACACAAAGCGCCCGGTCTTCTGCCCCGAAACGGCCAGCGCCGTCACGCAGGCCGAAGCCCCCGGCACCGGCACCACGCGGATGCCGCGCGCGTGCGCTTCGGCCACGATCTGCTCGCCGGGGTCGCTGATGCAGGGCATGCCTGCGTCGGAGCACAGCGCGCAGTTTTCCCCGGCCTCGATGCGGGCCAGGATCGCCGCGCCGTGGTGCAGCGCGTGTTCATAGTAACTGACCAGCGGCTTTTTCAGGCCCAGATGGTTGAGCAGCCGCAGCGTCACGCGGGTGTCCTCGGCCGCGACGAAATCCACCGCGCCGAACGTCGCCGCCACGCGCGGCGGCATATCGTCCAGGTTGCCGATGGGCGTCGCCACCAGATACAGCGTCCCGGCCATCGCTCATTCCTCCGGCCGCGGCTTGACGGGGGCCTTGCGGCCGCCGCGCAGATAGGTGCACTCGCTGCGGTGGTAGCTCTTGGGGGCCAGGCTTTCAACGTTGCTGCGGACCTTCAGCATGCCGGAGACGACGTTGACCTCCAAAACGGTACCCTCGCCGTCCGGCGTGCGCACAACGCTGCCGGGCTGCGGGGTGATGCTGTTGAGGTATTCATAGCTCTTCTGCTCATACGCCAGGCAGCACATCAGCCGCCCGCAGGCGCCGCTGATCTTGGTCGGGTTGAGCGAAAGCCCCTGCTCCTTGGCCATCTTGATGGACACGGGCTGGAAGTTCTTGAGAAACCGGCTGCAGCAGAACGGCTGGCCGCACACGCCCAGGCCGCCCAGCATCTTGCTCTCGTCGCGCACGCCGATCTGGCGCAGCTCGATGCGGGTGTGAAAGTGGGAGGCCAGGTCCTTGACCAGCTCGCGGAAGTCGACGCGGTTGTCGGCCGTGAAGTGGAACACCAGCTTGCTGCGGTCCAGCGTATACTCGGCGTCGATCAGTTTCATCTGCAGCTTGTGGGCGGCGATGCGCTGCTCGCACACCTTGAAGGCGGCGCGCTCGTCGGCGCGGTTCTGCCGCATGCGGCGGATGTCCATGCCGTCCGCCAGGCGCAGCACCGGCTTGACCTCGCGCGTAAAGCCGGTGTTGGGCAGCTCATGCGCGGCGCGCACGACCTCGCCGCACTCCACGCCGCGGGCCGTCTCCACGATCACATAATCCCCCGCGGCGGGCGTCAGGCTGCCGGGGTCAAAATAATACGAACGTCCGCTTTCCTTAAAGCGCACAGAAATTACTTTCATAGAATTTTCCTTTTATATTTGCAGTGTGTTTTTGCGCAGCTTGGCTCCCAAACCTGCTGCGGCAGGCCGGGGCGTTTTCAGCGCAGGGGGCTTTGGTCCTGCGCCGTGGCTTCGGCCGCCAGCAGCGTCAGCGCCAGGCGCAGGTTGCCGTTGGCGGCCATGCGCCGCGCGGCTTCCCCGGCGGCGCGGCCCAGCCGGGCCGCAGCATCGGCTTCCAGGCCGTCAAAGCCCGGCCGCCGCAGCGAAGCGCTCACCGCCTGCATCGTCTGGGCCAGCAGGCGGTTGGCGCCCTCGCGGTCTTTCTCATACTTGGCCAGCAGGGCGGCCGCGCGGTAGGTGTCGCGCGCCTGCACATGGCGGCACAGCTCGCGCGCGGCGGCGCGGGCGGCCTTTTCGGCCGGGTCGTTCAGCGCGTCCAGCGCCGTGCCGATGCGCCCTTCGTACAAAAAGGCGAGGTCGGCGGCCTGGCGCGCGTCCAGCGCGGGCACGGCCGCGCGCAGGGCGGCCGCGCACTCGCCGGTCTCCACCGGCGCGATCATATAGGCGGCGCAGCGGCTGCGGATGGTCGGCAGCACGGCGGCCGTGCTGGACGCCGTCAGCAAAAACAGCACGCCTTCGGGCGGCTCCTCCATGATCTTGAGCATCGCGTTGGCCGAAGACCCGTTGAGCGCCTGCGCGCCGTAGATGAACAGCACGCGCCCGGCCGCGTCGGCCGAAAGCGCGCTGTGCTGGATCTTCTCGCGCGCTTCGCGGATGCGCTCGACCTTGATCTGGCCCGAAGCGCCCTCGCCGCGCACGGTCAGGCATTCGCTGTCCTCGCCGCGCAGCACGGCTTCGGCGTGGGGGCCGCCGTGCGGATAGAGATAGTCCGCCGCCAGGCAGCGCGCGGCAAAGCCCGCCCCGCAGCCGGGCTCGCCTGCCAGCAAGATGCTGTGCGGCAGCCGGCCGGCCCGCAGGGCGGCGCTCAGATCCTGTTTCAAAGCATGGTTGCCGGCCAGGCGGGCCAGCATGGGCTGCGGTTCACTCACAGCTTCTCAAAACGCTCCACGTTGGTCACGAACACGGTCGCGCCGCCCACCGTGACTTCGATGGGCATGGCGCTCTCCAGCCCCAGGCCGATGGAAGCCGCGCCGGGCACGATCTCGGTGCGCTGCTTGCAGCACTTGGCAATGCAGGCGATGCAGTCGTCCACACGTTCGTCCTCGGTGCCGATCATCAGCGTCATGTTGCCGGCCATCAGAAAGCCGCCGGTCGTGGCCAGCCGGGTGACGTAGAACTTGTTGCGCAGCAGCTCGTTGCACACCGCCTTGGAGTCTTCTTTGTTGACGATCGCCGTGATCAGTTTCATAGCAATACCTCCTTGGGTTTACAGGGGCGCAGGCCCCGGGATACACAGTCAGCGGGAAAACGTCACTGCTTCCAGCGGTTTTCCCAGTCTTTGCGCCGCTTGTAGCTCACGACGCGCTCCTTGCACCAGCCGAACAGCTCGGGGCCGAAGAACACAAGGAACCCGGCCAGCCCGAACAGCAGGCTCACGCGCAGGGTCATGCGGCTGGTGATGAACTCCAGCAGCCACATGGCCGCCGCGGCCCAGCCCAGCCACTTGATCTTGATCGGGATGAAAAAGAACAGCAGCACCTGCTGGTCCGGCCACATCCAGGCATAGGCGAAAAACAGGCTCAAAAACAGCCCCGAAGTTCCGGCCGCGCCGGTCAGCAGGCAGCTGACGACCGCGCCCAGCATGCCCGCCAGCCAGTAGACGGTAAAGCGGAAATCGCCCCAGGCACGGGTCAGCGAATTGCCCACCCACCAGTAGAAATACAGCTCGATCAAAAGCATCAGCGGGCTGGTGGTCAGCGTCGGCACAAACACGAAGGTGACAAGCCGCCAGATCTGCCCGTGCAGCAGCGCGGCGCGGTCCAGCGTCAGCAGGTACAACAGGTTGCGCTCAACAAACATCACAAGAAACCAGACGGCCAGCTGGCCCGCCAGCACGATGTTGAGCAGGTAGGGGATGCCGCAGCGCCCGTAGCGGCGCTCCAGTTTATCGATCCAGCGCATAGGCGCGCAAGCCTCCTTGGGGCGGGCGCGGCCCGCGGAAAGCGGCCTGTGCCCGGATTTGCTTTCTATTGTACCATCTTTGGCCGCGCAGTTCAACAATTACTTGTCGAAACCCCGCCGCGCCCCGTGCGCAAAACCGCGGCTGCAGCGCAAGAAAATGGACGCCTTTCCACCGTTTCCACAGGGTTTTCCACAATTTCAACGTGAAAAACCCGTGTACGCGGCGGAAAAGCGCCCGGGTCTGTTTGCAGTTTGTAATATTTACAGCGCCGCCACACATTCGATCTCGACCAGCGCGCCTTTGGGCAGGGCGGCGGCCTCGAACGCGGCGCGCGCCGGGTACGGCGCGGTGAACGCCTCGGCGTACACTTCGTTCATGGCGGCAAAATCGCCGATGTCTTTGAGCAGCACCGTCGTTTTTACAACCCTGTCCATGCCGCTGCCCGCGGCGGCCAGGATGGCGGCGATGTTTTTCAGGCTCTGGCGGGTCTGGGTGCGGATGTCCGGCCCGGCAAACTCGCCGGTGGCCGGGTCAAGGGGGATCTGGCCCGACACATATACAAACCCGCCCGCGCATACAGCCTGGGAATAGGGGCCGATGGCGGCGGGGGCGTTGGCGGTGTGGACGGCGGTCAGGGGCGTCTGGGTGTTGTTCATGGGGATACCTTCTTTCTGCAATGTTTGTTTTCTGCCTGCTTTCAGTATAGCAGGCCCGCGGCCGCCGGGCAAGGGCGGCTGCGGTTTCACAATTTTTTCGTGACAGAGGCAGAAGAATGTGGTATACTGTTAAAGTTCATGTTATGAAAAAACGGGCACGGCGCGGCAGATCCCCACGCCGTGCCGCTTTGAGCCACCCGGGGAGGTGCTTGACAACGATCACGAACATCAACCGCCTGGGCTGCGCGCTGGCCGGGGCGGCCGCGGCGCTGCTGCTTTGGCTGGCGCTGCCGCTGTCCGCCAAAGCGGCCGACTATGACACGACGCTGTCCCGGCTTGACGAACTGCAGACGCTGGCCGAAAGCTATATTGCGGAGCAGAACAACGGCGCAGACCCCATGCTGCTCACACTGTCCTACACGCGCGGCGGCGGCTACAACGATTCGATCTGGCAGCTGACCGCAGGCGCCAAGGACAGCGACTTTGAAAGCTATGTCCGCGACAGGGACGAAAGCCTGGGCGAGCTGGTCGGCATGGGTTCGATCACGGTCGGCAACGGCGATACGGTCGACTTCGGCCACCTGCTGGCCTCGATCAACCTTGTCTACAACGGCGTCCCCATCACCGGCAGCTGGGGCGGCGACTGCATGGAGCTCGCCCGCGCCTACCAGGGCCAGGCGTCCGACGCCGAGGGCTACGCCTCGCTGATGTCCGCCTCCTTCAACCTGCCGGACGACGGCAGCAACAGCTATTTCGGCAGCGACGACCTGCGCGCCGACCTCGACTCGGTCAACATCGGCGCGGAGCTGTCCGCCAGCACCCGCCTGGCCGACGCCATCCGCAGCTATTACGACGGCATGACCGAGTATGACCGCGCCTACCGCTTCATCGCCAACACCTTCGGCACCGTCAACACCGGCGACAAGGCATTCCGCGAGAGTGTGTACACGACGCTGACCGGGGACACCGGCATGCAGCTGCTGCTGTATACCGAGGGTATGTGGACGTTGGAAGGCGGCTGGCAGGTCTCGCCGGACAGCGAACCCGCCCTGCGCGGCGCGGCCTATGTCTTTGCCGATTACCTGCGCGGCGCCGTCAACGGCGAGAAAGTCACCGGCGCAAGCGAGCTGGACGGCCTGGCCACCATGGCGCAGAGCGCCCTGGCCGAGGCCCTCGGCGCGCTGGGCGACAACGAGGCCGCCAGCGCCGCGCTGGAAGCCGGGCAGCAGGCCCCCGCAGGCGGGACCAGCAGCGCGGTGGGCGGCGCGCTGGACGAAGCAACCCAGAGCCTGCGCACCAACTTTGACGCGCGCATCTTCCAGCTCGTGCTGCTCATCATCGGCGCAGGCGCGCTGTTGGGCCTGATCGTCAGCCTGATCGGCTTCGTGCGCGAAAAGCAGCGCTGAACATCCTGTTGAAACAAAAGGCCGCCGCGCCCCATTCCGGGCGCGGCGGCTGTTTTTTGGTTTACTTGGCGGCGCGGCGGCTGCCTTTGCCGCCGGTCTTTTTGGCGCGGGTCCCCTTGCCGGTCTGGGTGCGGGTCGACTTCGGCTTGGCGGCGCCGCGGGGCTTCGGCAGCGGCGGGGCTTTTTCCAGCAGCTTGTCCGGCACCGGTTCCAGCCGCCAGATCTGGTTTTCGCCGTTCACGTCCTGCCAGATCTGTGCCTGCGTGCCGTTGTCCATGCGCAGGCCGACCAGGTCCAGCACTTTATCCGCCAGCACGTTGTGCAGCTTGACGCCGCCGCCCGCGGGGACCACTTCCCACCGCTGGCCTGCGCCGGTCGTCGCGCTCCACTGGTGTACCCAGGTGCCGTTGACCACGCCGCTCATCGCCAGGTCCATCACCTTGCCGGTAAAGCGGTTGCGGATGCGGTACTGGCCGTCGGCGGTTTCCTCAAAACTCCACTGCTGCCAGGGCTGCCCTTCATAGCTCCACAGCCGCACCGAAGCGCCGTTCTCGGTGTTGAAATCGGCAACCTCCAGCACACGGCCGTTGGCGGCGGCGATGGTGTAGAACATCCCTTCCTGCAAAACGGTTTGTGCGCTACGCTTCATTGTTCGTCTCCCCTTTCCCGGGCCGGGCCCGGTGCTGTTTGCCCTATTATACCATGCCGCGCCCGCGCAGTTTCGCCAAAAATAAGCGGCTCGCTTTGTGGAACCTGCTTGTCTGCGGGGAGAAAGGCTTGCAATTTGCGCCCGCTTCCTTTATCATAAGAAATAGTTTTGTACCAAAGGAGGACCCGGCCGCCATGAGGATCGCCCTGATCGCCCACGATTCCCGCAAAGAGCTCATGACCCAGTTCTGCACCGCCTATGTCCGCATCCTGTCGGAAAACGAGCTGGTCGCCACCGGCGTGACCGGCAAGCTCGTGGCCGAAGCCACCGGCCTGCCGGTGCGCTGCCTGTACCCCGGCAACTGCGGCGGGGCCGAGCAGATCTCCGCCATGATCGCCTGCGGCGAGGTGGATATGCTGCTGTTCTTCCGCGACCCGGTCGGCGCGCGCGCCGACGAACCCAACGCCGTCACGCTGCTGCGCCTGTGCGATACCCACACGATCCCGGTGGCGACCAACATCGCCACGGCCGAAGTGCTGATCCACGGCCTGGAGCGCGGGGACCTCGCCTGGATCGAAGTCCAGCGCGGCCGCAAATAAACAAACCTAATAAACAAACAAAACACGCCCTGCCGCTTTTCTGCGGCAGGGCGCGTTTGACTTTATGAGGGGATCATTCCGCCCCGGCGGGGCGCATGCGGCCGATGCCCTGGATGCGGTCGATCAAAAAGCCGGACACCGTCACGGTCACAAGCGACCAGGCGATGCGCTGCACGGGCAGGTAGCTCAGCGAAAGGACCAGCACGGTCAGGTCGGTCACGAGATAGCTGCGCGCCATGCGCCAGCCGGTCAGTTTGGAGATGACCAGCGCGAGCGCGTCGTCGCCGCCGCTGGAACCGCCCTGCCGCACAATGAGCCCGACGCCGACGCCGACAAACACGCCGCCGAGCAGCGCCGCAAGCAGCGGCCAGGCCGAAAGGTCGGGCAGCAGAAAAGGCAGGCCCTCCCACACTTTAAAGCAGACGGCCACCGCGGCTGTCGACACCAGCGAGGTGCGGATGAACCCGGCCCCCAGGTAGCGCAGCGCCAGCAGGTAGCACAAAAGGTCCAAAACCGGCGACACGACCGACGCGGGCAGCCCGGTCCAGTGGTTGGCAAACAGAAGCAGGCCAAGCACGCCGCCCTCGGTGATGGAGGTGCGGCTGTGGATGTTGTGCAGCCCGAACGTCAAGATGGCCGCGCCCAGAAGCATGGGCGCCAGATTGGCCGGGCGCAGCAGCTCCGCCAGCGCGCGCAGCTGCCGAAGAACGAACTGTTTTGTTTTTGAAAACATGATATTTCCTTTACAGTTGCATACGGTTCCCACCGGCAGCCCAGGCGGCGTCCGGTGGCACGGGATACAGTTTTGCGGGGAAATATCACATTCTTTCTTTAAAATTTTACAATGACCGCGGGGGTACAGCTCTAGTGTACCATATCCCGGCGCGCCGCGCAAGTCCGCCCGCCGCGGACAAAACACAAAAACGGCGGGGACCCGTGGGTCCCCGCCGTTTACCGGTTCTGGCGGTGCTTATGCGGTTTTATGTGCAAAAATCAGATATGCCACTTCCAGTCGCGGACTTCGGGCAGATCCTGGCCATATTCGTGGATATAGCTCTTGTGGTCGACCAGCGTGTCGTTCATCTTCTGGATGAGGTACGCGCCGCGGTTGCCCAGGCTGGGCAGGTGCTGGATGGCATCCTTGACCAGGTGGTAACGGTCGATCTCGTTCTGCACGCGCATGTCGAACGGCGTGGTGATGGTGCCTTCCTCCTGGTAGCCATGGACGCTCAGGTTGCGGTTGAAGCGCTCGTAGGTCAGCTCATGCACCAGCGTCGGATAGCCGTGGAAGTTGAAGATGATGGGCTTGTCCTTGGTGAACAGCGCGTTGTAGTCGGCGTCGGTCAGGCCGTGCGGATGCTTGGTGCTGGGCTGCAGCTTCATCAGGTCGACAACGTTGATGACGCGGATCTTCAGCTCGGGCAGCGCGTCGTGCAGGATGGTGACGGCGGCCAGCGTCTCCAGCGTCGGGGTGTCGCCGCAGCAGGCCATGACGATGTCCGGCTCGGCGCCCTGGTCGGTGGAGGCCCACTCCCAGATGCCGATGCCCTGGGTGCAGTGCTTGACAGCCTGCTCCATGGTCAGCCACTGCGGACGCGGATGCTTGGAGGTGACGAGCACGTTGACATAGTCGCGGCTCTTGATGCAGTGGTCGAAGCAGCTCAGCAGGCAGTTGGTATCCGGCGGCAGGTACAGGCGCACGACGTCGGCCTTCTTGTTGGCGATGTGGTCCAGGAAGCCGGGGTCCTGATGGGTGAAGCCGTTGTGGTCCTGCTGCCAGACGTTGCTGGTCAGCACCAGGTTCAGGCTGGCGATGCTCTGGCGCCAGGGCAGCTGGCTGCAGACCTTGAGCCACTTCGCATGCTGGGCGACCATCGAGTCGACCACGCGGATGAAGCTCTCGTAGCTGGCGAAGAAGCCGTGGCGGCCGGTCAGCAGGTAGCCTTCGAGCCAGCCTTCGCACATATGCTCCGAAAGCATACTGTCCATGATGCGGCCGTCGGTGGCCAGGAACTCGTCGCCGGGCACGGTGGCGCTGTTCCAGTCGCGGTTGGTCGCCTCAAAGCACTTGTACAGGCGGTTGGACATCGTCTCGTCGGGGCCAAAGACGCGGAAGTTCTTGGCGTCGGCGTTGAGCTTGAGCACGTCGCGGATGTAGCCGCCGACCTCGATCATGTCCTGCTTCTCGACGCTGCCGGGGAACGGGATGTCAACGGCATAGTCCTTGAAGTCGGGGGTGCGCAGGTCGCGCAGCAGCTTGCCGCCGTTGGCGTGCGGGTTGGCCGCCAGGCGGCGGTCGCCGGTCGGGGCCAGCTCCTGCAGCTCGGGGATCAGCGTGCCGTTTTCGTCAAACAGCTCTTCGGGGTGGTAGCTGCGCAGCCACTCTTCCAGCTGGACCATGTGCTCTTCCTGGTTGGGCATGCCAACGGTCAGGTCGATGGGCACCTGGTGCGCGCGGAAAGTGCCTTCGATCTGCTTGCCGTCGACCTCTTTCGGGCCGGTCCAGCCCTTCGGGGTGCGCAGCACGATCATCGGCCAGCGGATGACTTCGGGGCGGTTGCCGCTGCGGCAGGCAGCCTGGATGCTGTGGATCTCCTCGATCACGGTGTCCAGCGTTTCGGCCATCTTCTCGTGCATGGTCATCGGGTCGTCGCCCTCGACAAAGTACGGCTTCCAGCCGCAGCCCAGGAAGAAGTGCTCGATGTCCTCGTGGCTCATACGGCCGAAGATGGTGGGGTTGGAGATCTTGTAGCCGTTCAGGTGCAGGATGGGCAGCACAGCGCCGTCGCCCACGGGGTTCAGGAACTTGTTGGACTGCCAGGAGGTGGCCAGCGGGCCGGTCTCGGCTTCGCCGTCGCCGACGGTGACGGCGCAGATCAGGTCGGGGTTGTCAAACACAGCGCCGAACGCATGGGCGATGGAATAGCCCAGCTCGCCGCCTTCGTTGATGGAACCGGGGGTCTCGGGCGCAACGTGGGACGAGATGCCGCCGGGGAAGCTGAACTGCTTGAACAGCTTGCGCATGCCCTCTTCATCACGGCTGATGTTGGGGTACACTTCGCTGTAGGTGCCGTCCAGGTAGGCGTTGGCAACAAAGAAGTTGCCGCCGTGGCCCGGGCCGGAGATCAGGATCATGTCCTGGTCATACTTCTTGATGACGCGGTTCAGATGTACATAGACGAAGTTCTGGCCGGGAACGGTGCCCCAGTGGCCGACGATCTTCTTCTTGACATCGTCGCGCGTCAGCGGGCGGCGCAGCAGCGGGTTGTCCAGCAGATACAGCTGGCCCGCCGCCAGGTAGTTCGATGCCCGCCAGTAGGCGTCGATCTTTTTCAGTGCGGTTTGATCCAACATACGGATTCCTCCTTGTGTGGTGGGATATACGGGAAAAACGGAGCTCAGCCCCGGTTTTCGGCTTGCAGGGCGGCGCGTTCGGCTTGCAGCGCGCCGCGGTAACGGCCCAGGAACGCCGTGAACCCGGCGCGGTCGGCCTCGGTGGGGGCCAGCGTGCTGGCCGGGGCCCCGGCAAACACGCGCTCATGCAGGTAGGCGGCCAGCGTTTCGCCGGGGGCCTTGTTCAGCGCATAGGCGGCCAGCAGGGCCATGCCGTAAGGCCCGCCCTCGCCGGCGGTCTGGCGCACCGTGACCGGCGCGGCGGCCGCCGCGGCCAGATAGCGCTGCGCCACGCCGGGGGTCTTGAACAGCCCGCCGTGGCCGGTCAGCGTATCCACCGCGACCTCCTCGCCGTGCAGGATGTCCAGCCCTAGCGCCAGCGTCGCCATGGCGGAATAGATATGCGCGCGCATCAGGTTGGGCAGCGTGAAGGCGCTCTCCGGCCCGCGCAGCAAAAGCGGGCAGCCCGCGTCAAAGTGGGTCACGCCTTCGCCGGAATAGTAGTTGACCGGCACGATGCCCCCGGCGTCCGGCGCGCCCTGCAGCGAAAGCTCGAACAGCTTGGTGAACAGCGCGCCCTTGTCCGGCGCGGTCCCGCCCAGGGCGGCGGCCTGCGCCAGCAGGTCGACCCAGGCGTTCAGGTCGCTCGTGCAGTTGTTGCAGTGCACCATGGCCACCGGCGCGCCGTCCGGCGTCGTGACCAGGTCGATCTCGGGGTAAACGCGGCGCAGCGGCCGCTCCAGCACGACCATCGCAAAGATGCTCGTGCCCGCGCTGACGTTGCCGGTGCGCGGGGCCACGCTGTCGGTGGCGGCCATGCCGGTGCCGGCGTCGCCTTCGGGCGGGCACAGCGGGCAGCCGGGCTGCAGCGTGCCGGTCGGGTCCAGCAGGCGCGCGCCCTCGGGCGTCAGCGTTCCGGCTTCGGCCCCGGCGGGCAGCACGGCGGGCAGCAGCGCGGCGGCGTCGACCGGGTACCCCGCCCGGGCCGCCATGCCGTTAAAGCGGGCCAGCAGGTCTTTGTCATAATCCGTGGCGGCGCTGTCGATCGGGAACATGCCCGAAGCGTCGCCCACGCCCAGCACCTTGCGGCCGGTCAGCTTCCAGTGCACGAACCCGGCCAGCGTTGTGAAAAAGCGCAGCCGCGGCAGGTGTTCTTCTTTGTTCAGCATCGCCTGATACAGGTGCGCGATGCTCCACCGCTGCGGGATGTTGAAGCCGAACGCCTCGGTCAGCGCTTCGGCTGCCGGGCCGGTGATCGTGTTGCGCCAGGTGCGGAACGGGACCAGCAGCGCGTCGTTTTCGTCAAAAGCCAGGTAGCCGTGCATCATGGCCGAAACGCCCAGGCAGCCGACCGTCGTCAGCGGCTGGCCGAAACGGGCCTGTACGTCGGCGGCCAGCGCCGCATACGCGGCCTGCAGCCCGGCCCAGATCTCGCTCTCCGGGTAGGTCCAGACGCCGTTTTCCAGCCGGTTTTCCCAGGTGTAGTCCCCCTGGGCCAGCGGCGCGTGGTCGGGGCCGATCAGCACGGCCTTGATGCGGGTGGAACCAAACTCAATGCCCAGAGTACAGCGTTCGGGGCAGAAAGACATAAAAATCAAACCACCTTTCGTAAAATATTGTGCAAGCAGCGGGCAGCGGCCGCCCGGCCGCTGGACCCTATTACCCATAGCATACCATATTTGGCGCACAAAAGCCAGTGGTAATTGTTTGTTTTTGCTGATTTTTGTTATACATTCCCGCTGCGGGCTCAGCCGCCTGAAGCGTCCGTGTGCAGCACAAGGTCGGCCGCGGCCTCGATGCCGTATGCCTGCAGGTAGCCTTCCTCCAGCGGGACCCAGCGCGTGCGGAACATTTCAAAGTTGCCGCCTTCGCGCGCCTGCAGCCGCGCGGCCTGCACGGCGGGCTCGCAGGTCAAAAACACGCGCAGCGTGTACGGCCCCAGCGCCGGGTGGTGGGCATAGCTGCCCTCCAAAACGGTCAGCGCCCCGGCGGGCAGCGCCGCCGCGGGGCCGAATTGGCCGCGGTGGCAGTCGTACGGGCGCGACACCGCCGCGCGCCCGGCGCGCAGCGGGTCCAGCACTTCGGCGCGCAGGCGGGCCAGGTCCATGTTGGCGGCGGGGGTGTGTTCCCAGCCGGGGGCGCGGCGCGCAAACGGCAGATAGTAGTCGTCCGTATGCACAACGGCGCAGCCGAACACGGCCGCCAGCAGCGCGCCCAGCGTCGTTTTGCCGCTGCCGCAGCGGCCGTCCACGGCCACCAGCGCGCCCGCGTCCAGGTCCGCCACGGCCTGCAGGGCCGGGGCAAAAACGGGGTACCGGCGGCAGGCCGCCGCCAGCGTCAGGTTTCCGCAGGGTTCGGGCATGGGAAAGACCTCCATTCACAGTAAAAGGGCGTTGCGCCCGCAAATGATTTGTATTACAATAAAAGGCAGCCAGGCCGTACAGGGGAAGGAGGCGCTGCCCTTTGTGGCACCCGATCAAACATTACAAGACCATCCACCACCACAAGATGTGGGTCATGCGCTACTGCTTCCGCTGCGGGCTGTACTGGCAGGGCCTCACGCATGATTTGAGCAAGCTCGCGCCGGTCGAGTTCCTGGCCGGGGCCAAATACTGGCAGGGCAGCTGCAGCCCCAACAACGCCCAGCGCCAGGCCGAAGGCTGCAGCGCCGCCTGGCTGCACCACAAGGGGCGCAACCGCCACCACCTGGAATATTGGATCGACTACGCGCCGGACGGCGACCATGCTATGTCCGGCATGCGCATGCCGGGCCGGTATGTGGCCGAGATGATCTGCGACCGCATCGCCGCGAGCCGCAACTATCTCGGCAGCCAATACACCGACGCCGCGCCCTGGAACTATTATGACCGCAGCAAGGACCACTACCTGCTGCACCCCGCGACCCGCGCCGAGCTCGAGCACGCGCTGCGCCTGCTGCGCGACGAAGGCGAGGACGCCTGCTTCGCCTATGTCCGGCGCGAACTTTTGGGGAAGAAGAAATAGTAAAGAGTTCAGAGTTTAGAGTTCAGAGTTCAGATTCAGATAAGGTGTCCGCGCGCAGCGCGGACGGTTTTATAAACGGGTTTTGCTTCCGGGCTGCGGGCTGACTGCGGCGCACGGAAAAAGACAAAAGAAGGAGACGAAAACATGTCCATCGAAATCGTGAAAGACTACCTTGCCGGGTTCGGGCTGGCGGAGCGGGTCATCGAGTTTCAGGAGTCGAGCGCTACGGTCGAGGAGGCGGCGCGCGACCTTGGCTGCGAACCGGCGCGCATCGCCAAGACGATGGCGTTCCAGGGGCCGGACGGGGCCTTCCTTGTTGTGCTGGCCGGGGACGCCCGGGTGGACAACCCGCGCTTCAAGGCACAGTTCCACACCAAGGCCAGCATGGTCAAGCCGGAGGACCTTGTCGCGCGGGTCGGCCACCCGATGGGCGGCGTCTGCCCGTTTGCGCTGCGCCCCGGCGTGCCGGTCTATCTGGACGAAAGCCTGCGCCGGTTCGACATCATTTTCCCGGCCGCCGGCACGCCGCGCAGCGCCGTGCGCCTGACCGTGCCCGAGCTCGAAGCCAGCGTGCAGAATTTTGCAGGCTGGGTCAATGTGGGGAAGTTTTCTTGATTTTTTAAAAAAGCGAGCGCGCAGAGGGGCCGGCGGGATGAGGGCATCCCGCCCTACGGCCGTCCGGGCGGCCGCGGCCGTCCCGTTTGGCCGGTCGTGCCCGGATGGCGTGTAGGGGAGGGGCATGCCCCTCCCGAACCCCCGCGCCGCCGCGGGGTTCCCCGGGCGCACAATGTGCGCCCCTACATGGGTTGCGGTGGCGCGGGGGTTGCGGTTGGCCGCGGATTTTCCCCCGGTCCGTAGAGGCGGGATTCATCCCGCCCGCGGGCGTTCGCGGCGTCGCGGGGTTCCCGGGACGATCTCCGGCCTAAGAGCCGGGCCTTGCGGTCTTTGGCCTCCGAAACGCGCCTGCGGGCGCAGTGGAACCGGCCCCTACAATGTTTGCGATAGCGCCAACACAGGAGGCGTGCTTTTCCTCCAAAAACGCGCCAGTTTTTGAGCCGCCCGCAGGGCGGCGATCCACCGCATCTGAACTCTCAACTCTCAACTCTCAACTCTGAACTCTAAACCCTCAGCTCTCCGCAATCCCAAAAAAGTACTTGTTCAGCCGGATCTTGTTTTCTTCATACAGCCCCAGCTGCTTGTACAGGTCTTTATAATAGGCCGAAAGCTCCCACCGTGTGGACAGTACTTTGACCGGGTTCAGGTTGTGCACCAGGCTCTGCGGGTTCTGCACATAGTTGTATACCGGCGTCGACAGCGCGTAAAAGCGCTCGGCATAGCGGATGTAGCTGAGGTTGAAGTAAAAATCCTCACTGTAATCCAGCTCCTCGCTGCACTCGATGTCCGGGTGCGCCTGCACGATGGCGGTGCGGTACAGCTTGTTCCACATCACGCCGTAATAAAAGCTGGCCGGTTCCTGCATCAGCCCGTAGGCGAACTGCGCCTTGGTCAGCGGCCCTTCCAGCAGGAAACCGAACGTCTGCACGCGGGTGCGGCTGTCAAAACCGGGCTCCGCTTCGCCGGGGCGGCGCGGCGGGCGCAGGCGCTCGCGTTCGCGCGGGGGCTCCACGCGGTTGTAATGGGCGATGACCATGTCGGCCGCATAGCGCTGCGCGCGGTCGACCAGCAGCTCGGTCGCATAGGGCTGCAGGGTGTCGTCGGCGTCGGCAAACTGCAGGTATTCGCCTTTGGCGGCGCGCATCCCGAGGTTGCGCGTGGCCGACACGCCGCTGTTGGCTTTGTCGATCAGCGTGATGCGCCCGTCCACCTGGGCGAACATGCGGCACACGTCGGGGCTGACATCCTGGCTGCCGTCGTTGAGCAGGATGATCTGCAGGTTCGTATAGGTCTGGCGGCGGATGCTCTCGACACAGCGGGCGATATGGTTTTTGGCGTTGTACACCGGCACGATCACGCTGACCAGCGGCTGGGCGCTCATAGGGCGGGCCTCCTTTGCGGAAAATCATTACAAGTTAAACGATACCACAAACGCGCCGCCGGTACAATCACCCCGCGCCGGGCCGCCGGGAAAACATAAAAATGAATAAATATGCGCATATCCAGTATAATATACCGAGCCGGACCGGAGAAACCTGTAAAAATATACAAATCTGACGGACATGTATCGGGCGATTCGTGCAAAATTCCAGCTTGATTTTGCGCGCAGGCCGTGTATAATAGAATTCATCGAATGAATAAATATTCAGCCGCCTGGGCGGCAGAAGGGTGGATACTATGAAAAAGGATAAAAAAGACATCAAAAAAGTCGTGCTGGCTTACTCTGGCGGTCTCGACACCTCCATCATCATCCCCTGGCTGAAGGAGAACTACAACAACTGCGAAGTCATCGCCGTTTCCGGCGACGTCGGCCAGGGCACCGAGCTGGACGGCCTGGAGGAAAAGGCCAAAAAGACCGGCGCGTCCAAGCTGTATGTGCTCGACCTCAAGAAGGATTATGTCGAAAACTACATCTGGCCATGCCTGAAGGCGGACGCCAAATATGAGGACTACCTGCTCGGCACCTCCCACGCGCGCCCCTGCATCGCCAAGGGCCTGGCCGACATCGCCATCAAGGAAGGCGCCGACGCCATCTGCCACGGCTGCACCGGCAAGGGCAACGACCAGGTCCGCTTTGAGCTGACCCTGAAGGCCTTCTGCCCCGATATGGCCATCATCGCCCCCTGGCGCGAGTGGGACATCAAGAGCCGCGACGAGGAGATCACCTACGCCGAAGCGCACAACATCCCCCTCAAGATCAGCCGCGAGACCAACTACTCCAAGGACAAGAACCTCTGGCACCTCTCGCACGAGGGCCTCGACCTCGAGGACCCCAAAAACGAGCCCACCTACAATAAGGAAGGCTTCCTCGAGCTCGGCGTCAGCCCCGAACAGGCCCCCGATACCCCGACCTATGTGACCATCCACTTTGAGCAGGGCATCCCCACCGCTGTCGACGGCAAGGAGATGGACGGCGTGGCCCTGATCGAATACCTCAACAAGATCGGCGGCGAAAACGGCATCGGCCTGCTGGACATTGTCGAAAACCGCCTGGTCGGCATGAAGAGCCGCGGCGTCTACGAGACCCCCGGCGGCGCGATCCTCTACAAGGCGCACAACGTGCTCGAGACCATCACGCTGGATAAGGAGAGCTTCCATTTCAAGGAGATCGTCGCGCAGAAGATGGGCGAGATCGTCTACAACGGCCAGTGGTTCACCCCGCTGCGCGAAGCCATCTGCGCCTTCACCGACCAGCTGCAGAAGACCGTCACCGGCGACGTGACGCTCAAGCTGTACAAGGGCAACATGATCAACGCCGGCGTCACCAGCCCCTACACGCTGTACGACGAGCAGACCGCCTCCTTCGGCGAGGACGACGATTACAACCAGGCCGATTCCAGCGGGTTCATCAACCTGTTCGGCCTGCCCATTGCCGAGCGCGCCAAGCTCGCCAAGAAGTGGCCCAACGCCTGATTGACGCCGCCGTTTCGTTTTAATTTACAGTTCCGTTGTTCAGAGTTTAGGGTCAGGAGTTTGGGCAAAGCGGCCGCGCCGCTTTGCCCGGGCGCCGGGCTCTAAACTCTGAACTCTTTAGGGCGTACCCGAACAACCAAACGGCGCCGCACAGCGCCGGGGATTTTTTCGGGCAGGCCCCAACCAAACATGAGGAAGGGAGCGCTTTTCGTGGCAGAACAGCTTTGGAAAGGCCGTTTCAGCAAAGCGGTGGACCCCCGCGTCAACGATTTCAACTCCAGCATTCGCTTTGACCAGCGCATGGCCCGCCAGGACATCAACGGCAGCATGGCCCATGCGACGATGCTCGGCGAGCAGGGCATCATTGCGCCGGAGGACCGCGACGCCATCCTGACCGGCCTGCAAGAGATTCTGGCCGACCTGGAAAGCGGCGCTTTGGAGATCGACCCGGCGGCCGAAGACATCCACACCTTTATCGAGCAGACGCTGACCGCCCGCATCGGCGATGCGGGCAAGCGCCTGCACACCGGCCGCAGCCGCAACGACCAGGTCGCGCTGGACATCCGCTTAACCCTGCGGGAGGAAGTCACCGGCCTGATGGACCAGATCCTCGGCCTGGTGGCGGTCCTGTGCGATCAGGCCGAACAGAACACCGGCAGCGTCATGCCCGGCTACACCCACCTGCAGCGCGCCCAGCCCGTGACGATGGGCCACCAGCTGATGGCCTACGCCTGGATGCTGCTGCGCGACTATGGCCGCCTGCAGGACGCCCTCGCCCGCATGCTGCACGACTGCCCGCTCGGCTCCGGCGCGCTGGCCGGGACCACCTACCCGATCGACCGGCAGCTCACGGCGGAGATGCTCGGCTTTGACGGCCCCTGCCCCAACAGCCTGGACGGCGTCTCCGACCGCGATTTCTGCATCGAGATCGCCGCGGCCATCAGCATCTGCATGATGCACCTGTCCCGCCTGTCGGAGGAGATCATCCTGTGGTGCAGCTGGGAGTTCAAGTTCATCGAACTCGACGACGCTTTCACGACCGGCTCCTCCATCATGCCGCAGAAGAAAAACCCCGATGTGACCGAACTCATCCGCGGCAAAACCGGCCGCGTTTACGGCGACCTCAACACGCTGCTTGTCATGATGAAGGGCCTCAGCCTTGCCTATGACAAGGACATGCAGGAGGACAAGGAAGCCATGTGGGACGCCATCGACACGCTGGCGCTCTGCCTGCGCACCGTCACGCCGATGCTGGCCACAATGACCACCCTGCCCGAAAACATGCGCGCCGCCGCGGCCAAAGGCTTTATCAACGCCACCGACTGCGCCGACTACCTGACCAAAAAAGGCATGCCGTTCCGCGACGCCTACAAGCTGACCGGCGCAATGGTCAGCGACTGCATCGCCGCCGGAAAGACGCTCGAACAGCTCACGCCGGACGAATTTAAAGCCTACAGCCCCCTGTTTGAAGCGGACGTTTACACCGCCATCGACCTGCTGACCTGCTGCGAGGGCCGTTCCAGCTACGGCGGCCCCAGCCAGGCGAGTGTGCGCGCCCAGATCGAAGCCGCCCGCGCCCAAATCGCCGCGCTGCGCGCGGAAGCGGACGAAGCGTAAACCGCGGCGGCCTTTAAATCCCGCACGCTTCCTGTATTTTGATCCGCCGCTGTTGCCGGGAAGGGAGAAGTTTATGCCGATACAGATCTTCATCGACGGTTCGGCCGGGACAACCGGCCTGCGCATCGTCCAGCGGCTGGCCGAGCGCGCCAAAACCGAGCCGCTGACCGTGCGCATGCTGGAAGGCGAGCAGCGCAAGGACCTGGCCGCCCGCATCGACGCCATCAACCGCAGCGACGTCGCTTTCCTCTGCCTGCCGGACGCCGCCGCGCGCGAGATCGTGCCGCACATCGACCCGGCCGTGCGCGTGCTGGATACCTCCACGGCGCACCGCACCGCCCCCGGCTGGGTCTACGGCCTGCCGGAGCTGCACGGCACGCGCGCCGCGCTGAAAACCGCCGCCCGCGTCGCCGTGCCCGGCTGCCACGCCACCGGCTTTATTGCGCTGGCCGCGCCGCTGGTGCAGGCGGGGCTGCTGCCCGCCGGGGCCAGGCTGTCCTGCACCAGCCTGACCGGCTATTCCGGCGGCGGCAAAACGATGATTGTCGATTACGAGGCGGCCGGCCGCCCCGCCGCGCTCGAAGCCTGCCGCCCCTACGGCCTTGCGCTGCACCACAAGCACCTGCCCGAGATGCAGGCAATCTGCGGGCTGGAAGCCCCGCCGCTGTTCGTGCCGGTGCTGGGCGATTATTACGCCGGGATGCTGACCATGCTGCCGCTGTTCCCGGCGCAGTACGGCACAACAGCCGGAACCATCGCCGGCGCGCTGGCCGAATACTACGCGGGCGAACCGATGGTGACGGTGCACGGCCTGGGGCAGGGGACCGAAAACGGCTTCCTGGCCGCCAATGCGCTGGCGGGCAGCGACCGGCTGGAGATCTTCTGCCTGCCCAGCCCCGACGGCGCGCAGCTGCAGCTGGTCAGCCTGTTCGACAACCTCGGCAAAGGCTCCTCCGGCGCGGCGCTGCAGTGCATGAACGCAATGCTGGGCCTGCCGGAAACGCAGGGGCTGAGCCGAACATAAAAGAGAATGAGAAATGAGGAATTAGGAATGAGGAATGGCCGCTGCGGTAGGCGCGGGGCCGGGATTTCTCGTTTTTGCGAAACAGGGGGAACGATTCTATGTCCGAAACACAAACCTTTGCGCCCGTGGCGGGCGGCATCTGCGCGCCGCAGGGCTTTGCGGCGGCCGGGGTGCACTGCGGCATCCGGCACAACCACGAAAAACCCGACCTGGCGCTCATCAAAGCCGATGTGCGCTGCGCGGGCGCGGCCTGCTACACGACCAACAAGGTCTACGGCGCGCCCATCACGGTCGACCGCGAACACCTGGCCGACGGCTACGCCCAGGCCATTTTGGTCAACAGCGGCAACGCCAACACCTGCGCGCCCGGCGGGCTGGAGCTTGCCCGCGCCACCTGTGATCTGGCCGCGCAGGCGCTGGGCATCCCGGCGGCCGATGTGCTGCCGTCCTCGACCGGCGTCATCGGCCAGCCGATGAGCCTGGAGCCGTTCGCGGCCGGCATCCCGGCGGCGGCCGCCCGGCTTTCGGCCACCGCCGCGGGCAGCAGCGCGGCCGCCACCGCCATCATGACGACCGACACCCACCCGAAGGAATATGCGGTCGAGTTCACGCTGGGCGGCAAAACCTGCCGCCTGGGGGCCATCGCCAAGGGGTCCGGCATGATCCACCCCAACATGGCGACGATGCTGCTGTTTTTGACGACCGACGCCGCCGTGCCCCCGGCCGTGCTGCAGGCGGCGCTGTCCGCCGTTGTGCCCGCCACCTTCAACCAGATCTCGGTCGACGGCGATACCTCCACCAACGACACGGTCATCCTGCTGGCTTCCGGCCTGGCGGGCAACGCGCCGCTGGCGGAAAATACGCCGGACTATGATACCTTTGTGGCCGCGCTGACCGCCGTGGCCGAGCACATGTGCCGCGAGCTGGCCGGGGACGGCGAGGGCGCGACCAAGCTGCTGGAGTGTACCGTCACCGGCGCGCCGGATCTGCCCACCGCGCGGGCGGTGTCCCGCAGCGTGATCCATTCCACGCTGTTCAAGGCCGCCATGTTCGGCGCGGACGCCAACTGGGGCCGCGTGCTGTGCGCCATCGGCTACACCCCCGGCGACTTTGACATCAGCCGCACCGCCGTGCGCCTTAAAAGCAAAGCGGGCGAGGTGTTTGTCTGCGAAAACGCCGCCCTCCACCCCTACAGCGAGGAGGAGGCCGCCAAAGTCCTGGCCGAACCCGAGATCGAGATCCTCATCGACCTGGGCAGCGGGACCGCCGCCGCCAAGGCCTGGGGCTGCGATTTGACCTACGAATACGTCAAGATCAACGGCGATTACCGCACCTGACGCCGCTGCGGAGAAACGGAGACGACCGATGAAAAATGTCGAAATGGCGCAGCTCTTTTCAGAGGCGACGCCCTATATCCAGAAATACCACGGCAAGACGCTGGTCATCAAATACGGCGGCAACGCCATGGTCAACGGCGCGCTCAAGCTGGCCGTCATGAACGACCTTGTCACGCTCACGCTGCTCGGCGTCAAGGTCGTGCTGGTGCACGGCGGCGGCCCGGCCATCAACGCCATGCTCGGCAAGCTCGGCATCCCGTCCCGCTTTGTCGGCGGCCTGCGCTATACCGACGCCGAGACCATGACCGTTGTGCAGCAGGTGCTGGCCGGGCAGGTCAACAAAGACCTCGTCGCGCTGCTCAAGGGGCGCGGCGTCGGGCTGTGCGGCATGGACGGCAACACCATCGCCTGCCGCCGCTATACCGACGCCGACCTTGGCTTTGTGGGCGAGATCACCCACATCGACACCACGCTGATCGACCACCTGCTGGAAGACCAGTTCATCCCGGTCATCGCCACCGTCGGCATGGACCCCGAAAACGGCGTGCTCTACAACGTCAACGCCGACACCGCCGCCGCGGCCATCGCCGTGGCGCTGCAGGCGGAAAAGCTCGTCTCCATGACCGATATTGCCGGGCTGCTGCGGGACAAAAACGATGAATCCACCCTCATCCCGGAAGTCGAACTCTCCGAGATCGAGGGCTACAAGGCGGAGGGGGTCATCGCCGGGGGCATGCTGCCCAAGATCGACGGCATGGCCGACGCCATCCGCCGCGGCGTGAACGAAGCCGTCATCATCGACGGCCGCGTGCCCCATTCCGTTCTGCTCGAGATGTTCAGCGACCGCGGTTCCGGCACGCTGTTTTACCAGAAACGCAGCCGCCGCGGCGAATAAAGGGGGAAATGCCATGAACCGCGAAAAAGTCATCGACCGGGACGAGCAGTACATCATGCACACCTACGCCCGCAGCCCCGTTGTCATCGAACGCGGCGAGGGCCTTGTCGCCTGCGACGCAAACGGCCGGACCTATCTCGACTTCACCTCCGGCATCGGCGTCAATTCGCTCGGCTTCGCCCACCCGGCCTGGCTCAAGGCCGTCACCGAGCAGGCGGGCCTTGTGCAGCACACCTCCAACCTGTATTATACCGCCCCCTGCGGGCGGCTGGCGCGGCGGCTGTGCCAGCGCACCGGGCTGGACCGGGTGTTTTTTGGCAATTCCGGCGCCGAGGCCAATGAGGGCGCGATCAAATGCGCGCGCAAGTACAGCGCCGACAAATACGGCGAAGGCCGCAGCAAGGTCGTCACGCTCGTCAACTCGTTCCACGGCCGCACGCTCGCCACGCTGACCGCCACCGGCCAGGAGGTGTTCCACCACGACTTCGGCCCCTTCCCGGCGGACTTCGCCTATGTCCCGGCCGGGGACTTCGACGCCCTGGCCGCCGCCGCGGGCGACGGGCGCACCTGCGCCGTCATGATGGAGCTTGTGCAGGGCGAGGGCGGCGTCGTGGCGCTGGAGCCCGACTATGTGCACCGGGTCGCCGATTTCTGCGCCGCGCGCGATATCCTGCTCATCGTTGACGAAGTGCAGACCGGCGTCGGCCGCACCGGCAAGTTCCTCGCGTGCGAAAATTACCACCTCAAACCCGATATCGTCACGCTGGCCAAGGGCCTGGGCGGCGGGCTGCCCATTGGCGCGGTCGTCGCCAGCGAAAAAGCCGCCGCGGGCATGGGCCCGGGCAGCCACGGTTCGACCTTCGGCGGCAACCCGGTCGTCTGCGCCGGGGCCTGCGCGGTGGTCGACGCCATGGACGAGGAATTTTTGCAAAATGTTAACGATTGCGCCGCGGCCCTCTGGGCCGCCCTGCGCGCGCTGCCGCACGTCGTCGGCGTCAGCGGCCTGGGGCTGATGATCGGCGTACAGTTTGAGCCGGGCGTTTCGGCCGCCGAGGTGCGCGCCGCCTGCGAGCGCCGCGGCCTGCTGGTGCTGACCGCCAAGGACCGCCTGCGCCTGCTGCCCCCGCTCATCCTGACCCCCGCCGACGTCGAAAAAGCCGCCGCCATCCTGCGCAAAACGCTGCAGAGCATCTGAACTGCCCGCATCCCCGAAGCCGTGCCTGCGGCCCTTCCGTTTGGCCGCTCGCCCGCCGCGGTTTGTAGGGGAGGGCCATGGCCCTCCCGCAAACCCCGCGCCGCCGCAGGGTCCGGCGGGATGAGGGCATCCCGCCCTACGTCCGCCCGGATGGCCGCGGCCATCCCGGTTGGCCCAAAACATAAAATTTATTCGTAGGGGCGGGATTTATCCCGCCCGCGGGACCCCGCGCCGCCGCAAGGTCCGGCGGGATGAGGGCATCCCGCCCTACGTCCGCCCGGGTGGCCGCGGCCATTCGGGTCGGCCCAAAACATAAAATTTATTCGTAGGGGCGGGATTTATCCCGCCGCGGAACCCCGCGCCGCCGCAAGGCCCGGCGGGATGAGGGCATCCCGCCCTACGTCCGCCCGGGCGGCCGCGGCCATTCAGGTCGGCCTAAAACATAAAATTTATTCGTAGGGGCGGGATTTATCCCGCCCGCAAACCCTGCGCCACCGCAAACGCCCCGGGACGATGCAAGCATCGTCCCCTACATGGGTTTGCGATAACATTAAAACCATGCTTTTCCGGGCGGCCACGGCGTTTGCCAAGGTTTGTAGGGGAGGGCCATGGCCCTCCCGCAAACCCCGCGCCGCCGCAAAGCCCGGCGGGATGAGGGCATCCCGCCCTACGTCCGCCCGGGCGGCCGCGGCCATCCCGGTCGGCCCAAAACATAAAATTTATTCGTAGGGGCGGGATTTATCCCGCCCGCGGGACCTCCGCGCCGCCACCCCTTCTGCATACGAACAGCCCGGACCGCCGAAGCGGTCCGGGCTGTCTCTCTGTTCCCATCAAATTCCATCAAAATTTTGCCGCTGCGCTCACTGTGCCAGGCGCTCCAGGGCGGCGCGGGCGCGGGGGTCGTCCAGCAGCGGCGCAAAGGCCGGGTCGGCTGCCAGCTGGCGCTGCAAGACCTGCCGCAGCGCGCGCAGGTCCGGGTCTTTGTCCGGCGCGGCGGCGCTTTTGGCGGGCAGGGTGGGGGCGAACAGCGCCGGGTCCGGCGTGGGCACCGGCCCGGTCAGCACATCGACATACGCCTCCAGCGCCGCCGCGGCCTGCGGCACACGGCCTTCTTTGAGCAGCGGCTCCACTTTCAGCAATGCGCTTGAATCCAGCAAACCGAACGCGGCGGCCAGGGTGTGGTACGCTTCGGCCGCCGCCAGCTGGCGCTGCGTTTCCGGCAGCACGGCGGGCAGCGACGCCAGCACGCCGGCCGCCTGCTGCACCAGCGCGAACAGCCGTTTTTGCAGCGTGGCGCGGGCGGCGTCCGGGTCGCCCTGTTTGAGCTGCAGCTGGTAGCGGGTCATGGTGGGGTCCACGATCTGCTGCGGCAGTTCGGCCAGCAGCGCTTCGGCGCGGTCCAGCTCGCCGTGCAGCACCGCATGGGAGGCCAGCTGGTTGGCGGCGTACTGGGCCATGGCGGCGTCGCTGCCGCTGTGCAGCTCCTCCCACAAAGCCAGCGCGCGCGCCTGCCAGCGCTGGCGGTCGGCTTCATCGGCCTGCGGGAAAAGGATCTGCAGCGCCGACCAGCCGACAGCCGCGTGGTACTGCAGCACCGCGCAGCCGGGGTATTCCTGCACGAGCGCGGTCAGGGCCTGCTCCGCCCCGGCGCGGTCGCCGGAAAGCGCCAGGTGCACAACGCTGTCCAGGTGTTCGGCGGCCTCGGCCTCGGTCATGGCGGGGGCAAACTGCAGCAGCTCGTCCACCCGGCAGCGCAGCGCCCGCGCCAGCGGGCAGAGCAGCGTGATATCGGGGTAGGAGCTGTCGGTCTCCCATTTGCTCACGGCCGGGGCGCTGACCCCCAGGCTGGCGGCCAGCTGCTCCTGCGTCAGGCCGCGGGCGCGGCGGCGGGCGGCAATGTTGGCGCCGATCTGCAAAGTTGTTGGCATCATCAGGCATTCCTCGCTTTCGTCGTTGAGTCCGGCCGGCTTGCCTTTATTGTACCCCGCCCCCTGCCCCGGCGCAAGCGAGGCGTGTTTAAGTGCCGGGCACAAAAACTTGAACGGCAGGAAAAAAGCCCGGGCCGCCGAAACGGCCCGGGCTCAGCGTGTCGAGAAACTCGACACGCTGCAAAGGGGGCAACAGCCGCGCACGGCTGCGCCTAACGCGTCTATTTCTCCGGGTTGCGGTGCCCGCATCGCGCGGCGCGCCATA
>ERZ1643251.444-NODE-444-length-61190-cov-9.021870_pt1 | contig 61190 bp, 55 predicted proteins | sample MGYA00579261_ERZ1643251 | MGnify/ENA primary metagenome ERZ1643251 (study PRJEB29033, sample SAMEA4952267) | chicken gut metagenome | biome: Broiler Chicken; feature: Gastrointestinal Tract; material: Caecum | place: Ireland | collected 2018 | study: Broiler...
CGCATTAGCAATATGGTAAACTTCTATAATTATAAAATTTGCTAAAGCATTTTTTATCTTCCCCCAGTAAAACTGGGGGTTTATTCATGCTAAAGCGCCAAGTGAAACCGCGCCGCCAAAAACTTTTGGCGGTGCGGTTATTTTGTCTTATAAAATTCTTCAGACAACCAGATGGAAGATCCCCAGCGTCACGCCGCAGAAGATCAGCAGGGACAAAACGTCCGTGATGGTCGTGATAAAGGGGTTGGCAAAGACGGCGGGGTCGATATGAATGGATTTTGCAAAGATAGGGACGCAGCAACCGACGATCTTTGCGACGACCACTGCAAGAGCGATCGCCGTTCCCACGGCAAGGGAATAGAGGAGGGAATAATCGTACCCGAAGATCAGCCTGTCTACGAGCTGCAGTTTTGCAAAACACACGATCCCGACGGAAAGGGCGACGAGCACGGAAACGCGCATCTCTTTCCAGATAACTTTTCCTATGTCGCGCGGCCGTATTTCATCCAGCGCCATGCCGCGGATCACTGTGACGGAAGCCTGGCTGCCCGCGTTTCCGCCCGTTCCCATGACCATGGGCACGCACGCGACGAGCAGGGTGGAAAGCAGCGATTCGTAGGTGTTGAGGATGAGCCCCGTAAAAGTCGCGCTTACCATCAGAATGAGGAGCCAGGGGATCCTGTGCAGGTAAATGCGAAAGACGCTCGTTTCCAGATAAGGTTTGTCCGACGGGGTGACCGAGTTGATATACGAAATATCTTCCGTCGCCTCGTCCGTGATGACGTCGAGAGCGTCGTCGATGGTGACAATACCGACCAGTCTCTTTTCCTGATCGACCACGGGGACGGAAAGCAGGTCGTACTTGGAGAGGACGTTTGCCACAACTTCCTTGTCGTCCTGCGTGTTTACAAAGATAAAGTTCGTTTCCATAAAGGAAGCGACTTTTTCTTCATAGTCATGTAAAAAGAGGTCTTTTACCGTCACGGTGCCGATCAGAGTTTTCTGGTCGTCCGTGACGTAGCAGGTATAGATGGTCTCTTTGTCGATGGCCTCTTTTCTGATCTTGTCAAAGCATTCGCGTACGGACATATGGGCGCGGAGGGAAATGCACTCCGTGGTCATGATGCTGCCCGCGCTGTCTTTGGGATATTTGAGGATCTCGTTGATCTCTTTTCTGGTTTCGCTGTCCGCCTGCATCAGAATTCTGCGAACGACGTTGGCGGGCATCTCTTCGATGAGGTCGACGGTATCGTCGACAAACAGGTCGTCGATGATGAGCTTTAATTCTTTATCGGAAAAGGAGCGGATGAGCAGCTGCTGCTGCGTGCTGTTCATCTCCACAAATGTTTCCGCTGCAAGTTCTTTTGGCAGCAGGCGGAAAAGGATGGGAAGGTCTTCTTCGTCCAGTTCGGAGAAGATCTCCGCCAGGTCGACAGGCTCCAGATCGGCGAGCAGAGGTTTTAAGAGAGCGTATTTCTTTTCCCCGAGATAGTCAACAATTTCAACAATTTTGTCGTTTCTGTTTTCGGGAGTAGCTTTCAGAAGGACTTCGTGCACGACGTCTGTGGGCATAGTTTCCAGCAGTTGCTTTACGTCGTCGTCAATGATCTCATCTGTGACCGATTGCAGTTTTACGTCGCTGAAATTTTTTAAAACGCGCCTCTGCGTATCGCGGTCGAGCAGGACAAAGACGTCTGCGGCGGTTTCCTTGTCCAGTACGCCGAACAGGGCGGTGAGATTTTCGCTGTTCAGGGATTGCAAGATCTCCGCGAGTTCTTCCTGCGTCACGTCCTTTAAAAGTTCTTTCAGGGCGTCCGTGTCGTTCTCTTGCAGTAATTGCAGTATCTTTTCTTTCACGGCGCACCTCCTGGGAAAATCTACAGAAAAAGTATAATTTTTTTTGGCAATTTTGTCAAGCGATGGAGGGAAATCTGATCGCAGGAAACAATTTTTTTTACAACAGTTTTACACGTTGCCCTGCCTGCGCTTGTATGACGGCGTTTTTTATGGTATAATGAACGGGAAATCCGTTGCAAGGAGAAAGATATGAACCAGAGAATGTACGGTTTGGGAAGCAAACGTTCTGTGATCCGCGAGATCTTTGAATTCGGCAGACAGCGCGCGCAGGAGGTCGGTGCGGAAAACGTATTCGATTTCAGCCTGGGCAACCCGAGCGTGGAGCCTCCCCGTCAGGTAGAGGAAGTGCTTGTGCAGCTGATCAGTGAGAGTTCGCCTACGGCGCTGCACGGCTATACCTCCGCGCAGGGGGATCTGTCCGTCCGCCGCGCGATCAGCGATTACATTCAGAAGACGCATTCCGTTTCCTGCGATCCCGATTATATTTATATGACCTGCGGCGCGGCGGCATCCCTGGTCATCTCTCTCTCCGCGCTCTGCGAGGAAGGGGACGAGGTCATCACCTTTGCGCCGTACTTTACGGAATACAAGGTATTTGCCGAAACGGCCGGGGCAAAGCTCATCGCTCTCCCGTCCGATCCGCAAACCTTCCAGATCGACTTTTCCCTGTTGGAACAGGCGATCGGCAGCCGTACTGCGGCCGTGCTGATCAATTCTCCCAACAATCCCAGCGGCGTGGTGTACAACGAGGACACGGTGAAAAAACTTGCCGACCTTCTGCGCAGAAAATCCGCGCAACTCGGCAGGACGATCTATCTCGTCACCGACGAACCGTACCGCGAACTCGTGTACGGGGGAGTCAAAGTCCCTTATCTCACCGCTTATTATAAGGATACCCTCGTTTGCTATTCTTATTCAAAATCTCTTTCTCTGCCCGGCGAGCGAATCGGCTATATCTTCGTCAACCCGCAGGCAGAGAAAGCAAAGGAAATCTATCTTGCCGTCTGCGGCGCGGGGAGAGCGCACGGGTATGTCTGCGCGCCTTCGCTGTTCCAGAAGATGATCGCGCGCTGCCAGGGGATCACTTCGGATGTCTCTGTCTATGAGAGGAACAGGGACACGCTCGTCGGAGCGCTGCGCGGGTACGGGTTTTCCTGCGTACAGCCGGACGGAGCGTTCTATCTGTTTGTGCGCTCTCCCGAACCCGATGCAAACGCCTTCTGTGAGCGGGCAAAAAAATACGATCTGCTCTTTGTCCCCGGGGACGATTTCGGCTGTCCCGGATATGTGCGGATTGCCTATTGCGTCTCGCCGCAGATGATCGAACGCTCTCTGCCCGCCTTTGCAAAACTTGCGGCCGAATATTCTTTGTGAGAGGCAGACTATGAGATTGCTTTTTGTCAGGCACGGCGATCCTGATTACGAACATGACACTTTGACGGAAAAAGGGGAGCGGGAGGCAGAACTTCTTGCCGACAGGCTCCAGACGGAAAAGATGGACTACTTTTATCTCTCGCCGCAGGGCCGCGCGCAGAAAACGGGGCAAGCGGTGATGAGGCGCCTGGGGCGGACGGGGGAGACCTTTGACTGGCTGCACGAATTTACGCCTTCCGTCACTCTTCCCGAGAGCGGGCAGCCGCACATCATCTGGGATTTTATGCCGTCCTTTATGCAGAAATATCCGCAACTTTATTCCCCGACGGAATGGCTGGAGCTGCCCTTTATCAGGGAAAGCACCGTTCCGCAGGGGTATCGCGCCGTGTGCGAAGGCATCGACGGGCTTCTTGCCCGCCACGGGTATGTCCGCAAAGACAATTATTATTCCGTGAAAAAATCCAACAGGGATACGCTGGTGTTTTTCTGCCACTTCGGGGCGACCGCCGTTGTCTTGTCCCACCTGTTCAACCACTCGCCCGTGGCGTTGATGCAGCATTTTTCGGCGCCCACCACTTCGGTAACGACCGTCTATACGGAAGAGAGGGAGGAGGGGATCGCATCCTTCCGCTGCATGACGTACGGCGACGTTTCCCACCTGTATGCGGCAAAAGAACCCGTCTCTTTTTCGGGACGTTTCTGCGAAACTTTCGACGATCCTACAGAACGCCATTGACGGGGAAATTTTTCTTTTCACTCTTCTTTCCTTTTGATGAAAAAAAGGCAGAAGGGTGAAAATTTTTTTGTCAAAAAATTGCTTTTTTGACAAAAATGGTTTATAATATAGAATGGATAGATTTGGAATACTTTTTTGGGAGGTATTATGGATAAACTCAACTTGCTCCGTGCAAGACGGCAGGAAGTGCTCGCCGCAGGGAGTGCGATTCGCAAAACGATCGCCGGACTTGTTGATGGGGACAGCTTTGTGGAACTTTCCGGTTTCAGCTTCTCCAAAAACGATTTTTACGGCGAAGAAGCAGCAGGCGAAGGCGTTGTCACGGGTTTTGCTACCATCGAGGGAAATCCCGTCTATGTGGCGGCGCAGAACTTTGACGTCCTCAGCGGCGGCGTGAGCAAAGAAAACTGCGCAAAGCTGCTCAGGTGCCTGGAACTCGCGGAAAAGAATTCCACGCCAGTCGTGTACATTCTCAACAGTCTCGGCGTGCAGATCGGCGAGGGTGTCACCGTGCTGGAAGGGCTTGCGCAGCTTCTTTCCAAGGCGGCAAAGCTTCACGGCGTTGTGCCGCAGTTTGCCGTCATTAACGGCGAAGTATACGGACAGACGGCGCTTTTGGCGGCGTGCGCAGACTTCACTTTCTTCATGAAAGAAGGCGTGCTCGCGGCAGACAGCCCGCTCGTGATCTCTGCAAAGAGCGGCAAAAATCTTGCCAAAGAAGCGGTCGGCGGTGCCAAAGTGCTGGACAAGACCAACCTCGTTTCCTTCGAGGCGGAGGACATCGCGCAGGTTCGCGCAACAGTTTCCAAGATCCTCGGCATTCTGCCCGAATACAGCGCGCTCGTCGTGGAAAACGGGGCGGATCTCAACCTTGCTTTCCCCAAACTCAACGAAAAGTGCGATGCGGATACGCTGATCGCGTCCGTGTTCGACAATGATTCCTACGTGGAAGTCGGGAAGAATTGCTCTCCCGAAGTGCATTGCGTGCTCGGCAGAGTGGGAGGGATCTCCGTTGCCGCCGTCGTTACGGGCGGGGAAACTTCCGTATCTCTCAATGAAAACAACGTTGCAAAGATGATCTCCTTTGCGGAATTTGCCTCTTATTACGGGCTTCCGTTTGTCAGCTTTGTGGACGCGCAGGGCGTTCAGTCCGATCTTTCGGCGCAGAACAGCCTCGTCCTGAAAAATATTTTCAAGCTCCTGGAAACGTACGATCTTCTTGACAATGCAAAGATCTCCGTCGTGTACGGCAGCGCCATCGGGCTCGGCTATACGCTTCTGGCGGCCAAATCCGCAGGCTTTGATTATTGCTATGCGTTCGCAAACGCAAAGATCGCTCTGTTCGACAGCGAAAAGGGCGCAGAGATCGAGTTTGCAGGGGAGAAAAAGGCAGACAAAGCAAAACTTGCCGCCCGCTATGCAGACGAAAATTCCGATCCTATTCATGCGGCAAAGAACGGCTATGTCGATAACATCATCGAACCGCAGTTTGTCAGACAGTATCTGGTGGCGTCTCTCCAGATGTTGTTGAAGTGAGGTACACAAAATGCTTGCATCCTTATTGGCAAAAGATGTGCCGTGGATTGGGGTTCTGGATTCCCTGATTTATGCGATCATCGGTTTTGCCGTCACATTTGTCGGGATCTTTCTTCTGATCTTTTTCATCTGGCTGCTCGGAAAGGCCGTCAATCAGGCAACAGCGTCCCGCAGCCGTAAAAAGGCGGAAAAGACAGAAGAAACGCCCGCGGAAGTTCCCGCCGCATCCGCGTCGGATGAGGTCAGCGAGGAGATCCGCGTTGCAATCGTTGCGGCAATCGCCGCTTACTACGCCGGCGAAAACAGCTCGTGCGAATTCAAAGTAAAGAGAATCAAGAGATTATAAGGAGAAAACAAAAATGCGTAAATTCGTTGTCACTATCGATGGTAAAAATTACGAAGTCGGCGTGGAAGAGATCGGTGCCGATCAGACGGTCGTCAATACCGTTGCCGCTCCCGCAGCCGCTCCTGCGGCGCAGGTTGCTCCTGCCGCTCCCGCGGCTCCCGTTTCCGGCGAAAAGGTGCTTTCTCCTTTCCCCGGACTCATCAAAAAGTTTCTCGTCAATGAGGGCGATACCGTGAAAAAAGACCAGCCCATCCTCGTGCTCGAAGCAATGAAGATGGACAACGACATCACCGCTCCCTGTGCAGGAAAAGTTTCCTTTAAAACGGCGGTCGGCAACAACGTCGAAACAAATGCGTTGCTCGCTGTGATCGGCTGAAACGGGTGGTGCAAAGATGCAAATACTTTCGTCAGGAATTAACATTGGCGAGATGTTTGTGAACCTGTGGAAATCTTCGGGTTTCATGCAGGGGAGCTGGGAAAACTACGTCATGCTCGTGGTTTCCTTCATCTTGATGTATCTCGCCATTGTCAAAAAATTTGAACCGCTCCTGCTTCTGCCCATCGCTTTCGGTATGTTCATCATCAACATACCGGGCGCGCAGAACATCGTCTGGGGCAGGTACGAAACGCCGGACACTTCCCTCGAACTCGGGCTGAATTCAGACGGTTCACTCGAATACGTGGGGGTGTATCTGCTCAACGGTACAAAGGATACGCTCATTTATGTCAAGGACGGCTTCCTCAACGGCAGTACGCTGACGTATTATGACGGCTTTGCCGCATTGCAGGCCGGAACGGTTTCCACCGCACAGGTCTTTAACTTTACCGAAACGTACACCTTGCAGGGATACATCTCCGGAACGGTTGCAAACGGAGTTACGACGTTCAACAGCGCCGACCTCATCATTTCCCACGCGTATATGGACGTGACCAACCGCGGCCTTCTGTGGTATCTGTATTTCGGCGTCGAAAACGTCATTTACCCGCCTCTGATCTTCCTCGGGATCGGCGCAATGACCGACTTCGGCCCGCTGATCGCAAACCCGAAGAGCATGATCCTCGGCGCGGCTGCACAGCTCGGCGTATTCTTTACGCTGTTCATGGCTGTCGTGCTCGGATTTGACGCGGCGGCTGCCGCTTCCATCGCCATCATCGGCGGCGCGGACGGTCCTACGGCAATTTATCTTACCCAGCAGCTCGCTTCCCATACCGAACAGGATCTGCTGGCGACCATCGCCATTGCGGCCTATTCGTACATGGCGCTTATTCCTATCATTCAAAAACCGATCATGCGCTTGCTTACCACAAAGAAAGAGCGCGCCGTCAAGATGAAGCAGCTGCGTGAAGTTTCCAAGGTGGAGAAGATTATTTTCCCTATCCTCGTCACGCTGATCGTCGGCATTCTTCTGCCCGATGCGATCCCTCTGCTCGGTATGCTCATGCTCGGTAACCTCATGCGCGAGAGCGGCGTTGTCGGAAGGCTCTCTTCCCAGGCTCAAAACGGATTGATGAATACCATCACCATCTTCCTCGGCGTTTCCGTCGGGTGCAAGGCTGTCGGTACAACTTTCCTGCAGGTGCAGACGCTGTTCATCATCCTGCTCGGCCTCATTGCGTTCATGTTCGGTACCATCGGCGGACTTCTGGTCGGCAAACTCATGTGCAAGCTTTCGGGCGGTAAGATCAACCCGCTCATCGGTTCTGCAGGCGTCTCCGCCGTTCCTATGGCGGCGCGTATTTCCGAGGACGTCGGGCGCGAAGAGGATCCCAGCAACCACTTGCTCATGCACGCTATGGGACCGAACGTCGCAGGCGTTATCGGTTCTGCGATCGCTGCGGGCTTCCTGCTTGCCTGCTTCGGCTAAACTGAGGCACATTCTTTCCGTCGTTTCCTCTGCTTTGCGGCAGGGGAGCGCGGAATACAGAGTATAATTTCGGGAGAAAAGCAATGGCTAATAAAGAAAATAAAAAAGTTTTGATCACCGATACCATTCTCCGCGACGCGCATCAGTCCCAGGCGGCAACGCGTATGCGGCTGGATGAGATGCTTCCTGTTCTCGAACAGCTGGACGACATCGGATATTATTCGCTGGAAGCTTGGGGCGGCGCAACGTTCGATACCTGCCTCCGTTTCCTCAACGAAGACCCGTGGGAACGTCTGAGAACGCTCCGTAAACATTTGAAAAAGACGCCCATCCAGATGCTGCTGCGCGGGCAGAACCTGCTCGGCTATCGTCATTATTCGGATGACGTCGTGGAAAAATTTGTCGCAAAATCCATCGAAAACGGCGTCAAAGTCGTCCGCGTGTTTGATGCGCTCAACGATCCCCGCAACCTGGAAACGTCCATGAAGGCGATCAAGAAATACGGCGGGATCTGCGAGGCTGCCATCAGCTATACGACCAGCCCCGTACACACGACCGCTTATTTTGTAAAGCTTGCAAAACAGCTGGAAAGCATGGGTGCAGACAACATCTGCATCAAGGATATGGCAAACCTTCTCTTGCCGTACACGGCTTATGACCTCGTTTCTCAGCTGAAAAAGGAACTCAAACCCGAAACGAAAGTGCATCTGCACACGCACAACACGGCAGGTACGGGCGACATGGTCAACCTGAAAGCCATCGAAGCGGGCGTCGACATCGTGGATACGGCGCTCTCTCCGCTCGGCAACGGAACCAGCCAGCCCGCCACCGAACCGCTGGTGGCTACGCTTGCGGGCACGCCTTACGATACGGGCATCGACATTCAGAAACTTCTGCCCATCGTGGAGCACTTCAAGGGTGTTGCGGAACGTCTGAAGAAGGACGGGTTCCTGTCTCCGAAGGTTCTTTCCATCGACATCAACGCGCTGATCTATCAGGTTCCGGGCGGAATGCTTTCCAACCTGATTTCCCAGCTCAAACAGCAGAACAAGTCTGAAAGACTGGGAGAAGTGCTTGCAGAGGTTCCCAATGTCCGCAAAGATTGCGGTTATCCTCCTCTGGTCACACCTTCTTCGCAGATCGTCGGAACGCAGGCTGTGCTCAACGTTCTTTCGGGTGAGCGCTACAAGATGGTCACGAAGGAGTTCAAGGGATTGTTGCGCGGCGAGTACGGTAAACTTCCCGCAGAACCCAACGAGGCTGTCGTGAAAAAGTGTATCGGCGACGAAAAGCGCATCACATATCGTCCCGCAGACGATCTCAAACCCGAATACGAGAAGTTCAAGTCTGAGATCTCCGAATACATGGAACAGGAAGAGGACGTTCTCTCCTATGCCGTGTTCGGGCAGGTCGCGCTCAACTTCTTCAAATGGCGCAAGGCCGCAAAAGAAGGAGTGGACAAAAATCTCGCGGAAGGCGGAAAAGTTTATCCCGTCTGATCAGAATGAAAAATCGTAAGGTCAGCGAAGGCCGCAAATGGCTTTCGCTGACTCTTTCGTAAGGGAAAAATGAAAAAAGCAGCAGTCATCGGTGCGGGCGCATCCGGCCTTATGGCGGCGTATGCCGCCGCAAAAAACGGAAATCAGGTGACCGTCTTTGAGAAAAACGAAAAGGCGGGCAAAAAGATCTATATTACGGGGAAGGGGCGCTGTAACGTTACAAACGACACTTCCGCGGAAGGCTTTCTGGAAAACGTCGTTCGCAACGCAAAATTCCTGAAAGGGTGCGCCTATGCATTTCCGCCCGAAAAGACCATGCGCTTTTTGGAGGAAGGCGGACTTCCTCTGAAAGTGGAGCGCGGAAACCGCGTATTTCCCGTCTCAGACAAGGCGAGCGATGTGACAAAATGTCTCGAGCGTTATTGCCGCAATGAGGGAGTGGAGTTTCACTTTCAGGAAGGTGTCCTGCGCCTGGAAAAGCAAGGAGAAGGTTTTCTGCTCGTCACGGAAAAGGGGGAATATCTGTTTGACTGCGTCATTGTCTGTACGGGCGGGATCTCTTATCCTGCCACGGGCAGCACGGGCGACGGGTATACCTTTGCACGTCGTTTCGGATTGAAAATCAAGCCGCTCCGCCCCGCGCTTTGCGGGATCGTGTGCGACATGAAAGAAATTTCCCGCCTGCAGGGGCTGACGCTGAAAAATGTGCAGATCACCGCCAGTCGGCAGGGGAAAATCCTGGGGAGCTTTTTCGGTGAAATGCTCTTCACGCATTTCGGCGTGTCTGGGCCCATTGTTTTGTCCCTTTCCAGTCTTTTGAATGAGACGCAAAACTGGAAGGAAATTTCTTTGTCTATCGACTTGAAACCTGCGTTGGATGAAGCTACGCTGGACAAGCGCCTTTTGCGTGACTTTGAGAAATTCAAAAACAAACAGATGCAAAACGCCCTGGACGAACTTTTGCCCAAGAGCCTGATTTTGCCGGTTTTGCAGCAGGCGGAAATTCCGCCGCAGCTTGCGGTGAACAGCCTTTCCAAAGAGGCCAGAAATCGTCTTATAAAAGTTTTAAAAGGCTTTCGCCTGTACCCCGTTTCCCTTCGCCCTGTGGAAGAGGGGATCGTCACGGCGGGAGGCGTAGACGTTGCGCAGATCCATCCGAAAACAATGCAATGCAAGGAGATCCCCGGTTTGTATTTTTGCGGAGAGGTACTCGACGTTGACGCTTTTACGGGCGGATTTAATTTGCAAATAGCATTCATGACGGGATATACTGCGGGCAGCAGCATCCGTTAAACAGTGAATTTTATATAAATGCGAAGTACTATGCCAGACATAATTCGCATATAACAGGGAGGTTCAGGTATGAAAGCCATCCGAGGCGCCACTACAATCAGACAAGATTCGCCCGAAGAGATCCGCGCGGCGGTCAACGAGTTGCTTTGTGCTCTCTCCGAAAAAAACGGACTTTCCGAACAGGAAATGATCTGCATTCTCTTTTCCAATACGGCAGACATCCGTTCGCTGTATCCGGCAAAGGCCGCTCGCGAAGCAGGGTTTACCCATGCGGCGCTGTATTCCTCCCTGGAACCTGAAATTGAGGGTGCTCTGCCTTTGTGCATCCGAGTCCTGATTCTGGCGGAAACGGAAGGGCCCGTTTCCCACGTGTATCTGCGCGGTGCGGCAAATCTTCGCAAGGACCTCAAAAAGTTTTCCGTTGCGCTGGACGGCCCTGCGGGCAGCGGAAAGAGCACGGTGGCAAAGCTTCTCGCCGCGGCGCACAATATTTTATATCTCGATACGGGTGCCATGTACCGCGCCTGCGCGCTGAAAGCCATGAAAGAGGGCCTGAAACACATTGACGAAAAGAGCGTCCGCCCGCTCATGGACTCTCTCGATTTGCGCATAGAATACAGGGACGGCAAACAGCATACCATTCTGGACGGAGAGGATGTTTCCGAAGCCATCCGCCGTCCTGAGGTTTCCATGGCCGCTTCCGATATTTCCGCGCTCAGATGCGTGCGCGAGAAAATGGTGGAAATGCAGAGAAAGATCGCGGCCGAGCAGTCCTGTGTACTGGACGGGCGCGACATCGGTTCTTTTGTACTGCCGCAGGCGGAATTCAAATTTTTTATCACGGCGCGCAGTGACGTCCGCGCCCGCCGCCGCTACGACGAACTCAAAGCGAAAGGGTTCGACGTCGATCTTGCAAACTTGCAGAAAGAGATCGAACAGCGCGACGAAAACGATTCCAGGCGCGAGTTTGCACCTCTGCGCCGCGCAGAGGATGCCGTTCTCGTCGATACTTCGGACATGACGATCGACGAAGTGCTTTCCTTTATAGAAAAGAAGATCCAGGAGAAAGTGTAAAATGCTCAGTTACGGTTTTTTGAAGGCGGTGCTCAACTGCTTTGTACAGATCATCCTGCCGTACAAACTCATCGGAAAGGAAAAGGTAAAAGACGGGGCGTGCGTCCTTGTCGGCAACCATTACCGTATCTGGGACATCGTTCACATGGCTTGCACCACGAAGGAAAAGGTGCATTTCATCACGAAAAAGGAACTTTATAAGAGCAAATTTCTGGGGCATCTGTGCGACATCGTGGAGGCGATCCCCGTTTCCAGGGACGGACAGGACGCAAAGGCCGTGATGACGGCTCTGCGGTACCTGAAAAAGGGAGAGAAGATCTCCATGTTCCCCGAAGGAACGCGCAACAAGACAAAAGACGTGGAGCTCCTGCCTTTGAAAGGCGGCTCGGCTCTGTTTGCCATCAAGGCGCGCGTTCCCGTCTATCCCGTCATGTGTCTGCGCAAGACACGTCCTTTCATCCGCACCAAGATCATCGTGGGCGACCCCATCGACCTTTCGGATTTTTACGATATGCGGATGACGGCGGAGGACTATGCCGCGGCAGAGGACCGCATCCGGGAAAGAATGCTTGCCACAAAGCACGATTATATCGCTGCTCAGGAAGCGAAAAAGCGCGCCAAAAAGCAAAAGAAGGGGAATTCATGAACGTGACGGTTGCCCGCAGCAGCGGGTTTTGCAGGGGCGTCCAGAATGCGGTGGATACGGCGATGAGCGTTCCGCCGGAAAACACCTATCTTTTGGGAGAGCTGATCCATAATCCCGAAGTGACAAAACAGGTTTCCGAGCGGGGCATCAAGACGGTTGCAGACGTGTCCGAAGTTCCCGACGGGGCGACGCTGATCCTCCGTTCGCACGGCGTGGGCAAGTCTGTCTATGCGGAGTGCAAAGCGCGCGGGATCAAAGTCCTCGACTGTACCTGCCCCTTTGTGAGGCACATCCAGAAAATTGCCGAGGAACAGTCCGCGAAGGGAAAAACCATCGTCGTCATCGGGGAAAAACAGCACCCCGAAGTGGCGGGCGTATGCGGTTGGTGCTCGGGTGAGAGCGTCGTCATCGACAGCGACGACGAGGCGGCAATTCTGCCTCTGCAGGACAAAAATATAGCCGTCGTGGCCCAAACGACCTGTTCGGAAGAAAAATTTGAAAAAATTATTAAAAATATTGTAAAGAGTTGCAAAAAAACAGTTGAGATTTTCAAAACAATTTGTTATACTACTAAAGAGCGTCAGAGAGAGGCGGCTGAACTTGCGGGAAAATGCGATGCAATGATCGTCATCGGCGGTGCAAACAGCAGCAACACCAATAAACTGTACGAGATCTGCAAAAGCAGGTGCGCGCAGGTGATCAGGCTGACTAACCCCGACGAACTCGAAGCCCAAAAAATAAAAAATTTAAAAAATGTAGGCATTGTGTCCGGAGCATCGACTCCGCACACGCAAACGCAGGAGGTTCTTTTTAAGATGGAAAACAACACGGAAGTAAAGGCAACGAACGAAGTGGCAGACAGCATGGCAGATGTCGTTGCGCAGATGGATAACGGACAGTCTAAATTGAAGAAAGGTCAGCTGGTCAAGGCGATCATCTCTTCGGCGTCGGATGAAGGCGTGGCTGTGTTGTTACCGTTCTTCAAAAAGGAAATCTTGCTGGAAAAAGATGAGATCGACTGCGAAGAATACAAACCCGAAGATTACGCCGCAAAGATCGGCGACGAAATCGAAGTGATGGTGGTCAACCCCGCCAATCCCGTCAAACTTTCCCAGAAGATCATCAAACAGATCAAGGAAGAGGAAGGCAAGATCGAAGCGATCAGCAACGGCGAAGAGTTCGACGTCGTCTGCACGGGCTTCAACAAGGGCGGCCTCACCGCTTCCATGGGTACCTATTCCGTATTCGTGCCTGCAAAAGAGATCCGCATGGGCTACGTCAAGGAGCTTGACAAGTACGTCGGCAAAAAGTTGCGCCTGAAAGCTCTCGAGATCAAAAAGTCCGACCGCAAAAAGGAGATCATCGCATCCCAGCGCGTCATCCTCGAAGAGGAGAGAGCTGCCCGCGATGCTGCCAAAGCGGAGAAAGAAGCTGAATTCTTTGCCAACATCCACGTCGGCGACGTTGTGGAAGGCAAAGTGGAGCGCGTGACCAACTTCGGTGCATTCGTTTCCGTCAACGGATTCGATTGCCTCGCGCACATTTCCGATCTGTCCTGGGCGGGCGCCAAGAGCGTTACCGACGTCCTCGAGATCGGCAAAAAATATCAATTCAAAGTCCTCAAAGTGGACGAAGAGAATAAAAAGGTTTCCATCGGCTACAAACAGCTCCAGCCCCAGCCTTGGGATCTGGTTGCCGAGAAATATGCGGAAGGCGACGTCGTGCACGGCAAAGTTGTGCGTATCGTTCCGTTCGGCGCGTTTGTGGAAGTGGAAAACGGCGTAGACGGCCTCGTTCACGTTTCCCAGATCTCCCATGAATGGCTGGAAAACCCGACTTCCGTACTCAGCATCGGGGAAGAGATCGATGCCAAGATCCTTGTGCTCGATCCCGCAAACAAGAAGATGACCCTTTCCATCAAGGCTCTGCTTCCCGAACCCGAAGTGACCAAGGTCCACACCCGTCGCGACAACGGCAACAACGAAGAGCGCGGCGAGCGCAGACCCAGAAGAGCGCGTCAGCCCAGAGAGCAGAGAGAGGATGACGACTTCAGAGAATGGACGGAAGGCGGAATCGGCGGTGCGTCCATTGCGGAAATGCTGGAAAACCAGAACAAGAACAACGACTAATCAAATAAAAACCAAGCCCCGCCGTGATACAGCGGGGCTTTTGACTATATGGAGGTGTTACTATGTCTAAACAAGGAAACATTCGCATTTCAAGCGAAAACATGATGCCTATTATCAAAAAATGGCTGTACTCGGACAAGGATATTTTCCTGCGCGAGATCGTTGCAAACGGTACGGATGCCGTTACGAAATACAAAAAACTTGCTGAAATGGGGGAAGCTCCCGAGTTTGACGGCGAGTTCTGCGTCAAGATCTCTGTAGATAAGGATGCCAAGACGCTCTCCGTCGAGGACAACGGCATCGGCATGACCGAGGACGAGGTAGAAAAATATATTACGCAGATCGCATTTTCCGGCGCGGCGGATTTTCTTGCCAAGTACGAAAAGGCGGGCGGAGAAGGGATCATCGGACATTTCGGCCTGGGATTTTATTCTGCATATATGGTTTCCGAAAACATTGAGATCTTTACAAAATCTTATCGCGAGGACGCCAAGGGCGTGCATTGGGAATCGGACGGCGAGAGCACCTATACCATTGAGGAATGCGACAGGACAGAGCGCGGCACGAAGATCGTCATGCATATTGCGGACGCGGAAAAGGAATTCCTCGACGAGGGAAGGATCCGCTCTCTCGTGGAAAAGTACTGCGCCTTCATGCCTTATAACATTTACCTGAATTTCACGGGCAAGGACGACAAACCGCTCAACGACACGCAGCCGCTGTATCTGAAGAACCCGAAGGACTGCACGGAAGAAGAGTACAAGGAATTTTACCGCAAGACATTCCACGATTATTACGATCCGCTTTTCTGGATCCACCTGAATATGGATTATCCTTTCCGTCTGAAGGGCATTCTGTATTTCCCCAAGGTCAAGAGCAAGGTGGAGCTGGAGCGCGGCAAAGTCAAGCTGTATTGCAACCAGGTGTTCATTGCGGATAACATCAAGGAAGTCATCCCCGAATACCTGCTCCTGCTGAACGGCGTGATCGATTGCCCGGACATCCCTCTGAACGTATCGCGCAGCTTTTTGCAGAACGATCGTCAGGTACAGAAGATCTCCCGCCATATCACCAAAAAGGTGGCGGACAAGCTGACGGGGCTGTTCAAGGAAGATCCCGAAAAGTTTAAAAACTGCTGGGGTGATCTGTCCGTGTTTATCAAGCTTGGCTGCATCAAGGACGAGGATTTCTATTCTAAAGTCAAGGACATCATCATCTTCAAAGATCTCAACGGCGAATATAAGACTCTTTCCGATTTTGTCGGCAAAAAGGACGCCGCCGAAGGAGAGGAGAAAAAGGAAGAAGAGAAAAAGGAAGAGGAAAACAAGGAACCTGCTACCATCTATTATGTATCCGACGAGGCGGGACAGGCGCAGTACGTTGCCATGTTCAAGAATGCGGGGCTCAACGCCATTGTGTGCGATACCTTTATCGATCCACACTTCATCAGCTATCTCGAATACAAGGAAACAGGAAAATATCGCTTCCTGCGCATCGATGCCGATGTAGCCGCCGCCCTCAAGGAGGGAGAGAGCAAGGCAGAGGACAATAAGGAACTCACTGAGGCGTTCAAGGCCGCTTTGAAGAATACCAAAATCGCCGTCAAGGCGGAGAAGCTGAAAAATGCTGAAGTTCCTGCGATCATCAACGTTGCAGAATTTTCCCGCCGTTTCGGAGAGATGAACGCTTTCTACGGCCTGGCTGGCGCGGATGCCGAGGCGGACATGACCATCGTGATCAATACCGCCAACGCTGCCGTGCAGAAATTCCTCTCTTTGGACGACGAAAAACGCAAGTTTGTTGCGAATCAGATCTACTACATGGCAATGCTTTCCTACAAAAAGCTTTCGCCCGAAGAAATGCAGGAATTCTCGCAGAACAATATGTCTCTGCTCAGTCAGTATATCGGATAATTTCAGCGCCTCCGCAAAATGCGGAGGCGTTTTCCTGTCCGAGCAGTCGGACAGGGATGCTGCGCGGCGGCTGAGTGTACGAGCGGATGCGGGAACGCGGAATGTTTTCGCAGGTCATGGCGATGAGAAGCACCGCGATCAGGCAGACTGCCAGGGCGCAGACCAATAAAATCTTTCGGAACATACCGCAAGTATGCGCACAATTCAAAAAATTTATGTAAAATTTGACAAGAGATGAAAAAGGCGGGGTTTTCACGCTTGCTTTTTGCAAAAAAATGGGATATAATTACTGTCGAATTTAAACCTGAATCGGAGGGTTCGTCCCGACGGTAAAGGGGAGATCCATAAAAAATCCGTCAAGGGTTTTACGGCCTCCTTTTTGCTTTGGGCGAAAGGAGGTCTTTTCATGTCCGAAAGCAGAGTAGCAGTTGTCAGTATCATTGTGGAAAATACCGATTGTTCGGAAAAGCTCAATGCACTTCTGCACGACTTCGGGGATTATATCATCGGAAGAATGGGTATCCCTTACAGGGAGAAAAAAATATCCGTTTTATCCGTTGTAATGGATGCCCCGCAGGAAGTTGTGAACGCGCTGACGGGAAAACTGGGTATGATCTGCGGCGTCACCGCCAAGACGCTGATCTCCAGGTATTGAAAGATCGTCTTTTGCCGGCAAGTTTAAATGAAAGAAATCTGAAAGGAGTGTATTTATGAAAAAGTTTTTGGCAATTTTTCTCTCCTTGCTGATGCTGGTGGGCGTTTCTGTCGCGTTGATCGCGTGCGCGCCTGCCACGAACAATGGAGATACCACCGGAGACGGAAACGATGACGGAAACGGTTCGCAGACCGCAACGGTGGAAGCGGACGTCTATGCTCCCGACGGCGCTCCCGCGCTCGCCCTGGCGCAGCTGATGAGCGAAGAAATGCAGTTCGGCGGCAAAGTGACGTACAATGTCGTCGCCGCAGATACCATTCAGACATATGTGACGGGCAACGACCCGCAGGCGGAGCTCTGCATTCTTCCCGTCAACGCGGCGGCAATGCTGCTCGGAACGGGTGAAAAATACCAGATGCTCGGCGCTGTGACGCACGGAAATCTGTATGTACTCTCCGCAAAGCACACGGAAGAGATCACGGCGGAAAATGCCGCGGAATTGCTTGCAGGGACCAAGATCGGCAGTCTGCAGTTGGAAAACTTTGTGGGCTATGCTCTCCGCACCGTTCTTTCCAAGTACGACGTATCTTTTGAGGTGCGCACGGACAAGGGCGAAACGAATGAAACGGAGACCGCTTACCTTTACAATGTGGACGGCACAGAGATCATTCCTTCTGCCGATTACGATTACATGATCGCGGCGGAACCTGCCGTCAGCAAAAAGGTGAACGCGACAAAAGATACTCCCAAGCCTTTGAAGGTTGTGGGTGACCTGCAGGCGCTGTACGGCGAAAATGGGTATCCTCAGGCTGTCCTTGTTGCGAAAAAAGACTTTATTGCTGAAAACGCTGCATTTATTGAAGACTTTACGGACGCGGTTGCGGCAAATGCAGCATGGCTGCTGGAGGAAGAAACGCAGGCTCAGACGATCTACGACGCGGTGGTCGGCCATTATCTGAAAGAGGGCACGACGCCTACTTTTGGCGTAAGCGATCTGACAAAAGAAGTGATCGGCGCCTGCGCAGTCCGCTTTGACAGCGCGGCTTCCTGCAAAGCGCGCGTGAAGGAGTTCCTTACCGAGCTTTCCGTTGCCGCAAACAAGACGTTCAGCGCAACAGACACATTCTTCTATACCGCCGCTTGATGGTGATATCATGAAAGAGATCTCCCCGGACAAAAAACTGAATCTGCTGTTCTCCCTGCTCGCGATCGCCGTAATGTGGGGAGCATGGCTCATCGCCTATGCCGTCATCGGGAACGAATATATTCTTCCCTCCTTTTGGGATACGGTAAAACAGATGTGGGTTTTGTTCGGGGAGAGTTTTTTCTGGCTTTCCCTCGGCAGTACTTTCCTGCGGGCGCTGGAAGGCTGGCTGTTTGCCTACCTGTTCGCGCTCGTGTTTGCCGCGCTTTCCGCCGTCAGCGAAAAGGCGCGCTGTTTTCTCTCGACTTTCGTTGCGGTCATGAGGACGATTCCTACGCTCGCGATCACGCTCATGCTGCTGCTGTGGTCTACGCCGCATTTCACGCCGGTCATCGTGACCTTCCTCATGCTGTTTCCCGTTTCCTACGCGCAGATGATGTCCGCTTACCGCTCCATCGATCCGAAGCTTTCGGAGATGGCGGAAGTTTACGGCATTTCGCGCAGGGACAGGATCTTCCGCATCTATATTCCGCAGATGCTTCCCTCCCTGTTTTCGCAGGCAGGGCCGAATTTATCCCTTTCGCTGAAAGTGGCGGTTTCGGCGGAGGTGCTCGCCTTTACTTATGTCGCCATCGGCGGGATGCTGAAAGAGGCAAACTCGTATCTGCAGATCTCGCGGATGTTTGCACTTACGCTCTGCGTGCTCATTCTCGGCGGGCTTGTCGAATTTGCATTGGGATTTCTCCCTCGCATTTCCGACCGCTGGATGAAGGGCAGGGCGAAAAAGGAGGGACGCAAATGATCGAACTGAAGGGGATCACCAAGCGATACGGCGGTCTAACCGTTTACGAAAATTTCGATCTCGGCATTGAAGAGGGAAAGATCACCTGTATTCTCGGTTCGAGCGGGAGCGGAAAAACGACGCTCCTCAACATTCTGGCGGGACTGACGCCTTATCAGGGAGAAGTGGTTCCCCGCAAAAAATGCGCGTATATCTTTCAGCAGCCGAGACTTGTCCCCAACCTCACGGTGCGCGGGAATCTGAAGCTTGTCTGCCGCGATGAACAAAAGATCGGGGAATTTCTTTCCCGCCTGGAACTTTCCGAAAAGGCAGACGCCTATCCCGCGGAGCTTTCGGGAGGGCAGGCACAGCGTGTTTCCATTGCGAGGGCCTTTCTGTATCCTTCCGACCTCCTCCTGATGGACGAGCCCTTTTCCTCTCTGGATACGGCGCTCAAGATCAGGCTGATCGGTGTTTTCTGTTCTTTATGGAAAGAGGAAAAACGCACCGTCGTCTTTGTCACGCACGACGCGGAGGAAGCATATATGCTGTCGCACCGCGCCCTCGTCCTCAGCGGCGGAAAGATCGTCGCGGACATGAGAGAGGAATCTCAGATCCCTCGCCCGTACGGAGAAAATTCCGCGTTCCGCAAGGAGATCGTGCAGGCAATTTTATCATGAAGCTGAATAATTCAGGAAACCGTACCGTAAAATACTATGGTACGGTATTTTTATGTTCTTTCGGAAATGAGAGGAAAGTCCTTGATAAAAAGAACGGCTTGTGATATACTGTTTGCGAACAGAAAAGGAAGGCACGCACAGTGAAAACACTTTTTATTTCCGATCTTGACGGGACTCTGCTGACCGCAAAGGAGAATATTTCAGAATACAGTCTGCTCAACCTCAACAGAATGATCGATACGGAGGGACTCAACTTTACATACGCGACGGCGCGTTCCCTCAATTCGGCGGCGAAGGCTTGTTGGGGATTGCGGCAGAATCTCCCCGTCATTCTGTACAACGGCGCACTGATCATGGAGCCGTCCTCCCGCAGGGTTTTGTATAACAATCATTTTAACGAGGGACAGCTTTTGTTTCTGCAAAAGCAGTTTGCGGAATTTCAAGTCTGGCCGCTCGTTTACTCTTTCAGCGGGGAAACGGAGCGGGTATCCTGGAAACAGGGCATGGAAACGCCCGGCGTTTTGAGGTATCTGGAACGCCGCCGCGGGGATCAGCGCCTTCATCCCGTTGAGGATGCAAACGATCTGCGCGGAGACGATATTTTTTATTTCAACTGTATCGGAAGGAAAGAAGATCTCGACGGTCTGCACGAGGCGGTGGAGCACAGCCTGGACATACGTTGTATCTACGAGCAGGAAACTTACAACACGGACTACTGGTGCGAGATCATGCCTGCAAGCACGTCCAAGGGAGCGGCGGCCTCCGCCCTGAAAGAAATACTTTCGGCGCAGAAGCTCGTCTGTTTCGGGGACGGCAACAACGACAGAAGTCTGTTTGAGGCGGCAGACGAATGTTACGCCGTCCGCAATGCGTGCGAAGAACTCAAAGAGAAGGCAACGGCCGTCATCGGCTATTCGGAAGAGGACGCCGTCTGCAAATTTATCATGGATAATCTGAAAAACTATTTGTAGGGAGAAAAGTTATGAAGAACAAAAAGAAAGAGAAAAGCACTTTCTGGAAAGATTTTAAGGCATTTATTTCCCGCGGGAATATCGTCGATCTTGCAGTAGCGGTCGTTGTCGGCGCGGCGTTTACCGCCATCGTCAACAGCGTGGTCAACGACATCATCAAGCCGCTGATCGCCTTGCTCGCGGGCGGGAATTTCAGCGAACTTGTGATCGTTCTGCGCCCCGAAACCGTGAACGAAGCGGGAGAGGTGCTCGTTGAAGCGATCACGCTCAATTACGGCAATCTCATCATGGCCATTCTCACCTTCCTGATCGACGCCTTCGTCATCTTTACTGTACTGCGGATCGTCCGCCGCGCACAGAAGAGAATGAAAGAAACGGCGGAAGAACTGCGCGAAAAGCTCAGGCGCAAAGGGGAAGAGGACAAGCAGGAGGAAGAAAACGCCGCGCAGGAAGAAGCACCTGCGGCACCTGCTCCCGCGCCCGCTCCCACCACCGAAGAACTGCTTGCAGAGATACGCGATCTTTTGAAAGAACAGCAGGCAAAAACGGCCGATTCTGACAAAAAATGAACAAAAAAAACGCTTGCGATACGTCAAGCGTTTTTTCATATCCCCGAGAAAAAATATCCTGTAAAAAAATTTGAAAAAGGGCCGTCAAACAGTTTTTTTAAACGTCAGTTTATGGTATACTGTTATTGTAACAAACAGAGATTTTTCTGTGGGTGCAATGCTTTTTCAAAAGCTCGGGGTGCCATATGTTGAGAAGTTTACAAGAGAAAATCGCAACCCGCTGTGGTTTGCGTGAAAATTTTGTATGTTCGATTTTCAACGGCTCATTGTACTCTCATGCCCTCAAACTCAAAGCAAATACAAATATACTACCGTAAGGCAGGTTTGCAACCGGTGTCATTCCGCACACCTTTGTAACCTGTCTTTTCTCTTTCAGATAAAAAAGGGAAAACCGCTTCTGATCAGCGCGTAGATCAGATACAGATTCAGCGCGCCGAGCAGGGGAAGGAGAACCATCATCAGGGCGTTGTCCGTTTTGTGGCGGTAAATGAACATGGCGGCGTATGCCGCGATGGCTCCGCCGAGAAAGCCCGCGGTCAGCAGGCGAGCGTTTCCGCTCTTGTCCTCGTTGCCGCGTTCGGCGGCGCGGCGTTTCTGGTTTCGCACCAGCAGGAACGCATAGAGATTGACGGCGGCAAGGTAGACCCCGAAAAGAATGTAAACGAATATCATTGTTTTCTCCCGAAAGCAGTATGCGCAGGGAAATGAAATTTTAGACGGAAAAAAGGTTTTTCCGTGACGGAGGTAATAAAATGGCAAAAGCAGCTATCTTAATGGGCAGCAAGTCTGATTTTCAGGTGGTAAAGCCCGCCGCAGAAGTTTTGAAAAAATTCGGCGTTCAGGCAGAGATCCACGTGATCTCCGCGCACCGTACTCCCGACGAAGCGCACGCGTTTGCTTCGCAGGCGGAGAAAAACGGCGTGGAAGTGATCATCTGCGCGGCAGGCAAGGCCGCGCATCTGGGCGGCGTGATCGCTGCCTATACCACGCTTCCCGTCATCGGGTTGCCCGTCAAGACGGACATGATGGGAGGGCTTGACAGCCTGCTCTCCATCGTGCAGATGCCTTCCGGCATTCCCGTCGCCACCGTCGGCGTCAACGGCGGTGAAAACGCGGGCCTGCTCGCCGTTCAGATTTTGGCGCTCCGCTATCCGGAGCTCGGGGAAAAACTCAAACAGTTCAAAAAATCCATGGCGGAAAAGATCCACGCGGACGACGCCGCCCTGCAGGAAGAGCTCAAGGCGCTGTAAGCGCCGCTGAAAAAGCAAACTATTTTGGAGGATTTATAAATGAAAAAACTTGGCCAGCTGTATGAAGGAAAGGCAAAAAAGGTCTTTGCGACGGACGATCCCGATATCGTCATCGTCGACTATAAAGACGATGCAACCGCTTTCAACGGTCTCAAAAAGGGAACGATCGCGGGCAAGGGCGTCATCAACAACAAGATGAGCAACATGATGTTCCGCATCATGGAACAGCACGGCATCCCCACCCATCTGGTGGAGGAGCTTTCCGACCGCGAAACGGCTGTGAAAAAAGTGCAGATCGTTCCGCTGGAAGTCATCATCCGCAACACGGCGGCAGGAAGCTTTTCCAAACGCTACGGCGTTCCCGAGGGGACAAAGCTTCCCACAACCGTTCTGGAATTCAGCTATAAAAACGACGAGCTCGGCGATCCGCTCATCAACGATTCTCAGGCTCTCGCCATGCAGCTCGCAACTCCCGAAGAGATCGAAACCATCAAAAACATGGCTCTGAAGGTCAACGAAGTGATGAAAGAGTTCTTCAAGACGCTCAACATCAACCTGATCGACTTCAAGCTCGAGTTCGGCCGCTACCACGGACAGATCGTCCTCGCGGACGAGATCTCTCCCGATACCTGCCGTTTCTGGGATATGACGACGGGCGAAAAGCTGGATAAAGATCGTTTCAGAAGGGACATGGGCGGCGTAGAGGACGCTTACAAAGAAGTATTTGCCCGTCTCACAAGCAAGTGAGCGGCGGAGGGAAAGCGAATGTATCTTCGTGACGGGAAACTTCCTTTTGACGGGATGCACGAGGAGTGCGGCGTGTTCGGCGTATACAGTAACGAGACGAGAGATGTGGCACACACCGCTTATTACGGTCTGTACGCCCTTCAGCACAGAGGACAGGAGTCCTGCGGGATCTCCGTTGCTTACGCCAATAAAGTGCAGTATTTCAAGGGAATGGGGCTTGTTCCCGAAGTTTTTACAAGTGAAAATCTTGCAAAACTTCCCGAAGGCGACATTGCCATCGGTCACGTCCGCTATTCCACGACGGGGGCAAGTCTGCTTCTGAACGCGCAGCCCATCGTGTTTACGGGCAAGTGCGGCAAAATGGCGTTGGCTCACAACGGAAATCTGACAAACACGAAGAAGCTCAGGGAAGAACTCATCCGCGGCGACGCGGTGTTTCAGACGAGCATCGATTCGGAAGTGATGGCGCTGCTCATCAACAAATACAGCGACGGAGACATCGTCAAGGGCGTGCTGCAGGCCTGCAACTATTTTGAAGGATCGTTTGCCCTCGTCGTGATGACGTGCGACAAGCTGATCGCGGTGCGCGACCCGTACGGGATCCGCCCACTGGTGCTCGGAAAGAGTCTGGACGATTACGTCGTTGCCAGCGAGACCTGTGCCATCGACGCCGTGGGCGGCAATGTCCTAAGGGACATCAAGCCGGGCGAAGTGTTGGTGATCGATTCGGAAGGGGAGCATTCCTATTTTCTCCACCGCGAGAAAAAGACCGCCGCCTGCATCTTTGAATACGTTTATTTTGCCCGCCCGGACAGTATCATCGACGGGTGCAGCGTGTACGAAGCGAGAAAAGAAGCGGGCAAGATCCTCGCAAAATATTGTCCTGTCGACGCGGATATCGTCAGCGGCGTGCCCGATTCCGCCGTCGTTGCGGCGCGCGGATATTCGGAAGTTTCCGGTATTCCGTATGTGGAGGCGCTTGCCAAAAACAGGTATGTGGGCAGGACGTTTATCCAGCCGGACCAGAGTATGCGCGAAAATTCCGTCAGCGTCAAAATGAACGCTTTGCGTTCCAACATCCGCGGGAAAAGGCTTATCATCATTGACGATTCCATCGTCCGCGGCACAACCAGCCGCAAGATCGTCAGGATGCTGCGCGACGCGGGCGCCAAGGAAGTACATATGATGATCTGTTCGCCCGTCGTCAAACATCCCTGCCATCTCGGCATCGATATGCAGTCTTACTCGCAGCTGATCGGCGCAGGAAGAACGGTGGATGAGATCTGTAAATATATCGGAGCGGACAGTTTGCATTATCTGACGGTGCTGCAGCTTCTGGAAACGTGCAAGGGCGCGCAGCTGGATTTCTGCACGGGCTGTTTCGACGCGGGATATCCTTATCCCATGGACGGATACCAGGCGGACAAACACAAATTTGAATGATTTTAAGGAGAGTACAACATGGCTATATCCTATAAGGACAGCGGCGTAGATGTCGAACGCGGTTATAAAGCGGTCGAATTGATGAAAAAACACGTCAAGACGACCTTCAATGAAAATGTTCTGGGCGACATCGGCTCTTTCGGCGGATTTTATTCGATCGCGGGAGAAAAGATGAGCGAGCCCGTTCTGGTGGCGGGTACGGACGGCGTAGGTACCAAGCTCAAATATGCCTTCCTCGCCAACAAACACGATACCATCGGCATCGACGCGGTGGCAATGTGCGTCAACGACATCGTCTGCCAGGGCGCAAAACCGCTGTTTTTCCTCGATTACTTCGCAACGGGCAAACTTTCGCCCGAAGTGGTCGCCACCGTCGTTTCCGGCGTCGCGGAGGGCTGCCGTCAGTCCGGTTGCGCCCTGATCGGCGGCGAAACGGCAGAGATGCCCGGTTTTTATCCGGAAGGGGAATACGATATAGCCGGATTCGCCGTCGGTATCGTCGATAAAAAGAAGATCATCAACGGCAAAAATATCAAGGCGGGGGACGCGCTCGTCGGCATTGCGTCCAGCGGTATCCACTCCAACGGCTACTCTCTCGTGAGAAAGCTGTTCGGCGACAATCTGCATTCGCACGACCTCGACCGCTATGACGACCGCCTCAAAGACAAGGTCCTCAACGTCCTGCTCACACCTACGAAGATCTATGTGAAAAGCATTCTCAACCTGATCTCCAAAGTCAGTGTCAAGGGCATTGCTCATATTACGGGGGGCGGGTTTATCGAAAATATCCCGCGCATTTTCCCCGAAGGCATCGGCTGTGAGATCAAAAAGGATTCTTATCCCATGCCTCTCATTTTCGATATTATGCGCGAAAAGGCGGAGATCTCCGACGAGCAGATCTACAACACTTTCAATATGGGGATCGGCATGGTCGTGTGCGTGGACAAAAAAGACGTCGCGCAGACCATTTCCGAACTGGAATCGACGGGTGAAAAGGCGTACCTGATCGGCGAAACTGTTTCCGGGAAAGGGGTAACACTCAAGTGAAACGCGTAGCAGTTTTTGCCAGCGGATCGGGGAGCGATTTTCAATCGGTCATCGACGCAAACGAGAGGGAGAACTTTTGCAAGCTCTCCCTCCTTGTCGCGTCCAAGGAAGGGATCTTCGCGCTGGAACGCGCCAAAAAGCACGGGATAGAGAGCATTGTGTGCTCCAAAAAGAATTACGCAACGGCCGAAGAGATGGGCAATGCCCTCATTGAGGCGTGCAGGAGCCGCGGGATCGATTATATCGTGCTGGCGGGGTATCTTTCCATGCTTCCCGAAAATCTGATCAGGGCGTATCAGGACAGGATCATCAACATTCATCCCTCCCTCATTCCCTCTTTCTGCGGGAAAGGGTTTTACGGGCTGAACGTCCATCGCGCCGCCATCGAGTACGGCGTGAAGATTTCTGGGCTGACCGTGCATTTCGTGGACGAACACTATGACAGCGGCGCCATTATCCTGCAGCGCGCCGTACCCGTTCTGGAAGGCGATACGCCCGAAACTTTGCAGGCGCGCATCCTCGAAGAGGAACATAAAGCGCTGCCGCTTGCCGTCAGGCTCCTCACGACGGGGAAACTCGTCAAAGAGGGCAGGAAAGTAACCATTTTGCAGGAAACATCCGCGGCTGCGGAGAAATAATTTTACGGTGGGGTATGTACAGATGAATATTTATTCCGTTTCAGACATCGGCGAACTGATCAAAGACAACAGTTATGTCGGCCGCGGTATTGTCGTCGGCAAGAGCAAGGACGGCAAAAAAGCTGTGTTTGCCTATTTTATCATGGGCAGGAGCGAAAACAGCCGCAACCGCGTCTTTAAAGAGGAAGGGGACGAAATCACCATTTATCCCTTCGACGCGAGCAAGGTGAAGGATCCTTCCCTCATCATCTATTCTCCCGTACGGCAGGCGAAAAACAGCGTCATCGTCACCAACGGAGATCAGACGGACACCGTTTACGATTATCTGATGAACGGAAAGACGTTTGAAGAGGCGCTCGATACCCGCTGCTTCGAGCCGGATGCGCCCAACTTTACCCCCAGGATCAGCGCCGTTCTCAACTTTGCGGACGGCGATTTCACCTATAAGATGAGCATTTTAAAGAGCGCGGACGAGCAGGGTACGGCGTGCAACCGCTACACGTTCTCCTATGCGCCTCTCAACGGGCTGGGACACTTCATCCATACCTATAACTGCGACGGAAATCCCATCCCCACGTTCACGGGCGAACCCGAACGCGTGAGCATTCCCGACGACATTGCGCAATTTGCAAAGACGCTGTGGGAAAATCTCAACGAAAACAACAAGATCTCCCTGTATGTCCGCTATACCGATCTGGCGACGGGCAAGTACGAAAGGGTGCTTTACAATAAAAATAAATAAGGAGAGTAAGGGCGATGAAAGAATTTCAGCTTAAATACGGGTGCAATCCCAATCAGAAACCTTCCCGCATTTTCATGGAAAACGGGAAAGATCTTCCCATTGAAATTTTGAACGGGAAACCCGGCTACATCAATTTCCTCGACGCATTCAACAGCTGGCAGCTCGTCAAGGAGATCAAGGAAAATACGGGCAACGTCGCCGCAACTTCCTTCAAACACGTCAGTCCGACAAGCGCGGCGATCGGCAAAAAGCTTTCCGACCGTTTAAAGAAATCCTGCTTTGTGGATGACATTGAAGGGCTGGACGATTCTCCGCTCGCCTGCGCCTATGCTCGTGCGCGCGGCACGGACAGGATGTCCTCCTTCGGCGACTGGATCGCTCTTTCCGACGAGTGCGACGAGGTGACGGCAAGGATCATCGCCCGCGAAGTTTCGGACGGGATCATTGCGCCCGGTTACAGCCCCAAAGCGCTTGAAATTTTAAAGTCAAAGAGAAAGGGAAATTATAACATTGTCAAGATCGACAAGGATTACAAGCCTGATCCCATAGAGCACAAGCAGGTGTTCGGCGTCACCTTTGAACAGGGCAGGAACGAGTTCAAGATCGACGGATCCCTTCTCAAAAACATCGTGACAAAAAACAAGAATCTGCCTGCGGAAGCCGCGACGGACCTCGTCATTTCCCTCATCACCCTCAAATACACGCAGTCCAACTCCGTCTGCTTTGCGGTGGACGGCCAGGCGATCGGCGTGGGCGCGGGGCAGCAGTCCCGTATCCATTGCACCCGCCTTGCGGGCAACAAAGCCGATCTGTGGCACCTGCGCCAGAGCGACAAAGTTCTGTCCCTGCAATTTGCGGAAGGCGTCGGCAGGCCTGACAAGAACAACATCATCGACATTTACCTCTCCGACGAGGCGGAGGACGTGTTGGGCGACGACGTCTGGAAACAGTTCTTTGCCGTCCGTCCCGAACCGTTCACGACAGAGGAGAAAAAGGCATATCTTTCCAAGATCACGGGCGTATCGCTGGGTAGCGACGCATTTTTCCCGTTCTCGGACAACATCGAGCGCGCAAGAAAGAGCGGCGTTTCCTATGTGGCGCAGCCGGGCGGTTCGGTGCGCGACGATCTCGTCATCGAAGCGTGCGACAAATACAATATGGTCATGGCGTTTACGGGAATGCGCCTGTTCCATCACTGAGAGGTAAGGCATGAACGTACTCGTTATCGGAAACGGAGGCAGGGAGCACGCCATCATTGCGGCGCTTGCAAAGAGTCCCTCCGTCGATAAGATCTATTGCATGAAGGGCAATGCGGGCATTGCGCAGCTTGCCGAATGTGTAAACGTCGACTATTGCGACCTCAAAGCGGTGGGTGACTGGGTAGACGCGCACAAAGACGTGGACTATACCGTCATCGCGCCTGACGATCCTTTGGCTCTCGGACTTGCGGACGAGCTGGAAAGCCGCGGACACCGCGTGTTCGGGCCGAACAAAAAGGCCGCCGAGATCGAATCGAGCAAGGCATTTGCAAAGGGCCTGATGAAAAAGTACAACATTCCCACGGCGGCGTACGAAATTTTCGACGATTATGAAAAGGCGCTCGCCTATGTGGAAAAGGGAAAATTCCCCGTCGTACTGAAAGCGGACGGACTTGCGCTCGGCAAGGGCGTGCTGATCTGCGAAAATCTGGAGCAGGCCAAGGACGGACTGAAACAGATCATGCTGGACAAGGCGTTCGGCGCCGCAGGCAACAAGATCGTCGTGGAAGAGTTCCTCACCGGCAAGGAGTTTACCCCCGGGGAAGAAGTTTCCGTCCTCACCTTCACGGACGGCAAAACCATTGTTCCCATGATTCCCAGCTGCGATCACAAGCGCGCGCTGGACGGGGACAAGGGCCTCAATACGGGCGGCATGGGAACGTTTACGCCCTGTCCGTTCTATACAAAAGAGATCGCTGACGAAGTGATGAACAAAATTCTGCTTCCCACCATGCACGCAATGAATGCAGAGGGCAGGAAGTTCAAAGGCGTCCTGTATTTCGGTTTGATGCGCACGCCGGACGGCATGAAAGTCGTGGAATACAATTCCCGCTTCGGCGATCCTGAAACGCAGGTGGTGCTTCCCTTGCTGAAAACAGATCTGATGGAAATTTTCCAGGCGATCACGGACGAACGCCTTTCCGACGTCAAAATCGAATGGGAAGACGGCGCCTGTGTATGCGTAGTTCTTGCAAGCGGCGGATACCCGAAGAGTTATGCCAAGGGCAAGGTGATCACGATCGGGGATCTGGACAAAGACGTGTTCCTGTATCATGCGGGGACTGTTCTGGACAACGGCGTGTTAAAGACAAACGGCGGCAGAGTGCTCGGCGTATGTGCAAAGGGGAAAACGGTGAAAGAGGCGCGTGCCAAGGCATACGCCAACGTAAAAAAGATCTCTTTTGAAGGGATGCAGTACCGTACGGACATCGGAATCAAATACAACGCAGAGGAATAACTCGGATGATTTACAGAATTTTTGTTGAGAAAAAAGAGAACCTGCAGGCGAAGAAGATCCGCGAAGATCTGGAAACGCAGCTCGGGATCGGCGTGGAGGACCTGCGCGAGATCCTGCGTTACGACGTGGAGGGGATCAGCGAAGAAGAGCTGGAAGGCGCCATCGTCAACGTCTTTTCCGAACCGCCCGTAGACAACGTCTACCGCGAGGAATTCCCCGTCGGAAAGGATTACAAGGTCTTTGCGATCGCCTATCTGGACGGACAGTACGACCAGCGCGCAGACAGCGCGGCGCAGTGCGTTCAGCTGCTCACACAGAAAAACAGGCCTCTCATCAAATGCGCCCGCGTGTATGCTGTCAGCGGTGTGACGGATGAGGAGTTGGAAAAAATCAAAAAGCACCTCATCAACCCCGTGGAGAGCTCGGAAGTTTCCCTGGCAAAACCCGCAACGCTCGCGCGCGCAAAAATGGAAACGCACGACGTTCCGGAAGTGACGGGATTCATCGATATGTCCGTCAACGACATCGCGCAGTACCACAAGAAAAACGGCTTTGCCATGAGCGTGGAAGATCTCGTTTTCGTGCGCGATTACTTCAAAAAAGAGGGCAGAAATCCGACGGAAACGGAAATCAAAGTCATCGATACGTATTGGTCGGATCATTGCCGCCATACCACGTTTGCCACGGAGATCAGGGACGTTTCCATTCATTCGGACAACCCGCACATTCAGAAAGCGTACGATCTCTATAACGATCTCTTCAAAGAATGCAACGGCGGCAGGGCGGATAAATATCCCTGCCTGATGGATATTGCAACCATTGCCGTCAAAAAACTGAAAAAAGAGGGAAGGCTGGACAACCTGGACGTTTCGGACGAGATCAACGCCTGCTCTATCTGCATCGATGCGGAAATCGACGGTAAGACGGAAAAATATCTCGTCATGTTCAAAAACGAAACGCACAACCACCCGACGGAGATCGAGCCGTTCGGCGGTGCGGCGACCTGCCTCGGCGGCGCCATCCGCGATCCGCTTTCGGGCAGGACGTACGTTTACCAGGCAATGCGCATCACGGGCAGCGCCGATCCTCGCGAAAAGGTAGAGGATACTCTCCCCGGAAAACTTCCTCAGCGCGTCATCACCAAGACGGCTGCGGCGGGCTTTTCCTCGTACGGCAACCAGATCGGCCTTGCAACGGGGATCGTAGACGAAGTATATCATCCCGGGTACAAGGCAAAGAGACTGGAAACGGGCTTTGTTGTCGGCGGCGCCCGCAGGGATATGGTGTATCGCGAAAAGCCGAAAAAGGGCGACATCATCATCCTGCTCGGCGGCGAAACGGGCAGAGACGGCTGCGGCGGCGCTACGGGTTCTTCCAAGGCGCACGACGCGCACTCGGTGGAGACCTGCGGCGCGGAAGTGCAGAAGGGCAATCCGCTGACCGAGCGCAAACTGCAGCGCCTGTTCCTCAATAAGGAAGTGACGCGCAAGATCAAGAAGTGCAACGACTTCGGCGCGGGCGGCGTCTCCGTCGCCATCGGCGAGCTTTCCGACGGGCTGATCATCGATCTCGACAAAGTGCCTCTCAAGTACGAAGGCCTTTCGGGCACGGAACTTGCCATTTCCGAATCGCAGGAGCGCATGGCTGTCGTCGTGGCTCCCGAGGACGAAAAGGAGTTTATCCGCCTTGCCGCGCAGGAAAACCTTGCCGCGACTCCCGTTGCCGTCGTCACGGACGATCGCCGCATGAAGATGCTGTTCAAGGGCAGGGCAATCGTGGATATTTCCCGCGATTTCCTGGATACAAACGGCGTCAAACAAATCATTTCGGCGGAAATTGAGGATAACGTTACCTCATATTTTGAACAAAAGCAAAAGAACTTCCGTGAAGATCTGCTCGCTTCGCTCTCTTCGCTCAACGTCTGCTCCAAGAAAGGGCTTTCGGAAATGTTCGACTCGACCATCGGGGCGCGTTCCGTGTATATGCCTTTCGGCGGCAAAAAGCAGCTGACGCCTGCCATCGCCATGGCGGCCAAGATCTGCGGCGGAGAGACGGACGTTGCAACCGTTTCTGCCTACGGATATTGCTCTTCCCTGATGAGCGACAGCCCGTTTACGGGTTCTGTTTACAGCATCGTCACGTCCATTGCCAAACTGATCGCAAGTGGTTGCGATTACGACGCCATCCGTCTCACCTTCCAGGAATTCTTTATGCGCCTGAACCGCGATCCCAAACGTTGGGGTGTACCTCTGTCCGCACTTCTCGGCGCGCTGTACGCGCAGATCGGGCTGGGGTTGGGCGCCATCGGCGGCAAGGACAGTATGAGCGGTACCTTTGAACACATCGACGTTCCTCCCACGCTCATCTCCTTTGCATTGGCTCCCGCAAAAGCGAGCGAACTCATCACAAACGTTCTTACCGAAAGCGGGAAAAAACTGTACTGGATCCCCATGCACAAGGATTTCAGCAAGATCCCCGATTTCAAGGAACTTGCGGATATGTACCGCGAGATCCACAAGAACATTCTCAGCAAAAACATCCGCTTTGCAACGGTCGTGGAAAACGGTGGCATAGCGTCTGCAATCGTCAAATCCTGCCTCGGAAACGGGCTCGGATTCAAGTTTGAAGGGGATGCCGACTGCCTGCTCTCCGAGCATTACGGCGAGATCATCGTGTCTTTGGAAGATCCCGAAAGCCTGCATTGTCCCAAGATCTGCGTGGGCGAAACGACGGAAAAAGACTTTGTCTACGACAAGGAAAAAGTGTCTCTGGAAGAGGCCGTGAGCGCTTTCTGCGGGACGCTGGAAAACGTGTTCCCCAACCATGCTTCGGCAAGCGGAAAGGCGAAGGATGTCGATTTCAAAGCGACAAAGCGCTATACGAATATCTCGACAAAGACGGCAAAACCCCGCGTATTTATCCCCGTATTCCCCGGAACCAACTGCGAACTGGATACGGCGCGCAAGTTTAATCTGGCGGGCGCGGAAAGCGAGATCGTCGTCGTCAAAAACCGTTCCGCCGCGGACATTGAAGAGAGCGTTCGCGCCATCAGCGAGGCGATCACCCGCGCCAATATCATCGCATTCCCCGGAGGTTTCTCGGGCGGTGACGAGCCGGACGGAAGCGGCAAATTTATTGCGACTACCTTCCGCAATCCCCGCATTGCCGAACAGGTTTTGAAACTGCTCAACGAGCGCGACGGACTGATCCTCGGGATCTGCAACGGCTTCCAGGCGCTTATCAAGCTGGGGCTTGTCCCGTACGGCGACATTCGCCCGCTGACGGCAACCAGTCCTACGCTTACCTACAACAACATTTCCCGCCACGTTTCTACGCTCGTGGATATTCGCGTATCTTCCAACAAGTCTCCCTGGCTGTCCGCTTGCAAGGTGGGCGACGTGTTTACCGTTCCCGTATCGCACGGGGAAGGCAGGATCGTTGCGCCGTTCTCCGAGCTTGAAAAGATGGCGCAAAACGGGCAGATCGCTACGCAGTACTGCGACCTTTCCGGAAAGCCTACCATGGAATATCCTTACAACCCCAACGGTTCTGCGTGGGCGATCGAGGGTATCACTTCTCCCGACGGCAGAGTGTACGGCAAGATGGGGCATACTGAACGTACTGGTGAAAACCTCTACAAGAACTACAGCGGAAATTTTGACATGAAGCTGTTTGAAAGCGGCGTCAAGTATTTCAAGTAAAAAGCTTTTCAGTAAAAAAGCAGCCGTCTGACACAAAGTCAGACGGCTGCTTTTATCGTAAAAAGTGCAGGGCGGAGATTTTTCTCCGCCCTGCGACTGTTGTTCTGAATTAATTAAAATTCCTCGTACTATCCTTTTATGGAAATACAGGCGCAGAATAATCAGGAATTGCTCTGCTGGGCCTGCGCGGAAGTCTCTTCTGCCGCAGAAGTTTCAGCAGTCGGTTCCGCGGTCTGTACGGGTTGATTTCCGTCAGGGGAAAGGGGCAGGGCATTGTCCTTTTTGAAAAGCATTTTCAGAAGAATAGGGCAGAGCAGAGAGGAAAGGACAACGAGCATAATGACGGGGACAACGGGCGTGATCGCCGTGCCTGCAAACAATCCGCCTTCCATACCCTTGCTGCATACGACGAGGGCAACCTCACCGCGGGCGATCATGCCGCAGCCGATCTGCGCGGATTCCTTCCAATTATGACGGCAGAGCTTTGCCACGCCGCCGCAGCCGATAATTTTACCCACAATGCCCGAGAGGACAAAGCAGATCCCGAACAAAAGCAACGTGGGGGAAAATCCGTCGAAACTGACCCCGATCCCGATGTTTGCAAAGAATACGGGGGAAAAGATCATGTAAGAATTGATGTCTACTTTTCTGTCGATGTAGTGTGTATCTTTCAGCGAGCTGAGAACGATGCCTGCCACATAGGCGCCCGTGATGTCGGCGATCCCGAACAGTTTTTCTGCGGCAAAGGCGTAAAGGAAGCAGATGACAAGGCCTAAAATCGGAATGCGGCGCGTATGATCGTATTTTTCGGAAAGAAAACGGAACAGCTTTTTGATGAAAAAGCCGATCACAATGGCGCAGACAAAGAAGAGAACGGTCATTAAAATGGTCATCCACGGATTTGCCGAAGGGTCTTTGAATCCGATGACGATGGAGAGCACGACAATGCCGATCACGTCGTCGATGATTGCGGCAGAAAGGATAGTCGTTCCCACGCGCCCGTTGAGCTTGCCCATCTCTTTCAACGTTTCAACGGTAATTCCCACGCTCGTCGCCGCGAGGATCACGCCGATAAAGACGGCATCCAGCAAAATGGAAGAATTAGAGAGCGCGGAAAATCCGCCGAGGAAAGGAACGGCAACGAGAAATCCGAGGATCATGGGCATGAGCACGCCGCCGAATGCGATCATGGTGGCGGCAAGCCCGGAACGCTTCAATTCCTTTACGTCCGTTTCAAGTCCGGCTGAGAAGAGGATGAGCACGACGCCGATCTCCGCGATCCCGTCCAGGAAGGCGCTTTCTGTTTCAGAAGGCTGTACAGGCGACCACCAGCCGAATTGTCCCCAGATGGCGGGGCCGATCAGAAGTCCTGCAATGACGGCTCCCACAACCTGCGGAAGTCCGAGTTTTCTCATCAGCATCCCCAGCAGTTTTGTGGAGAGAAGGATAACTGCAAGGTCCCAGAAAAGCTTTGTAATGTCCATTGTAAATACCTCTCAATACCACAGAAAATGATACGCTTTTTTTTGGGAAAAGTCAACAGAATACCGCTCGTTCCGCATTTTTCGGTCATTTTTTTACGAAGAATTGACGGGGGGCGTACGGCATGGTATAATAGAGAAAACGCCGAAAGGCGACAAAGAGACATAGGGGCAACAATCATGTGGTTTGACGAGAGTGTTTTTTATCAGATCTATCCGCTCGGCTATTGCGGCGCAGAGCGCGAAAACGACTTTGGGGAGATCCGCCATCGTTTCGGAAAAATCGAGGAGCAGATCTCTTATATCAAAGAATGCGGATTCAATGCCGTTTTGTTCAATCCGCCGTTTGAAAGCGAACGGCACGGCTACGATACAGTCGATTTTTTCAAGGTGGACCGCCGCCTCGGTACCAACGAAGAATTTAAAGCATTGGTAAAAAAATTCCATGATGCGGGCATCCGCGTCGTGCTGGACGGCGTTTTCAATCATGTGGGAAGGCGTTTTGCCGCGTTTGAGGACGTGAAGCAGAGGCGCGAAGCTTCGGACAAGACGGGTTGGTTTTATTTGAATTTCGGCGGAAACAGTCCTTACAACGACGGCTTTTGGTATGAGGGCTGGGAAGGTCACATGGAGCTTGTCAAGCTCAACCTGCAAAACGAAGGCGTCGTGGATTATATCCGCCGCGCCGTACTGTTTTGGATCGATGAATTCGGAATAGACGGCCTGCGATTGGATGTCGCTTACCTTCTGCCTGAATGGTTTTTCGAGTTTTTGCGCCGTACCGTGCGCGAAAGGCGCGACGACTTCTTCCTGATGGCGGAAGTCATTCACGGGCAGAACTTTGCGAAAAATCTTACCCCGCAGCGCTTGGATTCCATGACCAATTACGAGTGTTACAAGGGATTGACTTCCGCGCTCAATTCGGATAACCTGTTTGAGATAGAGCATTCCCTCGAGCGCCTGTTCGGTTCGCAGCCGTGGTGTCTGTACACGGGGAAGCACCTATTCAGCTTTGTCGACAATCACGACGTCGTGCGTGCCTATACCGCATTGCAGAATAAGGACAAGATCTTCAATATGTATGCCATTCTGTACACCATGCCGGGGATTCCCTGCATTTACTACGGTTCGGAGTGCGCCGCGGAAGGGGACAAGTCGGACAACGACTATAAGCTGCGCCCTTGCATCGACGACGTGGATAAAAACAAGCGGCCCGATCTATTGAAATTTATTCAGAAGCTGAATGCCATCCGCCACTCCTGCCGCGCGCTCTCTTACGGCAGGTATGAGAAATGTGTTTTGTCCAACAAGTATATGTGCTATAAGCGCGAGCTGGACGGAGAACGCATTTATTGTGCGTTCAATATTTCCGGGGAGAATGTCACCGTTCGCGTTGAGGAAGCGGAAGGGACAGACCTTCTGACGGGCGAAGTGAGAAATTTAAACGACATTTATCTCCCTCCGTATTCCGTGAAGCTGTTCAGAAAAAATATTTAATGAGAGAAGAGCCGACGAAAAACGTCGGCTCTGATTTTTTAAATTTTTTCGGGAAAATGCCTTTCAAACAATAGACAACAAGAATAGATATGATTATAATAATCGCGGTTAAAAAAATTGTCAGGTTTTGGTATGAAAGGTTCTGTAGATCTTACAACAGGAAGTCCTTGGAAAAATATCATTTTCTTTTGTATCCCCATTCTGATCAGCAATATATTCCAGCAGCTGTACAGCATGGTGGATACGATCATTGTCGGTCAGACGATCTCCCTGTCCGCACTCGCGGCCGTAGGTTGTACAGGTTCCATCAGTTTTTTGGTGATAGGTTTTATCACGGGGATCACTGGCGGATTCGGCGTCATGATGGCGCAGTATTTCGGGGCGAAAAATGAGGAGAATTTCAAACGTTCCGTCGGGACCTGCTATCTGCTCAGCATCATCGTCTCCGTCATTGTTACCGCCATAGCTGTTCCGACGGCGATGCCGCTTTTGCGGCTGATGCGCACGGGCGACGACATCATCGGCCGCGCGTATTCTTACATCGTGACGATCTATGCGGGGATCTCGGCAACCGTGATCTACAATATGTCGGCGGCGATGCTGCGCGCCATCGGGGACAGCCGTTCTCCGCTGATTTTTCTGATCATGGCGTCCGTGCTGAATATCGGGTTGGATTTTTTGTTCATTCTGTGCTTTCACATGGACGTTATGGGGGCGGGGCTTGCAACTGTTTTGTCTCAGCTGATCGCAGGCGGGGCGTGCATCGTGTACGGCCTGAAACGATACGAGATCTTGCGCATCAACAGAGGGCATCTGCGCTGGAATGGTTCTTTTGCCTGGAAACATACGGCAGTGGGGCTTCCCATGGCTCTCCAGTTTTCCATTACTGCCATCGGGATCATGGTCGTGCAGGCTGTTTTGAACGACTTAGGGACCATGACCGTCGCTGCATATACGGAGGCTTCAAAGATCGATACCATTGCCCAGCAGCCGTTCCTCGCCATGGGGGCAGCGATCGCTACATATTGCGCGCAGAATTTCGGGGCGCATCAATTTGATCGCATCCGCAAGGGTATGAATGTGGGGCTTGTGCTCTCGCTGATCTTCAGTGCGGGCGGATTTTTGCTTGTCCTCGGATTGCGTTCGCCGCTTCTGAAACTGTTTTCGGAAGATTACGCATCCATACAGGAAGAGGCTTATTTATATCTGTTCATCAATACGGGGACCTATCTGTTTCTCGGCCTCATATACCTGTACAGAAACGGGATCCAGGGAATGGGATTTTCTGCAGTCACGATGCTGTCCGGCGCAACAGAGCTTGTCATGCGCGTCTTTGCCGCTCTTGTCTTTGCAAAGCTGTGGGGATATATAGGCGTGTGTTCCGCCAATCCCGCCGCATGGCTTGGGGCCGACATCATTTTGCTCGTTATCTATTTCAGATTGTATAAAAAGAAAATCAAACCCGCGCTCCTGAAAGAGAGGGAAAGCGAGCAACAAGATCCACAATCATGATCCGATCATGGAAAAAAGCGGTTTTTTCGGCCGTCTTTTTTTGTTTTTCGGTTGACAAGATCTTCCTTTGTGTGTATAATTATACTGATTGTTGTATAATTATTCTAATCATGTCCGAACAGGACAGAAAAGGGGAGAGCATATGCAGGTCGTCTTATACATAGGGATCCTTCTCGTCTATTTTGCCGTCATGATCTTTATCGGGGTGAAGAACAGCCGCAGTTCCCGTTCCGTGCAGGGCTTTGTCCTGGGCGGGCGGTCGGTGGGTCCCTGGCTCACGGCCTTTGCGTACGGGACAAGCTATTTTTCTGCCGTCATTTTTATCGGATATGCGGGGCAGTTCGGCTGGAATTTCGGCATTGCGGCAACGTGGATCGGGATCGGAAACGCGCTCATCGGATCCTTGCTTGCCTGGGCCGTCCTCGGAAGGCGAACCAGGGTAATGACACAGCAGTTGGATTCCGCCACAATGCCCGATTATTTCGGAAAACGTTTTTCGGACGGAAAACTGAAAATTGCCGCCTCCGTGATCATCTTTATCTTTCTCATCCCATATACCGCTTCACTGTATAAAGGCTTGGGCAGCTTGTTTGCCATGGCTTTTTCCATTCCGTATTGGGTTTGTATTCTCATTATGGCGGCCGTCACGGCAGTCTATGTGTTGGTCGGCGGATACATGGCGACGGTCTGGAACGATTTTATCCAGGGCATCATCATGCTTTTCGGAATTGTGATCATCATTGCGGCGGTGCTCCTGAATGCGGGCGGGCTGACGCAGGCGATCGCCGATCTTTCCCAGATCTCGTCGGGCGCGCAGCAGGGCGCTTACACTTCCTTTTTCGGCCCCGATCTGTACGGGTTGATCATGGTCATTCTGCTCACCAGTCTCGGAACATGGGGATTGCCGCAGATGGTCCAAAAATTTTATTCGATCAAAAGCGAAGCGTCTGTTCGTACGGGAATGATCGTCAGTACGGTATTTGCTTTCATTGTCGCGGGCGGCTGTTATTTCCTCGGCGGGTTCGGCAGGTTGTTTGTGGAGGACGTTTCAAGCGGATTTGACACCATCATTCCCGCCATGCTCGAAGAGAGCCTTCCCGTCATTCTCATTGCTTTGGTGCTTGTCCTCGTCGTGTCGGCTTCCATGAGCACTCTCTCCTCGCTTGTCATGAGTTCAAGCTCGACCATCACCCTCGACCTCATCAAGAGCGTGAAAAAGGACGGGCTTTCTCATTCTACGCAGATGCGGCTCATCCGTATTTTTGTCGCCCTCTTTATTGCCGTGAGCGCGGTCATCGCCATTGTGTATGACGAATTGAAACTTTCCTTTATCGCGCAGATGATGGGGGTGAGCTGGGGCGCGCTGGCCGGGGCCTTTCTCGCGCCGTACCTGTTCAGCCTGTACTGGAAGGGGACGACAAAGGCGAGCTGTTGGGTCTGCTTTGTTTTCGGCGTCGCAACGAGCATTGCAGCTATGGTTCTTTCCCTGCCTGCTTCTTCCTTGCCGCAATCGGCGCTGGACAGCTTTTTGTACAAATATGTGTTCGGCTCCTCCATCTATGTGGGGGCATGGACCATGATCGCTGGGTTTATCATCGTCCCCGTCGTCTCTCTGTTTACAAAAAAACCGGAGCAGGCGCGTTTAAAGGAACTGTTCAAACCGTTTACGCAACTCAACGAAGCTTTGGAAACGGCTGCAGAGGATTATCTTGTCAAGCCGCGCGTGTCATCGGCGCAGCGCCCGCAGGAGAGCGAGGACGAAAAAAACTGACATTGACAGGAAAGGTTTTTCGGCCATCTTTGTTTTTATAGTATACTGAATTTAAAGAGGAATGAATAGGATTGTCAACCGATATTTTATATATCGGTTGACAATTTTTTATGGATGTGATAAAATTTTATCCATGAGTATCAAGGAAGAAATTTTAAAAAAATTGGATGAAGAAAAGGGAAATCCCGTATCCGGAGAGGAATTGGCGGAACAACTTGGCGTCAGCCGCAATGCAATCTGGAAGGCGGTCAAAGTGCTGCGGGAGGAGGGATACGGCATTCAGGCAACGACCAACAAGGGCTACGTTCTCTCTTCGGCGAGCGATGTCCTTACGGCTGAAAAAATCCGCTCCCGACTTTCTTTCAACTGCAATGTTATTGTAAAGAAGTGCGTGGATTCTACCAATGACGAGGTGAAAGCGCTTGCCGCGCAAGGGGCGACGGAATGGACGGTGGTGATCGCGGAAGAGCAGACAAAGGGCAGGGGAAGAAATCAACGCAGCTTTTTTTCACCGCGCGGAACGGGGTTGTATATGAGCGTATTGTTCCGTCCGACATTTTCCTCTTCCGAATCTCTGTTTGTCACGACGAGCGCCGCCGTTGCCGTATGCGAGGCGATTGAAAAAGTCAGCGGAAAAAAGGCTCAGATCAAATGGGTGAACGACGTCTTTCTCGGCGAAAAAAAAGTGTGCGGGATTTTGACGGAAGCTTCTTTCAGCGTCGAAAATAACGGCATGGAGTACGTTATTGCGGGAATTGGAATCAACGTAAAGGAAGGCGCTTTCCCGAGAGAACTGCAGGGGATCGCAACGTCTGTTTTCGGAAAATATTGCCCTTCGGATGCGCGCACCGACCTTGCGGCAACCCTGTTGGAAAGGCTGAAATTTTATTACGACGGCATCCCTTCCAGGTCGTTTTATCCGCAATATGAAAAGCGCTGTTTTATCATCGGACGGGAAGTGATCGTCTGTTCGGGGAAGATCACTGGCAAAGCGATTGTGGAAGGGATCGATGAGAATTGTTTTCTCAAAGTCCGCTTTGAGGACGGAACAGAACGTCTGCTTTCTTCCGGGGAAGTTTCTTTACGCCCGATTTTTAATTAAATTGGATTATACAAAGTACTATATCAGACATAAATCGACGTATCAGGAGATAAAATGGATAGGACAATCAAACTTGCGCAGTGCGCTATTTTTGTGGCGCTGATGATCGTGTCGGCATACATCAGTATTCCCACACCCTTTGTTCCGCTTACCTTTCAGACGGTGGTTGCGGTTCTGGCGGGGATTTTGCTCGGGCCCTGGTACGGTTCTGCGGCAGTCGCCGTCTATGTGCTGATGGGGCTGATCGGCTTTCCCGTCTTTGCGCACGGGGGAGGGTTTGTCTATGTCGTCAATCTTACTTTCGGATACCTGATCGGTTTTATTGCGGGCGCATTTGCAGCGGGACTTGTCTCCGCACGGGGCAAGGCGCTTACCCTTCGCAGAGCGGTGGTTGCCGCCCTGGTCGGGTTTGCAGTCAATTATCTGATTGGCATTCCGTATTTTGCCTGTATCTGGACTTTTTATATGCACAACGGGGAGCTGTGGAAGGCGATCGTCGTCAACAATCTTCTCTATATGCCGAAAGATCTCGTCCTGTGTGTCCTTGCCGCGGCGTTGGCGGTGCGCGTTTATCCGCTCATGAACAGGCGGGCGCTCCGTCTGGACCATCGCGGAAAAAGTGCGGAAAAAAAAGGTGGAGAAAAATAAACAAAATTCCCGTTTTTCACCGTTTTTTTATCAAATATATTTACATTATTCTTTAAATATAGTATAATAGATAAAATAAAGAGGTGTCCGCAGAAAAATGCAAGAAAAAGAACAGGCGTACTCCGTATTTTTAAGGACGGAATGCGACGGAGAGACCGATCGTATCTTTGCCAGAGCAGAAAAAAAGGAAAAGGGTTTTGTCTTTCAGAAGGACGGAACGAACTTCTGCATTTCGTATTGCAGGCAGACGCCGTATTTGCGCATAGAAAGTTCGGGAGACATGACGTATGCACTGGAGCTGAGGCCGAACACGGAAACAAAGACGACAATTTATACTTCTTTCGGAGAGATGGCCGTCGTTGCCCGAACGCAAGATCTTGTCTTTGGGGAAAAGCATGGCGGCGATGGTGTAGATTGCGAATACACATTGGATTTTTCCGGATTTGTACAGCGGCACAAATTCAGTTTTGCCGTAAAAAAGATTTTCTGAGGAGGGACATTCGCGGTGAAAATAGAGTATCTCGGTCATTCCTGTTTTCTCATGACGACGCAGCTGGGGACAAAGCTTCTGACCGACCCTTATACGGGCATCGGGTACGAACTTCCTGAGCAGGAGGCAGACATTGTCACTTGCAGTCATTCGCATTTTGACCACGCTTATCTTGCCGCGGTGCGCGGAAAGCCGCAGGTTTTTTCCGCACCCGGGAAGTACTCCTGCAAGGATTTTCAGCTGGAAGGATTTGCAAGTTTTCATGACGATGTGAAGGGGACAAAACGCGGCAAAAACACAATTTTTGTCTATCAGGCAGACGGATTGCGCGTCTGTCATATGGGTGATATCGGCGAAGTTCCTTCTCATGAGCTTGCAGAAAAACTCGGAAAGATCGACGTTCTGATGCTTCCCGTCGGCGGAACATACACTATCGATGCGGCGGGCGCGTTGGAAACGATCCGCAGGATCTCGCCGCAAACGGCGGTCGCCATGCATTTCAGCTGTCAGGATTGTACGCTGGATATCGATACGGCGGACAAGCTGATCAGCCTTTCGGGCGGGCTTGCCGAACGCGTCGGATGTGAGATTCCCATGGACCGACAGGGAAAAATTCTGATCCCTGCGAGGAAATTTTGATGGAAGAGAAAGAGATCTTGAAAGCATTTGGATCCGTTTACGATTATCTGAATGATAAAACAATTTACGATCTTCGCACCCTGGCGCGGGAATTTGGGGTAAATGCTCCTTCCGCTGCGCGAAAGCACGATCTGATCCTCCGCATCATCATTGCCGCCGCCGCATTGGCGGAACCGGAAAAGGTCAGCCGCCGCGGGGCGCGGGTAAAGGCAGGCGCGGCTCCCGCGGAGAGTGTTACGGAAGTGCGCAAACTCATCGAGGAATGCCGTTCGCACAGACCTTACGACAATTATATCCCCGAATCTGAAAGGATCGAGTTTAACGACGTTATCAAGTCCGAGCCCGTGTACGGATACGGCGATCAGCTTTACCGCGGCTATGTACAGCGCATGGCGGACGGAAGCTGGAGGGTATATCCGGAGAACAGAAAAAATATCATAAAGATCCCCGTTCTGACAGAGGAAGAGAGGGCGCGTTATCTCCTGCGTGAGGGAGATCATGTTGTCGGATATGTGGTGGAAGCGGCGGGGAAACCTCCCGTTTTTACGCAGCCGCAACTCGTCAATGGCAGACTTTTTTCCGATCCGAGACACAATTTCGAGGAGTTTGCCGCGGCGTTTCCGATGCAGAAATATTCTTTTGCCGAGTCGAAAAACTTTCTTGTTCGGGCTGCGGAGGTGCTCTCTCCCTTGGGGAAGGGGCAAAGGGCGTTGCTCGTCGCTCCTTCGGGAACGGGCAAAACTGCATTTTTGCGGGAAGCGGCGCAATGTCTTGCAAAGCAGGCAAAGGTCATTCTCGTCTTGCTCGGACAACGGCCTGAGGAAAGCGTGGAGTTTGAATCGCTCTTGACGGACGCGCTGGTGTTTTCTGCCCCCTTTGACAGCACGAATTCCGAACGCGTGCAATTTGCACGCCTTGCGCTGGAAAGGGCAAAGCGGATTGCCGAGGAAGGCGGCGATGCCGTGATCCTGCTCGATTCCATGCATGCATACGTCCGCGCGGCGGAAAAAGTGTGTTCGGATGAGGAAAGCGGAATGCTGGAGTGTAAAAAATTCTTTGCTTCCGCAAGGCGTCTGGACGGAAGCGGTACGCTTACCGTTCTTGCGACCGTCGACCCGTGCGATGCGGAAGAATTTGCCGATGCCGGCAACTGTATCATCCGCTTTTCGGACGAGTATGTGCGGCTGGGGATCCCTGCTCTCGATATGTTGAAGTCGGAGACCAGGCGTTCCGATCTCCTGTTGGACAAACAGGAAACAGATCTTGCAAAAAAATTGCGCAGCATCGCTGCGGAAAAAGGTATGGCTGAGGCATACGCATTGGCTGAAACTATTTTTAAGGAGTAATTGAAATTATGTCAACCGAAAAATACTATGTGGGCATCGATCTTGGCGGTATGAGCGCCAAAGGCGGCTTGTTTTCCCCCGAAGGGAAGATGGTTGCAAAGAGTACCGTCAAGACCTGCAAGGAAGAGGGCTTCGCTGTTACGGCAAAAAATCTTGCAGGGCTCGCGCGCGAAGTGTGCGAGCTGGCAAAAGTCCCGCTGTCTCAGCTCGGCGGAGTGGGTGTGGGAACGCCCGGCATCATTGACGGCGCAAACGGGATCGTCGTTGCATGGACAAATTTTGATTGGGAAAACGTCCCTCTGGCTGCTGAGATGTCCAAAAATCTCGGCGGGATCCCCGTAAAGATCTCCAACGATGCCAATGCCGCCGCCCTTGGCGAAGCGAAATTCGGCGCAGGAAAGAAGTTTACCGACAGCATTACGATCACCCTCGGAACAGGCGTCGGGAGCGGTATCATCATCGGCGGAAAAATCTTTGAAGGCTTCCGCGGCGGTGCGGGAGAAGCGGGACACATGACTCTCGTCGTAGGCGGCATTCCCTGTACCTGCGGCAGGCGCGGCTGCTTTGAACAGTATGCGTCCGCGTCCGCTCTCATCCGCGATACAAAAAAGGCGATGTTTGAACACAAAGATTCCGCGATGTGGAAGATCGCGCCCGATCCTGAAGAAGTCAACGGAGTTACCTCCTTTACGGCGGCAAAGGAAGGGGACAAAGCCGCACAGGAAGTAGTCAAAAATTATATCATGTATCTGAGCGAAGGCATTTTGAATCTTGTCAACTGTTTCCGTCCTCAGGCGATCATCATCGGCGGCGGCGTTTCCGGTCAGGGAGAGTATCTTTTGCAGCCTGTCCGCAAGTATGTGGACGAGCACCTGTTTGTCGGGTTTGACAGGATCCCGCTCTCCATTGTAAGGGCACAGCTCGGAAATGACGCGGGCATTTGGGGCGCATATGCTCTTGCGGCGAACGACTGAAAAATTCCGCCGTTCAAATAAGATCGGCATTGCATTGGGAAGCGGCGGCGCAAAGGGAATGGCGCACCTCGGCGTTTTGCAGGCCCTGAAAGAAAACGGGATCGAGCCGGAAATTTATTGCGGCACATCTGCGGGCTCGATCGTCGGAGCGCTGTGCGCCAGAGGCTATGCCCCTGCGGATATTGTTTCGCTGCTCACCAATTTGCAGTACGGAGGCGCGGCGCTTACAGCCATGCTTTCTGGAAGTCTGGAGCCATTGCTCGGAGCGGTGGACGACGCGTTGGGCGGGGTAAAGATCGAAGAGCTTTCCAAGCCGTTTTGCGCCATCGCGACAAAATGCTCGGATGGGAGCGAAGTGCGGCTGAAAACGGGAAATGCGGCGCGTGCCGTTCTGGCATCCTCGTCCATCCCTCCGCTGTTTCGAGGGATGAAAGTCGGCGATTCCCTTCTGGCAGACGGCGCGTTCTGCAATGCGGTGCCCGGCGATGCCGCCCGCGAATTGGGCGCGGATATCGTTATCGGCGTTGCTCTTTCTCCCGCGAGATCGTATGAACAGACCGAATTTACCTGTTCGTCGGGAGAAACGCTTCTCTTGCGGCAGAGCGGATTTTTACAGTGCGATCTATTGCTGGAACCCGATCTTTCCGCATTTCATGCGACGGATATTCACTATGCGCCGCAAATATACGATGCAGGATACGAATGCGCCACGCGCAATATGGCGCAGATTTTGCAGCTATGCCGCGGTGCGGCCTCGAGAAAACGCATCTGATTTTACACAAGTGAGGAATTTGTTATGCGCAGTACGGAGCGCAAACAGATAAAACAGACAAAAGAGGCACTGGTCGCCGCAAGACTTATGCGACGGCGCAGAAAGCTGACCTTGCGCATCGCAGCGATACTTTTCGCGTGCTTATTGCTGTGCGCGATGATACTCATAGACGTTTTTCTGTTCCCTGTAGAGTATCTCTGGGCGGCCGTCCTTACGCCTGAGATAGAAGATCGTAAAGACGGACAAATGCGCGTCTTTTATCTGGATGTCGGACAGGGAGACTGTACGCTCGTACAGTTGCCCGACGGGCAGACTCTTATGATCGATTGCGGAAACGGAGAGTCGGAAGCGATACGCAACATTCTCGGAATTTGTGTCGCTCTCGGAGTGCAAAAGATCGATCATCTCTTTATCACGCACGCGGATGCAGATCATATCGGCGGAATGGAAGCAGTTTTGCGTTGTTTCGGAGCGGATACCGTATATCTTCCCGCTGAAGATCCTATGCAGGAGCGAATTGCGCAATACAGAGAGCTCGCGCGGAAATATTGTAAGAATGTCTGCGATACATCGATGCTCACTTCCATGATTTCCGAAGAGGAAGAAAATTTCTGGTATGCGATGGTTCTTGGAGGATTTCCAGACACCGAAAAGGAGGGAAACGATACTTCTGCAATTCTGTATCTGGAATATGCGGACAGGAAACTGCTCTTTCCAGGGGACGTTTCCTATCGCGTGGAACGGGAGCTCGTCTCCATTTACGAACAGACGGGCGGAATCGTATTTGAAGTTCCGATGCAGACTTCTTACGGGACTGTTTTGCTTTCGCCAAATATTTCCTCTCTTGATTTTTTAAAAGTCGGGCATCACGGCAGTGCGGATGCCACCTGCATGGAATTTGCGGAATACCTTCATCCGCAGAATGTATTTGTCAGCTGCGGAGCGGGAAATTCGTACAATCATCCTTCGCAGGAAGTGATAGGAAATTTATTTCAGACAGATGAATCCGTACAGTTTTATCGTACGGATGAATTGGGAAATATACTGCTTACCATAGAGAGGGACGGAAGATATTCCGTCCTGTCTGTGTAATCTATTCAACGGAGATTTATGGCATGATCAAATGGATGACGAGCGGAGAATCGCACGGACAAGCCCTGACGGCGATCATTGAAGGGCTTCCTTCCAACCTGAAGATCGACGTGGAGGAGATCAACAAATATCTCGCCCTGCGGCAGAGCGGCTATGGCAGGGGAGCGCGGCAGAAAATTGAAACGGATAAGGTGCAGATCCTTTCGGGTGTGCGGAATTGCCTTACACTGGGCAGCCCCGTCTGTCTTGTGGTCGAAAACAAGGATTATAAAAACTGGGAAGAATATATGTCTCCTTACGGCGCCGATGTGACGATGCGCCGACTGACGCGCGTGCGGCCTGGTCATGCGGATTTATCCGGCGTTTTAAAATACGATCAGACAGATGCGAGAAATATCCTCGAACGCGCCTCCGCGCGGGAAACGGCGGTCCGCGTTGCGGCTGGTACCGTTGCGAGAATGTTCCTGCGGGCACTCGGTATAGAAGTCTGCGGCTATGTGCGTTCCGTGGCAGGGATCACGGATGACAGAGAGTACACCGCCGCACAGCTGAAAGACGTAAAAAATTCCGAATTGTTTATGCCTGATCCCGACCTTTGCGAACAGGCCAAAAAGAAGATCGACGAGATCAAGGAGAATAAGGATACGGCGGGCGGGATCGTGGAGATCCGCGTCAACGGATTGAAGAGCGGTTTCGGAAGCTGCATGAGTTACGGCGAAAAGCTGGACGGGCATCTTGCAGGTGCGATCATGGGCATCCAAGCGATCAAAGGCGTGGAGGTCGGGCTCGGCTTTGAGGCGGCTCGGCGGCTCGGAAGTGAAGTGCACGACGAGATCTTTTTTGAAAACGGAAAATTTGTCCGCAAGACCAACCGCGCGGGCGGAATAGAGGGAGGAATGTCCAACGGGGAAGAAATCGTCCTCCGTGCGGCCATGAAACCCATTCCAACGCTTATGCGCGGATTGAATACCGTCAATTTTGATACGGGCGAAGCGTGCCGCGCCGCGACGGAGCGGAGCGACGTGTGTGCCATCTGTGCCTGTGAGATCGTGGTGGAGAGCACAGTCTGCTTTGCACTTGCGCAAAAAGTACAGGAGCGACTGGGCGGGGACAATATGCGCGAGATCATCGAACGCTATCAGAAACTTTGAAATAGAGCTTTTTATGTCAGGTAGAGTACTATGCAAACAATAGAGATTCGCACAAAATCGAGGCCGAGCACCGTGCTCTGCGGAGACGGAGCGTGGAGCGCTATGCAAAAGTTTCTTCACGACAAAGACGTCTTTTTCGTGACAGATACTAACGTATTCCGCCATTACGGGGAGGAAGTGAAATCTTTGTTCCCCAAAGCGCACGTCTGCGCATTGCCTGCGGGCGAGAAAAACAAGAACAAAAACTCCCTGTTCCGTATCCTGGATGAAATGCTTTCCGCGAAGCTGCATCGCTCGTCTTATGTCGTTGCGCTCGGCGGGGGCGTGATCGGAGATATGGCAGGCTTTGCGGCGTCCATATATATGCGCGGAACACACCTCGTTCAAATTCCTACAACACTCCTTTCTCAGGTGGACAGTTCCGTGGGCGGAAAAACGGCGATCGACTATAAAAAAGTCAAAAATGTGTTGGGCGCCTTTTATCAGCCTGAACGCGTCTTTTGTGACCCGCGTTTTTTGTCCACGCTTCCGGCGAGGGAGATCAAGTGCGGGCTGGGGGAGATCATTAAGACGGGTGTTCTCGACGGCGCGTTGGGCGATAAGCTTTTACAGAATGCGCCGCGCCTGCATGATCTGTCTTTTTTGCAGGAGATCGTTTCCGACTGCATTCGTTTTAAGGCGCGCGTCGTCGAGCAGGATGAAACGGAAAGTTCGGGAATACGCAAATGCCTGAATCTGGGCCACACGACGGGACACGCACTTGAGCTGTGTTACGGAAGGCGTTCGCACGGAGAGTATGTCCTGATCGGAATGTGGCTGGAATGTCTGATCGCCGAAAGGGAAGGCTATGCAAAAAAAGAGCATTCGGATCGGGTGCGTTCTCTGATCTCTTTGGCGGAGCGCAAGATCCCGTCCTTCCCCGATGCACGGCAATGCCTTCGGTATGCGCTGTTGGATAAAAAGAACGATCGTGTGGACGCAATTTCCATGTACATTTCCGAAAGTTATGCAAAGGGCAGGGAGATAACGCTCCCTTGCGAAAGATATGCGGATTATCTGGCAATATTGGAGAAACGGCAATGAACATTTCCGCACGAAAGAGTTTTCAGGGTGCTTTTAAAATTCCGGGAGACAAGTCTGTCACGCATCGGGCCATCATGTTCAATGCCGCGGCGGAAGGGGAGGCGACTGTCACCAACGCTCTGTTGGGCGAGGATTGCCTTTCTACCATCCGCTGTATGCGCGCGCTGGGTGCGGATATTCGGCTTTCCGAATATACTGTCTGTATTCGCGGCGCATCGAAATTTCAGAATGCGGATTGCGACTGCGGCAACAGCGGTACGACCATGCGTCTTCTGATGGGTCTTGTCAGCGGAAAAAATGTCCGCGTAACGCTGACGGGAGACGGTTCGCTTTCTTCGCGCCCGATGGAGCGCGTAGCGGCGCCCCTTCGCCTGCTCGGCGCCGATATCCGAACGACAGAAGGGAAAGCGCCCGTCGAGGTTTACCCCGCTGCGCTTACAGGCGCTGTGATCGATACAAAAGTCGCCTCCGCGCAGGTAAAGAGCGCGATTCTTCTTGCGGGGCTCAATGCTGCGGGAGAGACGCGCGTCCGCGAGCCGCTGAAATCCAGAGATCATACGGAAAGAATGCTTTCCGCAATGGGGGCAGATCTGCGCGTAGAAGGAAACGAAGTCAGTATTCGCCCGGGGAAATTGCATTGCGTGGATGTGGATGTTCCCGCCGATATTTCCAGCGCGGCCTATTTTATGGTTTTGGGTGCACTCAGCGGTGAAACGCTTTGTAAAACCGTCGGCGTCAATCCAACAAGGACGGGGATATTGAAAGTATTCGATCAAATGAACGTGCGCTATGTGCTGGAGAATGAGCACTCTGTGTGCGGTGAACCCGTTGCCGATATCCGCGTTTTCAAATCGGAGATCTCTCCCGTTCATCTGACAAAAGAGATCATGCCTGCTCTCATCGATGAAATTCCCGTCATTGCCGTTCTCTGTGCGTTTGCAAAAGGGGAAAGCCTGATCGAGGGCGCGGAAGAATTGCGCGTAAAGGAGAGCGATCGGATCGCCACCACGGCAGAAATGCTCAATGCGCTCGGCGGCGAGTGTATCCCTCGCACGGACGGCTTTCTCATCCGCGGAAAGGGAACTCTTTGCGGCGGAAAGGTAAAATCTTACGGCGACCACCGCATTGCCATGAGCGGCGCCGTCGCTCTTACGGCAAGTCATGACGGAGGAGAAATTCTGGACGCGGATTGCGTCGCCATTTCCTTTCCTGATTTTTACACACTTTTAAACAAGGGAGGTATTTCATGTTAAAATTAGCGGTTGTAGGAAAGGACGTTTCCAAATCGGACAGCGCCAAAATGCACACTTTCGATCTGAAAAAAATGGGCGTGGACTGTGAGTATTCTCTCATCTCTCTTACCAAGGAAGAATTTGACGCGCGCGTGGAATCTCTTTTAAACGAATTGGATGCGCTCAATGTGACCATCCCTTATAAACTCGACGTCATTCCTCATCTGAAAAAACTGGAAGGGGATGCCAAGACGTTCGGTGCGGTGAATGTCGTAAAAGACAGGATCGGCTACAACACGGACGGCGTCGGGTTTTTGCTGATGCTGCAAAACAACGAAATCGACGTAAAGGGAAAGGACGTCCTCGTTCTCGGTGCGGGCGGCGCCGGCAGGAGCGTTGTCAAAAAACTTCTGGACGAGGGTGCGAAGGTCACCGTGTTCGACGTAAGAAAGGAGAGCTCTCTGGAACTGAATAAAGAATTCGGCGGGATCACCGTAGCGGACGAGGTGAAGCCTCAGCCCAGGTTTATGATCGTAAATGTGACTGGCGTTGGAATGCACAAGACGGAGGGGATCTCCCCCGTTGGGGCAGACGTTTTGTCGCAATGTGAAATTGCCTGCGATCTGATCTACTATCCGAGAAAGAGCGAATTCCTTCGCATTGCGGAAAGCCTCGGAAAAAGAATCGTCAACGGAGAGGGAATGCTCTTTTACCAGGCATATTACGGAGATTGCATTGTGTTGAACAGGAAAGCATCGGCAGAAGAAGCAAAGAAATTTTTTGAAGAATATCTGCTTGAATATCCTGATTAACATAGTTTGCGAAGTACTTTGTCTGACATAAATCGAATAAAACAGGAGAAAAAAGATGAAATTACTCATCCTGAACGGCGTCAATCTGAACATGACGGGAAAACGCGAGCCAGGCGTTTACGGCGTCCAGACGCTGGACGAGATCAACGAGGAGATCAGAAAATTCTGTCTCGCCCGCGGCGCAGAATGCGAATTTTTCCAAAGCAACCTGGAAGGCGAAATCTGCACGGCCATTCAACAGACGGATGCGGACGGGATCATCCTCAACGCGGGTGCGTTTACGCATTACAGCTATGCCATCCGCGACGCGATCGCTTCCGTGCGCACGCCTGTGGTGGAAGTGCATATGTCCAACGTCCATGCCCGCGAAGAATTTCGTCATCATTCGGTGATCTCCGAAGTTTGCCGCGGCACCATTCTCGGGTTTGGGAAAAACAGTTATCTTTTGGCAGCGGAGAGTTTTCTGTTATGAATATAGTTTTGTGCGGAATGATGGGCGCAGGCAAAACTTCCGTAGGGATCCGGCTTTCCGACCTTACGGGGATGCGCTGGTATGACACGGACGATCTGATCACGCAGAAATACGGGAGCATTCCCAGCATCTTTGAATTTTACGGGGAACAGCGTTTCCGCGAGATCGAAACGGAAATTGTACATTCGATCGCGGGAGAGGATAACTGCGTCATCTCCACGGGAGGAGGTTGTGTGCTCAAACCCGAAAACTCAGCCGCTTTTAAAGCGGGAGGCGGTAAGATCGTCTTTCTGAAAGTGGATATCGATGTCTTGTTCCAACGCACGGGGCACACGGGAGACGAGAGACCTCTCCTGAAAAACACGTCGTTTGAAAAGATGAAGGCGCTTCTCGATTACCGCACGCCCATCTATGAGGGATGTGCGGATATGACCATAGACACAAACGGGTTAAATGTTGATGAAGTGGCGAGGGAAATCTTGCGCGTTTTAGAGATTCCCGCGAGGAATGCGGAATGAGCACTGTCCTTGTTACGGGCGGATCCGGCGGGATCGGGCGGGCGATCTGCCTTGCCTTTGCGCAGGAAGGGTTTGACATTGCCTTCTGTTACGACAAAAACGGGGACGGTGCGGAGGAAACGGCGGAGCTCTTGCGAAAAACGGCCGCAGGAGTGCAGGTTTTTCGCTGTGACGTTTCCGATGAAAAGAGCGTTGAAGAAATGTTTGCCTCTGTATACGGATTGGAGATCCTTGTCAACAATGCGGGGATCTCTTCTTTCGGACTCATTCAGGAAACTTCTTTGGCGCAATGGGAAAGAGTTTTCCGCGTCAACATGACGGGAGCCTTTCTGTGTACCCGCGCGGCGATCCCCAAACTTCTCAGAAGAGGAAATGGCTGTATCGTCAATATCTCTTCCATGTGGGGAGAGGTCGGCGCCTCCTGCGAGGCTGCCTACTCCGCAAGCAAAGCTGCCCTGATCGGCTTTACCAAGGCTGCGGCAAAAGAGCTGGGGCCTTCGGGGATCCGCGTCAATGCCGTTGCCTGCGGCATGATCGATACAGAGATGAATGCGGTATTTTCTGCCGAAGAGCGGGAGGATTTTGTCAAAAAATTGCCCGTTGCGAGGGAAGGAAGCGCGGAAGAAGTTGCAAAAAGCGTGCTTTTTCTGGCAAAAAACAAGTATATTACGGGCGAAATTCTCCGCATCAACGGCGGAGCTGTCATATAAATGTAAAAATTTAAAAAAATTGATGAGAAAAAAAGGTTTTTTTCCTCTTTTGCAGAATATATAAAAGGACAAGCTTTTCTGCAAAACCATCCGATTTCAAAGGGGGAAAGTATGGCGGATTTTTACGCGAAAGAACGGACGTACCGCATGGAAGAAATGTTCTTTTCCGAGTACGCCTGTAAATCCATTTCCACGCGCGGCAGGATGCGGGAGGAAACCCCGTGCAATATGCGCACGGATTTCCAGCGCGACAGGGACAGGATCATTTACAGCAAGGCTTTTCTGCGTCTGAAAAACAAGACGCAGGTGTTTTTTTCTCCGGAAGGAGATCATTTCCGCACGCGAATGACGCATACCATCGACGTCTCCCAGATCGCTCGGTCCATTGCCCGTTCGCTCGCCCTCAACGAAGATCTTGCGGAAGCCATTGCTCTGGGGCACGATCTCGGACATACTCCCTTCGGCCATGCGGGAGAACGCGTTCTCAATGAACTCTCTCCCAACGGATTTTCGCACAACGAGCAATCCCTGCGCGTTGTGGACATTCTCGAAAAGGACGGGAAGGGGCTCAACCTCACCTTTGAGGTGCGCGACGGGATTTTGAACCACAAAAAGAGCGGAAATCCGGCTACCCTGGAAGGGAAAGCTGTGTCCTGGGCGGATCGGATCGCCTACGTCAATCACGACATCGAGGACGCCATTCGGGCAGGCCTTTTGCGGGAAGATCAGCTTCCAAAGCGGGAAATCCGCATTTTGGGAAGTACTTCGCGTGACAGAATCAACAAGATGATCACCTCGATCTACCAGGAGAGCGTGGGGAAAAATCAGGTTTCGATGGGAGAGCGCGAGGCGGAGGCTTTGGAAAATCTGCGCGCGTTCATGTTTAAAAACGTTTACATAACTCCCGTTTCGATGAAGGAAGAAGAGCGCGCCAAACGTATGCTCTTCGGAATGTATGATTATTTTCATAAAAATCGGGACAAGCTGCCTGCCTTTTACAGGCAGCTGTGCGAACGTTTCCCTCTCGAACAGGTCATATGCGATTATCTCTCTTCCATGACGGACAAGTTTGCCATTGCCGTGTTCGATTATTTGTTTGTTCCTCATAGCTGGGCTCTGACCGAAAGAGACATCGAGGAAATTTGATTTTACAGGAAAGAAAACTATGTCAAAAGGGCTGGATCCCGAATTTCTTGCACAACTGAAGAGTAAGATCGATCTGGTCGAACTGGTGGGAAGCTATGTTCCGCTCGAACGAAAGGGCGGGAACTGGTGGGGAAGATGTCCCTTTCATCATGAAAAGACGCCTTCCTTCACCGTCAATGCGGACAACCAGTTTTATCACTGTTTCGGGTGCGGCGCATCGGGGGATGCCATCACGTTTATCCGAGAGATCGAATCCGTAGACTTTATGGATGCGGTCAAAATGCTTGCGGAGCGCGCCAAGATCCCCATGCCCGAACTCAACTTCGACAGCGAGCAGATCCTCGAACAAAAGAAAAAGAGGGACAATCTTTTAAAGATCTTGCGCACCACGGCGCATTTTTATCTGGACAACCTCAATTCCGGCAAGGCAGACGCGCACATTCAGTACATTCTGGACAGGAAGATCTCCGCTTCCGTGGTGAGAAAGTTCGGACTCGGCGCTTCCCTCAATTTTCAGGACTTGCCGCAATTTCTTTTGGATTCCGGGTTTTCCCGTCAGGACATTCTCGACAGCGGCGTCGTGACGGAATCGGAAAAAAATCATCGTCTGATCGACGCGCAGGGCGGAAGATTGATCTTCCCCGTCATCAATGCTTTCGGGGACGTCGTTGCGTTCGGCGGCAGGGTCCTGGAAAAGACGGATTTCGCCAAATACAAGAACACGCGCGAAACGATGGTGTTCAACAAGAGCAAAAATTTATACAACATCAATCAGGTCAAGAAGCAGAAAAAGGCGGGGCTTTTAAAAAACGCCATCATCGTGGAAGGGTATATGGATACCATCGCACTCTTTCAGGCGGGCTTTGAAAACGTCGTCGCCAGCATGGGAACGGCGCTCACCAAAGAACAGGCCCGACTGATCAAGCGGTACACAGATACCGTCTATATCAGTTATGACGGGGACTTTGCGGGACAGAAAGGCGCCATCCGCGGATTGGAGATCCTGCGCGACGAGCAGATCAACGTCCGCGTCGTGCCTCTCCCTGAAGGGCTTGACCCTGACGACGTCATCAAAAAACAGGGTTCGGAAGGATACGCGCGCTGCCTTGAAGCGGCGATGCCGCTCATCGATTTTAAAATGGAAGTCGCACGCAGACAGTTCGACCTGAGCAAGACGGAAGAAAAGCGCAATTACATTTCCGCCGCGCTCAAAGTGATCGCGGAAGCGGAGAGCGAGAGCGTAAAAGAAGATCTCCTCAAAAAGTTGCGGGATGAAACGGGCATGACGTACGAATCTCTGCGCAGGGATCTGGACAACACGCCCGCGGAAAATCGGGAAAAGGAGATCTCCGAGCCAGTTTTACGCGAAGACGGTTCGGACGGGATCGTCAAAGCGTGCCGTTTTTTGCTCGCTTCCGTGCTGTTCGGCGCGAAATATGCAAAAAATTTCGACCTTTCAAGTGTCAAATTCGACAATCCTGTGCATAATACTATCGCGGAATATGTCAAACAGCGGAAAAACGCGGGGGAACCCGTGCGGGCAAGCGGACTTTTTGACATTCTCGACGAAAACGACGCGGAATTTTCGCAAATTCTTGATCTGAGCGTGGGGGAAGCGTTGCAGGGCCCGGGTGCCGAACGGTACTTTTACGATTGCCTGCAAACGCTCGAACGCGCGCAGGTGGAGCAAGAACTTTCCAAACTCAGCCGTCTCTGCGATGCGGAAACGGATCTGAATAAAAAACGGGAGATCACGCGGGAGATCCTGCGCCTCACCATTCAGCTGAAAAATCTCTAACACAAGCGGAGGACATAAGAAAACAAAATGAGTGTATCTGAACAGAAGCTCAACGAGATCCTGAAACAAATCATCAGCGAATATCGCCAGAAGGGCAGTATTTCCACGGACGTTCTGTGCGACATCCTCGAAAAGATCGACACGAGTCCCGACCAGATCGATTATATTTACAAATCGATCGGAGAAGCGGGGATCCAGATCGTCGACGAGGACGAGCGCGACCGTGAATTGTTTGAACAGGCCCTGCGCGACATCGGTCTGGACGACCCGGTCAAAATGTATTTGAAAGACATCGGGCGCGTTCCGTTGCTGTCCGTGGACGAGGAGATCGAGCTCGCCCGCAAGATGCAGGAAGGAGACGAGGCCGCCAAAAAGCGCCTGTCCGAAGCCAACCTCCGACTTGTCGTTTCCATTGCAAAGCGCTATGTCGGGCGCGGAATGCTCTTCCTCGACCTCATTCAGGAGGGCAACCTCGGTCTGATGAAGGCCGTTGAAAAGTTCGACTATCAGAAAGGTTTCAAATTTTCCACCTATGCGACGTGGTGGATCCGTCAGGCCATTACCCGTGCGATCGCCGACCAGGCGCGCACCATCCGTATTCCCGTTCACATGGTGGAAACCATCAACAGGCTTTCCCGCGCGTCCCGCATTCTTTTGCAGCAGCTCGGCCGCGAACCTACGCCCGAAGAGATCGCCAAAGAATTGAATATGCCCGTCGAGCGCGTCCGCGAGATCCAGAAGATCGCGCAGGACCCCGTATCTTTGGAAACCCCGATCGGCGAGGAAGAAGATTCGCATCTGGGTGACTTTATCGAGGACGACAGGGCGATCACGCCTTCCGATTCCGTTGCGTTTACCATGCTCAAGGAACAGCTTCTTGGCGTTCTGGACACGCTGACGCCCCGCGAAGAGAAAGTGCTTCGCCTGCGCTACGGCATCGACGACGGAAAGCCGCGCACCCTCGAAGAGGTTGGTAAAGAATTTAACGTCACGCGTGAACGTATCCGTCAGATCGAGGCAAAGGCGCTGCGCAAACTGCGCCATCCTTCTCGCAGCAAAAAACTCAAGGATTTTCTCGATTGATGAAAAAGACAAAACGGCTGCAGACGCTGTGCGGGGAACTCCTTCCCTGCGTCTTGTTTGCGGATGTGGGCTGTGACCACGGATACATGGCGCAGTATATGCTGGAAAATTCCCTGTGCGAGAGGGCTTATATTTCGGATATCAGTTTTGCCAGTCTGCAAAAGGCATGCACGCTGCTTTCCGATTACATATTATCAGGAAAGATACAGAGCTTTTGCTGTCCCGGGCTCGAACAGATCCCGCGCGACGCCGAACAGGTGCTGATCGCGGGCATGGGCGGCGAGGAGATCATAGGCATCTTGCGCGACGGCTTTTTTCCGCCTCGTCTCGTTTTGCAGCCCATGAAAAATACGGACAAAGTGCGCCGTTATCTCTTGGACAGCGGGTACGCGATCCAAAGGGACTATACCTTCCTTGACGGGAAGTTTTATGACGTCCTGTGCGCCGTTCAGGGAAATGAAACTCGCCGCTATGACGAACTATCGCTCCTGTTCGGCTATGACAACATTCATTCTCCGAAGGAAGATTTCCTCAAATATCTGAAAGAGGAAGAGCAAAAATGCCGCAGTCGCCTTGCGGCGGCAAGGGAAGAAATTCCCGCGGTTTCCAAGCGGCTGGAGCTGTTGACGGAGGCATTGCATGAAGCTGAAAGAAATATACGATAAGATCGATCGCGTTTATCCGAAAAGGCTGAGCGACGAGTATGTTTCCGCTTACGGCGGCAGGGACAACAGCGGGATCTTGCTTGACACGGGCAAGGACATCACGGGAGCTGTTTTTTCTCTCGACTTTTCGCGCGGGGCAATCGAGACCGCTGTACGGAAGGGATACAATCTGATCGTCACGCATCACCCCGCCATTTTCTTTCCCGTCTCGTCCATTAGAACGGATGACCCGCTCGGTGCAAGGCTCGTCAATGCGCTGGAGCATTCTTTGTCCGTGATCTCTATGCACCTGAATATGGATTGCGCGGCGGGCGGGATCGACGAAAGTCTGGCTCTTGCAGTCGGGGCAAAGGAGATCCCTGCGCCCAACGAACCCGTGGAAAACGGTGGCTACGGCAGGATTTTTGAAATAGAACCTGTCAGTTATTCAACATTTACAAAAAATTTGATGTCTGTTTTGCGCACCAAGCGCGCCTTTTCGTACGGAGAAGAGGGTGTGGTGCATCGGGTCGCATCTTTCTGCGGTGCAGGGGTGGACGCGGGCTCGATCGCCGCAGCAAAGCGCGGCGGGGCGGAAGTCATCGTTTCTGCAGACATCAAGCACAACTTTATTTGTGACGCGCTCGAATCCGGACTGCGCGTCGTACAGCTCACGCATTACGCGAGCGAAAATTACGGATTCAGGAAAATTTATCAGAGTCTTGAAGAAAAGCTCGGCATTCCCTCTGTGTATCACGAGGACGGAGCCATGCTTTGAGACGGGGAGGTTGATATGATCTTAGACGAATTGCTGCGGTATCAGGAGGCAGACGGAAAACTTCGTGCAGTGGAACAGGCGATCGCCGCCACCGAAGAGCGTAAAAAGTACGCTTCCGCAAGAAAGTTTCTTGAAAAGGCGCCCGAAAAACTGGAAGCGCTGGATGCGAAAGCCGTAGAATTGCGCCATATGTTTGAACAGCTCGAGAAAAAGTATGCGGAACTTGCCGACACGATCAAGGATTACGAAAATCTGGACGAAATGATCGGGGAGCAGGGCGGGGAGATCTCTTTCTATAAAAAGAGCGCTCAGCAGATCTCCGACAATCTTCGCGGACTGAAAAATGAGATCAACAGGCTGATCTCCCTCATCGAGACGGCTTCCGCCGAATACCAGACGGCGAAAAAGCAGACGATCGCCATGCAGAAGCAGTACAAAGAATACAAGGAGAAATACGCGGCGGTCAAACAGTCCCACGCGGATGAGATCGCGGCGATCGAGGCGGAAATGGCGGAAATTGCAAAATCCGTTCCAAAAGATCAGCTGGAAAAGTACAAAGCAAAGCGCAAGGAAAAAATGTATCCCGTCGTGTGCGAGGTCAAGGGGAACCGCTGTTCGCAGTGCGGAATGGAACTTTCCATTGCGGAGCTTTCCAAACTCGCTTCCGGTAACGCCATCGAATGCGACAGCTGCCACAGAACCCTTTTCCAGAGAAAATAAAAAACAGGGGAAACCGCAAGGTTTCTCCTTTCTTTTTGAGTGCAAACTCTTTTCAAACTCCCTCAAAAATGATACAATAGAAACGGAAAATATTTGATCGGTGCTGTTATGTCTGAAATTCTTGCTCCCGCGGGGGACGCTCAATCTTTTTATGCGGCATTGAATGCCGGTGCGGACGCCATCTATCTCGGTTTGACGGATTTTTCCGCGCGGAAATCAGCCGAAAACTTTACGCTCTCCAACCTCTCACAGTTTACGGACAGGGCGCATCTTTTTGGTGTAAAAGTCTATGTCGCCTTGAATACGCTTGTCAAGGATGCGGAACTTCCCTCCTTTTTTTCCTGTGCCCGCGAAGCCTGGAATGCAGGCGCGGACGCCCTGATCATACAGGATATTTTTCTCGGAAAAATCCTGCATAAGTGTTATCCGGAAATCGTTCTGCATTTGTCCACGCAGGCGGGCGTCTGTAACGTGTACGGAGCGCGGCTTGCCAAACGTTACGGCTTTTCCCGCGTGATCCTCGCAAGGGAAACTCCGATAGAGGATATTTCCGAAATTGCAAAAATTCTGGAAACGGAAGTGTTTGTTCAGGGCGCGCTCTGTACCTGTTTTTCGGGACAGTGCTATATGTCCTCCTTTGCGGGCGGGAATTCCGGGAACCGCGGATTTTGCAAACAACCCTGCAGAAAAAAATATTCGATCGACGGGAACAAAAAAGAGAAACTTGCGTACAGGCTCTCACTTTCCGATCTGTGTGTCGGGGAGCAGATCCGTCCGTTGATACAGGCAGGGGTATGCTCTTTCAAGATAGAGGGGAGAATGCGCTCTCCGTCATATGTCTCGGCGTCCGTGCGCTATTACAGGGATCTGCTTGACGAAAAAAGCGCCCCTGTTTTGAAACAGGACTTTTCCGATCTGAAGCGGACGTTCAATCGCGGGAATTATGCGCTCGGATATTTTTTCGGACAGGACAAAAATCTGATCTCTTCCGAAGTTCAGGGGCATATCGGCGAAAGAGTGGGAAAGGTTTCCCTTCTTCCGCAGAAAGGCGCCAAAGAAAAAATTGTGACCAGGCATGAAACTCTATATTTTGTAAGATCATCCTTTTGTCCTTCGGACGGAGACGGGTTCAAAGTTCTGCGGCAGGGGCAGGAAGTCGGAGGAGGAGTCTGGCGCAGCTATTTCCCGCTGAGAAAGGACGGATTTTATCTCGGGACAAAGAGCGCTCTTTCGGACGGGGATGAGGTCTGTATCACGTCAGATACCGCTCTGCAAAAAAAGCTTTTGCAAAGACAGAGAAAAGTTTCTCTTCGCCTTTCCTGCAAACTGCAAGAGGGAGCGCCCATGACCGTCCGCGTACAGAAAAGGGAAAAGGAATATACTTTTACCGCTCCTTTTCTTGCGGAAAAGGCAAAGAGCCATCCCTTTACGCAGGCGGATTTTGTCTCCTGCTTTTCAAAGACAGACGAGTTTCCCTTTGAAACACATTTTGAACAATCGGATATAACAGGGGACTTTTTTATCGTAAAATCCGCTTTAAACGCTTTTCGCAGGGAAGTTTTTTCCGAGCTTTACAAGCAGCTACTGCCTTACAGGGTACAGCTGGAGGAGCGTCCTTTGCCTGTCGTGGCAGACGTAAAACAAAAAAATCCCGCAGGAATTGCTGTAATAGACAGAAATTTTTCTTCTTCCTGTTACGGAGAAAAAGTTTTTGACTATGCCGTTTTCAGGCCGACGGATATAAAAAATATTGCTTCTATACAAGTTTTTTTGCAAAATGCGATGTACTATGCCAAACATAAATTGCTATTTGTTCCAGCATTTTGCACGGGAGAGGATATAAAGAATATCAAAAGCCTACTGCCTCTGTTTGATGGGATCTATTCCGATGGAGTGTTTGCCATAGAGCTCAACAGGGAGACGGGTGTAATGCTTTTTGCGGGAAGCGGATTCAACCTTTTCAATTCGCTCAGCGCTGCCGTCGCAAAACAAGAGTGTGAGGAAGTCTGTCTTTCAAAGGAACTCTCGGAAAAAGAGCTTTCTGTATTTGACAAGTCTTTTTACCGTTTTTCAGGCGGAAGTGTACAGCTTATGGAGCTGGGGCATTGTCCTTTCTCCATGAAATGCGCAGAGTGCGAAGACGGGGACACCTATACCATGACGGACGATGCGGGCAGAAAATTTTATCTGCTGCGGTTCAAAAATTCCCGCTGCCGTTTTTCCGTGTACAATATGCTGCCCATGGTCAGCGGAAGAAAAAGCGGAGTGTTTGACTTTACTGCTCTGACCGATGAACAAAAACAACATTTCTTGTCCGAAGATACGGATGGAATGCGCGGAGCTTTCGGGGTTCGTTCGGAAGGGATCCGATAATGCCGTTGCTTGAAAAGGATAAAAACATTATGGAAAATAAGACGCTTGAAAGACTTGAACTGAATAAAATCCTTGCAGGGGTGGCAAGTTTTGCCGTTCTGCCGCTGACTAAAGAGGAGATCATGCAGGAACAACCTGCCGTTTTGCTGCAGGACGCGAGGAAGGCCCTCGACCTTACCTCTGAGGCGGACGCCGCTCTGTTCCGATACGGGGC
>ERZ1643251.446-NODE-446-length-60913-cov-6.681767_pt1 | contig 60913 bp, 54 predicted proteins | sample MGYA00579261_ERZ1643251 | MGnify/ENA primary metagenome ERZ1643251 (study PRJEB29033, sample SAMEA4952267) | chicken gut metagenome | biome: Broiler Chicken; feature: Gastrointestinal Tract; material: Caecum | place: Ireland | collected 2018 | study: Broiler...
AGGGCCAGACGCTTCTTCCAATCCTTCTGGTCGATATTGAACCAGTCGGCCAGGGTCAGACGGGCGGAGCGGTAAGCGGTATCACCAGAGGAAATGGGGCAGACCACCACGCCCAGCAGGGCCAGGGCGCCGCCTACCTTACCCATGGTGGAGGTGCACACCGCGTAGACCACGGAGCTGACGCCGCCGCCGGCTTCCAGCAGGGCCTGGCTGCTCTCGTAGCAGGTTACACCGGCAGCAGCCCACACCATGGCGATGACGCCCTCAGCCACCATGGCGCCGTAGAAGACCTTCTGGCCTTCCCGCTCGCTCTTGCAGCAGCGGGCCATCATGGGAGACTGGGTGGCATGGAAGCCGGAGATAGCGCCGCAGGCCACGGTAATGAACATGAAAGGCCACACGGGAGTGCCGGAAGCATGCTGGTTCTCGAAGTTGAGCCACAGCTCAGGCATCTCAAACTTGCCGGAGAACATCATGGAGCCGGCCACGCCCACAGCCATGACGATCAGGCAGATACCGAAGAGAGGATAGAGACGGCCGATCACCTTGTCGATGGGGACGAAGGTAGCGATGAAGTAGTAGATCATCACGACCCACAGCCAGAAGGTAGCATCCAGAGTGTCGGGGGTCAGGATGGCCAGCAGGCCGGCAGGGCCGGTGGTGAACACCACGCCGCACATTACCAGCAGCACCACGGAGAACACGCGCATGACGTTCTTCATGCCGTTGCCCAGGTACTTGCCGGTCAGCTCGGAAATGCTGGCGCCGCGGTTGCGCATGGAGAGCATACCGCACATATAGTCGTGGACAGCACCGGCAAAAATGTTACCGAAGATGATCCACAGGTACACGATAGGCCCAAACAGGGCGCCGCTGAGGGCACCGAAGATGGGGCCGGTACCAGCGATGTTCAGCAGCTGGATCAGAAACACCTTCCAGGTGGGCATGGGGATGTAGTCAACGCCGTCGTTGATGGCAATGGCAGGGGTCTCGCGGTCATCGGGCCCGAACATTTTATTGACGTACTTCCCGTAAACCAGGAAGCCGACAAGCAGGAATGCCAGGCAGATGATAAAGGTAATCATGGAATTCCTCCTCACACACTGAGCCAAAGGCTCTATATTGCAGAGATTGTTATATACCGTTTTGTAAAGAGATGCAAGGGTTGTTCATAATTTTTTAAAATTTTCAGCAAAAGTATCAAAAAAGGAAAAATAATTTTGAAACAGGCGGCAAATAACACAAATAACAAGGGAGATTTTTTGCATATATCATCAAAAATAGGGCGTGCAGAAGAAGGAAAGCCATGTTTGTCTGGAGGCAGGGACAGCATATAAAAAGGGAGGATCGCCCTTGGCGATCCTCCCGGGTAACATGGTATTGCAGGTGCGCGGCCTTTAGATTACAGGCCGGACTGTTGGGCCAGACGTTGGAGAAAAACCACCAGCTGCTCCCGGGTAACAAGGGAGTGATACTGAAGGTTTCCCTGCTGGTCGCCTTTGATAAGGCCGCTGTCCTCAGCCCATTTTCGGGCGCCCTCGCTCCACTGGGAAGGCGGCTCATTTTTCAGCCGTTCCAGCCAGCCCTGCATCATCACGTCAAATTGTTCCGCGGTCATCTGCTCATCCTCCTTATCCACAGACGCCTGAGCCCCATAAAGGGGCATAGGCGGCGGCAGCTTGCCTGCCAGGATCTGGGCGTTGCTCCATTTGCCGCCGGCGTCCCATTGGATGTGGGGGCTGTCGGGGAAGGAGCGCCAGTCTCCGCCCCAGCTGAAGCCCATTTCCTTGGCCAGGCCTGCGGCGGTTCGGAAGAAGGCGGGATCACTGTATTCCTGGCCTTTGATATTTTGGCAGAAGTCCCAGGCAAGTCCCGCCGTATCGCTGTGGAAAGTGGGTACCTTACCGTTGGTGACAATGCTGCCGGGCCGGGTACGGCCCCTGGCGTAGAGGAATTCCTGGTATTCCCGGTCTCGCACGGTGCTGGTGACCAACACCGACAGGCCGGCGGCGCGGCACCGCTCCAGCCAGAGGCGGCAGTTGGCGGCCACGTCCTGGCGCAGCAGACTGATATCCCTGCTGTTGAGCATCTGTTCTCGCTCCTTTCGGGGCAGCGGCAGCTGCCCCATCCAGTATATGCATGCAATAAGGGCGGCGGGACCGCTCAGACTGCCAGCTGGAAGGTGTGCCAGGTGTACTCCTGCTGGTGGACGATGGCCCAGGTATAGCCGTGGGCATGGCACTCCGCCCAGGTGAGGTAGCGGAAATAGAATTCTACTTCCAGGTGGCAGGGAATGATGTCCAGGATGATGGTGCGGATGCGCTCAAAATCCTCTGGAATACCGGCTACTTCGGGAAAGATGACACGGATATAGCCGAAGCGGTCTTTCTCCTGTGCCAGAGCCCGGATGCCGCAGCCGGAAATGGTATCGTTGATGGCGGCGAGGGTAAAGCTATCTCCTCCGATCCGCAGCAGGGCGGCAATAGCTTCCCGGCGCAGCTGCGTGGAATAGTGAACCGGAGCACTGGCAAAGAGGGATTCCCACCGGTCCAGCCCCAGACCGGAGGCGGTGGGGAGGGAACCTTCCTGTTCGACGTAATCTATGGCCTCGCTTGCTTTGTCCAGGCCCTGCCCCAGAGCTTCCAGCTCGCTGGCACTAAGGCTGCCCGGTGTCAGGTCATAAACACCCAGGGGCCGCAGCAGATTTTTCAAATGGTCACAATAGCCCATGTCAGGCCTCCCATTCCGTGATCGTCAGCGTTCCCAGCCGGGGCAGTACCGTGGCACTGGCGGGAATATCTGCGGCAGGGGCGGAAAAGCGGTAGTTGTCGATGCATTCCAGATGATAGAGAAGGTCACCCAAGCTGGCCAGGGTAACTTCCCTGCCCAAGAGGGAACCGGTAAACATAGCCCGCAGACTGGCTTCCACCTGTGCCTTGGCCTCGGAAAAGGTGCAGCCCTGGGCGCATTTTACAGCCACCTGGATATCCACAGTCTGTTCTGCGGGAGCCAGCACCTGGAGATCCACGGAAATCTCCCGGCGCTCCTGGAGATAGCTGCGGATAGCGTCCAGCAGTTCTTCATCAGGAAGACCTGCGTCAGTGGCAATATATACGTCTACCGTACCAATGCCACGGGGACGGCCCACAGCCTTAGCCGCCGCTACGCCGGGAAAGGAAAGAGCGGTCTGTTCGTAGTAGGCGGCGTTTGCGCCATTGGGCAAGCGGATGAAGCTGTCCAGTACCCGCTGGCGGAGGGAATTATCGTCCTCTGCGTCGTCGCCGCCGCTGAAAGGCTGGGGATTGGTGCAGGCCCGGATTCCGGCGGGCATGGCCGCCATGATGGTGATGGTACCGGCCGCCACATTGCCGGACTTGCCAGGCTCCAGGGCCATGGCGGGAACGTCCACATAAAGGCTCCCCGCAGAGAGTACGGCGTTGTCAGTGGTGGCGAAACGGATACCGTCCGGTGTCATGCAGGTGGTGCCGGCGGCGATAGACAAATCTCCGCCGATAGCGCTGGATACACCAAAGCGTAAGTTTCCTGTGGCGCAGGTGGCAATACTGCGGCTGATGCCCCGCAGGGCTGCCAGCCGGTCCAGGTATTCCCCCTGGGCGGTCTGGGGAAAGCTTTGGTCCAGCACCCATTGCGCCTGAATCAGGAGGCTTTGGATCTGAGCGGCGGCAGCGTAGAGACGGACGGCCAGATCACAGGAAGAAGCGGGCAGGTATCCGCTCTCCTGTGCAAATACCTCCAGCATCTCGCCATAGATGTCATCAATGGTTTTGGTCATATAGGTTTCCTCTTTTCTATACAGTCAACGTCACGGACAAGTCGCTGCCCTGGTAATCCAGCAGAACTTCCAGCTGGATGCGCCCCTGTCCGGCTGAAGAGAGGAGAACGTCAGTGACGGAGACATTCTCCGGGGCCAGGGCCTCCGCCACAAATTTCCGGGCGGCAGAGCTGCGGTTTGCCGCGGTTTCCCGGCCCAGCAGGTACAGCTGGCTGCCCATTTGGGGAAGGAGAGGGAATTGGCCCCGCCGAGCGGTAAGGCGGAAAAGAACCCGGGCCAGAAGGGCATCCGCTCCGCTGCAGCGTACAATACCGCCCAGCCCGTCGGCAACATAATCTCCCTGTATCAGTTTGATTTCCATAGGTGTGTGTCCCCCTTTTTTGTCAGGCGCCGCAGGCGGGGCAGCGTTTGCCGTTGATAAACAGATTGCCTACGATCTGCGCACTTCCCGTCAGTCTCACATCCCCCTGGACGTTCAGATCACCGGTCAGGGAAAGATCCCCCTTTACAGCGATGCTGCCGTCGTTTTTTAAATGAATGGAGGCGCCGTCAGTGGAGTAGAGGAACAGCTCTCCGGGGGCCATATCCTCCGGTGCGGCGCCGGCGGTTTCTGCCGCCACCACACAGTGCTCCTGACAGCCTACACCGCCTTTGATGACCAGGACGGTATCACCGACTCTGGGCTGCCATACCAGGCCGCCGGGGGCAAACACCTCCAGATCCCGCTGTTCACCCCGGGTCATTACCGAGGCACTTCCGCCGCCGATGGTAGTCACGCCCATATCGGCGGCGGTGCCCTCCTGCTGGGCTGCCCGGTAGGCGGACAATTTTCTGGATAACCACATGATTAGTTACCTCCTGCTCAGTACAATTTCAGTCCGTTGGCCTTTTTCATCCATGCGGCACCGGGCCTCCGTTACATCGAACGTTTCTTCCGGCCCCAGCTGCTCTATCGCCAGGCATACCCGGTCACCGGGAAAAGCCGCGAAGGGGAAGGGCAGCTCCAGGGTAATTTCCAGCTGTTCCAGGGCGGATTGGGCGATCTGGTATTCGCCGGTATAGCGGCGTTCGTCGGCGGTGCTGCGGGGCATGTACAGCACATGCCGGCGGCAGCCTCCCTTTTGGAGAAATTCCTCGTTAATTACCCGGTGCCGGATGCCCTGCACCTTGTCCTGAATGAGCATTTCGGAGATAACACCGTAGCGCTGTTCACGGCGGCGCAGGGAAGTGACGGGGGCTTTTGCGTCCACCCGCAGGGTGCGGCCGCTGCCCCAAAGACGCCGGGGGACCAAAAGGCCCTCCTTGGTAAAATAGGGATCAAACCCGCCAAAGCGGTGAGTAAAACCCTGGATGGCTTTCCACTGACTGGATCCGGAAGTGACGGCGTAGCCGGAGCCGGACAATGAGATGCCCTTTTCCCACGGGATGTGGTAGGGAAGTGCATGGTTTGTCAGGATGTCCTCCAAAGTGGCGGTGCCATAGGTCAAAGCCTCCGATTCATTGTCCAGCAGCAGAGCCGCCATGCCCCGGCCCTCCAGGGTGACCAGCAGCCCCTGACCGGACAGGGAGATCTCGTAGGCGTCGATAACCCCATAGAGCATGATCTGTCCGTTCTCCCGGGCGGTAAAACGGGTGGCGTCGGGGAGGATTTCCGCCATGCCGCTGTCGTAAGGGCAGGTAGCGCTCATGCTGTCGCAGGGGACGCCGCCGGTATAGGTCAGGGACCAATCCAGCAGCACAGGCAATTGGTATTGCCGGCCGTCCCAGGTAGTCAGCTCCATAGTCAGCATGGAATCACCACCTGATCTCCTGCATGGATAAGATTAGGGTTTTTGATCCCCGGGTTGACGGCCAGCAGGTCCTCCAGCGCTACGCCATACATCAGGGCAATCCCCCACAGGGTATCGCCGCTAACTACGGTGTGGAGTGCATCCTTGGTTGTATCCGTCGTGATGCCGGCGCTTCCCGCCGCTGTCAGTTCATCGCTGTATCCGTCGTAGCGTTCCTGGAAGGTAAAGCTGTACCGCACATAGTCGGGCAAAGGGGCCTGTTCCAATTGCAGGGAGGTGAAGTAGGCGTTGGCAATCTGCCAAAGGGGGTGGATCAGCAGTCCCGGGCCGCCGCCATAGAAAACGGAGGCCAGCTTTTTGAACTCGTCATAGGCGCCGGGACCGGCAAATTCCCCTTCGCCCCGCATGATCCGGCAGCTTTGTCCCAGATCCTGCATGTAGTAGCGGCCGAAGGGAACCTTGTGGAGGGCTACCTGCCGCTCATAGGTAATGGAATAGGTGGCAGGGTTGTGGGGCCAGACGTAGTCTTTGTAGCGCATAGGGGTCAGCAGCATGGTTATCACCTCCGTTAATACAGGGGAAAGCCGTTGTCATAGCGCCGATCGTCCCGCTGGAAGGCCTGGGATACGGCTTCGGCAGTAAGAGGGGCGGGACCGGGAAAAGTCAGTTCTTCCCGTATGCCGCTCCAGCTGCTGCCGGGAGCCTCCGGCAGCTGGACCTCCGGGGCGTACCCGGCGGTGGGGACAGCTGGGGCCTGGAGCTCTTGGCCCTCTGCGGGCGGAATGGGAAGGACGTCTGCTTCCTGAGAAAAGCCGTCTGCGGCGTTTTCCAATGGGGCCTGAGAATCAGCACTGTCCGAAGGGAGGGGTTCTTCCGGCTGCGCCGCAGCGGCGGGGCTTTCTGCTTGGGGCAGAAGCTCCGCCGGAGGAAGGGCGTCCTCCGGGACGGTAAACTCAGCTCTGGCGGTAGATGCTTCTTCTATTGCTGTACCGGTTTGTTCCTCCCTGGAGACCTGATCCTTTGACAGCGCCTGAAAGTGGGCGCTGTCAAAAGAAGAGTTCTCTGCCGTTTCCTTCCGGCTGCCCCCTGCCGCTGCGCTGTTGTCTGCCATCAGCTGACGGACCTGTTCCAGCAGCTGGGAAAAGCGGCCCAGCTCCTCCACAGGCAGCTGAATGGTCAGCGCAATGCGTTCCTGGGGCTCCATCAGGCGGTGACCTCAATGCGGTTGGTGGCCATAAGAGTCACTTTTTCCGCCACCATAGCCCCTACTTTGCCTTCCTCCTGGATGGCGCTCCACTGGCAGCCGCTGTAAATGACCTTCCGGTCAGGCTTGCAGATGACCAGGGAGAAGTCGGCCAGGGAGAAAAAGTCGATGCCGTCGCTGATGGCTTCGTCGGTGGCATAGAGCCTCGTCAGTTCCAGGACGTATTTGCTCTGGCCGTTGATGGTAGCCACCGGCTCACTTTCACCGAAGGCCTCCACCACCTGGCTGCTTTTGGTGGCTTTGGCGGTGTAGCTCTGGACCACCGCCACTTTTTTGCCATCCAGTTCCAGGTAAATATCACAGCTGGTAGGGAATCCTGTTACCTCCATGTTAATGCCTCCTTATTAAATGGTGATATGGGCGGTGAGGTAGATCTGGTTGAGGCCGTGGGCCACGGCAAAGCTGAACTCCACCAGGCACACAGTGGGATCGTCCTCGTAAACAGATACCTCCACCTCACCGTAGCTGTCGATGATTTCAGCGCGCAGCTTATTTTCCAGCTCCACAATGACCTGGGAACGGATAGCGCCCCGGGTTTGGGCGGTGTTTTTGGTGCGGCTGAAGCGGCTGCGGAGGCTGGCACGGATGGAGGGGATCACGTCGTCCACAATCAGGATAGTGGTCAGTTCCCGCCAGGTAATGTCCTGTGCGCCGCCGGTAGTGGTGCGGGTGGTAATGCCCCGGACAGGGGAGACCACGCCGCCTACGGCCTCCAGAGGCGTTACGCCGCCCCGGACCAGCAGATCGATTTCGTTGTCGTTATACAGGGTGCTTACGCCGCCCAGCCCTTTCAGCGGGGTGCCGTTGAGGGGAATGGCGGGGTCGGCGGTGGTGGCAATGGCGCCGGCCACCGCGGCGGCGGCAAAGATACCGGACAGTGCCTTGCCGGCCTGGTCCAGCACATCAGGTCCCACCAGCACCATCCGCTCACTGTTGAGAGCTTCGGCGCGCTCTGTCAGTTCGGTGGTGCCCGCCCCGCTCATGCCTACCACGGCGATCCGTTCCCGGCGGGTGGCAGAGGCCTCCTCTAGGCTGGAGCGCAGGGCCTGCTGCACGGTTTCATCGCCGCTGTCGCATACGATGACCTGGATGTTGTCCACTCCATTTAGTGCGGCAAAGGCGGTAGTATAGTCCTCCTCCTCCACGGCTACGGCCACCACGGTGGACGCACCGTTCTGGAACAGAAGGGAGAGAATGGCAGCCATGCCGGGGGTACCTTCGGCATCCTCGCCAAAGGCGGAGAGCCCGCCTTCATAACTGGTCAGGGTGACGGGGACGTTGGGGGTACCGGCAGTGGCCTTGGCGGCCACACCGATGACCCGTACCGCCCGGCCTCCCCGAATGACAGTAGAAGCGTCGTAGGAGGAGTAGACTCCCGGACGCTCATGAATGATGATATTGCTCATTTGGTCACAACACCTTTCAGAATAAAGTCGGTGAGCCAAGCGCCCTCCTCGGTGGCGGTAGCCACAAAGTAGGCGCTGCAAGAGAAGCTGCCTCGCCGCAGGAACATGGAGGAGGCTTTATCCCAGGTGGTTTCCTCCCAGCGCAGTTCCGTGGGTTTCAGACCGGAGGGAAGGCCCTCCAGCATGACCTGGTGAAGTATATCCAAGGCCTGATCGCAGCCTGCGGCTCCGGTTTCCGGTGGGGAGTAGACGTCCAGGGACAGCGTCAGCTCCAGCCGCATGCCGTAGAGCTCACGGGTGGTTTGGGTTTCTGGGTCGAACTGCCGGCCCAGATAGCTGTTAAAGGCATCGCTGCGGCTCTCGCCGGTCCGCAGTCCCACGGCAGCCACAGGAGTGTTGTACTGTTTGGCCCAGCCAGGGGAGAAGGCGGGACATACGGCCAGGCCAGCTTTGGAGAGAGCCTCGGCCAGGGCGTCCCGGACCTGTTCCAAACCTCGGTTCATTGGGCCGCCTCCTTTCGCTCCCGCAGGATCGCCCAGCGATAGAGAGGAGTATCCTGCCAGTAGATGGTGCGCTCCTCCTGTACCACCAGTGCCAGCGTATCCAGATCCACCCGATCACCGGCGGCCAGGGGCTGTCCGGCGCTGCCCAGATAGAGCCAGCGCTTCTGGCTGACAGCACCCAGAGGGGAAGGGGTGATGGGAAGTTCTTCCCGGCGTTTCAAAATGGGCTGGAGGAAGGCCCGCAGGGCCAGGGGCTCCCCGGTGGACCGGGGCGTAAGGGTTATGTCCTGGCCGAAGCGGGTGAGAAGCTGGTCAAAGGAACTTTTCATCCTCTCACCCCCAGAAAGGCAAAGGCGTCATCCTGCCAATAGGGAGCCATAAGGGCGTCGGCCTGACGGATGAGGGCGGCGGGAGCGCCGCCGCTGGCGGTGCTCATCCGCAGGCTTACCTCCCCGGCGGTAAACTGCTCCACACCGCCGGAGCTCCGACAGGAGAAAAGTCCTGCGGCGGCGTAGAGGGCGGCGGCGCAGGTAAAGGCCTCGGCGCAATCCTCGGGCGCTGTGCCGTCGGACAGCCGCCCGGCAATCTGGGCCTCGGCGCAGGCGCATAGGCTTTCCAGCAGGGGCAGCTCCTGATCGGCAGGGGAGGTAATGGCCGTGGCCAGGGAAAGAATGGTATCTTGCATCATGCTGCGCTTCCTTTCGTAGCGTCAGCTCCCAGCCGAAGGGCGGGAGCCGACCGGGTATCCCGGCGGGGAAGCTTTCCCCGCCGGGACAGCGGGATGGTCCTATCAGATGGTAAGGACCTTCCCGGCGTCAGCGTAGAGCTTGGCAAAGCCGGAGATGCTGGTAATGGCAGCCCGCTCTACCTGGCGGTCGATGAGCTTGTCGTACTCCACCATGACCTCGCCGGCGCTGACCATCTCCAGGGCGTAATTGCGATCCAGGCCAATGAGCTTGCCCTCAGGCATGGCGCTGGTGCGCAGGAGGGTGGCGCCCAGGGGAGAGGCCAGGGTACCGGTGCCCTGGAAGTTGAGGCCGGTGAGGGGATTCTGGAATTCCTCCATCTTCAGCATGTCCAGCATAACGGCGTTGGGCACCAGGATGGTGTTCATGGTGTAGGGGTCAAACTGGGCCCAGAAGTCCAGCAGGGCCTCATAGGAGAGAGTGCCGCTCTGGCCTCCGATGGGGGGAGTACCCACAGAGAAGGCCTTGGCGGCGTTGTCGTTGCCATCGCCGTTGATGATGACGTTGATGGCATCCTCCAGGTGCATCCGGGCAATGTGGCTGCCGATCTGGCGCAGGGTGATAGAGAACAGATCCAGCCTCTGGAAGCGGATGGCCTCGTAGGAGGCCACCAGCATACGGCCCCGCTTGTGGAGCTTCACCAGGTTGGACTGGGTACGCACGCTGGTCTGGGGCAGAGCGGCGCCCTCCTCCACCCGCTTGAGGGACTTCTCGTCCTCGCTGGGGACGGAGTAGATGGAGCGGTAGTCCATGCCGTCGAACTGGGTGACGGTAGCAGTGATGGAGGGCAGGACGTTGTCCTCCTCCATGCCCTGGCGAACTACCCGGGAGACAAACTCAGGGAAGAGGACGGCGGACTCGGTAGTGCGGAAGAATTTTTCCACCACGTCGGAGCGGCTGCCCTTGACGTGGATGTCAAAGCGCTTGAGCTGGCGCTGGAAGGCGTCCAGACCCTCAAGGGGGGTGCCCCGGTAGTTTTCGCTGGGGTCGGCGGCTTCCAGCACCTGGGTAAAGGACTTGCCGGCCTCGCCGTACATGCCCTTTTCCAGCTTCAGATTGTCATATGTATAAGCCATATCCTAATGTCCTCCCTATTAGAGCAGAATGGTGACGGTTTTGGCAGTGGTGTCGGCGCTGACCACCAGGTATTCCCGGCCGGCCTCGTCGGTTTTCACGCCGCCGGTGCCGTTGGCGGAGAGCTTGGTGTAACCCACGGAGGGGACGGTGCTGCTGTAAGGGATGGTGACAAAGCCTGCCACCTGTACGCAGCAGGCGTCGTCCTTGACGCACATTGCCACGCCGCAGAAGCTGTTGCCGTCACTGCAAGGGGCTACGGTGTCCCGATCCGTCATTTTGACCACCTGGCCCTCGGTACCGCTGCCCAGAAAGGTAGCGCAGACCTGGCCGATGCCATGAAAAGAAACGCTCATAATGGAAATCCTCCTGTCAAATCAAAAATGCGCCGTCATCCTCGGCGGGGGAAAGGGCGGCTTTGGACCGCAGCTGGGGAGCGGGGGGATAGATAGTGTCCAGCCGGGAACGGCAGCTGCGGCTGAGTTCCAGCAGCTCCGGTTCATCCAGCTTTTCGGTAATTCCGGCGAAGATTCCCAGATCCAGGGATTCGTCGGCCAGCCCGGCCAGACGTACCAGCTCCTTGCGGAGACTGGCAAGGTAGGCCCGTCCCATACCGGCTTCCTTTTCCAGGACTTCCAGCTGCTTCAGACCGGCGGGGGAGTGGGCCAGGAGGCCTCGCAGGGAGCCGTCCGCCTCCTGGGCAAAGGCTTTAATGACCCCTGCCTTCCGCTGGGCGGGAACGGCCACAAAGCTCCACTCGTAGGCGTCGGTAGGCTCCTGGAGGGTAAAGTAGCAGAGTTTGCCGTCGTAGGTCTGGCCTCTCTGGTGGGAGCAGCTGGTCTGGCCGCAGATGGAGCATACGCTCCTGCTGACGCTGCACCCGATGCTGACCTCTTTTTTGATGCCGCCTTCAATCTCCTGGATCAGGTCGCTGTTTTTTTCGCTGCGCAGCATGTAGGCGTAGCCCTTAAGGTAGCAGCAGGGCTCCCCGGCGGCAGTGAACCCATTTTCCCGACACAGCTCGGTGCGGTAGATCCGGGCGGTCTGACCCTCAGCGGACCAGTTGTGGTCAAAAATGCCGCTTTTTCCAATAAAAAGGCGGCTGAGGGCGGTAAGGGCGCTGGTGTCAAAGCGCTCCCAGTCCCGGTCCACCTCGTTGTCGCACAGGCGCACAGCAAAGGTATATACCTGTTCCGGCGTCAGAGCGGTTTTTGCCAGGCGGTTGATGAGGTCCATGTCCTCCCGGGACACCTGATGTCCCATCACGCAGCCCGGCTGCTTTTTTACATCCAAACAGGATCGCCTCCAAATATAGAAATGAATCAGGACGGCGTCAGGGCGCTGTCACAGCAGGGCCCGTTCCGCGGCGTCATTTTCCAGGGCAAGCTTTCTGGTCTGCTCCCGATACCAGTCGGCCTTGGCTTCCTCCAGAAGATCCTGGAGATTGATGTCGTCCCAGACCACCTGAAAATCACAGCCATAGCCGTGCATCCGCAGCCACAGAGAGCAGATGCGCTCCACCACGGGTGTAAGGGAACGGCGGATGGCAGTCATCTCGGTGGTCAGAAGGTCGGCCTGCTGGGTACTCATCCGCTCGGTGCTGGACCAGCTGAGTCCCAGCATGAAAGGGGGAATACCGGTTTTGGATACCAGCTGCTCCAGGATCTGCCGGATGGGCACGGAGCTGTCCAGAATCTGGTTGTCCGCCCCAATGACTTTGATGTCCACGTCGCCCACCGCTACAAAATCCCGGACGCTGCCGCTGCGGGCGGATTCCATGGCCCGGCTCCATTCGCTGGCCAGCTGCTGGCTGCGTTCCTGAGCCATGCCCCGCTCCAGTTCTCCGGCCTGGGTCCGGTAGACCACGGCGAAGCGCACGTTGCCCATCCGTTCCCAGTTGACGCCGATGGCGTGATAGATCTTGCCCAGAAGCTCGGTGAGGAAGGGCATGGAGCGCAGGAGGGACACACCGTAGGGGCAGTAGGTCTCGGGGTTGAAGGGAGTAAAGAGGAGCAGCTGCTGGCAGGGAAGGGGAGCCATCTGCCCGCTTTCGTCCATGGCGCACAGGGTGAAGTCCAGGGGGTTGTCCCCCTCGCGGATCTGAATATCCTCCACCCGGCCGCAGAGGAGGGCGGCAATGTCCCGTCCATCCCCGGTAGGGACGATCTCACCTACGCCCCGCCCGAATACCAGCATGGAATCCAGGTATTGGTCGAGAAAGGCGTTGATGCCTCGCTGGCCCCGGCCGGCGGGAACGTATTCCAGGAAATGCCGCAGCTCCCGCTCTGCCCGGGGATCGGTGCAGGCGGCGCTGACGCCGCCGCACAGACGGATAATCTTGTAGATACAGGCGTCTACCAGGGGTACGGCCTCCCGGATAGCCCGGTACAGCCGTGCCTCTCCCGGCTGTAAGGGGACATAGCCGCCCAGCATACCGAAGGGAGGCGCGTCACCCCGCCGGATCTGGGGGGAGGCGGCGGCCGCTCCAACCGCCTCGTGTTTCCGCTTAAACAGTCCCATTCATTGAAAAACTCCTTTTCAATAATAAGGTAAGGGCAGCGGCCTACCAGACGGGCCGCTCGACGCTGCCGGCAAAGAAGGAACAGCCACGGAGTTCTGGTTCCGCCACAGTAGCGGCGAAGTAGCGCATATCATCCATAGCGTGGTCATTTTCCTTGCAGGGAGCGTCGTGGCCGCCGCCTTGGTCAGCCCAGCGGTAGAGCGCCATCTCCCGGAGACAGTCCTCGCAGCCTTCACAGATCACCAGCCGCCCCTGTTTGAGGAGACTGGCGGTAATGCGGATGCCGGAGAGAACGTCGTTGTTGGCTTTGATGACGTTGAAGCCGCGCTGACGCAGGGCGGTGATAAAGCTGGCGGCGGAGGGGTCCACCACCACATGGCGGATAGAGCGCCCGGCCGCCAGGCGCTCCAGAGCCGCTGCGTATTCCTGATCGGTCAGCTGTACGCCGGTGCGCCGGGATGCGTAGTAGTACTCTTCCATCCGGTACCAGACGTTGTGTCGCCGGCCCCACAGGCCGAAGGAACAGGGATTGGCGGTGCCGTAGTCCACAGAGATGCAGTACTCCTCCATATCGCCCTCCGGCTGGGGCCGCGCGTCCCTGGCGGGGTCGAAGAAGTCGTAAACCAGACCTCGTGCAGCGGTCCATTCCCCCAAAATGAACCGCCGGTAGAAGGCGCCGCTGTAACTGGAACGGTAACGCTGCCGGATCCTGGGGGAGAGGGAGGGGTTGTCATCCATGGTGAAGTGGAGGTATAATGCGTTGTGCTGGGCGGCCTTCAGGATCCACTCCCGGTAAAACCAGTGCTGGGGCCCCTCAGGGTTGCAGTTGAACCACAGCCGGGAGCCGCTGATGCTGCATCGGGCCACGGCCTGCTCCACAAAGCTGCGGGGCATCAGGGCCGCCTCGTCCAGGAGGACGCCGGCCAGGGTCACACCCTGAATGAGGGCGGCGCTGCCCTCGTCCTTGCCGCCCATGAGGTAGAAGCGGTTTTCCCGCTGGCCTCGTTTGAGGATCAGCAGGTTTTCGCTGCGTTTTTCCCTGCATTGAAAGCCCAGCTCCCGTAGTAGGGGGATCAGCTCCTGCACCAGATTGCGCCGCAGGGAGATCACGCTTTTGCCGCACAGGGCGAACTGCTGCTGATGGAAGGAGGACATTGCCCAGCAGGCGAAGCTCAGGCCCATGCATAAAGTTTTGCCGCTGCGCACGGCCCCGTCGCAGATAATGGCGTCAAAGCGCCGGTCGGCGGATCGGGGGCTCCACCAGGCCATGACCCGCCGCTGCTTCGGGGAGAAGCGCTTGATATTCAACCTTAACCACTCATTTCCTAAGAATCCGACAATTCGCTTTCACAGCAGTCCAGGGCGTCCAGCAGGGCGGACATACCGTCCTCGCCTCCGCCCAGGGCGTCCAGCAGGAGGGAGATCGCCTTTACACGGTCCGCAAATTTGATCTCAATGGTTCCGCCGCCGCCCCGTTTGAACTCAGCCACGCCCCACAGGTCCAGGCTTCCCGACAGTTTGTCCGGATGCAGGGCCAGGGCGATAGCGTCGTTGGGCTTGGAGAAGGCGACTTTCGCCAGTGCCTCCAGGATTTGTTCCCGTTCCAGCTCCGTTTGGATCACCGTCCCTTCACTCCCGGCGGGAAATGGGGCAGTTGTTGCATGGGAGCGTACAACACACGGCGGAAAAAATGATACGGGTGGGGGGATCCTTCGGCATGGAAGCAGGAGGCAGCGAAGGAAAAGGGCGGAAAAAGTCCCGGAAAAGGCTGCCTTGGCTGGTAAAAGGGCGAAAGGGCGGAAGAAGATGTAACATTACAGTTATGTTACAAAGCCCTGCCGCCCATTGACACCCGCCCGACCCCGTGATAAACTGCATCCGTAAACCGAAGAAGGCCCTTCCTGCCGTTCTTCCCGGGATAGATACGGGACCGGCTAGCCACGGTATGTGTTCCGGTGCGAACGATGGGCTGGATTTTCCGAAGTTTACACAGGGGTAAGGGCTTTGATGCTGGCCTTAAAGTGCTGGAAACGGCATGGAAAGTACATAGTCAACGCTTTATATCCCAAAAAATTTAGAAGGAGGAAACATCCACCATGAGAAATCTGAAGAAGATTCTCGCACTGGTCCTGGCTCTGGTCATGAGCTTCTCTCTGATGGCCACCGCCAATGCCTTCACGGACAGTGACAAGATCAACGGCACTTATGAAGAAGCCGTTGAGGTTCTGTCCGCTCTGAAGGTATTCCAGGGCTACGAGAATGGCAGCTTCGTTCCCCAGGGTTCCATCACCCGTGCTGAGGTTGCTGCCATCATCTACCGCATCGTCACCGGCGATGTGGACAACAAGCAGGTTGGCATCTATGCCGACTACAACAAGTTCGACGACGTCAAGAGCACTTCTTGGTACGCTGGCTACGTGAACTACTGCGCCAACGCCGAGTTCATCAAGGGCTATGACGCCAAGACCTTTGGCCCCAACGATCCTGTTACCGGTTACCAGGCTCTGGCCATGATTCTCCGTGCTGTCGGTTACGACAAGAACGGCGAGTTCACCGGCTCTGACTGGCAGGTGCAGACCGCTGCTGTGGGCAAGAAGCTGGGCATCACCGACAACGTCAGCGAGGGCACCCTGGGTGTCTCTGCTTCCCGTGAGGTTGTTGCTGAGATCCTGTTCCGCTCCATCCTGGTGCCTCAGGTGACCTACACCCTGGCTCTGGGCTACAGCGAGTTCACTGTTGGTAACACCGTGAAGAACGATTCCATCGGCTATGAGACCTTCAAGCTGCTGGGCACTGTTGTTGACGGTTCCGACAAGTGGGGCAACCCCAACTACAACTGGAAGCTGGATAAGGCTCCTTACAACAAGAAGGCCGATCCTTCCGACACCACCATTGCCACCATCGCTTACAAGCCTGTTGCCACCTACAACACTGCTGTCAAGGAGTGCGACGTGGCCGAGGTTCTGGGCAAGAAGGTTGCCGGTGAGTATCCCTACGAGACCATCGTCAATGCTCAGGCTGCTCAGACCACTCTCATCAACTCCATCGACACCGTGAACACCATCGGTGGTCAGGGCCGTCAGACCAACGTGTACAGCTACACCAGCAAGCAGACCGGCGTTGCCATGACCCGCATCGTCATGGTTGACACCTTCCTGGCTGAGGTCACTCAGGTGGTTCCCGCTACCTTTGACAATGCTGGCCACGTCAAGACCCCCGCTGCTCTCTACCTGAACGTGTATGACAAGGCTCGGAGCGGTTACACCTCCATTGTTGAGTACAGCAACACCAACTACACCTATGCCAAGGGCGATATGCTGCTGGTGAATGCCCAGACCACTGGTGCCAACGGCGTGAACGCTACCGGTACGGTTGTTAAGGCTGTTAACAGCCTGTCTGCTGCTCAGATCGACATCCTGGGCGTTGCTGAGTCCATCACCGGCACTCAGACCATTATCTGGCAGTATGCCAACAAGCACACTGTCAACGGCACTGACTATCCCGATGCCATGGCTTTCTATCTGGATCAGGCTGGTACTGATATCACCACCCACGCTTGGTTCATGGACGGCAAGGGCAACCTGATCGGTGTCAAGGATGTTGCTACCCAGTACACCTACGGTGTCATCTCCGCCCTGTGGTGGTACAATGACGGCACCAACGGCGGTGTGGGCAATGCTTATGCCAACATCACCTACATGGACGGCACCAAGAGCGACAATGTGAAGATTTCCTTCATCAACGGCGCTCGTACTGCCTATGCCCAGAGCCAGAATCAGGTCGGTTTCGTCGGTGGTCATCTGGATACCTACTATGTCTCCACCTATGCCACCAACAACGCTGGTCTGCTGGCTAACGATATGTATGCCATCGCTACCCTGGCTGACGGCACCCTGGCTCTCACCGAGACTGCTGAGCTGACCAACGCCGATGTGTACAACAAGGTGTCTGCCATTGCTGGTACCACCACCACCAAGACCGTTGACAGCAAGAGCACTTCCGCTACTGGTGATGATGTCCAGTTGACTTCTAAGTCCCCTGTCTACGCCGACAACTTCACCCAGTACCTGGTTCGTACCGGTGCTAACGGCGTGTACACCTTCACTCCTGTCACTGGTATCGAAAATATCGGCAACTTCGCTAACAACGCTGATGTTAAGGTCGACTATGTTGACACCGACGGCGACAACTTTGTGGACTATGTCTACATCACTGGTACTGCTGATGCCGCTCAGGCCTATGAGTTCGTCTACATGACCAGCAAGACCAACGCCGCTTACCTGTACGACACTCAGAATGGCGTGTGGTACTATCAGCTGCTGGGCGTTGTCCATGCTGATGGCTCCACCGAGCCCATCAAGGTTGCTGCTGCCCAGAGCGCTCTGAAGGATCAGCTGGTTGCTGGTGTTCAGAAGCTGTTCATGGTTGGCACCACCAACGGCTTTGTCACCTCTGTCGTTGAGATCACTTCCGCTTGTCAGGTCCTGACCGCTCCTGTGACCTCCTACGCTGAGTTCGAGGGCACCGCTCAGTTCTATCTGGACAACGGCGTCCTGGTCGTTGCTGACGGCACCCGTTACAACGTCAACGCCGCCACCACCCTGGTGGTCGACGAGGATGGTATCGGCAGCATTGGCGATCTGGCCAACCTCCAGAACAAGTACGTCTATGTGGTTGCCAACTATGTTGGTGGCAACAGGACTACCATCGCCACCGCTGTCTTCATCAGCGACTTCAACAACCTGACTGCTCGGGAGAAGATGGATGCCGCTGCCGCTAAGGTTGCTGCTATGAGCTTCAGTGATATCACTGGCACTGAGATCACCGAGACCAGTGTTGAGACTACCCTGAAGTCCGCTATCGAGACTGTCATCGCCGACTCCTCCATCACGGTTCAGGTTGATGTTGCTACCGGTGATGTGCCTGCGGCCAATGCTAAGAAGACCGGTGTGACCGTCAACTATGCTCTGTATCTTGATGGTGCGACTCCCGCTATGTCTTCTGCTAAGACCGTCTCCATCACTCACCTCTACACCGAGGCTGAGCTGAAGGATGCTGTCAATGCCCTGATCCCCGATGAGGCTCAGGTTGGCGGTTCCGGCTACGAGAACTGGGAGGCTGCTAAGGCTACCATTACCGCTGCTGTGAAGGCTGGCATTACTGATGTGACCACTGGCGCTGCTGTTGATTTCACCATCAACGCTGATGCTAGCGACTTTATTGCTGGTAAGGTTCTGACTGTTAACTACACTGTCACCTACAACAAGGTGCCTGTGACCAGCAGCACTACCATTACCCTCAAGTAATTCTTTTCCCAGCAAAAAAACCCCCGGGCTTTATGCCCGGGGGTTTTCCCTGTTTGTGGATTTATCGTTTGATACCGTACAAGATAAAGTGGGCGCCGGGATGTGTCTCACCGATGATCTGGAGGGATGTGATCCCCTCGAAGTTGCACACCTCGGCAACACCGCTGCTGTCAGAGGACGAATAATACTTTGACCCCACAGATCCTCTCCTACAAATACTTTTGCAGTCACAGGCCACATAGTCCATGATCGGGTATAATACCGCTTGTCCGGAGGCGATATCCCCGCCTCCGCTCAGTCCCAGCACACTGCTGGGTTGGGCATTGATGGTAGCGGAGTAGTACAGCTCCCGGCTGTCGTTGTTCAGCCGCAGCTGTACGGAACCTTCGCTGATGACCGGGCTGAAATACAGTCCCAGCTCCAGCCGACTGAAGGTGGACAGATCCACCCCCGAGAGATCAATGCTGATCTGGCTTGTCGTACTGCTGGTTGTCGTTTCCCACAGCTTGACATAGCAATTTTCTTCTGCCAGGGCCAGGGCGCTGTCAGCGGTGGCCTGGGCATTTTCCGCCGCTGCGGCACCGCCGTCGGCGGTGTCCTGGGCCGCTTTGATGCCACCGTCAATGGCGGCCATGGCCTCGTTGAAATCCTCCATCATGATGCGGTCGCTTTCCACCCACTGGGGCAGATGATAATTTGTCGTATAATCCATGTCCACTTCTCCTTTTTGTATTCACATTTCGACCTCTGTCAGGCATTTTCACCAATTCGGCCCTCCTTCTCTCCGACGGAAAGCCGTCTCCGTGAAAAAACCGTTACACACCTGGTGTGTAACGGCTTTTTGTTGCCTCTTTTCCGACAACGGCATTTCCTACAAATTTTTGCATTCCGCCATTCTTTCCAGCATAGACTTCCTTGAGGTGATGCATCTATGGATATTCATGTTGTCCAACCCGGTGAGACCCTCTGCTCCATAGCCCGGCAGTACAGCGTGGATCCTCTGCTGCTGGCGGCCCTCAATGGGGTGGCCGGGGATGGTCGCCTGGCAGCAGGCCAGGCACTGTTGGTTCGGAAGGCCCGCCTGTTTCACATTGTTGCGCCGGGAGACTCCCTTTGGTCGATTGCGAAAAAATACGACGTCTCTCTTCGCACCTTGTACCGTAACAACTATTGGCTTTACGGCAATCCGGATATCTGGCCGGGCCAGGTATTGGTCATCCGCTATAAAGAGGATGAGCGTCCGTCGGTTTTCACCACCAGCTACGCATACCCCTTTATTCTGGCCAGATTACTCAGTGCAACCTTGCCCTACATGACCGCCATGGCTCCCTTTACGTACGGCCTTGATAAAGATGGTGATCTCCGACCGCTGGACGATGAGCGTTTGCTGTCCGAGACGGTGCGTTTGGGAGCCGCGCCCCTGATGCATCTGTCCAATTTAACGGAGGATGATGTATTCTCTGAGGAACGCAGCGCTCAGGTGCTTTTTGACCCGGTAAAGCAGGCAACACTGACGGCGCAAGTTTTTTCCACCATGGAACGGAAGGGCTACCGTGGTTTGGATGTGGATTTTGAAAATCTTCCTGCTGAGCAGCGGCTGCCATACGCACAATTTCTGACGGCACTGCGAAAAAAACTGGCTCCTATGGGATACCCGCTGATGGCAGCAGTTGCGCCGAAGGTCAGTGACGATCAGCCGGGTCAACTCTATGAAGGACACGGCTATCCAGAATTGGGGAAAGCTGTGGACTATTTGCTGCTGATGACCTATGAATGGGGCTACGCCGCAGGGCCACCTATGGCGGTAGCACCCCTGCCCCAAGTCCGTCAGGTATTGGATTATGCTGTCACTGCCGTCCCGAGAGAAAAGATCCTGCTGGGAATTCCCAATTATGGCTATAATTGGCCGATTCCATTTGAGCAGGGCGTAACCCGAGCCCAGTCTCTCTCCAATCAGGAAGCGGTGGCTCTGGCCATAGAGCACGGTGCGGAAATTCAGTATGATGAGAAAGCCCAGAGCCCCTGGTTCCGCTATACAGATCAAAGCGGCCAGCAGCGTGAGGTGTGGTTTGAGGATGCCCGGAGCCTTCTGGCGAAGCTGGATCTGATTACTGAATATCAGCTGCGTGGCTGCGGCTTCTGGAATCTGATGCGGCCCTGGCCCCAGGGCTGGGCAACATTGAATGGCCGCTTTCATGTGGAGGATTCTACGTGGTAATGCCATGCAACAAAACACGGCAGGAGCCGGGACCTGATGGTCCCGGCTCCTGCCGTTTGAAAAATGGAGAGAGGGAGAAAAAGAAAACTTATTGTTGATGGTTTTATGATAGTACAGGCCTTCTCTGAAGTCAACAGCCCTACTTTACAATTCACGGAAAGTTCACACCTGATTCAAAATCCATTCAAATCTGCACTTGACTAATAAGGTCAGGTGTATTATATTTAGTAAGCTAAATTTCAGGATACTTAGGAAAGGAGGCTTTTATGTGACAGAGCAGACACCTTTGGGACGCATGATTGGATATTGCGGCCACTTGGGAAAACTATATTTGGATATGCGTCTGCGCCAGAGTAAGTACAATGTGACGCCTGTCCAGTCCCATACACTGCTGTATCTCTCCAAGATCTGCGGAGAGCGGGAAGTCATGCAGCGGGATCTGGAACGGGAGCTGCATTTGAAGGCTTCCACAGTCAATGGGATTGTAGACCGGTTGGAGGAAAAGGGATTTATTGCCCGTCGGCAATCCACAGAAGACGGACGACGGCGGCTGATCAGTCTAACTGCTCAGGGACAAGCTGTCACGGAGACCTTTCGTACAGCTCTGGAGGAGACAGACCGTACATTCTGTGCGGTATTGTCCCCGGAGGAGCAAGAGCAGCTGCGGAATATGCTGACCCGACTGATTGTTAATTTGGAAGAAGAGGTACAACATTCATGATCAAGAAACTATGGCCTTATACAAAAGGCTACCGGAAGTGGGTGTTTTTGGGCATCCTCTGCTCCGGTGCGGAGGCAGTATTTGAACTGCTGCTGCCGCTGGTAATGGCGACCATTGTGGATACGCATATTCCGGCGGGAGATACTAACGGGATTTTCCAGTATGGTGCTTTGATGGTGGGCATGGCACTGCTGTCCATGTTTCTGGGTGTGTCGGCGGCCTTCCTGGCAGCCCGGGCCGGCCAGGGATTCGGCGCCAACCTCCGGCAGGCACAGTATGACCATATCCAGGAATATGCTTTTCGGAATATTGAAAAATTTTCCACTGCATCCCTTATTACCCGTCTGACTACCGACTGCAATACCATGCAGATGACATTGATGATGTCCATGCGGATGCTGGTGCGGGCGCCGGTGATGCTGGTAAGTGCGCTGGTGCTGGCCATCGGCATTTCCACCCAGCTCAGCCGGGTATTCCTGGTGGCCCTGCCGCTGCTGGCGGTGGTCATCCTGTTTATCATTCTGGGAGTTGCGCCCAAGTTCAAGATTTTGCAGGAGCGCACCGATGGCCTGAATCTGGTGGTACAGGAAAACCTCAACGCTATTCGGGTGGTCAAATCCTTTGTCCGCCAGGACTATGAAAACGAAAAATTCGAGAAGCGCAACACCGGTCTGCGAAATATTTCTGAGCAGGCTTTTGGCCGAGTTATCATCAACATGCCGGCTATGATGCTCATTACCTACGGCACCATTATTGCGGTAATGTGGTATGGCGCGCCCATGGTGCAGGCTGGTACCCTGGAGGTAGGCCTCCTGACCACGTTCTTCACTTATATTACCCAGGTCCTGATGAGCCTGATGATGGTGTCCATGATTATGATGATGCTGACCCGCTCCGTGGCCTGCGGCAAGCGTATCATTGAAGTGCTGGAGGAGCAGCCAGACATCCGGGATAGTGCCGCTGATCCCAATGCCCGTGTGGAGGATGGTTCCATTGATTTTGACCACGTCTGGTTCAAATATAATACCAGCAGCGAGGCATGGAACCTGGAGGATATCGACCTTCACATCAAGAGCGGGCAGACAGTGGGTATCATCGGGGCTACGGGCTCCGCGAAAAGTACATTGGTACAGCTGATCCCCCGGCTTTATGAAGCCACCAAGGGTACTGTTCGGGTAGGTGGCCGCCCGGTGGAAGAGTACACCATGGAGCATTTGCGGGATTGCTGTGCCATGGTGCTCCAGAAAAACACACTTTTTTCTGGTACCATCCGGGAAAATCTGCTCTGGGGCAACGAGCATGCTACGGACGAAGAAATCAACGCTGCCTGTGCGGCTGCCTGTGCTGATGAGTTTATCGGGCGGCTTCCCGGCGGTCTGGACATGGATCTGGGCCAAGGCGGCGTCAATGTCTCCGGCGGGCAGAAGCAGCGTCTGTGTATTGCACGGGCTATCTTGAAAAAGCCGAAGGTCCTGATTCTGGATGATTCCACTTCTGCGGTGGATACCGCTACCGATGCCAAGATCCGTCAGGCTTTCCGTACCCAGCTGCCTGACACCACCAAGATTATTATTGCCCAGCGGATCATCTCCGTCATGGATGCTGACATGATCATCGTAATGGACGATGGTAAGATCTCCGCTGTGGGTACCCATGAGGAGCTGATGGCATCCAGCGAGATCTATCGGGATGTGTACCAGTCCCAGCAGGAAGGAGTGAGTATCGATGGCTAATCCACGGCCTATGGGCGGTCCCGGCGGCAGAAACCGCCACGGATATCAGAAGCCCAAGAATATGGGTAAGACCATAAAAAACCTTATGTCCTATCTGGGCCGTTCCAAGTGGCTTCTTTTGGTGGTGGCGGTATGTCTGGTACTGTACAGCGCATGCACGATTGGCGGCTCCTACCTGCTTAAGCCCCTGGTGAATGAGGCGATCATTCCCGGCGATTTTGGAAAGCTGGCCCGCACACTGGCGCTTATGGCCCTGATATATATCGGAGCTGCCGTGTTTTCCTTTGCCTACTCCCGGATTATGGTCCATGTATCCCAGAAGACCAGCTATGCTCTCCGGCGGGATTTGTTTGCCAAAATGCAGACCCTACCCCTGAGTTATTTTGATACCCATACCCATGGCGAACTGATGAGCCGCTATACCAATGATATTGAAACTATTACAGAGATCATGAACAACGGTCTTGCCAGCTTGGTTTCCGGTGCGTTGACCTTTGTAGGGGTTGTGGCGATGATGATCATTACCAGCCCGCTCCTGTTTCTGGTAACGATTTTCTGCCTGGGCCTGATGCTGGCGGTGGTAATGACTGTGGGCAAGCGCAGCCGCTACTTTTTTGCGGAACAGCAGCGGGACATTGGTGTGGTCAATGGATATATTGAGGAGATGATCGAAGGACAAAAGGTCATAAAGGTGTTTAATCATGAGGAAAAGGCTCGTGAGGGGTTTGCCCAGCGCAACGAGGCATATCGCCGCAGCGCCACGGCGGCCCAGTCCTTTGCCGGAGCCATTATGCCAGCCATGGGAAACATCTCCCACATCAACTATGCGCTTACCTGCTGCACCGGAGCGCTGCTCTCGATTTATATGGGCTTGGATCTGGGCTCCCTGGTAATGTACCTCCAGTATGTTCGGCAGGTAAGCCAGCCGGTAGGTATGATCAGCCAGCAGATCAATAATGTATTGGCTGCCATTGCCGGTGCAGAACGAATCTTTGAGGTAATGGAGGAAGCCTCTGAAACCGATGAGGGCAAAACCACCCTGGTAAATGTCCGTAAAGGCCCGGATGGCGCTTTGGAGGAGACTGCGGAACGGGGCGGCGGCTGGGCCTGGAAGCAGCCCGACGGCAGTCTGGTACCTTTAAGGGGCGATGTACGGTTCCACGATGTGGTGTTCAGCTATGTGCCGGGAAAGACTATTCTCCACGGCATCAGTCTCTATGCCAAGCCTGGCCAGAAGATCGCTTTCGTTGGTTCCACCGGCGCCGGAAAAACCACGATCACCAACCTGATCAATCGCTTTTACGAGATAGAAAGCGGTCTGATCACCTATGACGGCATTGATGTACGGGATATCAGTAAGGACAGCCTGCGGCGAAGCCTGGGCATTGTTCTTCAGGATACCCACCTGTTTACCGGAACCATAGCGGATAACATCCGGTACGGAAAACTGGATGCCACCGATGAGGAGGTCCATGCGGCCGCCCGTCTGGCCAGCGCAGATACCTTTATCCGCCATCTGCCCAAAGGCTATGACACCTGGATTACCGATGACGGCGGCAATCTCAGCCAGGGTGAACGGCAGCTGCTGGCCATTGCCCGGGCGGCGGTAGCCGATCCGCCGGTGCTGATCCTGGATGAAGCCACGTCATCCATTGATACCCGTACGGAAAAACTGATTGAAAAAGGCATGGATGGCCTGATGCAGGGTCGTACCGTCTTTGTCATTGCCCACCGTCTGTCCACCGTCCGCAATGCCAAGGCCATTATGGTCCTTGAGCAAGGTGAGATCATTGAGCGGGGCGACCACAACGACCTGATTGTACAGGGTGGGAAGTACTATCAGCTTTATACAGGCCAGGCAGAGCTCAGCTGAGAAAAATTTTCATTTCGTTGTATTTGCAACAGTTATTTAACGGAAAACAGGCTATACTAAACCCATGAAAACAAACAGCGCCTCGGATGGGCGCTGAAGTGAAAGGAGTTCCCCTATGAAATACGTTTGCGATGTTTGCGGTTATGTTTACGATGAGACCCTGGGCGATCCCGATAACGGCATTGCTCCCGGCACCAAGTGGGAGGATGTTCCCGAAGATTTTGTCTGCCCCCTGTGCGGCGTAGGCAAGGATCAGTTCTCCGCTGAGTAAAAATTTTTATACACCGGCAAGAGAGCGCCTGGTCAGCAATGGCCGGGCGCTCTTTTTTGCTGCTATCAGGCATGCTGCCGCCCTGCCTCACCGATGGCTTTCCCGACCTCCTGTACCACAGAGAGATGGGTATCATCAAAAAGATGCATATAGATTTGGGTAGTTGTGGCGGTGCTGCTGTGTCCCAGTGCTTTGCTGATTCCAAAAAGTGGAACGTTTTGACTGTGAGCAATGCTGGCGAAGCTGTGTCGCAGTCCGTGAAGGGTCACATAGGGAAGATCTTTTCCTGCCAGCAGCCGCTGGAGCCGGTTGCTGAGATAGTCGGGTTGAAAGGGCCTTCCCCCGCTGTGACACAGGACAAAGCCCTGATCCTGATAACGGCTGCCCATGGCCTCTTTTTCCCGCAGCCGCTTCTGCCACTGCTGTTCCAGGATTTGTTCCAGATCCGTGAGACCACTGTATCCCAGCCGTCGGACAGAGGAATTGTTTTTCGGTTCTTTGTCCACCGCTTTGCCGTTAACAGCGGTACGCGCTTCCGCAATGGTGATGATTTTTTCGTAACGATCCACATGGCTCCATTTCAGGCCGCAAATTTCGCTGCGCCGTAAACCCAGGTAGCCTGCCAGCTTTACCGCCAGTTCAATGCTGGAGCCCTCCAGGGCCTGAAACAAACGCTGCATGGTTTCCGCGTCGTAATAGTGATGAACCGGATGGGTAGCAGCGGGCCTGACAGCCATTTCCACCACATTCTGTTCCACCAGGCCCTGTTTCCTGGCATGTTCCAGAGCATTGTGGAGGACTCCGTGGTGCTTTCGCACGGTATTGGCACATAATCCGGCAGCCTGCTTTTGGTTCAGGTATTTCTGAACCTGGATGGCGGTCAGCTCCCGGAGACGAACCGTCCCCAGGCCCGGAATCAAATGATTGCGGACAATCATGGTGTAGCCGTGGGTGGTGCTGGCGGAGCGGCTGGGCCTGACCACCTGCTCCAGCCAATAGCGCAGCCATCTCCCTACCGTCAGATCCTGAGCCGGCTGCCCCGCCTCCAGGCATTTTCCGGCTTTGAAGTCCTCCAGAGCCTGAATTGCCTGTTCCAGGGTGGGGTAACAGCGCACAGTACGGCTTGCCTTTTGAGTACCGGCAGCGCCGCTGTACAAAGTGACATAGAAGCATCGCCGCTGGGTATCATAGGCAATATTGGTCATAATGGTTTTCCTTGACATGGTCTGTACCTCTCTTTCTCTCTTTGACAGCCCGGCAAATATTTGCCATGTTGAGAGATACAATATCGCAAGATGGAGTAATTCGTCAAGTCCTGCATTTTTTATCCAAAAAAGAAGAATGGCCCCGCCTATATCAGGCGGGGCCATTTGTATGTCAGGATAGGTAGGTCAGCGAAGGAAGATGCGGGAGCCTCCCTGATAGTCCTCCACCACGCCGATCCGCTGGGCACTGGGCACGCTCCCCTTCAGCTCCTCATACAGAGCGTCGGCGTCAGCAGGATCCACCGCCATCAGCAGTCCGCCGGCGGTCTGAGGATCAAAGAGGATATCCTGCTTGTACAGCGGGGTGTCGCCCATATCTACCCAAGCCTCGGCAAAATTGCGGTTGCGGTACATACCTTCAGGAAGGATGCCCATTTTCGCCAGTTCCATGGCCTCGGGGATCATGTCGATGTCGTCCACATGGAGGGTAATCTGCTTGTCACTGCCCTGGGCCATTTCCAGCAGATGTCCCAGCATGGCAAAGCCGGTGACATCGGTGCAGGCGTGAACGCGGTATTTTACCATGGCGTCACGGGCGCTCTTGTTCAGGGTGGTCATCAGCTGATAGGCCAGAGCAATGCCCTCCTCAGAGGCCATCTCCCCTTTGTGAGCGGTAGACAGTACGCCGATACCCAGAGGCTTGGTAAACAGCAGCACATCGCCGGTCTGGGCGCCGCTGTTGGTCAGGATGTGATCGGGATGGACAAAGCCGGTGACGGCCAGGCCATACTTGGGCTCATCGTCAAAGATGCTGTGGCCGCCGGTAATCAGGCAGCCCGCCTCGTAGACCTTGTCATAGCCCCCCCGGAGCAGCTGATGTACCGCATCACGGGGCATATCCTTGGGGATGCACATCAGGTTCAGTGCCAGCTTGGGCTCGCCGCCCATGGCATAGACGTCGCTAAGCGCATTGGTAGCGGCAATCTGGCCAAAGAGATAGGGGTCGTCCGCGATAGGGGGGAAGAAATCCACCGTCTGTACCAGAGCCAGATCATCTGTGACCTTGTACACAGAAGCGTCGTCGCTCTTGTCAAAGCCTACCAGAAGATTGGGGTCATGGTGGACCTTAATCCCGTCCAGCAGCTGGGCCAACACGCCTGCCCCCACCTTGGCGCCGCAGCCGGCGCATTTGGCCAGCTTTGTCAGTTTCACTTCGTTTTCCATAGGTTATCCCTCCGAAAAAGTATTATATAGTTAATTTTTGTATCAATCTACAAGAATGTCAGACAGGTTCAATATGGCCTCCAGCACGCCTCCGCCCACTGCCAGAGCTTTATCTGAGGCGCAGAAGCAGTGATCAATGGCACATCTGGGATCCACATCGCCGCTTTTCATCCCTTTGTGGACAACAGTACCATCAGGCAGAATCCCCCGCAGCACGCCGCTGATCATACAGCGCATAGGTACACCATCCACATAGCCGGCTACATCTCCTTCACGGACCTGATCGCCGATCTGTCCCACGGCTTGGAACACACCGTCTGCCGGCGCCCGCAGTACCCGTTCCCCGGCGTAGCCGCCGATCAGACCAGGTACCGCTGTGTTCTCCAGGGGGCTCCCTTCATAGAGCACCCGGCCCAGGTAGTGTCCCCGCATGGTTTCCACCGCCGCATGGCAGTCCTCCCCAGCGGTAAAGCCAGGTCCTACGCCGATAACCACAGGTGCCATATCCATGGTGGTACCTAAATTTCGTTTGGCCAGGATGGCGTCCACCACCACATCAGGGGCCAGCGCGGGAATACTTTCCCCCGCCGGATCTATCAGAACGGGAATTATCCCCTGTTCCAGCAGATCCGGAACTTCCTCCACGTGGCAGCGGCGGGCGGTGATCCCCTCCACTGTGGTTTCTCCCAGCCGCACGGCCTCGGAAAAACATACTGTGCGGCGAATAGCGGTAGGCGCTGGGATTTCACACAGGCATACCGCCATGCCGCTGCGGTAAAGGCGCAGGGCAATGCCGGTGGCAATATCTCCGCCGCCCCGGATTACAACAAACATAGAAAGCTCCTTTTCCGCAAAGAGCCGGCAAAGGCCGGCACCGGCAGCAAGGCCGCCAGTTCCCTGGCCAAGGCCAGGGCCTGGGGCGCTTCCGCCTGATTAATCAGTACCTTGTCCGCCAGATTTTCCTGACAGATGATTGCCGCCAGGGCCTGGGGCGTAATAGGATCGTCCGGTTCCAACCCGGAAAGCCGGCAGAATACATCTGGCCGATGGGCTCCCCGGCACACCGGCTGTCCAAAGCCGGAAGCACCCACCAGTAAGATCCGCTGATCCGTATCAGGAGGAACCACGGGCTCATGGGGCAGGTGGGCCTTGCAGGGCAGCTGCCGGGAACCGTCGGCCTCCACCAGCACATAGTCCGCCAGAGCAGCCATGTCCGCAGCAGATACAGGCGGTGCAATCAGTTTCCCTTCCGGCCCGGGGCTTCCCATGCAGACGACGCCTTGCTTGGACAGACGTTCTGCCACCTCGTCCGCCGCTGTCAGCACAGGCATATGGGCTGGCGGCAGGATATGGGTGGAGGTGGTGCAGATCACCGTCCCCCGGTGGGAAAGCTCCTCCGCCAGAAGGTACATAGCGGTGGTTTTGCCGCCGCTGCCGATCAGGGCAGTAATGCCGCGTCTGACAGCCAACAGATCTGACAGCCCCACCGTTCTCCATCCTTTCCGGCCCATGCCTGTCCATTTATACTTTCGATGAATGATATTGAAGAATACGCTGGATTCCTGCCCCAAGTATACCGCCTTCCGCCTTCAGCGTCAAGGGTTAGCGGAAACTGCATCCCAGAATAGCCGACAGATTATTCAAACAAACAACGGTTTTTCATGCAAAGCCGGCTGCTATCTCTGGCGGAAGCAAACTCCCGCCTGGCATAGCCACGCCCCAGCATCCGGTAAAGCAAGCGGCAGTGCGTTTTCCATATGACTGGGCACGCAGAAGAATTTTTCAGATTTCCCTTGACAGAGAATAATTCCTATATTAACATAGGAATTCGGAAGGGGGGTATGTCCGCCGTGAAAATATCAACCAAAAGCCGTTATGCGCTCCATTTGATGCTGGCGCTGGCCATGCAGGAGGAGGGAGTCAATCTCTCGGTGAAATCTGTGGCGGAAAGTCAGGGCATCAGCGAAAAATATCTGGAGCAAGTGATCCCCACCCTGATCCGGGGCGGCATGGTCCGCAGCACTCGTGGCGCCCGAGGCGGCTACCATCTGGTGGGCAGTCCGGAGGACTACACAGTGGGAACCATCCTGCGGCTGGTGGAGGGCAGCATTGCCCCGGTATCCTGCCTGGATGACGAGGTAAATCAGTGTGCCCATTGCAAGGAGTGCGTGACGCTGGAGCTGTGGGAACAGGTAGATCGGGCCATCAGTAATGTGGTGGACCATGTGACCCTGGCGGACCTGGTGGATAAGCAGCGGCGGATTGATGCCCGCTGCGGCTGCCATACCCGGGGAAATTGCTGAAAGCTATTGACTTTTTCCTCAGTGCGATTTATAGTGTGTAATAAATCCTATATTTGTATAGGAATTATATTTTCAGAGAAATATATATTCCGTCGGGCTGGGCCCGGCTTCAGGAAAGAAGGAATCAGATCTATGTTTGTATACGCTGACAACGCGGCTACCACTGCCATGAGCAAGGCCGCTGTCGACGCCATGCTGCCGGCCATGCATGAGCTGTATGGCAATCCCAGCAGCCTCCACCAGAAGGGGCGGGAGGCCAATCTGGCGCTGATGGCCGCCCGCAGAACAGTGGCGGAATGCCTGGGAGCCAAGCCGGAGGAGATCTATTTTACCGGCTGCGGTACCGAGTCCGATAACTGGGCCATTACAGAGGGAGCCCGGCTTGGGGCCGCCGCAGGGAAGAAGCACATTATCTCCGATGCCATCGAGCACCATGCGGTACTCCACACTTTGGCCAAGCTGGAAAAGCAGGGCTTTGAGGTTACCTATCTCCCCGTTCACGAAAACGGTATTGTCCGCCTGGAGGAACTGGCGGCGGCCATCCGCCCGGATACCTGCCTGGTGACCATCATGTATTCCAATAATGAGATCGGCACCATCCAGCCTGTCCGGGAGATCGGCGCACTGTGCCGGGAGAAGGGGATTCTTTTCCACTGTGACGCAGTGCAGGCAGTAGGCCATATGCCGGTGGACGTGGAAAAGGACAATATTGATATGCTGGCTCTCTCCGGCCATAAGTTCCATGCCCCTAAGGGCGTAGGCGCTCTCTATTGCCGCAAGGGCATTAAGATTCAGAACTTCATCGAGGGCGGCGCTCAGGAGCGAGGCAAGCGGGGCGGTACCGAGGCCATTCCCTCCATTCTGGCCATGGCGGCAGCCCTGAAGGAAAGCTGCGACCATTTGGAGGAAAACATGGCAAAGGTCACTGCCATGCGGGATAAGCTGATTGAAGGACTCAGTGCCATTCCCTATTCCCGCTGCAACGGTGATCCGGATCACAAGGCCCCTGGCATTGTCAGTTTCTGCTTTGAAGGCATCGAGGGAGAAAGCCTGCTGCTGCGGCTGGATTTAGCGGGAATTTGCGCCAGCTCCGGCAGCGCCTGTACCAGCGGCTCCCTGGATCCCAGCCATGTGCTGCTGGCTCTGGGCATGCCCCACGAGATTGCCCACGGCTCCCTGCGTTTGAGCCTGTGCGAGTACAATACGATGGAGGAAGTGGATTACATTCTCCAGAAGGTACCCGAGGTGGTCAAGGAGCTGCGGCAGATGAGTCCTGTGTGGCAGCACATGTTGGAACACATGCCGGATCCCTATCAGTCCGCTCAGTAATATATAAATAGAAAGGAAGTATAGCGTTATGGCTATGGAATATAGTGAAAAGGTAATGGAGCATTTTGCTCATCCCCACAATGTAGGCGTTATTGAGGACGCCAACGGCGTGGGTGAAGTGGGCAATGCCAAGTGCGGTGACATCATGAAGATGTATCTGAAGATCAACGATGACGAGATCATCGAGGACGTGAAGTTCCAGACCTTTGGCTGCGCTTCTGCCATTGCCACCAGCTCTATTGCTACTGACATGATCAAAGGTAAGCCTGTCAGCGAGGCCCTGACCCTCACCAACAAGGCGGTGGTGGAGGCTCTGGACGGACTGCCTGCGGTAAAGGTCCACTGCTCCGTTCTGGCAGAGCAGGCTGTGAAGGCTGCGGTGGCAGATTACTATAAGAACAAGGGCATCCCTTGCGACGCCTGCATGTGCGACCATTGCCCCTCTGGCGGCTGCGGCGAAGAAGAGCACCATTAAGCACCTATTTCTATGAAACCAAAGGGCCCCGGCCAATTGGCCGGGGCTTTTTTTGCCTGAGCAGGGGGAGAAACCTCTGATTTCCCCGCTTCCTATCCGCCCATTCACAAACCGTTTCCTGAATGTTTAAATTCTCGGCAAAAAATCTTCATATTTTGGACATAAATAAACGGTATGCTAACACCATCGAACGGGGGGAACAAAAGAAACTCCCCAATATGACAGATATTTCAGCAAGGAGGCATTCCTATGTATAACGATAACGAGAGAAACAATTATGAACCCAATTACAGCTATCGTCCCAATTATGACGAACCCCTGCCCATTCCCGAAGCACCGCAGAGCACACCTCCCAAGAAATCCAATCACCGCATGGCCAAGCGCATTGTTGCCGGTGTCCTGTGCGGGGCCCTGCTGATTGGCGGCTCTTTCAGCGCCGGATGGTTCATCAAAGACCGCCTGCTTAACCAGAAGGATGAGACCAGCATTATGGTCAGCCAGCGGGAACTGCCTGAGGTAACCCAGGTAAATGTCAACGGCACCGACAAGCTCACCTACACGGAGATCTACAACGCCAATGTGGACAGCTGTGTCAGCATTAATGCCTCCTCCACCAGCTACAACTTCTTCATGCAGCCGGTAGAGACCGCCAGCTCCGGCAGCGGTTTCATTATCACCGAGGACGGTTATATCGTTACCAACTACCATGTCATCAGCGGCAGCAACAGCGTATCTGTAACGCTGGACGACGGCACCACCTATGAAGCCAAGGTAGTGGGCGGCGACGAGGACTATGATATCGCGGTGCTGAAGGTGGATCCCGGTGATACCAAGCTTCAGCCTGTGGTGCTGGGCACCTCCGGCAGCCTCCAGGTAGGCGATGAAGTCGTGGCCATCGGCAATCCTCTGGGCGAACTGACCTTCTCCATGTCCGAAGGTATCGTCTCCTGCGTCAACCGTGAGATCAATGTAGACGGCACTCCCTTCAATATGATCCAGATCACCGCCGCTATCAATGAAGGCAATTCCGGTGGCCCTCTGTTCAATATTTACGGCGAGGTAGTAGGCATTGTCTCCGCCAAGTACTCCACTTCTTCCTCCGGCAATGCTGTTGAAGGCCTGGGCTTTGCCATCCCCATGGACGACGTTCTGACCATGATCAAAGACATTATGGAGAACGGCCAGGTGACCACCCGTCCTTACTTGGGTATCAGCGCCTGGTATGACAGCCAGCCCCAGGTCAGCGGTGTGAGCGCCGGTGTCTATGTAGAAAGCGTTGAGGCTGGCGGCCCCGCTGAGAAGGCTGGGCTCCAGGCCGGGGATGTCATCACCATGATCGGCAGCTCCATCATCTCCAACCGGGACGATATCAACTCCCTCAGCAAGACCTACAAGGCCGGGGACACGGTGACCATCACCTATGTCCGTGACGGCCAGGTGGCCACCACGGAGCTGACCTTCGGCAGCACCACCGACGCCAGCACCACCAGCACGGAGACCACCATCCAGCCGGAGGCCGACAGCGGCCGGGGCACATACCCCTACGGCGGGGACATGGATGAGTTCTTCGAGCAGTTCTTCGGCACCTCTTACAGCAGCGGCAAAGCCGCCTGACCCAGATTACGAGGATTTTCTTCTCTTCTTTCTCTCCTAAACCCTACGGGGCCATAAGGCATATGCCTTATGGCCCCGTAGGGTTTTTCTGCCGTTTGGCCATGGCAAACGGAAATCTTGTATGGCGAACGGCAATGTGGTACAATAATCGAAGAAGCCCCCGGGCGGGGCCGTGCCGGCGCCCCGGGGACGAGGCCTCAGGAACCTGTGGAGCGATAATGCCGTACACCCAGGCGCCACAGGGCTGTGCAAGGAATCAGGAATAGCAGGGACAGCAACGGCAGCAGGCCGTACCAGCCAGGGCCCCGATCCAGAAGGTACTGGAGGGGCCAATACTGTACCAGGGCCAGGGGCACCAGCAGCGTCAGAATCCATAGGACGCCTTTTCCGTAGATACCAAAAGGATATTTGCCGTATTCCCGGGGACCGTCGGTAAAAATATTCATTACCTCCAGGCTCTCCAGGGTAAAAAAGCAAAGGGCGGCGTTGATGAGGAACAGGCCAAAAAACAATGCCGCGCCGCACAGAATCATCAGTGTCAGCACCACTGCCTTGGCCGCTGTCCATTGGACAGCTCCGGCGGATATGGACCAGACCAGCATCAAGGCGGCCTGAAGGAGCCTTGGGGCCATGGTCAGCTTTATTTTTTCACACAGGAGCTGAAACAGGATGCCCCGGGGACGCACCAGGATCCGGTCGAACCGGGCTTCCGACAGCACGGAGGCAAAGGCGTCCAGCCCCCGGGCGAAGCATTCGGCCAGGGATGTAGCAGCCAGAATTACGGCGAAGCACAGGGCCAGCTGAGGCAGGGTATATCCGGCAATGGTGCCGAAACGGTCCAGCAGAAATTTGACCCCCAGGAAGGTGTTGACTGTTACCAGCAGCTGCCCCAGACAGCTGAGTAAAAAGGATGCCCGGTAAGTCAGGGCGCTTTTTACATGGAGCGACAGAAACTTCAGATATAATCTCATAGCTCAGCCCCCCAATATTACAGCCCGGCGCAGCCCGCTCCGGGTGAGGAGGGCGCCAGCGGTAATCAGGACCACTGCCCAAAACAGCTGTAATCCCATGGCGGCGGGAATTCCCTCTGGGGGGATATCCCCGCCGAAAATCCGAAGGGGGATGTTCTGCATAGCTCCAAAGGGGCTCAGCTGGGCAAATTGCCGCAGGCCGTCAGGCAAAAACGGCAGGGGTACCACTCCGCCGCCAAGCAGGTCCGCCGCCGCTACCGATAGTGCCATCACACCATTGGCGTCGGTGAGGTAGAAAGACAGGGAATAGATAAGAAGTGTGTAGGCACACACCACCACCAGCATCAGCGCCATGGAACAAAGAAAGGCCAGAAAAACCGGCGGGGCAATTCGCAGCCGGAGGCCATAAGGAGCCGGCAGCAGGGCTCCCACCAGGAGAATAGGGCCTGCCCGCAGGGCTGCACGGCTCAGCCGGAGGGCCAGGGCGCGGGCCATCCACATACCGTAGAGATCTGTGGGGCGAGTGAGCTCATAAGCCACGCTGCCGGTTTTTACCGCCTCCACCAGGTCCCACTCCCAGTACCATAAGGCAAAAAAGGCCAGGAAAGCCTGCTGAAGCCAGATATAAGCCGCTAAGGCCTCCATGCCCATAGGGAAGCGGCTGGGATCCGACAGCCAGAAGGCCCGGTAGAGAAGAATCTCCATGGTTCCCCATACCAGCTGGGTACTCATACCCGCCAGGGCGGCGGAGCGATACTGAAGCCCCGCCAGCAGGCGCATCCGGAAAAACGCAGTATATTGTTTCATACCCGCCTCCCTCAGATGCCGAAGCGGCGGTAGAGATCCGCTACTGACTCCTCGGTGGAGAGGTTCTCCCCGGCCATGGAGCGGATCTCCCCAGGGGTGCCGTCCAGCAGCAGCCGCCCCTTTCCAATGAGCAGCACCCGGCTGCAAAGGGCTTCTACATCCTGCATGTCGTGGGTAGTGAGGATCACGGTGGTGCCCCGGGTGTGGTTTTCCTCCCGGATAAACTCCCGGACCTTCAGCTTGGACACCGCATCCAGGCCAATAGTGGGTTCGTCCAGAAACAGCACTTTAGGGCTGTGGAGCAGGGCGGCAGCCACCTCGCAGCGCATCCGCTGGCCCAGGGACAGCATTCGGGCGGGGGTCCGCAGCAGGTCCCCCAGATCCAAAAGCTCTGTCAGCCGCTCTAGTGTTTCAGTAAACGCCCTGGGTGGTACCCGATAGATGTCCCGCAGCAGCTGGAAGGAGTCCAGGATCGGCACATCCCACCACAGTTGGCTGCGCTGACCAAATACTACCCCTAACCGGGCCACATGGGCCTTCCGGTTTTCCCAAGGGACGAGGCCGTCTACCGTACAGCTGCCGCTGTCAGGTCGGAGAATGCCGCTGAGAATCTTGATCGTGGTGCTCTTCCCCGCGCCATTGGGGCCGATATAGCCCACAACCTGGCCATCAGGAATGGTAAAGGACAATCCCTGCAAGGCAGGAACTTCATCCCAGCCGCCGGAAACCAGACGGCGCAGGGCGCTGCCCAGGCCCGCTTCTCGTTTTCGGACCCGGTAGGTTTTGGAAACATCCCTCATTTCAATCATAGTTTTGCCTCCTTCAAAATATCGGCCCGCCGCGGTCAGGCCAGCGGGGGGAGATGGGACGCTCCTCCTTGGTCTTAATGCCGGCGGGAAATATTCTGTCGGGACAGGCGGCAGAAGGGTAACGACGCCTGCTGCCGCCGGGACAAAATACCCTCTTTCCTCCCACGCGCTGCGTGTGTCGAAAAGGAATTTTAGTTTACGCCCCTGAAGGGCGGCTTGTCAATGGAGTTGGATAAAAATATATGAAAAAACTCAGAAAAGGAGGCGTTTTCCTGTGAAGCAGATTTTTTCCGCACTGTGCCGTGCCCTTTCCTCCGGCTATGGAGCCGTGCTGTGCAGCATTATTGCCAGTGAGGGCTCCGCTCCCCGGGGAACGGGGGCCAAGATGCTGGTGACAGAAGACGGCGTCACGGTGGGTACCGTAGGCGGCGGGGCGGTGGAATACCGGGCTGCTCAGTTGGCGGCGGAGCTGTGCCGGGAAAAGCGCTCCCGCTTCCAGTCCTATCACCTCTCCTCGGGGCAGATCGCTGACATCGGCATGATCTGCGGAGGCAGTGTGGAGCTGTTCCTCCAATATATCAGCCCTGTCGATTCTCAGACCCTGCCTGTGGCAGCGGAGGCGGCGGCCCTTTCCGGCAGCGGACACGCTGCCTGGCTGATCACCACCATGAACCGTGACGGCAGCTGGCAGTGGGGCCTGTGGGACCGTTCCGGCAGACTTCGGGGCCTGGAAGGCATACCCGCCGAAATGGTAGAGCCGCTGCTGACGGAGGCCCCTTGTCTGCGGCAAGGCGAACCCCTTTTGTATACGGAACCACTTAGCAGGGCAGGCACAGTATACCTCTTCGGAGCAGGACATGTGGGGAAAGCTTTGGTCCCCATTCTTGCCATGACAGATTTCCAGGTAGTGATCTGCGACGCACGGCCCCACGCTGCCAATCGGGAGCTGTTCCCCCAGGCCGCAAAGGTGAAGTGCCTGGCCTATGAGGATGCCTTTTCCCACCTGCCGCCGGTGACGGAGGAGGACTATATCGTCATCATGACCCCGGGCCACCAGGCGGACTTTGAAGTCCTGCGTCAGGCGCTGGCCACCCCGGCCCGGTATATCGGCTGCATCGGCAGCCGGCGGAAGGTGGCAGCCACCCGGGAGAAGCTCCTGGCCGTTGGCATACCGGCGGAGGAAATAGATCGGGTCTGGTCCCCCATCGGCCTGGATATTGGAGGCGACACTCCCGCGGAGATTGCGGTGTCCGTGGCGGCCCAGCTGATTGCCTGCCGCTCCGGCCATCTGGAGGAGAGGGGGCAGCGTCATGGCGGATAGAGAACCGGGCCGTGTCCAATCCGTGTGTAAGGCCATGGAACTGCTCTCCTGCCTGGCGGAAGCACGAACGCCTCTGACCCTGGGAGAGCTCTCCCGGCGGACGGGAATGCCCAAGGCCACCGTCCACGGACTGCTTTCCGCCCTGCGTAGCAGCGCGGTGGTAGAACAGTCCGGGGAGGACGGCCGCTACCGGCTGGGAATCCGACTTTTCGAGTATGGCTGTGCTGTGAGCCGGGGTTGGAACGTACTGGAGGCGGCGGCAGAGCCTATGCGGCATGTAGCGGAGGAAACCGGTGAAACAGCTTCCATTGCTACCCTGGACCGGGGGGATGTCCTGATTTTGGACAGCGCCGACGCCCGGAGCAACTTCCGGGTAGTATCGGAAAAAGGCTCCCGCCTGCCTGTCCACTGTACCTCCCAGGGGAAGCTGCTGCTTGCCTATATGCCCCCTGCTCAGCGGCGCTCTCTGCTGCGCAGCTGTGACTTTGCCGCCTATACTCCCCACAGCCACACCAGTCTCGCCTCCCTGGAGGGGGAAATGGAGCAGATCCTCCGCCAAGGCTACGCCATCGAGAACGGGGAACTGCGTATTGGACTGCGCTCTGTGGCTGCCCCGGTATTCAACGTGGCAGGAGAAGCGGCCTATGCAGTGTGTGTGGTGGGCATGTTCCGCCGGGTCAATTCCCCGGAGCTGGAACGGGCTACCAAGCTGCTGCTGGACGCTGCGGAGCGGATTTCCTTTGAACTGGGCTACCGCGGCCCATTACACCCCTGAGGGGCTTTTGCCCCGGAAAGGAGCGGCGCTGTGCTGCAAATCGAACGCATTAAATTGTCCCTGGAGGAAGGAGAGGATACCCTGCGGGAGAAAGCCGCAGCGGTTCTCCGCCTGCCTGTCGGGGAGATACAGTCCCTGGAGATCCTCCGCCGGGCAGTGGACGCCCGGGAGGAGGTCCATCTGGTATACACCCTGCGTGTGACCGTCAAAAACGAGGAGAAGGTTCTGCGCCGGTGTCGGAGCAAGCAGGTAACCCGGGTGACGGAGAAGCCTTACTGTCTGCCGGAGGCGGTACGGCCGCCGGCAGAGCCGCCGGTGGTAGTGGGCGCGGGGCCGGGAGGCCTCTTCTGCGCCCTGGCTCTGGCCCGGTGCGGTGCCCGGCCCATCCTGCTGGAGCGGGGCAAGCCGGTGGAGGAGCGCTCCATGGATGTGGAGCGGTTTTGGTCCGATGGCCTTTTGGACACGGAGTCCAACGTGCAGTTTGGAGAGGGCGGCGCCGGAGCCTTCTCCGACGGCAAGCTGAACACCGGCACCCGGGACGCAAGCCACCGGTTTATCCTTCGGGAGCTGGTGGGCCACGGCGCGCCGGAGAGCATTCTCTATGACGCCAAGCCTCATGTGGGCACCGACTATCTCCATAAGGCCCTGGTCAGCCTTCGGCGGGAGCTGCTGGAGCTGGGCTGCGATATCCGCTTTGGCCACCGGGTTACCGGCATTACCCTCACCGGCGGGAGCCTTACGGCCCTGGAGGTAATGGGGCCCGAGGGTTGTTATACCCTGCCCACACGGCGGGCGGTGCTGGCCCTGGGCAACAGCGCCCGGGACACCTTTGAGATGCTCTATGCCGCAGGTGTCCCTATGGAGCCAAAGCCCCTGGCGGTGGGGGTACGGATCGAACACCTTCAAAAGGACATCGACGCCGTGCAATATAAGGCCCAGGCGGGCCACCCCCGACTGGGAGCCGCCACTTATAAACTCAGCTGTCATTTGGACAGCGGCCGCAGCGTGTTCAGCTTCTGCGTGTGCCCCGGTGGCACAGTGGTGGCCGCCGCCAGCGAGGAGCGCCGGGCGGTAACCAACGGTATGAGCCTCTACGCCCGGGACGGCGGGAATATCAACGGCGGCCTTCTGGTCAGCGTCACCCCCGAGGATTTTCCCGGAGAGGGCCCCTTGGCGGGGATTGTTTTCCAGCGTCAGCTGGAGGAGTGCGCTTATACGGCAGGGGGCGGCGGGTACATGGCCCCCGCCCAACGGGTAGAGGATTTTCTGGCCCGGCGGCCCTCCCGGGGGCCTGGGGCCGTTATCCCCACCTACCGCCCCGGCGTACACTGGTGCAACCTCTGGGAGGTGCTGCCGGAATATATCTGTGAAGCTCTGGCAGAGGCTCTGCCCCTGCTGGAGCGGAAGATCCGGGGCTTTGCCGCCGCCGACGCGGTACTCACCGGGGTGGAGAGCCGCAGCTCCTGCCCTCTGCGGATTCTCCGGGGAGAGGACGGCCAGTCCGCCGTTCGGGGCCTGTGGCCTTGCGGCGAGGGGGCGGGCTACGCCGGAGGTATCATGTCTGCCGCTGCTGACGGGCTGCGGACAGCTGAGCAAGTGCTGGAAGAGATCAGAAAGGAGCAGTCCCTATGAGAAAGCTGGCTGTATGTGTAACCTTTATGAACGAGAAATACCGCCGCCAGATCGACGAGGCCGCGGCGGCGGCGGGGTTTATGGCCCACTACTATGATACCCAGGCAGCCCTGACGCCCCATATCGGAGACTATGAGGTGATCTTTGGTCACCCGGTACCGGCCCTTCTCCGGCAGGCCACCGGGCTGCGGTGGCTGTGCAGCGACTTTGCGGGGGTGGAGAAATACCTGGACGATGCCGTCTGGCCCCGGCCGGACTGCCTTCTCTCCAACGGCTCCGGCGCCTACGGCCCCACCATTTCCGAGCATGTCATCATGGTGCTGCTGATGCTGCTGCGGCGAATGCCGGAGTACCAGGCGGACCTTAATCGGAGGCTGTGGACCTATCACACCCCCATCCGCTCCATTATCGGCAGCCGGGTGGTCATGCTGGGCACCGGCGACATTGGCTGCAATGTAGCCCGGCGACTGAAGGCTCTGGGGGCCTCCGTCACCGGCGTGTGCCGCAGCGGTGTCAGCGATGAGCCTGCCTTTGACCAGGTGCTGCCCCTCAGCGGGCTGGACAATGTCCTGGGAACTGCAGACGCCCTCATCATGGCCCTGCCCGCCACGCCGGAGACAGAGGGCATCCTCAGCCGGGAGAGAATTGCTATGCTGCCGGAGGAGGCCTATGTGGTGAATGTGGGCCGGGGCTCCGCCATCGACCAGGAGGCCCTTGTGGAAGCACTGCAGGCCGGGCGGCTGGCCGGCACGGCTCTAGACGTAGTGGTGCCGGAACCACTGCCGGTGGACCATCCCCTGTGGGACTGCCCCAACACCATCATCACTCCCCATGTGTCCGGCAACATGTCCCTGGGCCTTACCTGCGACATCGATGTGGATATGTTCTGCGCCGATCTGGGCCGGTATGCTGCCGGTGAGCCGCTGCATAACCTGGTGGACCGGAACCGGGGCTATTGATAGGGATCGTTGAAAAAAGAGAGCGCCGTGGATCACCACGGCGCTCTCTTTTCTCTATCTGAATTCACTTCCAACTCCGGGGGCTTCGACCGTAGGCGCTGCGGAAAGCCCGCAGGAATACGGAGTAGTCCCCAAAGCCTGCCTCCTCCGCTGCCTTCAGCACCGGCACCCCCTGACGGATCTGCTCCGCCGCCTGCTGGAGTCGCTTCTGGCGGATATACTGGTGGACAGTGCAGCCGTAGATCTCCTTGAAACGGTGCATCAGGTAGTAGCGGCTGATGAAAAAGGTTCCCGCCAGGCGCTCAATGGTCAGCTCTTCACTGAGGTGGTCACGGATAAAATGGGTAACCTCCTCCATTTTAGGATCGAATCGGTAGGATACCGTTGCCTTTTCCGTAGGGGCCTCCCGCAGATCCCGGTTGAGAGCCACCATCAGCTGCAAAGCGCAGGTGTCGGCCAGGAGGGGAGCGGCAAACTCCTTGCTCTGAGCGGCCTCTTCCAACCGGCCAAACAAGTCCCGGTAGCGGTTTCGTTCCTCGCCTCTGGGACGATAGAGGTGAAATTCCCGCTGGCAGGCAAGGGAGAAGCAGGCGGAGAGATCCGCCTGAGGAGTACTGAACCGGGCCAGAAAATCCCGGTTGATCCACAGCACCATCCGCTCATAGGGCTGGCCGGGCTCCGCTGCGGGCAGGTGAATCAGATTCCGGCTCACCAGCAGGATATCCATAGGCTGGAGGAGGTACTGCTTGCCCTCGATGCTGTATGTCACCTTGCCGGCCAATTGTAATATCACCTTGTCAAATTCGTGGTAATGGTAGCCCAGCTGTACGCCCCGGCTGTCCCGGAGGTGAAAGAGCCGATAGTCCTCGTTCAGGTATCCCCGCTTTCCTACTTCACTTCGATCCAGCATGGTATTTCCTCACTTTTTGCCTGAAATTGATGCTTTGTTTCATATTACCATGCTTTTTCTGCGTTCACAAGAGAAACAAGTAAAAAAGCCTGTGGATCAAATAGATCCACAGGCTTTTCCATATTTTACAAAAGAAAACTTACCGTCCCATGGGCGCGCCGCAATGGGGGCAGAACTTGGAGGAGCTAATCTTGCCGCAGACGGGGCATACACTGCCCTCCTGGGCCTGTTCCTCGGCCATGGCCTTGTCCCGGCTGGCCTGCAGCTGAATGATCTTCTCCTGGGACGCCTTTACAGCGGCTACCAGATCTGCCACGGCATCCGGCACCTCGTCGCCGTGTTCACAGACAAACCACTGGCCGATGGCACGGTAGTTTTTATCCATTTCCCGCTTCTCCGCCAGAATAGCAGCGGAAATCTTGGCGGAATCCGCAGCATCCTTGGCCATTTCTCCCGCTGTGGTGGCCACAGCCTTGGCCTTTTGGGTCAGATCATCAAAAAAGCTCATAGTGCTCTCCTTTCGGAACCAGCGGCCACCGCCGCAAGTCGAGGAATCGTTTTTTTCCATTATAGCTTGTTTGTCAAGGGACTGCAAGCAGATTTTCTGAAAGGCATGGCAAAATTATTTCTATGCTTTTGCCGCGCCCTGTGATAAAATAGAAAATAATAGTCCATTCCGCTAGGTACTGGAGGATATCGATATGGCAATCACATCGGAGTTTTATTTCCCTTCCAGCGATGGAAAGACATTGATCCACGTCAACCAATGGACTCCCACGGAGCATAAAATCGTGGGTGTGGTGCAGATCGCTCATGGCGTGGCGGAATATGGCGGACGGTACGCTCCTTTTGCCCGCTACCTCTGCGCTCATGGATATGTGGTGGTAGCCAACGACCATCTGGGTCACGGCAAGTCTGTCATCGAAGGATGCCCTATGGTCTATTTTGGAGAACAGGACGGCTGGCAGCATGTAGTGGATGATATGGAGGAACTGCGCCGCCGCACCGCCAAGGTGTTTCCCGGTAAGTCCTATTTCCTCTTCGGCCATTCCATGGGCTCTTTTCTCTCCCGTACCCATCTGATCCGCTATCCCGGCGTTCTGGACGGCTGTGTCCTCTGCGGCACGGGCCACCAGTCCCAGGCACTGATTGCCGGCGGCAAGCTCATTGCTGACCGGGAGATCCGCCGTTTGGGGAAACGATCTTTCAGTGTCCGGGCAGATAAGCTGGCATTCGGAGCCTATAACCACCATTTTGATCCGGCCCGGACCAAGTTCGACTGGATCTCCGCCAACGAGGCCAATGTGGATGCCTATATTGCGGACCCTCTCTGCGGCGGGGATACCACTTTGGGCCTCTTCCGGGATATGCTGGATGGCCTGAGCATTATCACTAAGCAGTCTAATATCAACAAGATGGATAAAGAGCTGCCTGTATTCTTTATTGCCGGAGACAAGGACCCGGTGGGAGACATGGGCAAAGGCGTGGAGAAAGCCTTCCGCTGCTTTAAAAAGGCGGGGCTGCGGGATGTGACCATGAAGCTCTACCACGATCTGCGCCATGAGATCCTCAATGAGAGCGGCAAGCAGTATGTCTATCGGGACGTACTGGATTGGCTGGAGGCCCGGACCTGACGGACCAGGGCGGGCAGGGATAGAAGCTCGGTGTCATGCCAGCGATGCAGCACGGCGATACTGAGGGCCCCGTCCGCCGTAAGGAGAAGCCAGACCCAGGCGGACAGTTCCGGTGCCGCTGCTTCCGCCAGTACCGCCAGGCCCGGCTGGAACAGCTTCAGGCCCAGAGCAGACAGGATCCCCCAGGCTGCTGTAAACCGCAGGCAAACCCGGCCCCGCAGGTTCAGCGGTTCTCCGGCATAGTCCCAAAAGCGCACGGAAAGCAGTGTATCATAAAGCCAGTGGACCAGATATTCCGCTCCGGTGCAGATCAGCCCCCCTGCCGCCGCCATAGCCAGAAAAGGCCAGTGGGGCGGAATCAGTGCCGCGGCAGCTGTCATGGCCAGGCCGTATACGGGGCACAAAGGCAGCAGAAGGAAGCATCTTCGTACCTGTTTTGTGGCATGGGTGGCGGCGGCATAGATCTTTTCCAGGCAGAAGCCGATAAAACTGTACACAATAAAAAACCAGAACCAGAGCTGCATAGGCGCTCCTCCTTTCCCCTATGGAGGTAGCTTACCCTCTTGTGCGGCGGATATACGAAGGAGGTGGCCTCTTGCAGGATTCCTGGGAGGCGTTGGAGCGGGAATGTGCCGCTTGCCGGGAGTGTGCACTGCATCAGACCCGGAAAAACGTAGTATTCGGGGTAGGAAACCCTCAGGCAGAGATCATGCTGGTGGGAGAGGGCCCGGGCGCCAACGAGGATGCCACCGGCATCCCTTTTGTGGGCCGGGCAGGTCAATTGCTGGATGATATGCTGGCCATTATTGGCCTGAATCGGGACAATGTCTATATCTGCAATATCGTCAAGTGCCGTCCCCCGGGAAACCGGGATCCGCTGAATGTAGAGCAGGACGCCTGTATTGGCTACCTGCGCCGGCAAATGGCCCTGATCCAGCCCAAGATTCTGGTATGCTTGGGCAGGATTGCCGCCATGCGGTTGATTGACGACAAATTCCGTATTACCAGGGACCATGGGCAGTGGTATGACGTGGGCGGCATTCGGATGACCGCCATTTACCATCCGGCCGCCCTGCTGCGGGACCCTGGCCGGCGGCCGGAGACCTTTGATGACCTTAAGTCTATTGAGCGGGAGGTCATACGGATATGCACCCGGACGGAGCTTTCCCGGCCCTGGCTGGTGTAAGCAGCTCCTTGTCGAATTATCTAAAATGGGCGACGAAAATTCGTCGTCCATTTTCCATGGCCTGCCCTTGTGGCAAAATACAAGATGTAGTATACTAGGTTAGATTTGAATTCTATGGTGTGGGGAGGAAGTATGGCTAAAATTGGCTTTGACAATCAAAAATATCTGGAGACGCAGTCCGCCCATATTCGGGAACGGATCAAGAAATTCGGCGGAAAGCTGTATCTGGAATTTGGCGGGAAGCTGTTTGACGATTACCATGCGTCCCGGGTACTGCCAGGCTTTGAGCCGGACAGTAAGATCCGGATGCTGCAGCAGCTGAAGGACGACGTAGAGATCGTGGTGACCATCTGCGCCTGCGATATTGAGAAGAACAAGGTCCGGGGTGATCTGGGGATCCCCTATGAGGAGGATGTGCTGCGGCTCATTGATATCTTCCGGGGCATGGACCTGTATGTGGGCAGCGTGGTGGTTACCCAGTACAACGGCCAGTCGGCGGCGGACGCCTTCCTCAAGCGTCTCAACGCTCTGGGCGTGCGGACCTACCGCCACTACCCCATTGCCGGCTATCCCCACAATATCGACGTCATTGTCAGCGAGGAAGGCTATGGCCGCAACGAGTATATCGAGACCACCCATCCTCTGGTGGTGGTTACGGCCCCCGGTCCCGGCAGCGGCAAAATGGCTACCTGTCTCAGCCAGCTCTACCACGAGAACCGCCGGGGGATCAAGGCGGGCTACGCCAAGTTTGAGACCTTCCCCATCTGGAACCTGCCCCTCAAGCATCCGGTTAATCTGGCCTACGAGGCGGCTACTGCCGACCTCTCCGACGTCAATATGATCGATCCCTTCCATCTGGAGGCCTACGGCGTCACTACCGTCAATTACAACCGGGATGTGGAGGTGTTCCCCGTCCTGCGGACCATTTTCGAGAGCATCCTGGGCGAATGCCCCTATAAGTCTCCCACGGATATGGGCGTGAACATGGCAGGCAACTGCATTATCGACGACGAGGCCTGCCGGGAAGCGTCCTATATGGAGATCCTCCGCCGGTACTATACGGCCCTTACCGACCGGCTGCGGGGCAAGGCCGACGATGAGCTGGTGTTCAAGCTGGAGCTGCTGATGAAGCAGGCCGGTATCACCACTGATATTTTCCCCGCCGTGGCCGCTTCCCTCAAGCGGGAGGAGGAGACCGGCGGCCCTGCCGGGGCTATGGTATTGCCCGACGGGCAAGTAGTCACAGGCCGCACCAGTGATCTGCTGGGAGCCTCCGCGTCGCTGCTGCTCAATGCCCTCAAGCGGCTGGGCGGCATCAACCAGAGCCTGGATCTTATTTCCACCCAGGTGCTGGAGCCTATCTGCCGGCTGAAAACCGGGAGTCTGGGCCATAAGAATCCCCGGCTGCACAGCGACGAGGTGCTGATTGCCCTGTGCGTCAGCGCCCTCACCAACCCCATTGCTGCTCTGGCCCAGCAGCAGCTTCCCAAGCTCAAGGGCTGTGACGCCCACTTCACCGTGGTCCTCAGCGACGTAGATGAAAAGCTTTACCGCCGTTTGGGGATGCATGTGAGCAACGAACCCAAATATGAGCGGCAGCGGCTCTATTTCAAGTAAGCCGCCACCGGACGGGAAAGGCCGCGGGGACAAGCCCGCGGCCTTTCCATCCCATAAGAGAAAGGAATCACCACTATGGAAACCATCTCCCAGATTTTGGCCCGGGAACTCAATCAGCCTGTGGCCTATGTGGATAATGTTATCAAACTGCTGGATGAGGGAAACACCATTCCCTTTATTGCCCGTTACCGTAAAGAGCTCCATGGCTCCATGGATGACACCGCCCTGCGTACCCTGTATGACCGGCTCCAGTATCTTCGTGGCCTGGAGCAGCGCCGTCAGGAAGTGAAAAACGCTATCGAGGGCCAGGGAAAGCTGACAGAGGAGCTGTCTGCCGCCATTGACGCCGCCCAGACTCTGGCAGAGGTAGAGGACCTCTACCGGCCTTACAAGCAAAAACGTCGTACCCGGGCCACGGTGGCCCGTGAAAAGGGCTTGGAGCCCCTGGCGGCCCTTTTGTACGCCCAGGGGAAGGACTGCCCCGATCCTCTGACCGCAGCGGCGGACTATGTAGATCCGGAAAAAGGGGTGGAGACGGCGGAGGACGCCCTTCAGGGAGCCAGCGACATCATTGCCGAGGATATCTCAGATGATGCCGCTGTCCGCAAGGCCCTGCGGGCCCAGCTGATGCGCCAGGGATTTCTGACCTCTGCCGCTGCCGGAGAGGAGGACAGCGTCTACCGCCTGTACTACGACTTCCGCCAGCCCCTCTCCAAGCTCCAGAGCCACCAGATACTGGCCATCAACCGGGGAGAACGGGAGGGCTTTTTGAAAGTGGCCGTGGAAAATGACCGGGATGCTGCCCTGATTCTGCTGCGGCGGCAGGTGGTGCATCCCGGCAGCCCGGCCATGGCCTTTGTTCGGGCCGCCGCCGAGGATAGCTACGACCAGCTGCTCTACCCCTCCCTGGAGCGGGAGATCCGCACCGCCCTCACTGACGAGGCCAGCGAAGGGGCCATCGGTCAGTTTGCTTTGAATCTCCGGCCCCTCCTCATGCAGCCTCCGGTGAAGGGCCATGTGACCATGGGCCTGGACCCCGGCTACCGTATGGGCTGCAAGGTGGCGGTGGTGGATGCCACCGGCAAGGTGCTGGATACCGCTGTGGTGTACCCCACCCATGGGGAGCGGCAGAAAAAGGAGGCCATTGACAAGCTTGCAAAGCTGATTCGTACCCACGGCGTTACCCATATTGCCATCGGCAACGGCACCGCCTCCCGGGAGACGGAGCAGATGGCCGTGGAGCTGATCCATCAGGTAGGCGGTGTCAGCTACATGATTGTCAGCGAGGCCGGGGCCTCGGTGTACTCTGCCTCCCCCCTGGCAGCGGAGGAGTTTCCTCAGTTCGATGTGAACCTCCGCTCGGCGGTGTCTATCGCCCGGCGGCTCCAGGATCCCCTGGCGGAGCTGGTGAAGATCGACCCCAAGGCTATCGGCGTGGGGCAGTATCAGCACGATATGCCTCCCAAGCGGCTGGATGAGGCGCTCAGCGGCGTGGTGGAGGACTGCGTCAACGCAGTGGGGGTGGATGTGAATACTGCCTCCTCTTCGCTGTTGCGGCAGGTGGCAGGACTTACCGCCACCACGGCTAAAAATATTGTCAAATACCGGGAGGATAACGGCCCCTTTACCGCCCGCAAGCAGCTGCTCAAGGTGCCGAAGCTGGGTCCCAAGGCCTATGAACAGTGCGCTGGCTTCCTGCGGGTGCCGGAGAGCAAGGCGGTGCTGGACAACACTGCCGTCCACCCGGAGAGCTACGCCGCGGCGGAGCGACTGCTGGAGCTGACCGGCTACACCATGGCCGACGTGGCGGCAGGACAGCTGGCAGGCCTGGATGGCCGGATCCGGGAGAAGGGAGCAGAGGCCCTGGCAGAGGCCTGCGGCGTGGGCGTGCCCACTCTGCTGGACGTAGCCAAGGAGCTGCAAAAGCCTGGCCGGGATCCCCGGGATGAGCTGCCCCCACCCATTCTTCGTACCGACGTGCTGGAGATCAAGGATCTCAAACCTGGCATGATCCTCACCGGCACCGTGCGCAATGTCATCGACTTTGGCGTGTTTGTTGACATCGGCGTCCATCAGGATGGCTTGGTTCACATCTCCCAGGTCAGTAAAAAGTTTATCCGTCACCCCTCTGAGGCTGTATCCGTAGGGGACGTAGTACAGGTGATGGTACTGGAGGCAGATGAAAAGAAAAAGCGGATTTCCCTGTCCATGAAACAGGTACCCCAGGGAGCCGCTCAGACGGAGCAGTAAAGAAGGCACCAAAATTTGTATCATTTACGAAAACTTCACCACTTTCCTGGTTCTTATGCTATACTTGATACAAATAAAATAACGTCCTGCGCCAATTGGGCGCGGCGGGTATTCGAGGATGATAGTATGAGCGAATTTGTGCGGTTCGAGCATGTCAAAAAAACGTACCACGTGGGCGAGGTGGATATTCAGGCTCTTCAGGACGCCACATTTACCGTTGGTAAGGGGGAGCTGTGCGTTATTGTGGGCCCCAGTGGCGCCGGTAAAACCACCCTGCTGAACATTCTCGGTGGCATGGACACTCTGACAGAGGGAAAGATCTTTTTGGGAGACAGTGAGGTTTCCGCCTATAATACCCGGCAGTTAACCACTTACCGCCGCTACGATATCGGCTTTGTGTTTCAGTTTTACAATCTGGTGCCCAATCTGACTGCCCTGGAAAATGTGGAACTGGCGGCGCAGATCTGCAAGGATCCTCTGGACGCGGCTGAGGTTCTGAAATCTGTGGGGTTGGAGAAACGTATGGCCAACTTCCCCGCCCAGCTTTCCGGCGGTGAGCAGCAGCGGGTGGCGATTGCCCGTGCTCTGGCCAAGAATCCCAAGCTGCTGCTGTGTGACGAGCCTACCGGCGCATTGGACTATGCCACCGGCAAGGCTATTTTGAAGCTGCTTCAGGATATGAGCCGGCAAAAGGGCATGACGGTCATTATTATCACCCATAACAGCGCCCTTACGGCTATGGCGGATCGGGTGATCCGGGTGAAAAACGGTATGGTGGTCTCCGAGGAGATCAACACCAGCCCGGTTCCTGTGGAGGAGATCGAATGGTAAGGACGATGCTGAAGTCCTCCCTGCGGGAGATCCGCCAGAGTCTGGGCCGCTATCTGGCGATTCTTGCCATTGTAGGGTTGGGCGTGGGATTTTTTGCGGGGCTGCGGATGTCCCAGCCGGATATGATGGCCACCGGGGTGGCCTACCTCCGGGAGTACGGCCTCTATGATTTCCAGCTCATGTCCACTCTGGGCTTTACAGATGAGGACGTGGATGCCTTCTCCCAAATGGAGGGAATTACCTCTGCCGAAGGCTCTGTATATACGGATTTCCTTATGGAGCGGGAGGAAAACGAGGAAATCGTGATTACGGCCCGTTCCCTGACGGACACGGTAAACCACACAGAGCTGGTGGCCGGACGGATGCCGGAGGCCCCTAATGAGTGTGTCGGCGACGCCCGCTATTTCTCCGAGGCGGATCTGGGAATGACAGTAACGGTATCCCCCAACAACGATGAGGATACGCTGGACCTGATGGCCTATGACGGCTATACCCTGGTGGGCCTGGTTCGCTCCCCCTACTACCTCAACTATGAACGGGGAACCAGCTCCATTGGCAGCGGCAGTGTGGCAGGTTTTGTGTACATACCGCTGGATGGCTTTGATTTTGATGCCTATTACGAGGTTTATCTGTCTATTGACGATGTTGCTGACGCCTACTCCGAGGAATATGAGGCCCAAATTGATAGCCTGAAATCCCAGGTGGAGGATTTGACCGAGGAGCGGGCTCAGCTGCGCTATACCACGCTCTATGACGACGCCATGGCGGAAATTCAGGATGGTGAGCAGGAGCTCAGTGATGGCTGGGAAGAATACCGTACTGAAAAAGCGGATGCGGAGCAGGAACTGGCCGACGCGCATCAGGAACTGCTGGACGGCGAAAAGGAGTATGCCGACGGCCTCAAGGATTATGAGGACGGCAAGCAGCAGTATGAGGACGGCCTGAAAGAGTATGAGGACGGCCTGAAAACTCTGGAGGATTCCAAAGCGCAGCTGGAGGACGCGAAAGCGGAGCTGGACGATGCCAAGGCCCAGTTGGATGACGCCAAGGCGGAGCTGGAGGAGGGCGAAGCCTCCTATAACCAACTCAACACCTTGTACCAGTCAGCTGTGCAGCTGGCTAAGGCTACCAGCACCGGTACGCCCTCAGCTTTGATAAAGGCACTTCAGTCCGGAGCTTCCTCACAGTTGAACACCTCTGTTGACCAGGCCCTGAAGGCCCAGGGCAGCAGCCTGGAGGAATTTCTGGGAGGCTGGACCCAGGCGGAGGAGTCCATTGGGCAGCCTTTGACCCAGGAGTATCTGGACGGCCTGAGCGCTCAGCTGGAACAGGGGCGGGCGGACTACGAAGAGGGTCTTGCAGACTACGAGGCGGGCTATGCCAAATATGAAAAAGGCCGCCTGGAGTATGAGGACGGTCTCGCTCAGTCGGAAGATGCCAAGCAGGAACTGGCTGATGCGGAACAAGAGCTGCGGGACGCAGAGAAAGAGTTGGCTGACGCCCGACAGGAACTGGACGACGGCTGGGTAGAATATGAGGACGGCGTCAAAGAGGCGGATGAGGAATTTGCCGATGCCGAAGCAGAGCTTCTGGACGGTGAGAAAGAGCTGTCTGACGCCCGCCAGGAACTGGCGGATCTCAAAAATCCTACTACCTACGTCCTAACCCGGGAAGAAAACACCGGTTATGTTTGCTTCGATAATGATACCTCTATTGTGGCGGCTATTTCCGTAGTGTTTCCTGTGTTCTTCTTCCTGGTGGCGGCTCTGGTGTGTATGACCACCATGACCCGCATGGTGGATGAACAGCGCACCCAGATCGGCGTTTTGAAAGCCCTTGGATACAGTAACGGCCAGGTCATGGCCAAGTACCTCTTCTATTCTGGATCTGCCGCATTGGTCGGCAGTGTGGCGGGTTATGCTGCCGGTTCTTACTGGCTGCCCTGGATTATCTGGGAGATCTACGGCATTATCTATGGCTTTGCTCCCTTGACTTTCATCTTTGATCCCGCACTGGCCCTGGTTTCCTTTGCGGCGGCGCTCCTTTGCTCCATGGGGGCAACCTATCTCTCCTGCCGGGTGGAACTGTCCAAGGCGGCGGCGGATCTGATCCGGCCCAAGGCCCCCAAGGCAGGAAAACGGGTGTTCCTGGAGTACATTACCCCCTTGTGGCGGCGGCTGAGCTTCCTTCATAAGGTATCTATCCGCAATGTACTGCGCTACCGCAGCCGCCTGATCATGATGGTGCTGGGTATTGGCGGCTGTACGGCGCTGCTGGTCACCGGTTTTGGCCTGCGGGATTCCATCAAATCTGTGGTGGATGACCAATTCGCAGAGATTACCCTTTTTGATTACAACGTGTCTTTCCAGGATACCCAGACCGAAGAGACGGTTTCCGCCTATCTGGAGAACGTCGGCTGGGAACGGGAGAGCGCCCTTTTGGTCCATAACGGCAGCGTCAATGTGATTTCCGGAGACAAAAGCAAGTCTGTCAATCTGGTGGTTTCCTCCACCAACGATCTTGAGGGCTTCATTTCTCTCCACAGCGGCGAGAAGGCTATCGCCTATCCCGGTTCCGGGGAAGTGGTGGTCAACGCAGGCCTGGCGGAAAACATGGGGCTGGCGGTAGGCGACCAGGTGGAGCTGCGGGACGATGATCTTGGAAGCCTGACGGCCACCGTTTCGGCTATCTGTGATAACTACGTATTTAACTACGTCTACGTCTCTCCGGATACCTATCTGGAGCAGCAGGGAACAGAGCCGGAATACAAAAACCTCTATCTTCTGGCCCATGAGGGTGAAGATCCCTACCAGGAGGGGGCTCTGCTGGCCGAAGATGACGGAGTGAGCAACGTGGCCGTCAACGAGGCCACCCGCAGCCAGGTAGATAACATGCTTACCCGGATGGATTACATTGTCCTTGTGGTAGTGGTCTGTGCCGGCGCATTGGCCTTTATTGTGCTCTACAATCTGACCAACATCAATATTACCGAGCGGATCCGGGAAATTGCCACCATCGAGGTTCTGGGATTCTATCAGAATGAGGTAGCTTCCTATGTATTCCGGGAGATTTTCATACTATCCGCTTTGGGCAGCCTGGTGGGATTGGCCATGGGCAAAGCCCTGCATGCCTTTGTCATGGCACAGGTACAGATCGACTCCATGTTCTTCCCCTGCTGGATTGCCTGGCAGAGCTACGGCTATGCTCTGGTACTGACCCTTGTATTTACCCTGGTGATCTTCCTGGCTCTGAAGCCCAAACTGCGGAAGATCGATATGGCGGAATCTCTGAAGTCTATTGAATAATAATCCGCAACAGAAGACGCCGGGCCGTTCAGGCCCGGCGTTTCCTGTTGCTATACCCGGAGATTTGCCGGTATACAACGAAATAAAAAGCCGGACCATCTTTTGGGACGGCCCGGCTGAGAAATGGAATGTGGCAGTTAGTTACGGGTGGAAACCTTTCTGGCCTCCCATTTGGTGACACAAACGGAGCAGGCGATGTCGCCGGTAACGTTGAGGCAGGTGCGGCCCATATCGAAGAGGCGATCTACCGCCACAATAAGACCGATATAATCCACCGGCAGGCCGATGGCTTCCAGAACCATAGCCAGCATCACCATGCCTGCGCCGGATACACCAGCGGTTCCTATGGAGGCCAGGGTGGCAGTGACCACCACCAATACCATCTGTCCCAGGGTCAGCTGGATGTTGGCGCAGGCGGCCAGAAAGACGGTGGCTACGCACTGGTAAATAGCGGTACCATCCATATTGACCGTGGAGCCCAGGGGCAGTACAAAGGCGGCAATGTCCTTATCCGCCTCCAGCTCATCGGCGCACTCCTTGGACACCGGCAGGGAGGCGGCGGAAGAGGTGGAGGTAAAGGCGAACATCATGGCCGGAAAAGCCTTGGCAAAAAATCTGGCAGGACTTATACCGGCAAAGACTTTGGCGGAGAAGGAATATACCACCACAGCATGGACAATATAACCCAGGTAGGCACACAGCAGAACCAGAGCTAGGGAGCCCAGGATCTCCGCTCCCTGGGTAGCCACCACCCAAGACATGTATGTAAACACACCAATGGGAGCCAGAGAGATAACAAAGGCCATGAGTTTGTTGATCACCTCATTGAAGGAGGTAACGATGTCCCGGGCCAGGCGTCCCTTTTCACCGGCAGCCATAATCGAACCGCCGAAAAACAGGGCAATGACGATGACCTGGAGCATGTTTGCACTGCTGAAAGCCGTCCACATGTTGGAGGGGAAGATGTTCACGATGGTAGACATGAAGCCTTCGTAAGCCGGAGGTTCATAGGTGGCGCTTCCCAGCTCCCCGGAAAGATCGGGGAAGAGGCCTGCACCGTTGAAGATGCTGGCAAAAGCAAGGCCAATAACGCAGGCAATGGCAGTGGTTACCAGGAAGTAAGCCACTGTTTTCCAGCCTACAGAACCTACCTTCTTCATATCATCCATGGACAGGATACCGTCGATCATGGACAGGAGAACCACAGGTACGACAATGAATTTCAGAAGGTTGACAAAAATGTCGCCAAAGGGCTTGAGGTAGTCTTTGGTAAAGTTGTCGCCGCCGGGTACAAAGTACAGGAGCAACCCCAGTATGATACCGGCGACCAGTGCAATAAAGATCTGAACTGGCAGGCTCAACTTTTTCTTCATACGCTGCTCTCTCCTTTCAAATTGTTGGGAAGATCCCATTCCCTGATATCATATTATATCGTGATTATAAAATATGCATAATCAATTTCCGATTTATATGTGCTAGTTTGACATATTTGCCAATATTAGCCTTGCTGCACGTTTAGCCGCATGTCGCTCATTTCCTGTACAAAATGAGAGCAATTGAGCACAACATGGAGAAATTCACAAAATCAGGCTGGGTTGAAGAGGCAAATATTATCACATCTGTTACTTGCAGAAAACAGGGAAGCACCCCTATAATGGTCGTAATATGACGAAGGGAGGGCTGTCGGTATGAAGGGCTACACTGTTTACCGTTTCATGTTTAAAAGTCCTAGTCTTCGTTTCCTTATCCGGTGACCTGTCACCGGCATTTTTTTGCCCATTCAAGCCACCGATAGGGTACAATGTGTGTGAAAGAGAGGAAGAAAATCATGAACCATGAGCAAAACGCCCCCATTTATGACGCGCGGCAATTGGGCGTGCCCAAGATGATGATTTTGGGGTTGCAGCATATGTTTGCCATGTTTGGCGCCACGGTGCTGGTCCCTATTCTGGTCCAGGGCTATGGTCTGCCGCTGAATATCCAGACAACGCTGTTCTTTGCCGGTTTCGGTACCCTGTTTTTCCACGTCTGCGCCAAGATGAAGGTTCCCGCGTTCCTGGGTTCCTCCTTTGCATTCCTGGGCGGTTTCCAGGCCATGGCAGAAATGAGCTCCGGCAAGTATGCCACCATGGAACCTGCTGAAAAGCTCCAGTACGCTGTGGGCGGCATCGTGGTGGCGGGCCTCCTCTATGTGATCCTGGCCGCTATTATAAAGGCGGTGGGCGTGAAGAAGGTCATGCGCTTCCTGCCTCCTGTGGTAACAGGCCCCATTATCATCCTCATCGGCCTGAACCTGGCTCCCTCCGCAGTAAACAACGCTTCCACCTGCTGGTGGCTGGCAGTGGTGGCCATGGCCATCATTGTGGCGGCCAACATCTGGGGCAAAGGCATGATCAAAATTATCCCCATTCTTCTGGGCGTGGTGGGCTCTTATATTGTGGCGGTTATTGCCAACGCCTTTGGCGCAACCGTTATCACAGACGCTGCTACCGGCGCTACCGGCCCCATGCTGAACTTCGGCGCTCTGGAGGGCGTGAGCCTGCTGGGCTTCCAGCCCTTCGTCACCGACTTCACCGGTTCTGTTGCCAAGTTTGACCTCACCGGCATTCTGGTTATGGCGCCTATTGCCATTGCCGCCATGATGGAGCATATCGGAGATATGTCCGCCATCTCTGCCACTGTGGGCAAGAAGTTTATCGAAGATCCCGGCCTCCACCGCACCCTTATCGGCGATGGTATCGCAACCTCTCTCTCCGCCCTTTTCGGCGGCCCCGCCAATACCACCTATGGTGAGAACACCGGCGTTCTGGTTCTCAGCCGGGTCTATGATCCCCGTGTGATCCGTCTGGCAGCGGTGTATGCCATTGTGCTGTCCTTCTCTCCCGCTTTTGCCGTGGTGGTCAACACCATCCCTGCGGCCATCATCGGCGGTGTCAGCTTCATCCTCTACGGCATGATCTCCGCCATCGGTGTGCGCAACGTTGTGGAAAACCGGGTGGATTTCACTAACAGCCGTAACCTCATCATTGCGGCCATCATTCTGGTGTGCGGCCTGGGCTTCTCCGGCGGCCTCACCTTCACCATCGGCGAGGCCCATGTGACCCTTACCAGCCTGGCCATTGCTGCCATCGCTGGTATTGTCCTCAATGCCATTCTCCCCGGTAAGGACTACGAGTTCGGTTCTGATGTGACCCAGGGTCGTTCCGGGGACTTCGGCCGGTATTAATTACTTCTCCGCCTGCAAATAAGCGCCAGGGGCGCGGCCAATTGGCCGCGCCCCTGTTCTATTTCCTCTTTGTACCGGTTACAGCGTGAAATGGAACGCCACACCAGTTTTTGTATTTTCCGCAGCACATTTGCCGCCGTGGAGATCAATGATCCGCTTGGCAATGGCCAGTCCCAGGCCGGTACCGCCGCCGGAGCGGGCTTCGTCCACCCGGTAGAAGGTATCCCACACCTTGTCCAGGACCTCCTGGGAAAGGGGCGGGCAATCGTTGGCCACGGTGAAGGTGGTGCCCCGGTGGTCCCGGGTGATGGAAACGGTGATATTGCCCCCCGGTGAAGTGTACTTTACCGCATTGGTAGCAAAATTCTCCACCACCTGACCAATGCGCCCCTCGTCAGCGGTCACCATACTGCTCTCCGGAAAGTCATAGGTAAGGTGCAGCTCCTTGGCCTTCAGTGCCATTTCCAGCCGCTCAAAGACAGACCTCGCCACCTCTTCCAGGGAAAACTGGTCTCGGGCCAGCTTCACTTTTCCTGCCTCCAGACGGCTGAGATCCAGCATTTCCAGCACCATGGCATCCATCCGCTCTGTCTCCGAGAGGATCACGTCGATATATTTGTCCCGCTTATCCTCGGCGATATGCTCCTTCAGGCCTTCGGCATAGCTGTGGACCACCGCCAGAGGCGTTTTCAGCTCATGAGCGATGTGGGAGGTCATCTGCCGGCGGTTTTCCTCCGCCGTCCTGGCGTAGGTCAAGGCGGTATTCAGCCGGGTAATCTCATTGGCCCGCATCTGCAGGAGGTCCCGCTGGGCCTCCTGGCCCGCCCGGACCGCCTCCGCCTCCCGCCAGAGGCCCCGGTCTTTCTGCCACTTCTCACCCTCCGGCAGGGACTGGGCCAGATCCTCTGCCGTCAGCTCCAGCGGATCGACAAGCCGCCATACCATCATCTGCCGCACTGCCCAGGCCAGGGCCGCCGCCAGCAGCAGCGTGACCAGATAGATGGGCCACAGCTCCCGGAGGGCGGTGACCCAGGGAGAACAGACCACCACACTGACGATGTAGTAATGGAGCTCCGGGGCCTCTCCCTCATAGGCCTCCGGCCCGTAGTAGTAGGCGTCGAAATAGGTCTCCCCGTCCACGCTGGTGCAGTAGCTCACGCTGGGGAGGACCAGGTCCAGCCCCTCGTACCGGGCCAGCACCTGCTGTCCTGCCGCCAGCTCCGGCCCCAGATTCCGGAGCAGGGAGGTGAAGCCGTAGTAGGTATTCTGGTCGTAGTCAAACACCACATTGTCCTGCCGCCAGCACACATCAAACCAGTCGGTGTAGAGGGTAATGGCCTCCCCGGGGAGTGCCGCCTCCGGGTCCTTGTAGAGAAGCTGCCAGGCAAGCCCCGCCTCCTCCACCACCTGGGCGACAGTGAAGCTGCCGCTGCCCCGGGCAAAGAGGGCGTCCCGGAAATCATTATAGGCGACGTACTCGATGGTCCGGGGGGTGAAGGTCACGCCGTCAAAGGTGCCGGTAAAGCGGAGGGCGGCGGCGTCCAAGGTTAGGGAGCCGTCCTGGAGGATCTCCTGCCCCGCCTCTGTGAGGTGGCTGCGGTCAAAGAGGCACCGGGCTTTCTGGTGGGAGCGCTCCGCCCCGGCCAGCCAGTCCGCCTCAGTGAGATACTCGAAAAAGAAGAAGTCCTCCCAGCTCCGCCAGAGCAGATTTCCCTGGGCGTCGAATACCGCGGCGGCGGAAAAAACCTCCTTGGCCTCCTGCCGGGGGAGGAAGTTCCCCTCATTCTCCGTGGCGGTAGTGTGAAAGGTGGAGAGACTCTGGGCCTCGTTGGCATCCGCCATGGCGGACCAGAAGAGGTTGTTTTCATAGTTTTCGTGCTGAGCGTCCAGGCCCTTCCCCCACCAGTGGGAGAGGTTACGGACGTTGAGGGTGCCGGCAAAGTCGCCATAGGAATCCAGGTACCGCCTGGCGGCATACTCGGCGGTGACGGAGGTGAGGCAGAACATCCCCACCGCCCAGGTCCCCAGGACCGCCGCCAGGGTCAGAAGGGTCAGGGCGGTGCGGACACGGAGGGGCTTCCGGCCCGGTCTCCGAAACCAGGCCGCCAGCAGCGCCGCCCCCGCCAGCAGGACCTTGACAACGCCGGAAGTCACCTCCCTCTGTGCCGCGTAGTAGAGGAGCGGCGTGTCGTAGTGCTCTGCCACCTGCCGGGCTACAGTGACGTAGTTCCAGAAGTCGTGGCCCCCCCAGAGAAGGAGCAGTACGGCCAGAAAGGTCAGGGGAGTGATTTTGTGCTGATACCAGTTGGGGAACCGCTTTTTCAGCAGGTGGTTCAGCAGGGCGGTGAGGGCCAGGCTTAGGGCCAGAGTGATCCAAAAATCCATCACGATCCCTCCCATCGGTAGCCCGCCTTGATGACGGTTTTGATGGCGCCGGCATAGTCACCCAGCTTCTCCCGCAGCCGCTTGATGTGGGTATCCACCGCCCGGGCCTCCCCCTCGTAGTCGTAACCCCAGCACTTCACCAGCAGCTGCTCCCGGCTCATGACAATGTTTTTGTTCTGCATCAGACAGCGAAGGAGGGCGTATTCCTTGGGGGTGAGGGTCACCTCCTGCTTTCCCGTCCATACCCGCTGGGCAGCCAGATCCAGTACAACACCGCCGCTCTCCAGCCGGTCACCAGTGCGGACGGTTCCCCGGCTGCGCTTGATGAGAGCCATGGCCTTGGCGTAGAGGACGGACATGGTAAAGGGCTTGGTTACATAGTCGTCGGCCCCCAGCTCGTAGCCCAGCAGCTTGTCCTCCTCGGCAGAGAGGGCGGTAAGAAAGATGATCGGCACCTCCTGCCGCCGCCGGAGGGCACGGCACACGGAGAACCCATCCAGCTCCGGCATCATAATATCCAACAGCACTGCGTCAAAGGACTCTTCCTCCGCCAGGGCCAGGGCTTTGGCCCCGTTTTCTGCCGCTACGGGCATTTCACCTTTGCTGAGGAAATAATCGCACAGCACCTCACGAAGCCGTGCCTCGTCCTCTGCAATCAAAATACGGTTGTCCATGTTTCTCCCTCCTTCATGACCAAAATACCAGAAGGATGTGTACCCTCTGTGTCGGCGGCAGGCAGATCAGTCTTTTTTATAGATGACCAGCGTCATTTTTTCGTTGATGACCTTCTGTTCACCGGAAAGATGGTAGCCCATCTTTGTACAAAAACAAGCCCCCGGCTGTGGCCGGGGGCTTGCAGATAGCAGCCTGAAAATTACTCCGCCTCGGCCAGGGCTTTGGCCTCAGCAATGGCCTTCTCCTGAGCCGCAGGAGGACACTCCTCATAGCGGACGAAGTGGAAGGTGAAGGAACCGCGGGACTGGCTCATGGAACGCAGGTCGATGGCATAGGTCATCATCTCCGCCATGGGGACCTCAGCTTCCACAATCTGGTTGCCGTCGCCAGTGGGAGTCATACCCATGACGCGGCCACGGCGTTTATTCAGGTCGCCGATGATATCGCCCATGTAGCTGTCGGGAATGGTGACCTTCAGCTCACCGATGGGCTCCAGCAGGACGGGGGAAGCCTCGGGCAGAGCAGCCTTGTAAGCCAGCTGAGCGGCGGTCTTGAAGGCGATTTCAGAGGAGTCCACCGGGTGGTAAGAACCATCTACCAGGGTGGCCTTCAGGAACACCACAGGGTAACCGGCCAGAACGCCGTGGACGCAGGCTTCACGCAGGCCCTTTTCAACAGCGGGGAAGAAGTTCTTAGGCACGCTGCCGCCGAACACTTCCTCTGCAAAGATCATATCCTCGCTCTCGTCCTGAGGCTCAAAGACGATATGCACGTCGCCAAACTGGCCGCTGCCGCCGGTCTGCTTCTTATGACGACCCTGCTTGCGGACCTTCTTACGAATCTTCTCACGGTAAGCCACCCGGGGTGTATCCAGCTCAGCTTCCACGCCAAAACGGCTCTTGAGCTTGCTCACCAGCACATCGATCTGGATATCGCCGGCGCCGGAAACCACCACCTGGTGAGTCTCGGCGTTGTTGACCACGCTGAAGGTGGGATCCTCTTCGTTAAGGCGGAGAAGACCGGTGCCCACCTTTTCATCCTGGCCACGGGTCTTGGGAGCAATGGCGCGGGAATAGCAGGGCTCGGCAAACTGCACGGCCGCCAGCTTCACCACGTTCTTGGGATCGCACAGGGTATCGCCGGTCTTAAGCCGATCCATCTTGGCAATGGCGCCGATGTCGCCGCAGGCAATCTCCTTGACTTCCTCAGTCTTCTTGCCGCGGATGGTGTACAGACGGCCCAGCTTCTCGGTCTTGCCGGTAGAGGGATTATAAAGGGACATGTCGCCGGTAATCTTGCCGGAAACAACCTTAACCAGGGAATATTTGCCGTACTGATCGGAAATGGTCTTGAACACGATGGCGGCAGTGGGGCCGTTGGGATCGCGGGCCACTTCGATTTCCTTCTCGCCAGACTCGTCGGTTGCGATTTCAGCAGGCATTTCAGCGGGAGCGGGAACCAGATCCACAATGGTCTGGAGCAGCATCTCGGTGCCAAGGCCCGTGAAAGCGGAGCCGCAGAGAACAGGGGCAATAGTGCCGTCCCGCATACCTACCTTCAGGCCGTTATGGATCTCCTCTTTAGTGAAGGGCTCACCGGAGAAAAACTTCTCCATATTCTCTTCGGTGGTCTCCGCAACAGCCTCCATCAGCTGATCATACAGCTCGTCCACCACATGGACTTTGTTCTCGGGGATGGGAATCTCCACCCGCTTGCCCTTCTTGTCGTCGGGCATCTTATAAGCCTTCTTGTTGAGCACATCGATAATACCGATGGTACGCTTGTTTTCATCCCAGATGGGAGCCACCACAGGGGCGATGGACTTGCTGAGGTTTTCCCGCAGGGCCTCCAGAGTGGTGGAGAAGTTGGCATTCTCCTCATCTTCCTTGGAGATATAGATGATGCAGGGCTTCTTCTGAGACTGGAGGTACTTCCAGCCGCGCTCAGCACCTACGGAGAGGCCGTCCTTGGAAGCACAGACTAATACGCCAACCTCGGCGGCACGGAGGCCGGACTGCATCTCTCCGGCAAAGTCAAAGTTGCCGGGAGCGTCCAGCACGTTGATCTTCACACCCTGGTAGGTAATAGGAGCCATGGCCAGGGAAATGGAAATCTGACGCTTAATCTCCTCGCTATCATAATCGCAAACGGTGTTGCCGTCCGCGGTCTTGCCCAGACGGTCGATGGCACCGGTGATATACAGCATGCTCTCCACCAGAGAGGTCTTACCACTGCCGCCGTGACCCAGCAG